>Ga0209048_10002761_pt1 | contig 17246 bp, 1 predicted proteins | sample FrelakmetCRP12CR_FD_187146 | JGI IMG/M metagenome (GOLD analysis project Ga0209048, IMG submission 187146) | Freshwater lake sediment microbial communities from the University of Notre Dame, USA, for methane emissions studies - CRP12 CR (SPAdes)... | ecosystem: Environmental > Aquatic >... | reverse complement strand
CTACCAATACATTCACTGGTTGTGTAAGAGGATTTAGTGGTATAACTAGCTATCATAGTCCATCAGATCCAGAAGAACTAGTATTTTCTACATCTCAGCAAGCATTACATAGTAAAAATACCTCTGTATATAATTTAAGCGCACTATTTCTTAAAGAATTTTATAAGAAATTAAAGTATACTTTTACGCCAGGGTTGGAAAATAATGATTTTACTTCAAATTTAAATATTGGCAATTTTGTTAAAAGTGCTAAAGCTTTTTACCAATCAAAAGGAACAAAGGAATCTTTCCGAATTTTATTTAATGTATTATATGGAGAAGAGCCTACAGTAGTGAATTTAGAAGATCTATTAATTAGGCCTTCTTCCGCAGAATATTTAAGAAGGGAAGAAATAGTTGTTGAAAGAATTTCCGGAGATCCTAAAAAATTAGAAGGACAAACAATTACTAAATCAACAGATCCTAATACCTATGCATCGGTTTCTCAAGTAGAAATATTTGATGTATATGGAAAAATTTACTATAAACTTTCACTTTTTGTTGGATATAATGATAGTTCTGCGATTGTAGGAACATTTGATATTCCTGGAAAAACTAAATCTATTGAAAAAGTTTCAATAGGATCATCCGTAATTAGTGTGGATTCTACAATTGGATTCCCACAATCAGGAACTATTATATCCGGAATCAATAGTATAACATATTCAAGTAAAAGTGTAAATCAATTTTATGGTTGCTCTGGTATTGCAAGTACTATCAGTTCTGCAGATGACATAAGATCTAATGAAACAATTTTTGGGTATGAAAATGGTGATACTACTAAACTTGTAGAATTAAGAATTACTGGAGTATTATCAGAATTTTCACAAACATCGCAAGTATATAACGTATCTGAAGGTGATCAAATATCCGTAGATTACTTAGGGGAGGTTATAAAAAATCCAGATACAAATAAAACATACACGCAAATATTTTCAAATTCTTGGGTATATAATACAAGTTCAAGATATCAAGTAAAAATAATTAGTAATTCTTCAGTTATAGCATTAGATTCTATTGATAAATCAAGTTTAAAAGTCGGAGATAAAATTGATATTTTATTGAGAGGAACACAAATAGTAGTTTCTTCAAACACAAATATTCCTTATATTGGAAGTATAGATTTAGTAAATAATCAAATAACTATAAACAATAATGCTTCATTTACATATGATATTAATTCTGATTATGATATAAGAAGAAGATTAAATAAAGCCTCTAGTAATATTGTCCCCATTGAATTTGGAAATAATCAACTTATTTCAGATATACAAAATTTGTACATAGATGATGTTAATAGTTATTTTTATATTGCATCAAATGGATTGCCATCATATACTATAACTAAAGATTTCATTCAAAGTACGATATCTGATGGATCCTCAAGTAGTGGAAGTCTTCAGGGATATAATTCAAATACTAAATTATATTCAATATTGTCATTTTCTTCACCTGTTCCATTTATAAATGGTGATGCGGTTTATTATGCGCCAAACTCAACACCACTACCTGGATTGCAGAAACAAATATATTATATTGAGGTTTTGTCTTCATTAAATCAAATTAGATTATATAATTCTAGATCATTCATATCATCTGGAACTAATTATATAGAATTTGGTTCATTACCAGTTAATAGTGGATCTCACCAATTTATTTTAAATGGACAAAATAATGATTATATTTCTAGCCAAAACTTATTAAAAAAATTTCCAGTAATAGAAAATATTCAAAATGGATTAGCTGAAGTTACTGTTCCAGGAACAACTGGAATTTTAGTCAATGGTGTTGAAATTCAAAATTATAAAACAAACGATAAAATTTATTATGGACCTTTGGATTCTATAAGGGTTCTTAATGGTGGTAGTAATTATGATGTAATTAATCCCCCATTAATAACAGTAAGCTCTGGATTAGGATCTACTGCACTTATTCAGCCAATTTTGAGTGGTTCGGTTCAGAATGTTTTCGTTACTCCCCAAAATTTTGATTTAAATACAATAGTTTCAATAGCAATAACTGGTGGTAATGGCTATGGTGCCGTATTTAATCCAATTATTCAAAAAAGAAGAAGAGAAATTTTATTTGATGCTAGACAAAATAATGGCATTTATGGTGGTATAGATGTTAATAATGATACTATTACATTTTTATCTAGCCATAATTTAAATACTGGAGATTCTGTAATATATGATTCAAATGGAAATTTACCTATAGGTATAGGGACTTTTGGCGGTTCAAATTTAGATCAATCACTTTATTTGGGACAAAATTCAATTTATTATGTTTCAGTAGTTAATTCAACAACTGTACAAATTTATAATTCCTCAGCAAATGCTTTTTCTGGAATTAATACGGTAGGAATAACAACTATCAATACTAATGGAATTCATAAATTTAAAAGTGGTGTACTTCAAAATACAATTACCGGAATAAAAATTATAAATGGTGGAAGTGGATATTCAAATAGAAAACTAATTGTAAAGCCCTCTGGAATTTCAACGGCAAATAATACAATTTATTTTAATAATCATGGATTTAATAATGGAGATTTAATTCAATATAATTATCAAACATTACCAATAACTGGATTAAACACTACTAATCAATATTATGTTTCAAAAATAGACAATAATTATTTTAAACTGTGTGACGCTGGAATTGGTGGAACTAATATTTCGAATTATACTAGGGGAAATGTAGTTAAATTTTCTGGGATAGGATCTGGATATCAATTTTTTGCCTATCCTCAAATTTCACTTATAGTAACATCATCTATAATTGGAGTTGGAACAACCGCAATTAAAAATGTTGTTGGAGTAATTACAGCAACTCCTATTGTAAGGGGGGAAATAATAGATGCTTATCTATATGAAAATGGAAGTAATTATGGATCTACTATTTTAAATTTCCATAAAAAGCCATCTATAAAAATATCTAATGGTAGTAAAGCACGTTTAACAGCAAATGTTATTGATGGTCAAGTAAGTTCAATTAATATTTTATATGGTGGAGAAAATTATTATTCTTTACCAGATATAACAATTACTGGTACTGGATCTGGGGCAATAGTACAACCGGTTATTTCTGGAGGAAAAATAGTAAATGCTATCATTATTAATTCTGGATTAGGGTACACTGGCACAGATATTTCCGTAAATGTATCTTCTCCAGGCTCAAATGCGGTATTTGATAGTGAAGTAAGATCTTTAACTATCAATAATAATGCCAAATATGGAGATGAAATCATTAATCCTTCATCTTATAATTTACAATATTCAATTTCTGGGTATTCTGCCGGTATTTCCTTAAATTTTGGGGATAATGATTCCACTAAGCATTCACCCATCATTGGTTGGGCATATGATGGAAACCCAATTTATGGTCCATTTGGATATTCTGATCCCCAGAATACATCATCACCAATTAAAATTTTAACTCCTGGATATAAATTAAATACTAGCCTTGTAATTAATAGACCATCTAATTTTAGTGCAGGATATTTTGTAGATGATTATACATTTGATAATAGTGGAGATTTAGATCAAAATAATGGAAGATTTACCAAAACTCCAGATTTTCCGAATGGGATATATGCATATTTTGCAGGAGTTACTACAAGTATATCCAGTTCAACTCTTATAAGCAATTTTCCATATTTTATTGGAAATACTTATAGATCTAATTTTATAAATGAAAATTCCACAATCAATCAATCATTTGATTTTAATAGTAATAATTTAATTAGAAATACTTTTCCATATAAACTTAATTCAAAATATGCAACTAATGATTTTATAGTTGAATCTAGCGATTCCGTCGTTCAAAAATCAATTGTAGATAATGTAAGTAGAGGGGCTGTAGATGATTTTAATATCATTTCCGGAGGAATAAACTATAAGGTTGGGGATCAACTCCAGTTTAATAATTCCGGAACAAATGGAGATGGAGTAAGTGCTTCAATTTATAGCATAAATGGAGTTGGTATTACTAGTATTCAAACTAATATTCAAACTTATAGTAACTCTATTTTTACTTGGAAAAATTCAAATACTATTAATGTTCAAATTTCTCCCTATCACAATTTATTAAATGGAGATAATGTATTAATTTCAGGATTAACAACTAATTTAAGTTCATTAAATGGACTCTATAGTATTGGGATAACGACATATTATACAGTTACTTCTAATTATATTCCAACAAATTCTTCTGCTGGTGTAGTTACAGATATCTATGTGTCTCAAATACCTAGTAATGTTTCTATTGGAAGTAGTTTTATTATCGGTAATGAAACTTTGTCAGTTCTTAACATCTTTACTGATCAAAATGTTATAAGAACAAGTAGAGGTGTATCTGGATATGCATATAGTTCTTCAACGACAGTTCAATTTATTCCAGATACTTTTACAATTTCAAAGCAAGTAAATTATTTTGATTCTAAATTAAACAATAAAATATATTTTAATCCTTTAGAAACAGTCGGATTTGGTGTAAGTGCTGGGGTTTCTACTTCTACAACATTTACATTTGCTGGAGTAACAACTTATCCTAGATCATTACCATCACAATCAATTTATATTGAAAATCACCCATTTATTAATAATCAACAGGTTATTTTATCCATACCTGATGCAACATATTCTCCCCTTTCAATATCTACTTCATTTGATTCTGTAGCATTTAACTTGCCTATATCTGGCATTTCTACAATTGTTTATGTTACAAATAAATCTAGAAATACAATTGGAATAAAAACAACTATAAATTCATCAGAAGTATTTTTTGTAGCTCCTGGAGCAAATTCAAATAGTTACCTATATTCACTACAAAGTAATTATAATCAAATAGTATCTAAAGTTCAAAAAATTCAAACAACAGTATCTACAGCAACAACAAATAATTTATCAAATAATGATTTAATTCAATTAACCGTAAATCCAAATCTTTCTGTTGGAATTGGCACTTCAGCTTACGTTTATGTAAAATATGATTCCAATAATCAAAGATTATTAATTAATCCAATAGGATTTAGTAGTGCTGGAATTAATACTTATAGCAATACTATTACTTTACGTTCCCATAATTTGATAAGTGGAAGTAAGGTTCTTTATTCTGCTGGTAATTTAATTGCATCCGGAATTTCTACAGGATCATATTTTATTTACAAAGTAGATAATAATACCATACAATTATGCCAAACCTATTACGATTCTCAGCAAGTTCCTCCAACAGTAATTTCTATTGCATCAAGTGGAGGATCTTCACATACTATTAGTCCAATAAATCCACAAATACCTGTAGTTCAAAATAACAATTTAGTATTTAATTTATCAGATACTTCTTTAGTTGGCTATAAATTAAAATTATATTTCGATCAAGATTTTAATAATGAATTTGTTTCAATTGGATCTACGAGTGGATTTAATGTTATTGGAGTAGGTACTATTGGAGTTTCTACAAATGCCACGGTAACTTTAAATTACGATTCTTCTTTCCCAACTTACTTATACTATTCTTTAGAAAAATCTGGATATATTGTTAATGCAGATTTAGATGTAATAAATGCATCACAAATAACATTTTTATCTAGTTTATATAATGGAACATATAGTATTTCTGGAGTAGGAAGCACATCATTTAATATTTCTTTATCTAATATACCAGAATCTTTAACATATATTCAATCCCAATGTGATAACTTAAATTATTCTACCAAATCACAAACTGCATATGGATCAATTGATAAAGTTAAACTTATTTCGGGTGGTGCAAATTATAAAAAATTACCTGAATTTACTGGAATAGTTTCTCCTAATGGCGGAACTAATGCACATATTATTCCCAAATCTAAAACTATAGGAAATATACGAACTATTTCTATTTTAAATGAAGGTTTTGAATATTCTTCAGATAAAACTTTGAAGCCAACTGCATATATTTCCCCAGAAATAGTACTAAAGTCAAATAATACTATTTCAAATATTGAAGTGGTTAATCCAGGAAAGTATTATATATCTGCACCAAATCTTATTGTAATTGATAATAATACAAGGAAGCAAATCAATAATGGCGCTTTAAAAGCAAATTTGATTTCTAGTACTATAAATTCAGTAACTATTATTGATCCACCAAAAGGATTATCTAGTAGTGGAAATACCATAATATCACTCAATAATACTAATGGATTAAGCATTGACAAAGTTTATAGCTCATCATCTGGTGTAGTTACTTGCATTCTAACAACCCCAATTCTTGGATTTAGTACATATTCCCCTGGAGTAGTTTCTGTTGGAGATCAAATTTTTGTTGAAGGTATTGTAAATTATAGCAATGATGGTTCTGGATACAATTCTGTAGGCTATGGATATACTTTTTTCAAAGTTACTAAAGCATCTGCGATTACTGATAATCCATTCCAAATAGAATATAATATTTCTGGGCTAACTACATATGCAGGAATTGCGAATACTTCACAGGGATCTCTTGCATCTATTATTAAATACCAAAATTACCCACAATTTAGTATAACTCAAATACCATTAACATTTAATGTAGGTGAGAAATTATTATTAAACAACAATAATATAATTACTGAAATTGATCTAGAAGTGACTTATAGTGATGGCAATTATCTTAAAGTTTTTGGTTCATACGAACTTACCGTAAGTGATGTAATAGTAGGAAAATCTTCGGGAACTATAGCAACCATAGATGACATTAAAGAAAACAAGGGTAGATTTAGTGTTGACTATTCAACTAAAAAAAATTATGGGTGGTTAAATGATATTGGAAAATTGGATTATGATAATCAAGTAATTCCAGATAATGATTATTACCAAAATCTTTCATATACTGTAAAAAGTCCAATTCAATTTGAGGAGATGATAACTCCTGTCAATAATTTACTTCATACTAGTGGACTTAAAAACTTTGCTGATGTTGGAATAAATTCATCTTCTCAATATAGTATTACAGGAATTAGTAGTTCTACAGTTCTTTATGATATTATTGATGAAAATAGAGTTGATACTATAAATTATTTTGATACTGTAATTGATTACAATTCAAATAGTAATAGTTCTAACTTTTTAAAATTTAAAAATAAGATTCTGTCGGGGTACATAAAGTGTAGTACAAATAGAGTTTTAAAAATTGATGATATTAGTTCACAATTTTCTGATGTTGGATCAATAAATTCAACCCAAAATAATATTATACAATTACCTTCAACTGAGAGTTATAATAGAATTCTATTACAAATTGTAGATAGTACTAATACACAATTCCAATTGACAGAATTGATAATTTTAAATAATGCTATAGATGGAAATTTATTTTTATTGGAAAAAGGATCAGTATATAATCAAATACAACAACTTGGAAATATTCAGATTTATACTGATAGTAATAATATCTCATATTTACAATTTATTCCCACAGATCCCAATAATTTTGATTGTAGTATAAAGATTTTACAAAACTATTTCACTACATCTTCTAGTGGAATTGGAAGTACCTCTGTAGGATTTGTTAATTTAATATCTTCAAATAATATTGTTAATTCTGGATTAACAACTTCAATAGTTTCGGTATCTGCAGCATCTACAACTGGAGTATATTCAAATATTCAAATTATTGATAATGTAACTAATGCTACAAATTATGTAGAGGTTTATTTGAATACTGATGGTAGTAATACATATGTTTCTCAATATTATTTTGATTCTGGGATTTCAAATTCTTCTTCTTATGCTCCAATAGGAACATTTGGCGCTTCAATTTCTTCGGGAATATTGACATTAAATTATACCAATACTGGAATAAATTCAGTAACTACTAAATCTAAAAATACAATATTAGGATCTACTTCTGCAGGAATAGGAACTTATAGATTTATACTTCCTGGACAAGTTTCTGGAAATGAAAAAACAGTAAAATACCAATCAAATTATTCAACAGTATCTACAGCATCTAGTATAGTTACTGTTAATAAATCAGATACTTCTGCAATTAAATCATTAGTTGAAGTTAGTATAGGATCTACAAGCGCATTGCATCAAGTAATGATAATTCAAGATAATACAAATATCTATACTTTACAATATCCATTCATTTCAGTTGGAAGTACTTCAGGAATTGGAACTTTTGGAGGAACGTATGATGGATCAGGAACTAATTTTAGTTTAGTATTCTATCCAGATAGTTCAATAACAGGAAATATTAATGTTCTTGCTTATAGTGAATGTTTATATAGAGATATCGATACTATAAATATTCCACCAAATCTTCAGTATGGATCAATCGTTGAAACTGTACAAGTTTCCAACTATTTTGGTACAAATAGTAGTAATACTAATAAATTGGATTTTAATCTAAACTATAATGGAACTCCAATATTCCAAAAATCGTTTAATCCTGCCGATAGTACAGTATTAAATCCAGTCACCGGATTGTTTACTATTCCTAATCATTTCTTTGTTACTGGAGAAGCCATAAATTATGTTCCATCGTCTACATTTACTGGTGTAGGATATACTGCGGTTGGAATAGGTGCAACTTTAAATTCTGCAGGAATTTTAACTAGTATTCTTCCATCAGTTGTTTATCCAATTAAATTGACAAATGATACCTTTAAGTTATCAACAAGATCAGATTATGCTTCGGCTGGAATATATGTAACATTTACTTCATATGGATTAGGAAATTATCATCTTTTACAGATGAATAATAGACTAGAGAGGACTGTAATTGCAATTGACAATTTAATCCAATATCCAATAGTATATACACCAATAAACTATACCTTAACTAATAATGGAGGCTTAGTAGGTACTTATTCTACAATATTCTCCTTAAGTGGAATATCTTCAATTGTAGCAAATGATTTACTTTATGTTGATAATGAATATATGAAAGTTACCAATGTTGGACTAGGAACTACTAATATTGGTCCAATTAGTGGAACTGGAACTATTTCATTAGTAAATGTACAAAGAGGTGCTGTAGGTTCTTCCGCAACTTCACATACAGATTCTACTATTGCTAGAGTTTATAGGGGATCTTATAATATAAGTGGAAATCAAATACATTTTATAGATCCCCCCCATGGAAATTTGACTAGTACTATCAATTCCAGCAATTTACCGAACGCAAAATCATCGTTTAACGGTAGAGTATTTTTAAGAAATAATTATTCTTCAAATAAATTATATGACGATATATCAACTCAATTTACTGGTATTGGACAAACATATATTTTAACTACTCAAGGTATTAATACTATTGGATTAGGAAGTGCTGGTAATGGAATTGTTTTAATTAACGGAATATTCCAAACACCATCAACCCAAAATAATCCATTAAATAGTTATTCAATAGTTCAAAATATTTTAGTTGGGATTACTGCTAATTCGGATTTAAACGCAATTTATACCGTATTTGGAGAAGGTCAAGTAGATTCCTTACCCGCATATACATCCGCGTTACTTTCACCCTCCCCATCTTCAACAACAAATACAAGTACTACAAATATTGTATTTTCTGGAATAAGTTCAGATAATGGGTCTCTTATACAATCAGTTTATGATGTGAATCAAAATAGTCTACCTAGAGGAGGTATAATAGTTTCTCTAGGCTCATCTGGAGGGCTTGGATATGCTCCATTGGTTGGAGCCGCAGTATCTATAACTCTAGGCGTAGGTGGAACTATATCTTCTATTAGTGCTGGTTCTACTGGATATAGTTATGGATCTGGTTATTATGGCAATGTTTCTATTGGAATTACCGATTCTGTTGGTACAGGGGCTACAATTTCTGCCACAGTAGGTGCAGGTGGAACATTGATATTTACTATCACAAATCCTGGTTCTGGGTATATAAATCCAAAATTACAAATACCTTCCCCAACTTATTCAAATTTACCTGTAGTTGGAGTTTCTAGACTAGGTATTGGCAATACTACAGCAACTGGAATAGGATTATTATTAGATATAGATGTTTCCGCAAGTTCAAATACGGGAATTGGTTCTACACTATTCCAAGTAAGTTCATTTAAAATTAAGCGAAATGGATATTCTTTCCAAAAAGGTGACGTATTTACTCCAGTTGGATTAGTTACTGCTACAGGTATTTCATCCCCAATATCACAGTTCAAATTAACTGTGATTGATACCTTTTCAGATTCTTTTGCGGCATGGCAATTTGGAGATTTGGATTACATTGATTCCATTGCTTATTTGCAAGATGGAGTGACAACTAGATTCCCACTATATTATAATGGATCTTTATTAAGTTTCCAAAATGATCCTACAAATTCCGATTCATTGTTAATAGATTTTAATGCAATTTTATTAATATTCATCAATGGTGTAATGCAAGATCCTGGATCGGCATATGAATTCTCTGGAGGTTCTTCCTTTACATTTACAAACGCACCATTACCTGAAGATAAAGTTTCTATATTCTTCTATAGGGGATCTAGGGGAGTTGATAGTAGTCAAGTTAATGTATATGAGGTATTAAAACCGGGAGATACTGTACAAGTATTTAATAATCCTTTGAATACTGGAATTACAACATCCCAAAACCAAAGAATAATATTTGATATTCCGTCTTCAGATAAAATTCAAACAAATATATACAATGATATTGGAATTGATCCCACTAATTATAAACCACTCAGTTGGACAAAGCAAAAAGTTGATACTCAAGCAAACGGACAAGTTTTCTATAAATCCAGAAATTCTATAGAAGCATTAATTTATCCAACTGCAAGGATAATTAAAAAGTTTATAACAACTGATACTCAATTATTTGTAGATAATGCAGACTTCTTTAAATATGAACAAAACTTAACTGGAATAACAATTCCATCTTTTGATGGATTAATCGTTAATGGAGGATCTTCAAATCCAGTATCTGCTGCAATTACAGCTACAGTTAGTGCTGCAGGAACAATTCGAGCATTAACTATTGTGAGTCCAGGATCTGGATATATTGGTAACTCGATAACTGTAAAAATTTCAAAGCCATGGGCAATAGGAGTTGGTATAGGTACTACAGCAACTGCTACGGTAACGGTATCTAATGGTTCATTGACTACACCAATTACAATTACTAATCCTGGATTTGGATATTCAATTGCAAATCCTCCTCAAGTAATTACTCCATTACCATCCCCATCATCTGAACTTATTTCTGGAATTTCCGTAGTACAAGGATTTGCTGGTATTATAACTGGAATAGGAACTACTACAGGAACTTTAGGAAATCCTCTTGCAATTAATTTCTATTTAAATGTTTCATCATCTACTCCATTCCCATCAGGATTATCTACTGGATATCCAATTTTTATATACAATACTAGTGTTGGTTCAGGAGTAACCTCAATTGATACTAATAATAACTCAATTGTTGGAATTGGAACATCTCATTTAGACAATGTTTATTATATTCATAATTTCAATTATAATCCTTTAAATAATATAAATGCTGTAATTACTTGTAATGTAAATTCAAGTACTTCAATTGTAGGTATAGTAACTACAGGAAATTATCTTGGAAGTTTTTCTTGGGGAAGTTTGTCTGGATTTACTAGATCATCTTCTCCAATTTCAATTGCAGTTACTGGATCAACTGTAGATGTAGGACTAACCACATTTGCTACAATTCAAAGAAGAAATTATGGAATAAGAGATAGTGGTGGATTAAAAGATAAACCTTATAATTAATATAAATATAGAAAAAACAATATTAATATGGCGTCTATTGTAACTGATCAATTTAGGTTATCGAATGCTAATAATTTTATAAATTCGGTAGAAGATCCAACAAATTCTTATTATGTAGTTACATCTCTACCAAATCCCTCTGCCGTAGGATTTGGTAGAACTTCTAATTGGAATACTAATACTCCAAGTCCAATTGATGATATTGATTATATTAATCATTATCATGATGATATTTTGTTCGGACAAAACATTAATGCTTCAAATGTAAGAAGATTGATAAGAAAAGTTACTTGGTCAGTTGGAAATAAATATGAAATGTATCGCCATGATTACAGTATTCTTAATCCATCACCTATAACAAATTCTTATCGATTATATGACGCTAACTACTATGTAATAAGTTCCAATTATAATGTTTATATTTGTATAGATAATGGTTCAAGTGGCATAAACACCACTGGGAATGCATCACAAGATGAACCAACATTTACGGATTTAGAGCCATCTCCGGCAGGTTCAAGTGGAGATGGTTATTTGTGGAAATATCTTTTTACAGTTTCCCCAAGTGATATTATTAAATTTGATTCTACTCAATATGTGACTGTTCCTGATAATTGGGCTTCATCTACAGATGCTCAAATTACAGCAGTTAGAAACAATGGAAATTCTACGGTAAATAATAATCAAATTAAAAAAGTTTATATTTCTAAAGGTGGAAGTGGATATAGTGGAGGATTGGGACAATCTTTTAATATTTTAGGTGATGGTAGTGGTGGAAAAGTATTGGTAGATGTAGTAAGTGGTTCTATTAAAAATGTTACCGTGACTTCTGGTGGTTCAGGATATACTTATGGACTTGTTGATTTAGGATCAATTAATTCTGGAATTACTCAGAATCAAGCTGCAAAATTAATCCCAATTATTCCACCATCTCTTGGACATGGTTACGATTTATATAAGGAATTGGGTACAGATAAAGTATTGGTTTATGCAAGATTTGATGACTCGACAAAAGACTACCCAATAGATACTAGTTATTCTCAGGTCGGTATTTTAAAAAATCCACAAACTTTTGGTTCTGCTGGTATTGGCTCCACATTTACTGCTAATCAATTTTCTTCATTGTATGCCATTAAATTTTTAAACGGGTATACTGGTACAGCAAATGTTGGGGATAAGATATCACAATCAGTCACTGGAGGAACTGCAGTTGGATATATTGCTTCATTTGATACCCAAACGAATGTATTGAAATATTTTAGAGATAGAACTTTATATTATAATTCGGTAAGTATCGATCAAACAGATTACATTGGAATTTCTAGTACTGGCAAAGTTTTAGCTTTTGAATCATCATCAGCAACAATAACTTCTAATGGTGGATTTTCTGGATCAATACATACTGGGTTTAGTGGAATTACTACAAATCCAACTGGAAATAATTTAATTAACCTGGGGGTGACATTTACCAATGGACTTGCAAATCCAGACATAAATAAATCATCTGGAGACATTATCTACGTTGATAATAGACCTTTAATTTCAAGAAATCCCAGACAGAAAGAAGACGTTAAAATTATCCTGGAATTCTAAAAAATGGCACAAAAGACAAATCTTAATATTAGTCCTTATTATGATGATTTTAATTCATCCAATAATTACTATAAGACATTATTTAATCCAGGAAAACCTGTCCAGGCTAGAGAATTAACGACTATTCAATCAATATTACAAGATCAAATTGAAAAATTTGGAAGTAATACTTTTAAAAATGGTTCCGTAGTAGTTCCGGGAAATGCTGCATATGATGGATATTTTTATTCGGTACAATTAAATTCAACTCTTTATGGAATTGATATTACTACTTATATCAATAATCTTATTGGAATTACGTTAACCGGACAAACATCAGGAGTTACTGCAACCGTACAATATGTACAACTACCCAATAATGATGAGGTACAAAATTTAACAATATATGTAAAATATAAAAACTCTGATGTTAATTTCCAAATAAATCCATTTACTGATGGGGAGCTATTAGTAGCAAGTAACGATAATATTACATATAAAAATTCAGCGGGAACTTTAACTACTATTAATTCAGGAACTCCCCTGGTAGGATTAATAGCATCTAATGCTACTTCTACTGGATCTGCAGTTTCTATTGCAAATGGCGTATATTTTATTAGAGGATATTTTGTAAACGTATTTTCACAAACTATAATATTAGATTATTATGATAATGTTCCTTCATATAGAATAGGATTACTCATTAGTGAAGAAGTTATAACCGCATATGATGATCCTACATTATATGATAATGCTAAGGGATTTTCAAATTATGCAGCACCAGGAGCAGATAGATTTAAAATATCACTTATTTTAACTAAAAAATTATTGACGGATCTTGATGACAGTAACTTTGTTGAACTTTTTAGAGTTATAAATGGAAGAGTTCAACAAACTACTAGTTCACAAAATAATTCAGACAATAGATTAAGAGATTATTTAGCAAAAAGAACTTATGATGAAGCCGGTAGTTTTTCAGTTACACCATATACGGTTAAATTGCAGAATTCATTAAATAATCAACTAGGAAATGATGGAATATATTTAAGTACTCAAAAGACTGATCAGGGAGGAACTCCATCAAATGATTTAATGTGTGTGAATGTTTCTCCAGGATTATCTTATGTTAGAGGTTATGATATTACCAAAAATACTTTAACCGTTTTAGATTCACCAAAACCCAGAGATACTAAAACAATTGGTGCAGTAGAAATACCATTTCAACTAGGAAGCACTTTACGAGTTAATAATATCTCTGGAGTTCCATTATATAAAGCAACCATTGATCTTTATAACCAAAGAAAGGGGACATCAGTACCTACCGGAAATAAGATTGGTGATGCAAGAGTATATTTATTTAATCTGAATGATTCTTCTTCTTCTGGAATTAACAGTTCACCTTCAACTAAATGGGGATTATACCTATATGATGTACAGACATATACACAATTAACATTAAATCAATCAGTTACTAGTGCAGATTTACCCGCTACATCCTATGTAAAAGGTCAAAGTAGTGGTGCAAGTGGATATGTAACGGCTGCTGGAGGGGGAAGTACAATTATTTCCTTAAGACAAATTTCTGGAACTTTCCAAATCGGAGAACAATTATTAATAAATGGAGTACTTACTACTCCAACTAGAACAGTAGCTGCGGTTAGAATTTTCGATACTAAAGATATAAAATCAGTATATCAATCAACCGCAGTATCTGGATTTTCTGTAGACTTCAGTGCTGATGTTAGTCTTGAAAAAATTATAGCAACTGGCTTCACCCCTACAGATTTAATCACTATTGATACATCTGGTAATGTAACTTGCCCAGGAAAAGTATTTACTGGAATTGTAACTGACAGTATTATTAGATATCAAAGAGTAGGTTTCAATACGGAGACTTTTAATAGAGTACTTTCAGTTTCTCCTACTGGACAATCTATGGTAGTTGTTGGTGTTTCTACTGTTTCTGGAGTTTGTGATGGTAGTGTAGGAATTATCAGTAGCACTAGTTTTTCATTGGGAGCACCAATATCTCAAAATAATGGTCCGTTATATGCGACTTTACCAAATTCGCCAATATCTTCAGTAAATCTAACTGGTTCTAATTTAACAGTTTCTCAACAAATAACCAGTGTTACAAGTACTGGTATTGGTACAATTACTTTTAATTTATCAAATGTTTCTGGTATAACTAGTGCATTTTTCTTACCTTTCAATAATCAAAGATATTCAATTTTTTATTCTGATGGTACAACAGATACATTAAGTTCAGATAAATTTACTTTAAGTGGAAATAATGTAACAATTAGTGGACTTACTCCAAGTAAAACAATTGTTTCAATTAATTCAACATTATTGAAGAATGGCATTCAAAGTAAAATAAAAACTTATAATAGAAGCAAAACTTTAAATGTTACATACTCAAAATTACCTCAATCGGGGACTGGTATTAATACTTCAATTAATAATGGATTAACATATAATCAATTTTACGGATTAAGAGTAGAAGATGACGAAATAAGTCTAAATTATCCAGATGTTGCGAATGTTCTTGCTATTTATGAATCGGTTAATAGTTCTGCTCCAACATTAGATACTTTAACTTTTAGTCCAGTTTTAAATGTAACTACTAATTCAATTATTGGTGAAAATATTGTTGGAAATACAAGTGGGACTGTCGCCAGAATTGTAACAAAACCAAGTTCAAATATTATAGGAATAATATATTTAAATTCTAATAGATTTTCTGCTTATGAAAATGTAACTTTTAGTGAATCAAATATAACTGGAAGTATTCAAACAATTACTCCAGGGGTATATAAAGATGTTACTAATAATTTTAGTTTAAATAAAAATCAAAAAGATCAATATTACGACTATTCAAAAATAGTAAGAAATAATTCAAATATAACATCGACAAATCAATTATTAGTTGTATTTGATTATTATTCAGTTCCATCTAATGACACAGGCGATGTATTTACAGTTTTAAGTTATGACAATTCAAGATATCTGAATGATATTCCAAATATTGGACAAAATAATGTAAGGGCTTCGGATACTTTAGATTTTAGACCTGCAGTTATTCCTTTTACTGGAAGTACTTCATCACCATTTGATTTTTCTTCAAGATCTTTTGGAACAAATCCAAAGTTAATCATTACACCATCTGAAGGATCTCTGATTGGATATAGTTACTATTTGGGTAGAATTGATAAATTGGTATTGGATAAGAATGGTAATTTTGTTATTTTGCAGGGAACTTCTTCAGAAAATCCAAAACCACCTGCAGTTATTGATAATGTAATGGAAATTGCTACCATTACATTACCACCATATCTTTTTGATCCATCTAATGCCACAATAACTTTAGATGATAACAAAAGATATACTATGAGAGATATTGGGACAATTGATACTAGGGTAACTAATTTAGAAAATACTACTTCACTTTCATTATTGGAAGCAAGTACTCAAAGTCTACAAATTAAGGATGCTCAAAATAATAATAGATTTAAAAGTGGTATTTTTGTAGATGATTTTACTAATGCCTCATTTATTGATCCTAATTATTCATCTATTCAAATAGATACTGATAATAAAAAACTTATACCAATAGTCAGTGTCAATTCTCTTAAGAGTAAATTAGCACCTTCACTTAATCTTCCAGATTCTTCTATAGATTTATCTACCAATTATACACTTGCTGATCCGAATGTAGTTAAGAGAGGAAATACTGTATTATTAAAATATGATGAAGTTGGTTGGATCAATCAACCTTTAGCAACTCAGGTTGAGAATGTAAATCCATTTAATGTTGTTCAATATACTGGGTATGTAAATTTATCTCCAGCAAGTGATAATTGGGTAAGAACAGTCCAACTTGAACAAAAGTTTGTTACATCA
>Ga0209048_10002760_pt1 | contig 17250 bp, 14 predicted proteins | sample FrelakmetCRP12CR_FD_187146 | JGI IMG/M metagenome (GOLD analysis project Ga0209048, IMG submission 187146) | Freshwater lake sediment microbial communities from the University of Notre Dame, USA, for methane emissions studies - CRP12 CR (SPAdes)... | ecosystem: Environmental > Aquatic >... | reverse complement strand
CACTCCAACTCCATGGTGCTGTCAGCGACGGTGTCGTCGAACCGTCACGGAACGTTCCAATCGCTGTAAACTGCTGCAGCGTTGTTGTAGCCAGTGAAATGATCGGATTGATCGGGTCTAATGCTATGGATACGATCGGCGTGCTGGTGACCGTGAGCGTGGTTGTACCGCTGATCGTAATGGTGCCCGAGGAGCTGCTTATGGGGAAGTCTGCCTGAATGATTGCAGTTCCTGTGCTGGTCCCTGCGGTGACAATACCGTTACCCAGTAAACCCGATGTATCAATTACTTTTGCGATCCCGGGAGATAAGGTGGTCCACGTTGCGAATGTTGTTATGTCCTGCGTATCAGTAGCGCTGGAAAATAATGCTATAGCTGAAAATTGGTGTTTTGTCCCGATAGCCATGTAGGGATTGGCAGGCATTACTGTTATTGAGCTTGGATCGGTTACGGTGATTGTTATGGAACTGGTGAGGTTGTTTGCTTCGTCATACACTGTAATAACGGCCGTGCCCTCGCCGACTGCTGTGACGAGACCGTTTGAGACTGAACCTGATACATTATAAACCCTTGCAACATCCGTATTGTCTGAGCTCCAGATCACGACCTGTGACCAGAAAAGTCTCATCCCGTTTGTAAACGTCCCGAGTGCCGAAAACTGCTGCCGTGTCCCTTTTGCCATGCTTTGTTTGGCCGGAGTAATCGAAATTTCGACAAGTGTGTTGCTCTTTTGATTGCAGGCCATAAAGACCAATGCCGTTGTCATTACAGCAACAACCAGCAGGGAAGACTTGAGAATCTTCATACGTATCATCTCCTCGTTACTTGATCGCAACAATCGTATCAGTTGGTGCAATGCACCGTGGGAAATATTTTGACGGGTGCATGACAGCTGTTTCATTCAAGCTATCATAACACAGATCGGATGTTCCCGTTAGAGGAAATTTACTCGTACCGCAGAGCATCGATCGGGTTCAGGAGCGACGCCTTGTAGGCTGGATAAAAACCGAAAAAGATGCCTATGAAACCGGAAAAGCCGAAGGCCAGAAAAATGGAAACTAGTGATACGACCGTCGGCCAACCCGATAGATTTGAAAGGATCACTGATGTCGAGACACCAGCGATGATCCCGATGACACCGCCGATGAGCGACAGCGTAAGCGCCTCGATGATGAACTGAAGACGGATGTCCCATGTCTTGGCGCCGATCGCCATGCGAATGCCGATCTCGCGCGTCCGCTCGGTGACCGAGACGAGCATGATGTTCATGATCCCGATGCCGCCGACGAGGAGCGAAACCGACGCAATCGCACCGAGCAGCAAGGTCATAACCTTCGTGGACTGTTCGGCCGCCTGCATGATCTGGGTGAGGTTCCTTACGGTAAAATCGTTGTCCTGTTTCTGACCTATGTGGTGACGCTGTTTGAGCAGCTCGTTGATCTGTTTCTCAGCCGAGGCCAGATCATCGGCGCTTTTCGCCTTGACCATGATGATCCTGACCATGCCGGGAAACTGCGTACCGAAAAGCTTCTTCTGCGCCGTGGTCACCGGGATGAGGATCGTATCGTCCTGGTCCTGCCCCTGGGCAGATTGCCCTTTCTTCGCCAGAACGCCGATCACGGTAAAGGGAACATTCTTGATCCTGATCGTTTGTCCAACCGGGTTCTGTTCACCGAAAAGATTGTCCACCACCGTCTGGCCGAGAAGGGCGACCTTTGTCGCGCTCTTCACGTCCTGCTGGGTAAATGCCCTGCCTGCGGTCAATTCCCATTCCCTGACGTTCATGACACCCGGCGTCGTACCGACGATGCCCGTTGACCAGTTCATATGGCCATACACGACCTGGCCGACGCCGTTGTGGATAGGCGCTACATCAGCGACCGCGGGACATTCCTTCAGGATCGACTCCGAATCGCCCATGGAGAGCGTCGGTTGCGTCCCCGCACCCATTCTTACGCCGCCTGAGGTCGTGGCACCGGGCAGGATAATAAGGAGGTTGCTCCCCATGCTCGATATTTGTTCGGCGATCTTCTGGCTTGCTCCGGTGCCGATGGCGACCATGGCGATCACGGCCCCGACGCCGATGATGATGCCGAGCATGGTGAGGGCAGAGCGCATTTTGTTCACGCGCAGGGCGCGAAAGGATATCTTGAATGTTGAAGGGATATTGATCATAATAATAATTGTAGGGGCAACCCTCCGTGGTTGCCCTGAATCGGGCGGCCACAGAGGGCCGCCCCTACTGTTTTGTCTTCGTCACCTCTTCATCACTCACAATATGCCCGTCCGAAAAACGTATGATCCGCTTGCTGAACGCCGCGATGTCGGATTCGTGGGTCACCAAAATTACGGTTATGTGCGACTCCTGGTTCAATTTGACAAAAAGCTCCATGATCTCAACACTCGTTTTGGTATCGAGATTGCCGGTTGGTTCGTCCGCAAGGATGATCGGAGCATCGTTCACCAGCGCCCGGGCTATGGCAACCCGTTGCTGCTGTCCCCCGGAAAGCTGGTTCGGATGATGGTCTTCCCTGCCCTCGAGCCCCACGCTTTTAAGAGCTCCCCGCGCACGTTCGTGCCGTTCCCGCGCTGGAGATCCGTCATAAAGAAGAGGAAGCTCGACATTTTCTACGGCTGACGTGCGGGACAGCAGATTGAATCCCTGAAACACGAAACCGATCTTTTTGTTCCTGATCTCCGCGAGCTCATCCCGGGAAAGATGCCCGGTATCGACGCCGTCGAGGAGATAGTGACCATCCGTCGGCGTATCAAGGCATCCGAGAACGTTCATGAACGTGGATTTTCCCGAACCCGACTGGCCCATGATCGAGACGAACTCGCCCTTTTCAATGGCTGTTGATATGCCATCGAGCGCCCGCACCTCGACATCTCCGAGACTATACACCTTGGTGAGCTTCCGTGCTTCGATGAGCGCCATATCAGAACCCCGTTACAGACATTGCTATTGGATCGTTCATGCAATTAGATATCACATCTAAAATAATTTACGTCATAATCATTGCTGCTTTATCATCTTGGCTGTAACGGGGTCAGAACATCCTCGGGCCTGAGGTCGACGTCGTCGGCTTGCCCTTCTTCAATGACTCAACGATAACCTGATCGCCATTCTTCAAGTCACCCGAAACGATCTCGGTATAGTTCCCATCGCTGATGCCCGGCGTGATGCTGATGCGCTTCGGTTTTCCGTTCTCGAGGATCCATACCGCCGGCCCTTTTTTCTCAGGCGCGCCCGCTTTTATACCTGCATCAGATCCTCCGCCCGTACCCGCCCCGGTTCCCGCAGGTCGTTCAGAGAACCGGAACCGCATAGCTGCGTTCGTGATCCTGACCACATCATGTCTTGTCGTGATGATGACCGAAACATTGGCGGTCATCCCAGGCATGAGCTTGAAGTCCTGATTGTTCACCTGGATCACCACATCATAGGTCACCACGTTCTGCACGGTTATCGGGGCCTGCCTTTTCTGCCATACGGTGCCCTTGAAGGTAATATCGGGATAGGCATCCACGGTAAATTCCACATCCTGACCTACCTTCACGACGCCGATATCGGATTCTGCTATGTTCGTATCGATCTGCATCTTGGTAAGGTCCTGCGCGATGGTGAAAAGCGTGGGCGTCTGAAAGCTCGCGGCCACGGTCTGACCGATGTCCACGTTCCGCGAGATCACCACACCGTCCACGGGCGACAGGATGCGCGTGTACCTGAGGTTCGTTTCCGCTACATTAAGGGCGGCCTTCGCCTGCTCCAAGAGCGCTTTGGAGCCGAAATAATTTGTTTCCGCGGTGTCGAGGTCGCTACGGGGGACCAGGTTCCGTCCAAAAAGCTCCCGGTTTCTGTTGAGCGTCCGTTCCGCATCCTGGAACGTTGCCTCGGCCTTTGCCACATTCGCCCTTGCCTGCGCCGCCTGCGCCTCGAACATCTCAGGGTCGATCTGTGCAATGAGCTGCCCCTTTTTAACGTGAGAATTGAAATCAACATAAAGCTCTTTTATCGTACCCGAAACCTGGGTGCCAACCAGCACCGTTGTTACCGCGTTGACGGTTCCTGTCGCCGTCACGGCCTGCTGGATATCACCGACTGTGACAGGTTCGGTCCGGTATGAAGGACTATCGCCTTTGCAGCCGGCAATCAGAATAACAAGAATGCTGAAGATTAGGACAGTGTGCTTGGTGTTCGTCTTCTGGCATGCCATATGAGTTCCTTCATTGCTTCTGCGCATTGCGAATTCTCCTTAAGACTCACCGGACCGATATTCATTCTCCATCATTCATGAGACTGCGCTATTTTGCGTGCCTGAAATATTTTCATCCTGCTGAGCTTCCTCTGGAACCGGTCCATATACAGATAGACCACGGGAGTGACGTAAAGGGTTAGTGTCTGTGAAAAAAGAAGTCCGCCGACCACGGCAAGGCCGAGTGGCCGTCGGGACTCCGCGCCGGCGCCGAGGCCGAGGGCGATGGGGAGCGTGCCCAGCAGCGCGGCCATGGTGGTCATCATGATGGGCCGGAAACGTATCATACACGCCTTGAAGATTGCGTCCTCCGGCGCAGCGGCGTCTTTCCGCTGGGCATCAAGGGCGAAATCGATCATCATGATGCCGTTCTTTTTCACAAGACCGACGAGAAGAATGACGCCCACGAAGGCATAGACGTTCAGGTCGGAGCCGAAGATCAGAAGCGTTACGAGCGCGCCGAAACCGGCGAACGGCAGCGCCGACAGGATCGTGAGCGGATGAATGAAGCTCTCGTACAGGATACCCAGAACGATATAGATCACCAGCATCGCGGCGAGCAGAAGCAGACCCAGACCCTGCATGGAGGACTGGAAGGCCTGGGCTGTGCCCTGGAAACTGGTGGTGATGGATGCCGGGATCGTAGCCCGCGCCGCCTTGTTCACGGCATCAATGGCCGTTCCGAGGGACACATCGGGCCGCGTGTTGAACGAGAGGTTTACCGCGGGCAGTTGTCCCAAATGGTTCACGGAAAGAGGCCCCACGTTCTGGGACAGCTTCGACACGCTGCGAAGCGGAACGAGCTGACCGCTGGACGACCTGATGTAGAGAAGGGAAAGCGCGGCCGGGTCCATCTGATATTCGTCCTGCACCTCCACGATGACCTGGTATTGATTGTTCGGCGCATAGATGGTCGAGACCTGCAGGGCGCTGTAGGCCATGGAGAGCCCCGTCTCCACCTGCGAAGCCGTAATCCCGAGGGCTGATGCCTTGTCACGGTCGATCTCGACATTAACCTGGGGGTTCTTGATCTGAAGGTCGCTTGTCACATCCTGCAGTATTGGAAGCTCGCGCAGTTTCGCCTCGAGCTTGGGCGCATACTCGTAGAGTTCGTTCGTGTCAGGGCCCTGGAGCGTGAGCTGATACAAGCTCTTGGTGAGCGTGCCGCCGACGCGGATGGGCGGCGGATTCTGCGGGAAGGCCTGGATCCCCGTCACCTGGCCGAACTGCGGTCGGAGTTTCTGGATGATCCGGTCCACATGCAGTTTGCGCTTGGAGCGCGGCTTGAGCTTGATGAAAATACGACCCTGATTCCCCGATATGCTTGAACCACCCGCGCCGATGCTCGACATGAACCCCTCGACGTTAGGTTCCTTAAGCACAATATCGGCAATGGCAAGTTGGTGCTCCTTCATTGAATCGAAGGAGATGCCCTGCGCCGCTTCCGTGGTCACGAAGATCGCCCCGATGTCCTCGCTGGGAAGGAAGCCGGTAGGCATGATCTTAAACAGAACGATCGTGGCCAGAAAAATGATGCCGGAGAGGAGCATGGTGGCCCTGGGATGTCGCAGCACGTAGGTCAATGTCCGTTCATAGAACTTCAGCATGGCGTTAAAGAACCGCTCAGAAGCCTGATACAGCTTCCCATGCCGCTCCTCCTTGCCGTGGGGCCGTACGAAACGGCTTGCCAGCATGGGCGTGAGCGTCAGGGACACAAAGCCGGAGATCAGGATGGCCATACCGATCGTGACGGCGAACTCGTGCAAAAGTCGTCCTATGATGCCGCCCATGAAGAACACGGGGAGAAAGACCGCAACGAGCGATATGGTCATGGAAAGGATGGTGAAGCCGATCTCTTTGGACCCCTTGAATGCGGCCTCCATGACCGGCTCGCCCATCTCCACGTGCCGGATGATGTTCTCGAGCATCACGATGGCGTCATCCACGACAAAACCGACGGACAATGTAAGCGCCATGAGCGACATGTTGTCCAGGCTGAAGTCCATGACATACATGATCCCAAAGGTTCCGATAACAGCCATGGGAAGCGCGAGGCTCGGGATGACCGTGGCGGAAAGGTTCCGGAGGAAAAGGAAGATGACCATGATCACCAGGCAGACCGTTAGGATCAGTGTGAACTTCACGTCGGATACGGAGTCGCGGATGGACTCCGAGCGGTCGAACAGGATATCCATGTTCACCGATGCCGGCATCTGTTCCTTGAACGTGGGGATGAGTTTCTTGATGGCGTCCACGACCTCGACCGTGTTCGTCCCTGGTTGGCGCTGGATCGCCAGGATGATGGCGCGCGTGTCGCGGTACCAGCTCGCGATCTTGTCGTTTTCCACGCTGTCGATGACGTTGCCAACGTCCTGGAGCCTGACCGGGGACCCGCCCCGATACGCCACAATGACCGGCCGATACGCTGCTGCATTGACAAGCTGGCCCGTGGCCTGGACGGTGAACGCCTGGTTCGTGCCGAAGAGCGTGCCGGTCGGAAGGTTCACGTTCGCGTTTGCGACCGCATACGCCACATCATCGATCCCGATCCCCCGTGTGGCAAGTGCACGCGGGTTCAACTGCACGCGCACAGCGTATTTCTGAGACCCGAAAACCTGCACCTGGGCCACGCCGTTGATCATCGAGACGCGCTGGGCGATAAGCGTCTGCGCATAATCATCGACCCGGGACAGCGGCAGCGTGGGTGAACTGAGCGCGAGATAGATCACCGGCTGGTCCGCGGGGTTCACCTTGCGGTAGGAGGGAGGGCTCGGCATGTTCTGGGGAAGCTGCCTGAGTGCGCCGGCGATCGCCGAATTCACATCCTGTGCAGCGGCATCGATATTTCTGCTCAGGTTGAACTGGATGGTGATCTGTGTCAGGCCCTGGGCATTGATCGAGGTCATGGAGTCGATGCCCGCGATGGTTGAAAATTGCTTTTCGAGAGGCGTGGCAACGGCAGAGGCCATGGTCTCGGGGGAGGCGCCCGGGACGCTCGCGTTCACGACAATGGTGGGAAAGTCCACGTTCGGCAAGTCGGAGACCGGCAGGAGCCGGTACCCCGCGATACCCATGAACAGGATCGAGAGCATGACCAGCGTGGTCATGACCGGACGGCGTATGGAAAGTTCGGAAATATTCATTATATATATTTCAAATGATCAATGCCCAGGAACCTAAAGATTTCGAATTTCGACATTGGAATTTATTTGGGATTTGGCGCTTGAGATTTAGTGCTTGTTCCTTCACTCGAAGGAACGTTTTTTATCTCCACCTTCGACCCCGGCACAAGACGGAGCTGTCCGTCGGTCACGACCTTCTCTCCCGCCTCAACACCCTTGTCGATGATGGTCCAGTTCTGGTACGTCCTTCCCGGTATGACGACGCGGAACTCGGCTGTCATATCATCTTTAATCACATAGAGGTACTGTCCCTGCTGGCCGGTTTGCATTGCCGGTGACGGCACGACGACCCGGTTCGGTTCCGTGGTCAGGGTGAGGATGACATCCACGAACTGACCCGGCCAGAGCCTCCTGTCCTTGTTATCAAAGGTGCCTTTCAGCTTGATGGTCCCCGTGGTCTTGTCCACGGCATTATCGATAAAGGTAAGTTCCCCGCGAACCAGACGTTTTTCGTCGCCGGGGATGATCGCATCAACCGTGAGCTCTTTCATGGCAGTATATTTTTTTATGTCCGACAGGTTCTGTTCCGGTACGGCAAACGTGACATAGATCGGAAGGATCTGGTTGATGGTAGTCATCGCAATATCGTTTGCCTTGATGACGTTACCATTATTTACCAGCACGCTGCCGGCCCTGCCGGTGATCGGGGACATGATCGTGCAGTAATCAAGCTGAAGCCTGCTGTACTCAACATTTGCCCTGTCGGCATCGACAGCGGCTGCAAGTGCGTCGGCGTTGGCGCGAAGCTGGTCATACTGGTCTTTGGAGACGTATTCCTTCTGGACCAGAACAGCGTACCGCTTGGCCTGCTCTTCCGCGTTCTTTGCCTGCGCCACGTCCCGTGCAAGAGCGGCTTCCGCCTGTTTGAGCGCGGTTGCATAGGGGCGCGGGTCTATCTTGAACAACAGATCGCCTTTCTGAACGTCCTGCCCTTCCCGGAAGTACACCCCTTCCACTTCGCCGCCGACAAGGGGCTTGATCGATACGGCATTATAGGCCTCAACATTGCCGATGACCTTAAGCTGCAGCGGAATGTCTTTCTGATCCGCCATCCCCGCGACCACCGGCACGGTCCGCGGAGGCGCCGGTTTGCCTTTTGAACAGGACGAACAGGTGATACAAAGTACCGCCACGAAAACCAGCATGCTATATAAATAGGGTCGTTTCATTTCTTACTCTCCCGGATATGCATTTCTTGCCGTCTTCAAATCCGCATTTCACACCGCGTTCAACACCTTGGTCATCGTTAGTCCTTCTCACGAGGCAAACCTGCAGTCGATCTATCGCGCGCCCATGGACTTTTCGATGGTAGCCTGAGCGATCTTATAATTTGACATGGCGCTGGTATAATTCGCCTGAGCAGTAACATACGTAGCGAACGCATCCGAAACCTCTATGGGACTTCCTACTCCGGCCGCATATCTGCCGTTCGCAAGATCAAGGTTCTCTTTGGCCTGTGCGGCGGCAAGTTCGGCGGTTGCAATGCTGGCCTCCGCTGCCTGCAGGTTCAGATATGCCTGGCGCACATCGAGCAGTATCTGTTGCCGTATTGAATCTTCGTTTGCCTTCAGAATATAAAGGTTCGACTTCGCCTCCGCTGATTGCTGCTGAGTCAAAAATCCGCTGAACAGGGGAACGGTCAACTGCAAGCCATAATTCCAGTAGTGGTCCAACGACGATGTTGTCTGGCCTGCCCAGTTGTAATTTGCGAAACCTGATAAGACCGGGTAATAGCCGGATTGTGCGAAACTGATATTTGCCTCCGCAGCCTGCCTTTTTGCGATGATCGACTTGAGGTCCGACCTGTTCTCGAAGGCGCGCGCCATTGCCTCTTCCGAGGTTATCGCATATTTCTGGAATGAAAGGTTGTCCTCAATGGCATACGCGGGGACATCGGTGGTCCCCATAACATTGCTGAGGGTCACCCAGGCTATTTTGAGCGCGTTCTCGGCATTGATGAGGCTCAGTTTTGCGTTGCTCAGGTCCACTTCCGCCTTGATGACGTCGATCCTCGCCTTTGTTCCGACATCATAAAAACCTTTTGCCTGGTCAAGGTGCAGTTGAAATTGTTTCAGGACATCCGCGGCAACGTCCCGGTTCCTCCTGGTTTGCAGGACGCCGTAATATGCCTGTTTTACGCTCAGGGTGATGGTATCTTGCGTTGTATTCAGATCCAAACGGGAGGAATCGAGATTGTATTTCGATATGTCGACCTGCTGTGACGTCTTGCCAAAATCCAGTATAGTTTGGTTCAGAGAAAAGCCGGTCAAATATTGGTCGAACTCCGCGGGAGTGTTAAAGACAACCGTGTTCGCCTGAGGATGAACCCGGGCATACGAACCCGACGCACTGAGCTGCGGGTAGTAACCCGAGCGGGCTTCGCCGACCCGGCTCTGATTCACGTCCACGCCGAACATCGAAGCACGGACAGTGGGATTGTTCTTGAGCGCGATGTCGATGCACTGGTTCAGGGTCAGGACCCGCGCCGGTATCACGTCCCCACCCGTCGTGGTCGCCTTTGATATCGGTTGTCCAGGAGATGTTATTGACGGTTCTGATGATGGGATTTCCGCCGCGGCAAACCTGGCCTGTGCGAACATCAATGGTACGAATGCGATCAGTGCCATACAAACGAATAAGTATTTATTCTTCATGGTTACTTCTCCGATCAGTGTCTTAGTCGTTGCCTACCGTGCCATGCATGAATATCTTAACAATTTCCCCGACATTCTTATCCAGTTTTCGTTTTGACATGCCGGATCCGTCTCTCATGATCTCCTCGGACCGGAAATACGAGAACAGTATCCATAAGAACACGCGGGCGGCGATCTCCGGGGAAATCGTCTTTCTCAAAAGCCCGCGATCCTGAAGCAATACAAAATAGCCGGAAAGGGTCGCCCGTATCTCATCGATGAATTTATTATAGACGGTCCTGATCTTTTCGGGATAGGTCGTCACCTCGGAAAACAGGATACTGATCATGGCCTTTCGCTCTTTCAACGTAAGAAGAAATTGCTTGGCTATCAAGATAAGGGCCTTTTCGCAGGAAAGACCCTCCAACTCCGGCAAAAGTTCCTTCAATTTCGGCAGGAACATATAGGATTTGAGAAGTTCTTCGAACAGCCGCTCTTTTGACCCAAAATGTCTGAACAGGGTTATTTCGGTCACGCCGGCCTCGTGGGCTATCTCCCTGGTCGTGGCGCCGAGATATCCCTTCTCTGAAATGAGCTTCAGCGTTGCCTTTAAAAGCTGTTCGTTTGTCTCTAATTTTTTCATAATCCTGGCAATGTAAGTAATTACTTACATTGCGATACAGTACATCCGTTCAGGATTGATGTCAAGTTTTTTATGGTCCAACCGGCATTTTTCCCTTGCATGGACGGTATTCTTATGGTATCGTACGCCTGCTTTTTACTATTTTAGTCAACGGAGGATTTTACAGTGGCCGGTACGTGTGATATTTGTGGAAAGGGCAAGCTCAGCGGAAACAAGGTGAGCCATGCCAATAATAGGTCAAAGAAGTTTTCGAAGCCGAATTTGCAGCCGATCAGGGCAGTGGGGTCCAAAGGTTCCCATGTGCGCATGCATGTCTGTACACGCTGTATTCGGTCAGGCAAAGTTAAGAAAGTAAGCTGATCCCTCGATCCCCTCTTCTCAACATCCCCCGCGTTTTAAGAAAAGCCGGGGGATATTTGTTTCACTTCTCATACTTCCTGCTCAGAAGCCAACAGTGCTCAGCATACTTCATGTTGCACAATACAGCACATTAGACAATAGTATTAAACCGTTCATATTTGCATAGATGAATGTTAGACTGATATTGGTTATAGCGACTAAAGTTATAATACACGCAATATGTAATATTGGAACTTGAAGTTGACACCTTGTTTTCAAAGGCTTATATTGAGCCCTAATACATTATGAATAGTATGCTATAATAAATCCACCAAGTCGATAGTTACTGCGTTAAGGCACATGAGCATAATCCCGGGGTTCCCATTTTTTGCGGAAAAGGAGGTAAATGCCCGTCAGAGAGACCGATGAGCTAAAGCGGAACAACAATGGTGATTTACATGAGCATTTCAATATTCGCAACGTTAATTAAAAGGAGATGAATCAAATGAGAAAATACTTATTGATCAGCTTGATTGTAGTGAGTGTTATTGGACTCACCCTGGGTTTATCACAAAGGGCAATGGTGGAGGCGGCAGATGTTCAAGTGATCGACGTGAAAGAGGTACCGGCAGCCAAGATCCCGACCTTTGACGCAACAGCGTATATCGCCGGCCATGGCGGTCACCTGGCGATCCTCAATATGAAAACGATGAAAGCTCCGTCCGATATTGAGAAGGACAGGATCGTTCTCGTGGAAGCAGGGTCGGAGATGGAAGGGAAAATTGCGGGCATGGATTTTGAATCAGCCAAGAAGGCGGGAGGATCTCACGGCCAGTTGATCACGAAAGACGGCGGCAAAAAAGTGCTCGTCGCCGGCACGCTGAGCGGTAATGTCTACAAGGTGGACCTGGCAACAGGCAAAAAGGAAGGACCGTTCAAGGTCGGCGACAAGTTCTGCGGCGCGATCGCGGGTCCTGACGGCAATGTCTACTTCGAAGACATGGCGAACGGCAGTGTATACGTATGGGATTCTAAAACCTTGAAGACTGTGGACAAGATGCCGGTGGGCGCTGCAGTGTGCGGCATCCAGTGGTCCAAGAACGGCAAGAAGGCATACATAAGCGACATGCCGCAGGGCATTGTATTTGTGTATGACTGGAAGACAAAGAAGGAAATCAAACAGATCAAGAGCCCCGAGATGACCTTCCTTCACCAGATCAGAATGGCGCCGGATGGAAAGAGCCTTTGGGTCAGCGCGCCGAACGAGTTCGATCCAGGCCTCAAACCAGGCACCCACAAGAGCCAGGTCATCGTGATCGATACGGAAACGGATGCGATCGTACAGCGGCTTGTACTGCCTGACACGGTCAGACCTCATGACTTTGCGTTCTCAAAGGACGGGAAATATGCATTCCTCTCTTCGCGCACCTATGGTGATGACAGCACGCTGAACATCATGGACCTGAAGACCCACAATCTTGTCGGCAAAGTATCTCTCTGCGCCGGCTGCCATAAGCCTGCCGGTATAGAGGTAAAGATCGACAAGGGTTCGCCTCTTCTCTGCGGCATTGAATTGGACTGGCATTAAGTTAGATGAACGTGCCTTGACATTAATTGTTCTCTAAAATATATCCCCGGAGGTCAGGTGTCGCCTGCCTCCGGTTTTTTATTATTACTCACCCCGAAAGTTTGCTATAATAATAGACATTATAACCATATCAATCCTTAACGTGAAGGAATACCGCCCATCGCATGAATATCCCCTATGTTGCCCTAAAAAATCTCAAGCGAAAACTTACCCGGACCTGGCTTTTATTTGCCATCGTGGGAGTGGTCTCCTGCACCCTGTTCTCGGCAACACTTTTCTTGAAAAGCATCAATAATGCGCTGAAGATCGGGACTTACCGCCTTGGCGCCGATATCCTTGTGGTGCCCGAGAGCGCTGAGATGAAGGCAAAATCTGCTTTGCTTTCCGGCGAACCTACCCAGTTCCTGATGGACCGGTCCATTCTTGATCGGGTAAAAACCATCGAGGGAGTAAGGAACGTGACGCCGCAATTGTTCGTCAAGCCGACCAGCTTTACCTGCTGTTTCAATGTAGATGTGTTCCTCGTGGCTTTCGATCCTGACACGGATTTTACCGTCAAGCCCTGGCTGTCGAAAAACCTTCACAAGACACTCGGCATCAATGAGATCATTACCGGAAGATCGGTCCCGGTAATCGCAGGTGACAAGATCCCCTTTTTCGGGACAACCTTTACCGTAGCAGGCACCATGGAAGCAACAGGCATGGATTTCTTTGACCGTGCGGTATTTATGAACCTTGACTCCGCCTATAAAATGGCGGAAGACTCTCGTACCAAGGCGCTCAAGCCCATAGAGATCGGACGGGATCAGATATCCACGGTCCTGGTGCAGATAAATGACGACATATCGCCTGATCGCGTAGCGATCCGAATTGAGCATGATATCAGCGGTGTCAAGGCCCTTGTCTCAGATACGATAATCAGCACGGTGCGGCAGCAGCTCGCGGGACTTATCAAAGCGATCTTGGTCATCAGCATCATCCTCTGGTTCATCGTCCTCCTTATCATGGCATTTGCTTTCTATATGATCGTCAATGAACGCCGGAGAGAGATCGGTCTTCTGCGTGCGATTGGCGCAAATAAGATGCATATCGCCGCGATCATTCTGGGTGAATCCTCACTCCTGTCCGCGGCCGGCGGCGCAACGGGAATTATCCTTGGATACGTGCTGCTTGCAAGCTTTAAAAATCTGATGCTTCACTATCTCAGACTTCCTTATCTGTTTCCTGCAACTCCAGAGTTGATCACCCTGACCGCAGGCGCGCTCTTTTTTTCCATCCTCACCGGACTTTTTGCGGCACTGCTGCCATCCCTTGCAGTATTGCGAATAGAACCCTACGAAGCAATAAGGAGCGCCGAATGAAACCTCTTTTTGTTCTCATCATGAGCATGCTGATGCTCCTGTCGTGCAGCAAAGAGCCGGAAAAGTCCCGGGAACCAGTGAGCGCTGAAAAGAGCCTTTTTGAGGAAGTAAGGGAACAGACGATCAAGAATCCCAAAGACGCTGAAGCATGGTATCATCTTGCCGACCTCTATGAGAATGCTCAAATGCACCAGGAAGAAGTGGCTGCTCTCCAAAAGGTCATCGAGATCGACCCCGGCAAGGGCTACGCATATGTGAAGATGGGGAATGCGTATAACCGGCTTGGCCGGCACCAGGACGCGGTAACCAGTTTCAGGACCGCACTAAAATATTTCCCGAAGGACCCGGTCTTGCACAATAACCTCGCTGTGTCCTATGGCAAACTCGGAAAAACAGATGAGGAAATCGCTTATCTTAAAAAAGCAATTGCTCTGCGGCCCCACTATGCCACCGCCCGGCACAATCTCGGGATAACAATGCTTAAAATCGGAAAACGCGAAGAAGCCCTGAAACAGTACCATGAACTCAGTAAAATTGACACTGTGGTTGCGTCTTCGCTGAAGAAAGAAATCGATGCGAAGGAGAAATAACATATGCTGATGCAATCGCGAACAGCCGTCATAACTCTTGCCCTCACCCTGCTCTTTCTGTCCACTGCTTATGCCGAGGCTATCAGATGCGCTGAATGCGGCATGATGGTCGATACAGCATCAAAATTTTCAGCGAGGACCACGCAAGGAGACACAACGCTTTTTTTCTGCGACATCGGCGATCTGTTTACCTACCTGAAAAAACACAATGTAAAGGATGCCCGGAACGAAGTCAAGGACTTCGCCAGCGGGGCATGGCTCGACGCCCGGAAAGCGTTCTATGTCCAAGCGGAAAAGAAGTTCAGCACTCCCATGGGATGGGGCATCGCCGCGTTTCTTAACAAGGATGAAGCAGCGAAATTCGGCATCGCCATGGATTTCGAAACTACCGCTAAGGCCTTAAAATGAAGAAGCTGGTCGCGATAACGACGCTCGTCTGCGGGATACTCTTTTTCCTGGTCCCGAGATATATCCTTCCTGCCTGTGAATATGCCGGCTATCCCCGGATGCACTGTTCCGATACAGCGCAGGCGGAGCAGGTCATCGGTGCAGCGCTGATAGCGGTGTCCGGTATGACCTTTTTGGTGAAATCGACCACAATGCCACTTGTAAGCGCTATTTTTGCAACTATCGTGTTCGGTATCGCCTTCTGGATTCCCGATAAATTCGGGTATTGCCTCAGCCCGAGAATGCCTTGTAATTACGGTATGGTTCCGGCTGTCAGGCTTCTCTCCATCATCGGCATCCTTACCATGGCAGGAGCTGTTTTCATCATCCTCAAGTCCCATGGAAAGAAAGGAAGTTCATGATCGAACTGAAGGGGCTCTCAAAAAACTATTCCATTTCTGGAAAAACCATCAAGGCTGTCCAGCCTCTTGATCTCACTGTGCCGCAGGGTGAATTTCTATCCATCGTCGGACATTCTGGTAGCGGCAAAAGCACTTTGCTGAGTCTCATCGGCGGTATTGCCCGGCCTGACACAGGTTCGGTCAGTATCGGTAACAAAAACATTTGGAAATACAATGACAAGGAACGTTCAAAGCTCAGAAATGAGAAATTCGGCTTTGTGTACCAGTTTGCGAGCCTCCTGCCCACCCTTACCGCTACGGAGAACGTACTTCTTCCCACGGTATTCGGCAGCCGCAAAACCATGGCTGATGCTGCACAACTGCTCCGGCTCGTCGGTCTGGGCGACAAAACTGACCGGTATCCAGCCGAGCTCTCCGGTGGCGAACAGCAGCGGGTAGCAATTGCCAGGGCGTTCATCAATTCGCCCGAGATAATCCTGGCTGACGAGCCCACCGGCGATCTCGATGAGGAAACGGAAGCAGAAATCATGGAATTCTTCGAGAGAACCAATAAAGAGCGAAAGGTGACCATGATCATGGTCACGCACAGCTCCGAAATAGCCCTCCGTGCGCAGAAACGATTCAGGATGAAACAGGGCGTCCTGGAAAAGCTTGATTAAACACTTCACTTCCTCCTAGACACACCATCAAATTCCATTTACAAATCGAGAGAGCGGTATTCCGTTTACTCTTTGCATTATTGCAAAGTAAATATAATTATTTGCAAGCTTGCATTGCCAAGGTAGACTTAATGTCGTTTTAATTCAATATAATATAACTTGGCATAGAAGCTGCAGCTTAACTAATCAGCAAGGACGTAATGAATATGAAAACGAACATATTAAAAATAGGGTTGTATGTCGGTATAGGAATTGTTTTATTGCATTCGGTGTCCTCCTCGCCGGTTCATTCATCGGAGGTTCCATCGGCGTAACAATCATAAAAAATGTTTTTGGCAACACACTTGAGAGATCTCTCCTGACTAGATTGATCTTGTTAGTATCCATGCTATTCGGCGTATTGATGTCGGGAGCCTTTTTTAAAATCAGCATGTCATCTCTGGGTTGGTTGATCGGCTACACATTAGATTCTGTTCTTTCCGATAAAACAGTCGAACACCAGGCAGCGGTTGACAGCAATTAGGGTGATAGTGTTTGAATCGGGCGCTCATGCCCAAAATAATACGGAAGAAGTAAAGGCTGCACAGAGATAGTCGATAGAGATCTAAATAAAATAGCTTAGGCTAAAAGGAGATTTGCCATGAAGAACGAGACAGTAAAAACAGGAATGAAGATCGGTGCAACTGCAGGTGGTTTGGTTTTCCTGGTGTTCGGGATCATGCCGGGATTCTACTTCGGGAGCTTCGGGACACTGATCCTGCTCCAGAAGATTATGGGTGGTGCGGTTGAACCCACGCTTTTCGTAAGGGCGGCGATTGTCATGGGCATCGTGGTTGGGATTGCCTGCGCGGCAACGGTAAGCCTTGTGGTCGGCGGCCTGATTGGGACGGTATTGGGATATATCGTGTCCGCACCGAAAGCAGTGATAAAAGAGAAAGCTGCCGAGAAAGCGTAGGAAGAAGAGCAACTCTCCGTACCATAAGCATCCGGTCAAAGGCAGTGAGCAATCGCTGCCTTTTTTATGTACCGAGCATGTTCTGCATCTTGGCGGTGCAAGTCCTCCCTCCATTCCGTTGAGGCGAATGATCAGCAAAGCGCAAGGGCATCGTCTCGAGAGGGTGTCGTAAAGAAACGCGGGACAAACGCTGGAGCCGATGAACAATAACGGATAGGCGGCGTATTGTGCGGGA
>Ga0209048_10002759_pt1 | contig 17253 bp, 14 predicted proteins | sample FrelakmetCRP12CR_FD_187146 | JGI IMG/M metagenome (GOLD analysis project Ga0209048, IMG submission 187146) | Freshwater lake sediment microbial communities from the University of Notre Dame, USA, for methane emissions studies - CRP12 CR (SPAdes)... | ecosystem: Environmental > Aquatic >... | reverse complement strand
TTATCCTAAATGGTTTAATCCTTTTCGAGTTCAGACTCATGTCCATGGTCAATGGGGGTCCAGTATATTCAGTTATGGTCATGCGTTCAACTTTTGGCGTCGTCATTTTCGCTAGTTCAAACATGGAGATTCTCTCTTCGCCACAAACGTGTAGTATTCCTGTAGCATTACTGTCTGTTACCTTTTTGATGGCCTTTGCCAAGTCATCAGCAAATAGGTACGTTCCATATCTGTCAGCAAAGGCTTTCGAGTATGGCCACTTCTCTCTGGCCACGAAATTTGTTCTTATTATTAACGATTTTTTCAGGGTTGAATGTTTAACGATAAATTCTCCAAGAAGCTTCGTTAGCGAATAGAAGTTCTTGGGATATGGTATATCTGTTTCAACATAATTGCCCTTATCACCGTAAAAAACACATGCCGTAGAAATATGAACAAAGTAGCAATCCTCGGCTGCATCTTCACATGCCTCGACAAGGTTCTCCGTTCCTTCTATGTTGACGCGCCATGCTTTTTCCTTGTTTTCTTCACATTCCCTTATCCCTGTCAAAGCAGCGCAATGAATCAGTACGTCTGGTTTATTTGTCTTTATGTATCTGAAAACTGCCTTATTATCTGTTATATCCAGCTCTTCATGATTGGGGACAAGTTTGTTGTGGAAGACCCTCACAAGTGCAGTGCCCAGTTTCCCTGTTGAACCTGTGATAAGCGTTTTTGGATCCATGCTGCTTCAGCCATTCTTCATTGTTGAAAGTGGATTCTTGGTAGTCCTTAATTATTCTTTTGGCATAAGCATTCTTTATTTCATCTACCGCAAATTCGACTTTTTTTATGTTCTTGAAGCCGAAAACTTTTTCAGCGCAGCTGGAATCCACGGCATAGTCTCTAGGATCTTTCAAATCTTCAAATATCGTGACCTTGCAGCCGGTCTTTTGTTTTATGACTTCTGCAGCTTCTTGAATCTTGTAGTTGGTTCCACCCAAGATATATGTGCCCTTCACGTTGCATTCCAAGGCTTTGATGAAAATGTCTGACACATCCTGTACATGTACAAATGGTCTGCGTTGCAGGCCTCCATACACCGCTATTTCTCCGTCTTGAATTGCCTGGGCTATGAATCTGTTAATGACCAAATCGAACCTCATTCTGGGAGAGAACCCAAAAAGAGTTCCAAGTCTAAATATTGCATGGTTGTCGCAACGTTTAACAATTGACTCTTCTGCCAGCAGCTTTGACATCGCATAGAGAGACAGTGGCGCAATCAGTGAATCTTCCTTTATCAACTCGTTTGGTCTCGCTCCATAAACAGAGCAGGTTGAAGAAAAGACGAATCTCAGTCCTTTCTTACCACACAATGCAGCCAATTTTCTCGTTGCCAGATAATTGATTCTAATCGTTGACTCCTTGTCCAAATTTGCCGCGGCGTCACCAATGATGCCAGCCAAATGAATAACAGCATCAACATCCACTATTGTTTCTTGTAATAGCTTGCGGTTTCTTATGTCCCCGTTCACCAATTCAATTCCTTTCTTCTTGCAGTCAATAAAACTGCCATATATCAACGAGTCCAAAACCTTTACATCAATACCTTTTTCCAAAAGCTTTCCAATTATAACCGATCCTAGATAGCCCATTCCACCGGTGATCAGAACTTTCATCTTGCTTTCACGTCCCACACTTCCTTCCCATAAGTAAAAGGATCGATTCTGCCATCATCGCTAAGAGAGTCTTCCAAGGTCTTGTTCGAGATCCCCACTAACATGGTTCTTTCTTCTAATGATATCCAACCATGAAAGTGTTTAGGAGGAACTATCAAAACAGTTGGACTCTTTGAGCTTAACACGTAGGTTGACACTTTTTCATCTTCGCCTACGATAACAAACTTGGCTGAACCTACCGGCACAAAATAGCCTTTCCATTCCTCATCGTGTCTATGAAAACCTCTGATCGTTCCCTTGCAGAAATTTCCCACAATGTAAACCCTCTTAACATCGGGGAATTTTCCTGCGTAACCACCATATATCTGATAGAGGAATCCTCTATCATCTGTATGGCAAGTTATGGCTAATTGTTCTGGTTTCATACGGCTATTTTGCCCTCTTGGTTTCTATAAGTGTCTTCGGGGTTAGCTTAAATCTTTTTCTTGAACTGAGCACCCTTTAATAGGTTGCTGAAGCTAGAAGTTGCTCATCATAGAGTAGGATTGAAGCATGGTTTGGGTGGAGAATGGACAGAAACCATACAGATAACAGCTCGAAATATGTGCATGACATGTTTTCCCAGTATTACACGACAAACACAGACATTCCATCTCCACATCGGTCAGTGGAAAAGCGTGAATTTGCCTTTGCCCTGTTTTCAGGGCAGGTAATGTTGAGACACAAATGCTTTGATAATCAAAAGGAGTTGGGCGTTTTCTTGAAAGAAGTAATTCCTTCGGATGCTTACTATTCATGTGCTTACTACACTTTTCCAGCCGAAGACATGGATCGTAAAGGGTGGCTTGGGGCGGATCTTATCTTCGATATCGATGCTGATCATATTCCAACAACGTGCGGCAAGGTTCACGACAAGTGGGTCTGTGGCAGTTGTGGGTTTGTCGGCAAGGGGATCGTGCCTGATGAGTGCCCTATTTGTGGCGGACAGAAATTTGACATCAGCACTTGGCTCTGTGAGGAATGTTTGAATTCTGCAAAATCCGAGGCCATTAAGCTTGTAGACACGTTGAGGGGTGATTTTGGTTTTTCTGAGAAGGAAATACAGATTTTTTTCTCGGGTCACAGAGGCTACCACGTTCACGTTGAAAGCGAAACCATCAAAACGCTTGACACTATTGCCCGTAGAGAGATTGTGGATTATGTCAGTGGCTTCGGTTTAGGGATGGACTCTTTCGACTTGAACACTAAGAGATCAAGCAAAACACGCGTTCGGGGTGGTCTTAGACGAGCCGATTCAGGCTGGTCCAGCCGCATCGCCAAAGGCGTTCACGATCTTATCTCTGAAGCAAATCAGGATCGCTATGCAGAAATAGGATTAAACAAGAGCACTGCCAAAGCAATGATACAAAACAAAGACATGATTCTAAAAAGTTGGGAAAGCATAGGGCCATACCCAACCATCAAGAGAATCGGCTTTGAAACGTGGAGAAAGCTGATTAAGCATTGCGCTGAATCCTTGTCCGCCAAAATTGATACGGTTGTCACAACTGACATTCATCGACTCATCAGGCTGCCAAGAACTTTGCATAGCAAGACAGGCCTTAAGAAGGTTGAATTTCCGATTTCGCGCCTTGAAGATTTTGATCCGCTCAAAAGCGCAGTGGCTTTTAAGAATGGTGCTGTAACGATCTTTGTGTCTGATGTGCCTAAATTCAGGATAGGCGACAAAACCTTTGGTCCTTATCACAATCAAAGGATCGAGCTACCCACAGCAGCGGCACTTCTGCTTATCTGTAAAAAAAGAGCAAAGGTGGCAGAGTAATATGTATGATAGACTGTATGAGATTTGGAAACGCGAGCTTCAAAGCATCGAAGTAGAGGCACTTCCAACAAATTTCTACTCAGAAGTCGCCGATTTCATAGCGAAATTCAAAGAAGCAAACCGAATGCTGGACAAGAAAGCCGCCAAGGCTAGACTCCTCAAACATGAATTGCGAAACGTTAGACGAATGCTACGAGATCTGATGTATGCGCGGTACAAGAAAATACTCAAGAAGGCAAGCGAAGGCGAGAAGTTCTCAAGTGGCATTTTAGCATCCGAGGAAGAGAAGCTTTTAGACGGGGTCCTCCCCTTGTCTGAAGCATTTCAGAGCTTTACGAGAAATCTGCTTCAAGGGTGTCTGATTCAGATGAACGTTGAACAAGATCGCAAAACTGCTCTGTTGCGTTTCTTAAAAGAAGTTCCGCCGATAGTAGGCGCAGATATGAAACCTTATGGTCCTTTTATGCCTGAGGATGTTGCATCACTGCCTTCTGAAAACGCAAGCATATTGATTAAGCAAGGTCTAGCCCAAAGAATCGAGACCACGTTGTGATAACAGCGGTTCTGCCTGATTCTTCGATTCTTTCTTTCTGTCTTTGATTCTGTTCCATAAAAGCTGACTTCCTATTATTATTAGAGGGTATGACGATATCCAACTGATAGAGTACAGTGGTCCATAAATGTTATGAAACTGCAGCCAGTCACCGTGATTTATAGAGACAAGATAAATAGAAACGATCCTTAGAATGTTGATTAGGTACGTGACGACTGCCCCAATCACAAAATAAGCTGCTTTGGACCACCGAGAAATGTTGCTTCTCCGCAAAAACAGAAGAATTATGGCTGTGTAAATCACAAGACTCTCAACACCGGCGCATGGCCATGCTATTGAGAAAGGAAGCGAGTAGTTGCCGTGGGCATCCCAAGCTATATAGGTCGGCATATCCGCTTGGTTGCCTAGCCAAAGTGTGTGATAGCCCATTAGATTTAGTGCCCCGGTTGCGAGGTATGCGGTCGGTTGGACAATCAACTGAAAAGGTGTGAATCTTCCAAATGGGTACATGTCATCCACTGCATACAATGCTCCAATAATAACTGGAAAGACTGCAGAAACCAAATAATTTTTGATGCCGCGTCTCCCATATATCAATAGGATTATCACAACAAACAGGGCGGCGAAGGCAAAGTATTCAGCCGACAGAGGCATGAGGTTGCTCCAATAAACGCCTTGTTGTTTGGCTATGCTTGCAATCAGAGTATTTAATCCATAAAAGTTGGCTGCAATTACATAAATTGTGGGGAGCATGGAAACGCAGCCCAACCCGATCTGTGCGTATATGAACTTTTCAGGTGTGGTTGTTCTGTTCTTCTTGAGCATTTCCCAATTCCATATTGTCTCTAGACTGATTATCCACAAGAAGAAGATGTAGAAAAACCTCCCTTGCCACGTGCCTTCCCATGTTGGGTCTCCTTCGAAGGATTTTGGATATAGGGCATATAGCAAAACAATCGGGACAGCAAGCGCAAGAATCGGTAATAGCTTTTTGAACAGACCGATATGTTCTTCCATAGGCGAGTTGCTCTGCGTCAACATCCCAATCGTTCCATGAATTTCGTTATACATGTGCAATTATTAAACATTGTTTGTACACAGTTTCATACTTGTTCTGAACAGTTGATTTGAACAGCTTCTTTGGTCAAACGCTTGGTACAAGGAAGGGGGCAAAAAGGTATAAGAACATGTTCGTTTTCTTTATGCAAAGCTGGTAGTGCCAGTAATGAATGTGCCAAAAGAAGCCACAACCTATTGCCCAAAGTGTAAGAAACATCAGGCTCATTCGGTTTCGCTTTACAAAGCTGGAAAACGGAGAGCCTTGGCAAAGGGCGAAAGACATCACGCACGAGAAAAACGTGGTTATGGTGGGCAAAAATACGCACTTCAAAGAGAGTTTGCAAAAACGACAAAGAAACAGACACTGAAGCTGAAGTGCAAAGTCTGTGGCTACATGAGACATAAGGATGGCATTCGTCTAAGAAAGCTGAACATCGTGTAACATGTGAGGTTAGGGTTATGACTGAATGGGAAAAACTAATTCCGAAACCGAGAAGCAACTTCGTCCGCGTGAAATGTTCAAAATGTGGTAACGAGCAGATCATTTTTGGCTATAGTTCGTGCAAAGTAAACTGTAATGTGTGTGGAATCGAACTTGCAGAGCCATCAGGTGGAAAAGCAAAGATCAAAGGTGAAATAGTTACTGTTTTCGAATAGGGATGTGCTCTCCAACGTCTTCTAAAAGACCTGAGTGGCCTGAAGCTGGGGATCTAGTAATCGCCACTATACAGAACGTTACAGACTATGGCGCCTATGCAAAGTTAGATGAGTACGATAAACAAGGATTACTACACGTTTCAGAGATATCGTCAGCTTGGATTCGAAATGTTCGCGATTTTGTCCGCGAAAGTCAGAAAGTCGTTCTGAAGGTCTTGCGCGTAGACACAGAAAAGCGTCACATAGATCTTTCCTTGAGAAGAGTTACGAAAAGAGAGAAAATCGAGAAAATGGAATCATGGAAGAAGGAAAGAAAGGCTGACGCTTTACTCCGAAGTGTTGCTGAGAAAACGGGTATGGCACCGGAAGAGGTTTATGAAAAGGCCGCTGCTCTCATTGAAAAAGAATATGGTTTGTATGAAGGGTTTGAGAGAGCCGTGAAAGAAGGTCCAGAGTTTCTAACAAGCCTTGGTGTACCGGAGAAACTTGCAAGCGTATTCGTTGAGGTGGCGCAAGAGCGGATACATATCCCAATGGTGAAGGTGAAAGGCACCGTCGAAGTCAGCTGTGCAAAACCTAATGGCGTTAAGATCATACAAGAAGCTTTTCTAAACGCAAAGAAATCAGAAAAGTCTCGTGACGCAAAACTTCGCTTCTATGTTATTGCCGCACCCAAATACTGCATCGAAGTCTTGGCAGACAACTACAAAAATGCGGAAGACGTTCTGCAAAAAGTAGCCCAAAACGTCGTTTCGAACATTGAGAAGTCGGGTGGACAGGGTGTCTTCAGAAGGGAGAAGTAATGGTTTGGCTTATGCGAAGATGTGAAAAATGCGGAAGCTACACGATGAAAAGAGACCTATGCCCTCATTGCGGTGGACAAGTCCGATTGCCTCATCCCCCGAAATTTTCACCTGATGACAAGTATCTCAAATATAGAATGGCTTTGAAACTGGAGAGTCAACAGAGTGAAAGAGACCTTCATTAAGGAAGCCTCTAAGGTCAAATTAGACGATCCGATACTAATCGAGGGCCTCCCAGGCTTAGGCCTTGTAGGCAGAATCGCCATACGCTATCTCATCAAACAATTAAAGGCTGAAAGATTCGCCAGCCTATATTCGCCGCATTTCCCGTACTTCGTTCTTGTCAGCAAAAAAGGAAGCGTCAGACTAGTCAGTGGAACATTCTATTATTGGAGAAACGAAGGAGGAAAGAATGATCTGATACTTTTCACAGGTGACAGTCAAGCACAAACAATAGAGGGGCAATACGAAATCTCTGATCGATTGCTGGATTTTGCGAAGCAACACAACGTAAAATTCATTGCAACAGTTGGTGGCTATCGAATGGAGGCGAAAGACAAACCCAAAGTTGTTGCTGCCGCAACCAATCAAGAACTGTTGAGAATGGCCCTGAATACGGGAGCTATAATTAGCCCCACAAGAAGCCCAATCGTAGGCACTGCAGGCCTGATTCTGGGCATGGCACATTTCAAGGGGTTAGAAGCTGTCTGTCTCCTCGGTGAAACACGTGGATACCTACCTGACCCGAATTCTGCCAAGAGCGTTTTGGAGGTACTACGTGGAATGTTCAAGATCAGCATTGACCTGAATGGACTAGATGAAGAAATCGCCAAAGCCGAGAAAATGGTAACACGCTTGCAGAAGATCGAGGAAAAAAGAACTTTGCAGGCAGAAGAAACACGGAAGGAAGAGGATAAGAAGATCACGTATATTTCATAAAGTCATGTTTCTCTATGTTTTCTTCAAGTAGCCTTCCCTAGGTTCATAAATTGTTCCTTCACGCAATAATTGTCCGATGAGGTGTTCTGCTTCACTTCTTGGCACCTTATGCTTTTCTTCCAGCTCGTTCAGAAGTGTTGTTCTCTCAACCATCCCAGTCTCCTTTTCCAGCTCTATCAGTGCTGAAAGAACTACCTGTAACTTGTCTCTCATGCTCTTTGGTCTTCCTGTCATTATGATGTCTATGTCCCACTTAGATGATGACATATCTATTCCCACTTCTTCGAGAGACCTCTTCATTATAGCAATGGCTGCTTCCGCATCTTCCGCTGTGACTTCCTTTCGAAGGGCTACGCGGGCTCTTGCTTCTGTGATTCGTACGAGGGATTCGAGTTGACGTGCGGTTATTGCCACAGGTGAGCCCTCAGATTCGCTGGCTGAACGCATTGCCAGATAAAAGTCATTGATGCGTTGTGTTGCGTTTTGGGTTAGTATTGGTTTGATGCTTTTGGCGTAGGTTATGTACTTCCGCAAGAGATCCATCGATATGGGCGATTCGACAGGACTCAACCCCCTTCTGTGTATTTCTAGGATATGTGCCGACATTTTGCTGTCTGAATCCTTGTTGGGTACATCTCTCAATACGAAGATCAAATCGAATCTTGAGAGTATAGTTACCGGCAAGGAGATGTTTTCAGCTACGGTGCGGTGAGGCTCATACCTTCCCAAAGAGGGGTTTGAGGCTGCCAATATAGCTGTTCTAGCGTTGAGAGTGGCAACGATGCCTCCTTTCGCTACTGAAACTGTGTGTTGCTCCATGGCTTCGTGGATTGCAACTCTGTCTTCAGGACGCATCTTGTCCATTTCATCAATGCAAGCCACTCCTTTGTCTGCTAACACCAATGCGCCTGCTTCAAGAGTCATTCCTCCGCCCTTTTCTCTTATTACAGCAGCAGTCAGACCAGCCGCAGTGGTTCCTCGCCCAGAAGTATACAATCCACGAGGCGCAATTCTGGCTACATATTGGAGAAGCTGAGATTTTGCTGTTCCAGGATCGCCTACCAACAGCGAGTTTATTTCTCCTCTTATGGTAATATCTGGTAGGGTCTTTCCCACGCCGCCAAAGAGAAGATACATTATTGCCTCTTTCACGTGTTCATATCCATAGATCGAGGGTGCAATCGAGTTTATGATTTTTCTATGAATCCATGGATCTTTGGCAAGTTCGAGAATTTTCTCTTCTTCTTCGGGTGATGGTAACGATGTTTCTGGCTCTTTTCCCAAGACCTCGATCGAGTTGACATCCAAGTACAAGGAGAAAGTGCGAAGTCTTCCAACTCCGGGACGGGCAAGCGCAAATGCGCGGACCACGCCAACTATGGAGTTGTGGTCTCCTGGTCGTGCAACATCGACTATCTCGTTGCTTACAAGCTTGGCGTTGACTGTCCGAGGAAGTTGCCCGGGAGGGAGATCTTCTGGTCTCTCTTGTATGCGGATGTCTTGCGAGTCTATGAACGTGGATTCTTCTTGAACAAAATCGAATGGTCCTTTTGCATCACAGGAGGGATTGCCACATGCGAACGGAGCTTTCATGAATTGGCCAGTTTGGTTTACGGTCGCCATTTCGCCGCATCTCTTGCATTTGAACGCGGCGTGCATCACCATTGGGCGGACCGGTGTTGAGCGAACGACAATACCTTCAACCATGACAAGTTTTCCAATATGATCTGATCCGAGTTTCCGCAATTGTGTTATTTCTAGTAACTTTGCGATTCTGATGGTTGCTGCTTCTACTTTGAGTTTTTCCGCGTATTCGGGGTCTTCTATGCGAAGTTGATCGTACGCAGCGTTGTTGGCATGTCTCAAGTACTCGTCTGGCTTTTCTAAGAGTTCCTCAGCAAGTTGCTGGTCAAAGGCGTACAGGTCTTCGAAATCCACTGTTATTGATGTTCTGCCCGCTACTGCCATTTGAGATATTCTCTGGCGGTATTTCTCCGTCTTTAGCAAGCTTTGAAATCGTTCTTGGGGATCAACAGCTTCCAGCTCTTCCGTCATTCTTCCACACTCCCCTCTTCAAGTATTTGCGTTCGCCACTCATTTATGAATCTGTAAAGTCGTCCATAAAGAAATCGCTCTTCCCCCGTGAGGTTCTTAAGTATTTGCTCCGTTTGAGCAGGCGCTGACGCAATTGAAATGATCTTTCTCAACCTTGAATTGACAATGTCTCGGGCTAAGTGCCTAGTTTTCTCCAGTTCCAAAATTCTTTCTGAGCCCTTGTTCGACTCATTTTCCAGTTCCGAGATGAGCCTTCGCAGCTTAGGGTAGAAATCATCAGGAAGCTTGGACATCTGTCCAACCGTTTGGACACGTTCGGTCCATTGAATCTTGTTAAGCCTATTCATGCTCAGCTTCTCATCTTCGCGAAAGTGGGCTATACCTGATTTCTCCAGTTCCGTAGCTACCCAATAATGAATTTCATAATCATTTCCCTCTTCAAGAGGACCAATACTCAATCCTACAAGACTGATCTCTGGGCAGTTCCTATTCGCGACGATTCTCCTTGGCGAGTTTTCAAAGTGGAAATCTAATTTTCTGATTGCAGATTGCGTCCTAGTTTGCATTCTTCCTTTCCCCGTTGTGCCTTGTAAGCTAGTGTACAGGGAATATAAAAGTTCTAGTCAATGCGATAGTACTCTAGTAAAATTCGATAGGTATTTTGTTAGATATCGATTCGATTAGAGTTTGCTTTTCATATTTTGTAGCGTTTTTTCATCTAGTGGTGAAGGACCCACGGCGTGCGCTTGGTCGAATTAGGGCAACCGTTTCAACCCTTATCAGAAAGTGTTTTTGGGAATATCCTGATATCTAACCCGTGAACCGAATACTCGTGGCATTGATAGGTTTGTGGATCGTATCGCCCGCCGGCTTTCTTGATTTCTATGAATCTTTTTCCTCCTTCTCTAGACAGGTCGACGACAACTTGGGTTATGTGCTCGATTATGGCACAGAACTCTTTGGGGTGTGCATCTCTGACTACTGTCCAGTAGGCTAGTGTTTTGTAGGCATACAGTGCTGGGCAGACGTGTCCAAAGAAGCTCTCAACTGCGTCACGGCTCCAAACATGTTGCATCAATGATAGACTGTTGAAAACAAGCCTTGCTCCAGGCATCACAAATTCTCTTTCAATTCTGCCGAAGAATTTGTGGAATTGTTCTGGATCACTTGAGGTTGGGACTTTTCGCATCCAAGAGGGTGCTGTGTCGTAGAAATCGTTGAATATCAACTCACCTTGACCCGAAGATTCGGAAAAGCAGTCCAGTACTAGGAATCTGTTCTCCCAGCCTGTTGGGAACGTTTTGATGAGAGGAGTCAGCAGCAGCATGAGGGCTTGAGGAGGATACATGAAGTCAAGATATATGACTTGGTTCTTGTCAACGACTCCTTGCTTCATGAAGCTGAAGAGGAATTCTCTTGCAAACGTTCCCGATTCCACCTCGAGCACAACGTTTTCTCCCATTAAGAGACCTCCCTCCAATAGCTTGTCCAGAGTCTTAATACCCGTTGAGGACACTATAGCCCCGTCCATTTTCAACCATCTTTTCCCGCCTTCTCCATTAGCGTTCGTTAATAATAATGTTTAGGCATGTTCCTCAGTGTTCAGGTGTGTACACTATGTACATAACCCTTGTATATTTGAACACTACATTGGTATATCCTGCAAAAAGTGGAGGTACAAAAAATGCTGACTTCAGTAGATTTTTCAGGACGAGAACTCGGAATGATAAAGCTGATGGCTGACTTTTTTGCCGAAAAACCAGAGCTGACAGCAAAAATCGAGAGCTACACAACGGCTCACTACGCACTCATGACAACGTATTCAGAGAATTTTGGTATTCCGGCAGAAGACGCGTGGAAGGTCTTCGAGGAACTTGAAAGGAAGATGAACGAGGCAGAATACTTGCATGTAGAAGCGCCGTACCCACTGAAGAAATGGTACTCTCTGTCCAAAGAAGAAATTAATATGCTACGTGTGTTAACCGACTACTTCTCAGAAAAACCCAAGATGAGCCCAGAAAGCGCCTTCGCTGCAACCAGAGCGGAATCAATCATAGAAGCTTACAAATGGTTCTTTGGAACCACGGAAGGCAACGGCGACTATGCTAGGGAGAGTTACCGAAACCTCACGGAGAAAATACAAACGGCACTGTCGATCAAACTGGAAACCTTGGCCCCGGTTGTAGCAACGCCAAACCCTTACGAAGCCGTCCTCAAGCTCCTGCAAATTGCGGGAGATAAGTTGAAGCTAGACCCCGGAATGCATGAAATGCTGAAACGCCCAATGCGAACCATAATTGTCAATGTTCCAGTCACTATGGACGACGGAAGCATAAGAGTCTTCACGGGCTATCGTGTACAATACAACGATGTGCTGGGTCCAACAAAAGGCGGCATAAGATATCACCCTGACCTTACGTTGGACGAGGTTATCGCCTTATCTGCATGGATGACGCTGAAAACCGCTGTTACAGGTCTTCCTCTTGGGGGCGGCAAGGGCGGAATACGCTGCAACTCGAAAGAGATGTCAACTGGAGAACTGGAAAGATTAACTCGAGGCTATACGCGGGCTTTGGCAAGGTTCATTGGACCGCGCTTAGACGTGCCTGCACCTGATGTTTACACGGACGCTCAGACAATGGCATGGATAATGGATGAGTACAGTCAAATGGTGGGATACAACGCCTTCGGCGTCGTGACAGGAAAACCAGTGGACATAGGCGGTTCACTCGGAAGAAATGAGGCAACATCTCGAGGTGTAATGTACACAATCATCGAGGCCGCAAAACACCTAGGCACAGAGCTTCAGGGGGCAACAGTCGCAGTTCAAGGATTCGGAAACGTAGGCTTTCACGCAGCCAGACTGCTCAACGAACTCGGCTGCAAGATAGTGGCAGTTTCAGACTCTAAAGGTGCGATATTCAATGCTGAAGGGTTAAACCCGACGGAAGTTCTCGAGCACAAGAACAAAACAGGCTCAGTCACAGGCTACAAATGCTGCAAAGCTCTGTCGAACGAGGAATTGCTAGAGTTGAAATGTGACATTCTCGTGCCGTCAGCTCTAGAGAACCAGATAACCAAGGCAAATGCAAGCAAGATTAAGGCGAAAATAGTGGCTGAAGGTGCAAACGGACCGACCACGCCAGACGCTGATGAGACGCTGTTCAAGAACGGAGTGTTCGTCATACCCGACATCTTGGCAAACTCAGGCGGCGTGATAGTCAGCTACTTTGAACAAGTGCAAAACCAAATGAACTACTACTGGACTGAGCAGGAAGTGCGTAGCAAGCTGGAGAACACGATAGTCAACGCGTTCAACGATGTCTTGGAAGTGGCTCAACGATACAAGGTGAACATGCGAATCGCAGCCTACATGAACGCTGTGAAGAGAATTGCCGATGCAATGTCGTTCCGCAATTGCAAAACTTTTGTTTCAGTCGTCGAGCGACGTAATGTTGTGGCCAAATAGGCTCAACCTCTCTTTTTCTATTCTTGCTTCCATGTACACATCTTGCTTTCTCTTGAACATCTTTAAAAGAGACAGTTATAGAGCATAGAACTGTGAGAGAATGTCCGTTCACCTTCACACTACAATAACCAGAAAAACACACGAAACCCTTGAAGAACTGACAAAGACCTATGGTACCAAAAGCCACGTTATTGAACAAGCAGTAGAAACGTTGCTAAGGGTTGAAAAAGTAGGATCCTGTGACGACTGCGCGGTAAGAGCAAAGGCGAAGGAACAGACAAATCTTAGAGAGGCGCTAGACCTAATGTCGATTGGCAAGCACACAATCGACAGTCTTTTAGAAGTGGCGATCGGAAACAAAACCATGCAAGACTTTGTAACCGAGCAGAAGGCAGAAGCAAAGAACACGGTTGAAATCCTGAAAGGTTCTGTTGCTTGGCGAAAACCCTCAAACTTCAAAGAATTCATGATGATTTTGGAAGAAATAAAGAATCTCACCAGACTCATCGACATTGCATCGTACAATGAGATAGATAGCACCATAATCTTGAGAACAAGAGTGTTCAAACCGCTCCCAGAGATCGCAGCCTTTCAAATAGCAACCGTCTTGGAGGGCTTGCAGATTCCGTTCGACATGCGGGTCATGGGAGACGACATAGTAGTCAAAATGATAAGACAAGATATTTATCTAATGAAGAATAAGGACTTCAGAGAATCACTTAGCGAGCAAATCGAAAAGCGACTGCTCAACTCCACACCCGGACTTTTCAGAAACACGTTGATGCTGGTCGGACCTGCATTCATGAACTGGGCTGAAAAACACTTAGAGGAGCCCATATCCGATTTCGGCTCATTCCTTGAAGATGTCAGAATCGCTACGGGCTCGGGAGAACTCCCGAAAGAGCCCAAGGAATTCGTGAAAAGGCTGCTTTCCGCCTTCATCAACATGAATTGGTTCAGACAGACAAAGATAGTGCAAGAAACTGAAAACACTCTGGAGGTCTCATTTCAATCAAGCACTCCATCTGTGACGAGACTCTCCGTCGTGATGCTTTCCGTTCTGCTCGCGACTCGGGGGTGGAAACTGGTAAGATTTTCAGCAGAACAAACCACGGCCAATATGTCAATTCAATACGTAGGCTCGGGAGACTCCAGCCTAATGGACCAGATAGTTGAGGTCAGCCTGTATCAGACAATCGGCAAGCAGTTCCTAGACACTATTCCAATGCCGCGCGAACTCTTCTACTCTTTCGCGTCCAGAGTCTACGACAGTAACAGGGAGAAATTCAACGAGATTTATCAAACCATGGGTGTTCGCGTAGCGAAAGCAATACGGATGATGGCAAGGGACGACACGGAAAGGATGAGAAGACTGGCCCAGACCTACATTTCAAAGAACGCAACGTTCGTCCAACCTGAGGCAGAAATTCGATTTGTCGACAGCGAGCACTTCACGATCATCTTCAAAAAGATTGACCCATTAGCGATGAACAGCCAACGTTCACTCATCGAGTCCATGTTCAAGGAGTTAGGCTACGACATTTCCACAACAGTTTTCCAGAACTTGCTGAGCTTCAGGCTCAAGCAGCTGGAAAGACCCGTTCTTGAATCCATTCCTCGTAAGAAAATGATGAAGGCCTTGATAGATGAGATGTCAGCAAGCTCCGCAGATGAGGCTTTCGAGATGATAAAGGAAGCTATTGATGAGACTTTTCCAGAAGACTATCCATGGACGATCAGAGAAGTCAGCGACAGAATCATTGAGATGTACAGAGAACTCGACGTTGAGGTCGAAGTGGAGTATTTTGAAGGAGGCTTCACACTGAAGTACAAAACATGCCCCTACTACACACTTGTCAAGTCAGGGCAGAAAACATGGCTTTGCAGTCTCCGAAAGAAAACCTTAGACTACATCATTTCCAGAGTCTCGCACGGAAAGAAAGCCAAAATAAAAATAATCAAAACTCTACTGACGAATGAACACCCCTGCGAATACGCAATCTTCCTAACAGGATTCTTGGAAGAAGGCTGAAATCAACCATGTCCTGAGCTTTTACGGGCAGGATATCAGGTTTCTCATTCAGTCAACAGATTCGAAGATCTACGTACGCGCACGGGAGCAGGTTCGCGTTTTTCCAGAGTCACAACCTTCAGACTCGACAAAAAGGGCCCACTCCAGCCGTTGTGACCGAATTCCAAAGATCATTCATTGTTTTCCTTGCAGCGCTCGCTAAGGGAGACTCATAAAAGTTAGAAAGGCTGATGATAGGTATGATCTGCAAACTTCCCAGCGGCACGAGCACTCGGTTGAGGGGCTGAAGAGCGGATTCTGACAGAAATTTCTTCCGACTTTTTCCATGTTCATGAATGTTCACAAGAGAGCTATTTTGAGGCAATGCTTAAATCCAGATTCAGATTATTCCTTAACTCTTAAAAAATAATGTTAGAGGAGAAAGAGACATGACTGAACGTGTACATAGAAACAGTTCCTACCTAAATGGCAAGTCAACAACCGGAACTCAAACGCGAGTCAAAGACACAAGCCCAACAAGCGGAATGTGCCCAATATGCATACGTGATTGTCCCTTCCTGTGTGAAATCAGTCTATCCGCCTTCAGAGGAAGAGAGGCACTTTACCCAGAACCAGTGCAATTCGGCTACAGTACTGCAGGGGCACTTAAAGACTTTGGACTGGACTGGTCAAACTTCAACATACAAGCCGGCCTATTCGAAGCAGAAGGAATTGAACCAAACTCGGACTTGACGATTTTTCCAAATGTAAACATAGAGACAAAACCTGGAGGTATACCCCTCAGAGTTCCAATACTGAATGGTGCATTTGGCTCAACAGACGTTGCGAGGCTCAACTGGGAAGGCCTAGCAGTGGGCGCTGCAATCTCAGGTACATCAGTAATTGTCGGCGAAAACGTCTGTGGTATGGACACAGAAGCAACGATCACAAATGGCAAGGTCACACACTCAAAAGAACTCAAGCGCAGAGTCGACCTATTCAGAAAGTTCTGGGATGGAAAATATGGCGAAATAGTTGTGCAGACAAACGTGGAAGACCAAAGGCTAGGTGTAGACGTCTATGCTATCTCAAAACTGGAAGTGAACGTCATCGAAAGAAAATGGGGACAGGGGGCAAAGGCCATCGGAGGCGAAGTGCGCGTGCGAGACTTGGAAAAAGCTAAGCTACTAAAGAAAAGAGGCTACGTGGTGATTCCTGATCCAGAAGATCCTACAGTTCAGCAAGCATTCAAAGAAGGTGTATTCAAGTCATTTGAAAGACATAGCCGAGTAGGTATACCAAAAGAAAAGAGCTTCATCGAAGACATTGAGTGGCTGAGAAAACAAGGCGCAAAATATGTGACACTAAAGACAGGAGCGTATAGGCCGTCAGCTGTCGCATGGACAATGAAAATGGCGTCGGAGGCCAAGATCGATTATGTGTCGTTCGACGGCGCCGCAGGCGGAACAGGGATGAGTCCTGTACCAATGATGGACGAGATGAGTATTCCAACAGTGTATCTAGAAGCCATAGTTCTCAAATGTGCAAAAATGCTGAAGAAGAAAGGGCGGTACGTCCCTGATCTGATTATGGCAGGTGGCTTCATCGAGGAGACGTCTATTTTCAAAGCGATAGCGATGAGCAACTTCGGAGATGGCCCATTTGTAAAAGCTGTCTTGATGGGGCGTTCCCCGATTACTGCGGCTTTCAAAGGAAGCTACTTCAAACAGCTAGCTGATGAAGGTAAGTTACCGAAAGCGTTCGCTGACAAGTTTGGAGTCACACCAGACAAATTCTTCATTGCCGCACCAGAACTGAAAAAGAAGTACGGTGAGCGTTTCAAAGAAATCCCATGGGAGTCTGTCGCAGTCTACACTTACCTGACCGATCGAGTGGGAGTTGGACTAAAGCAACTCTTAGCCGGTAATAGAAAGTGGAAGCTGGAACTCGTTAGCAGAAACGACTTGATGAGCCTTTCAGAAAGAGCCACGAAAGTGACTGGAATACCAATGCCAGACGAATTCGAGAAGGACGCAATTGAAAAAATCCTAGGCTAATACTTCCTTCTTTTCTTTTTATTGAATCTCAGAGTAAACCTTAAATCGTGGATTCTAACATGAGGAAAACTCACAATGGGAGGAATCAATATGGAAAAAGAACAATCACCTTATAGTGTTGCATTGGAACAGCTAGAGCTTGCCGCTGAAAAGCTGGGCCTAGATCCAGG
>Ga0209048_10002758_pt1 | contig 17258 bp, 34 predicted proteins | sample FrelakmetCRP12CR_FD_187146 | JGI IMG/M metagenome (GOLD analysis project Ga0209048, IMG submission 187146) | Freshwater lake sediment microbial communities from the University of Notre Dame, USA, for methane emissions studies - CRP12 CR (SPAdes)... | ecosystem: Environmental > Aquatic >... | reverse complement strand
CCCATGAGCGCATGTAATGTAGAGGTAGCATCTTACCCTTCCAAGGTAATAGCGTGGGTTCAATTCCCACCATGCGCATATATATGCAAACTCCAAAAAGTACATCAAACAATGAAGCAGTAGAGAATTTTAATGTAATAACAACAACAATTCTACTTCTTATTGCATTATCAATTTACTTAATATTATTATATTCTTTTTTATCACATTAATCACCATACTTAAATATGTTTAAATCATTTTATTATATGATTATAATGGCCAAAAAACGTAAAGTTGCAATAAAAATGATAGCCAAATTACCAGAAACTAATAATTTAGATCCACAATATATAACCAAAATTAAATCATCAAAAGATTATACCATTGAAAATATAAAATATACAATACTAAATAGTAAATATATTCAATTATTAATTCTTATTACCTGCATCGGGTTCTTTTTACGATTTTACAATCTTGGATTTAATTCGCTCTGGTTAGACGAAGCTTCAACTCTCAATTTTGCGACAATACATGGTACAGGAGGATCTTTTCTTGATATATGGACATATACATTACAATATGATCCAAACCCACCAGTATTTATTTGGTTGGAATATATTATTATATCAATTGCAGGAATCAGTGAAATTACATTACGGTTTGCACCAGCATTATTCAGCGCACTTACTGTGCCAATAATGTATTTTATAGGAAAAGAATTTATAGATGAAAATGGTGGTATTATCATGGCAGCAACATGTGCCATATCTCCATTTTTAATTCTTTATTCTCAGGAAGCGCGCTCATACTCTACATTATTATTTTTTATTGCACTAACAACCTTATTATATTTAAAATCTATAAAATCCGAAGGACTTAAATACTGGATATTATTTAGTTTATCTGCATCCCTATCTATCTGGATACATTTTTATGCAATAATATTTTTAGGTGCATTAATATTATATACATTAGCAATATATAAATTAAAATACATAAAAGAATTATGTATTTCTATTGGTATATTAACAATTACAACATTACCGGTTATACTTATAACACTCAATACAATTCTTGAACACGCATCATTAGGTCCATCATTTGGGGTTCAGGGATTTAATGTCATTTATGAAACATTATTACAAATAAGTGGATATAATATATTAGTAATGTACATAATACTATTATTATTTATCTGTGGAATATTTGCGTTATATATAAAAGAAAAAGAAAAAACTATTTTTCTACTCTGGATATTATTATTTACATTTACCGTAAGCTGGATTTTATCATATAAATTATCTATGGTTCCACGTTACCTCAGTTTTTTAAGTATTATTATATTTTTGGGAGTGGCAGCATCCTATAAATTATTTTATACACTAACTCATAACAAAATGATAATATATGTACTAATCCTGATGTTGGTTATAATCAATGCCCCATTTCTTATGACATATTATTCCGCATATATCAAAGATGATTGGAGAGGGTTTTCAAAAACTCTTACCAGTATAACACAACCCGGAGATTCTATAATTATAGTACCCGAATATATTGTTCAACCACTAAATTATTACTACTCAAACCAATCTGATGAAACAATAGAATATTTTGCAAATAACGAATCAGAATTAATACATGCTAGATCTTCGCAAATAACAAATTCATATTATGTTGTCACCGCAGACATTCAATCCAAAGATCCAACAGGAAATGCTCTTAAATGGATACAGGCAAATACCAAACAAGTATATCAAAATAATGGGATATATATATTCAAATCCTAACCACTATCAATAAATACTTCTTTTACCTATATATTAGTATGATTTCAAGTGACATTGCAAAAGTTTTATGCCCAAAATGTGGTGCATCAGAAGAAAATATTATACGATTTGAAAGGGATGTTTATATTGTTCGTGATGAAAATGATTTTGTAAGAAGAAAATTATATGGATGTAAAAAATGCGAAAACATGTTTACCTATGATAATACTCCACGCAAAGAATCAAAAAACATCAGTACTTTACAAAATGCATTCTCAAAACTTGCAAAGCAATGCGAAAATGTTGCAAGTGGAGTATCAATTAAACATTAATAAACACGATTATATACACTAAAGATAATTTTATATTATGAAATGCACAGCTCTTAACCAATCAGGAATAAATCTTGTAAAAGTTGAACAGGATAAAAAACCAATTGTTGTAGCAACATTTGGATCTAATGGATTATATTCATTTAAAGATACAACTCCTACAGGAAAACCAAAAAATATTGTTGATAAATTAACAAAACCAAAATGCACTTGCTCAGCTCAAAGTAAAAGCGGATTCCGGTGCCCAAAAATAGGATCCCGAAAAGAGGGTGGGAATAAAAAAGAGAACGGATCAATCTGGAGAGTTACCCCAATTTGTTTTACAATCCAAAAATTATAGGTGTTAATTATGGGATTATTATCAAGTGTATTTAAACAACCTAATATTGAAAATAGACCGTTGCCATTCAATCTTAAACACTCTTGCAATGATGATTGTAAATGGAAATGTGATGTTGGCAATACCAAAGATATATTTTGCCATTTGATTGGTGAAGATTTATCGCAAGACCAATATACTATTTTACAAAAAGTTGGATGCTTCATGTGGAGAAGAAAGGAAATTAAAAAAGATAAGGAGATTATTTAAATTGCCACATATCCTGATAATGATCCCAACATATAATGAAAGAGAGAATATTTCACCACTAGTAGAACGTTTATTAAAATTAAATTTGGAAGCTGATATTTTATTTATTGATGATAATTCTCCTGATGGAACAGGAAATGCATTAGATCATTACGCATTAAAATATAAAAATATTACCGTAATTCATAGAGAATATAAAGCAGGAATTGGAACAGCACATCAATGTGGTATAGAGTGGGCATACGTGCATAACTATACACATTTAATTACTATGGATGGAGATTTTACTCACCCCCCTGAAGATATCCCAAATCTATTAAATTATTCTGGAGATTATAATATTGTAATAGGAGGAAGACATGCACAAAAAAGTAGTCTTGAAGGGTGGTCAGCATATAGAAAATTATTAACATTTATTGGTCATCAGTTTACTCTTAAATTATTAAATCTCCCTTATGATGCAACAAGTGCATTCAGAATATACAGAATAGATATTATTCCAATAACAACGTTTCGACTTATCAAAAGTAAAAGTTATTCGTATTTTTTTGAGAATTTATGTATTCTCAATGAGAATAAATTTACTATTTATGATGTACCAGTTATTCTTCCTCCACGCGCAACCGGATCATCAAAACTTAAATTTAAAGACATGGTTCAATGTTTACTTGTAGTTTTAAATCTTGGATGGTTAAGATTTGTTCATAGTAAAAATTTATATGATGATACAATAACCAAACCCTCACTAAAGGTATAATATGAGCGAATGGGATAATTATTGGATAAAAGAGAATACGTTTGAAAACAAATTATATGATTTAATAGCTGTCAGGTATCGAAAATATATTATTAAACCATATCTTACACAATACCTTCATAACCATTTTTCTGAAGGATCAACTCTTTTACACGCAGGATGTGGAGGGGGATTAGTCGAAGATGAGCATATTAATAATTATTTCACTATTATTGGTATGGATATGTCACAAAATGCCTTATCATTATACAAATCCAACCACATGAATTATAATTTAATTTGTGCAGATGTTTCTAAAACTGGTTTAAAAAATTCATCAATAGATGGAATTTACAGCCTTGGATTAATAGAACATTCCACAATAGATGAAATACATAAAATGTTATTAGAATTTAACAGAATATTAAAACCAAATGGTACAATTATTCTTTTTGCTCCTCCGGAATATGGATCCACAGTAATGTTCTTTAAAATTACTGATTATATTTTAAATACACTATTAAAACAAAATATATGGTTTCAACCACACCCAAAATCCGAACCTGAAATAAACAGAATTCAATCCAGAGAATGGATGGAAAATGTTATACGAAATACCAATTTCATTATTACAGAATTTAATTTCGAACTTAAAGATTTATATACACATGTTGCTGTCGTACTTAAAAAAATTAATCGGATTTAAAAACAATATTATATATTTTAACAGGCTCTATAGCCAGCCATGATAATACTACTAATAACAAAAACTCTGCTGTGAATAGTAAAAGTGCTAAATACCAATTAGTAGAATAAATCGGATTTGTATATTCAACATTTGTCCACAATATCCAAAATGTTAACGGAAATTCGATATATGCTAATATTTGGACAATATAGAATAATCCAATTTTATAAATATTATCTGCTATTAAAATACAAATGAATGGAGTAAACCATATAATGTATCCCGGACTTCTGACTTTATATGCTAATACAAGAATCATTATTGCACATGTTATAAATTTTATAAGCATTACAGGCTCTTGTTTCTTATATTTACATGCAGTATAAAATAATAATAAAAATCCAATAATCATACATGCATATACGAACATTAAAACATTATCAATAGATATACTTGAAAAATGTAAAATATCATGGATCCAAACATGTAATGTCCATATAATAGTTTCTGGGAAATATCCAATATCCATGCGAGCTGGTAATAAAGTTTTAAGAACAGATGCCGGATTAAAAATAATAATCGGTAATGTCAAAATAAATGAAACCGGTATAATAATTTTTAAAGACGAAATAATCTCTTGTTTTAATGAAGTAGATCGCGAATTATATAAAATAACAAATGGTAATACTATAATAGGAAAAACCTTAACAAAATATCCACAAATAAGTACAAAATATACATTTATTTTTGAATGTATAAAATCTTTACCATATAATACCATCGTAAGTCCAATCATCAACAGACACGAAGCAAATGTACTATTTTCTGTCATTACAAAATACATTGCAGAAATAGCAGTCAAATAAATAATAGCTGCCGTAAATGCTGTTTTAGAATCATTCCATATTTTACGTGCAATAAGATAAACACACATCGTAGTAACACAATCAGCTATAATTAACAATGCTACAAATACAACCATATATACAAAAACACTGTTAAAGATTACCGATGGTATCCATGCAACAACCACCGGAATAAAACTTAAAATCGGGTATTCATAATAATTATTTATATAAGGATAATCCCCATGAAATATTGCTACAAAATGATCATAGTAATAACTACTTTGATACATATCTACAGTTGAACCTATGATAAATACCGTTATAATAAAAAGAGCAATTTTAGCTATAACAGAAAGACCAACCAAATATTTTAAATGTTGTTTCATTCCAAATGTTATAATTGGTTCTATAATCTCTTCTTTTTTAACCAATCGCTTCTTTTTAGACATGTGACACTCCTAATTTAATATAAATAAAATATTATAAACAAATAAAATCCTGTTAATAAAACTATCATAGCAGCAATAGAATTTATAAAAAAAAATAACATGGAATGATTTTGATATATTTCATCAGTTACATATGTATAGGAAATCAATAAAAAAACTATAGCCAATATAAAAAATAAAAAAATTAAAATCATTTTTGAATACCAAGATGATCTTCAATCCTGTCTATAGATTTCTCTATTCTATCGGTGCGTTCATGTATATCAACTGCCATTGGTGTATTTTTCCATGTGATATTCATATCTTTAGCATATAATCCACTTTTAAATGATAGTACTCCAATTAATAACACTCCTGCAAAAGCTACCACTGCCGCAATCTCAGGAGGAATATTAAATGCCATTTTAATAACTCCCAAAAACGTTATCAACGAAAAAAATGGATAAGCAAGATTAACTCCATATACCATATATTGTTTAAATCTTGCAGCAAAATCTAAAATTGTATCAAATTTCATCATAAATAATTAATCCTGATATATATTAAACATTGTGATTAACTCTCTTTTTTAAAACATAATTATATTTTGTTTCCCATTCTTTAATATGAGAATCATGAAAATCTATTTTAATTTCACCAATAATATATAACTTTAACAATTCATTTACAAGATATGATACACTAACAGTTTTACTCATGGATAATTTAATATCGGGATCTACAATAATAACATATTGATATTGAATAAAAGAATTTTGTTTTTTATGAATTAATCTGTTGGCTGTTTTAAATTCATCAGCTTCATAGGCAGTACCCGGTTCAAATCCAACTTTACCAAATGCCAACATATAATCATGCAATCTCTCAACATCAATTTTTGGTAATTTTATCTTACCGTTGATATAATTTATCATTATCTCATTCACAATATAACTCTCATAAAATTTAGGATCTCCAAATTGAGATATGTGTTTCATAAAATCATCATGTACTTTTCTCTCTAAAGTAAACAAACGTAATGCAGTATGATCTTTAGGTTCTTCAGGAATAACAATAGACTCAATAGAAACTGGCTCATTTAATTTTATATTTTCATTACCAGTTTTTTGTAATTTCTTCTCTTTTAACAAGGTTTTTTTGTTTTTAGCACCTTTGGTTCTTGGCATCTTCCCCACCTCTCAAATTGTAAATAATATTAGATGCATGAGATTATAAGTCTTGTGATTGATTTAACCATCAAAACAATCACTAAACTTAAATACAATAGTGAGTAATAGTATTATGGTGATTTACCATTATGGAAAAAACAGAAACAACTACAACAGGTATGGGATTATATAATAGCGTTAATGCAATTATTAATCTTATTAAAGCTCCCGGATCACTCTTTAACACAAATGAGTATGGTCTTAATTACGGAATTATATTTGTAGCAGTTATTGGAAGTATTCTTGCTGTTACCGGGATTGTATTTGGATTACATTAAATAAATATTTAAAACTATTCTTTTTTCAATTTTATATGGGTTTTATTAACCTGTATAAACATTTAAACATCAATTTGACCACTATCTTTAAATATAGTGAAAAACCATAGTATTATGGTGATTACACTATGGTAGACGCAAAGAAAAAACCAGAATCTAAAAAAGCAGAGCCTAAGAAATCAAAATCAATTATTTCAAAATCGGCAATCGTGAAGCTTGCAAAGAAAAATGGTGCTGAACGTATCGGAAAAGATGCAGCAATTAAACTCGTTGAGCAGGCTGAGAAATTTGTTGGGGAACTAACTAAGAAAGCAATTGCAGCAGCATCGCATGCAAACAGGAAATCAATTCGTGGTGAAGATATTGATTTTGTAACACAGTGATTCTCTAATATCAATTATTAAATCTTTTTTTATGAAATGTACAAAATGTTCTGAAGATATATATCTTCAATGTTCAGACGACGAACCACATAAAATAGATAAAGAACCTGTATGTGAAGATTGTTATTTTAAAGAGATTGGAGATTTAATAGAAAGATATCCCATTGGATTTCATTATAAATATCATAAACGCTAAACATATATATAATCAAACCAAAATTATATCTATGAAAAAAGCATTTGTTACAGGAATAACCGGACAGGATGGTTCATATATGATAGAATTCCTGTTATCAAAAAATTATGAAGTCCATGGACTTATACGAAGATCTTCAACATTAAATACCAGCAGGATTCATCCAACCACATTAAATAATCCGAATTTACACATTCATTATGGAGATTTATCAGATTCTGAACAAATAACAAAAATTATTTGCAATAATGAATTAGATGAAATTTATAATCTTGCTGCACAAAGCCATGTCAAAGTTAGTTTTGATACCCCGGAATATACTGGAAATATTACCGGTCTTGGAGTTACAAGAATATTAGAAGCTATACGAATAAGCAAATACCCAAGCAAATTTTATCAGGCATCATCAAGTGAGATGTTTGGAACATCACCCGCTCCACAAAATGAACATACAAAATTTCACCCAAGAAGTCCATATGGGTGTGCTAAATTATATGGTTATTGGATGACACGAAATTACCGTGAAGGTTATAATATGTTTACATCCAATGGAATACTTATGAATCACGAATCCCCCAGACGTGGAGAGACATTTGTTACTAGAAAAATAACATTAGCTATAGCACGCATTCTTGCAAAAAAACAAAATAAACTTATTCTCGGAAACCTTGATGCACAAAGAGACTGGGGATTTGCACCAGAATATGTTGAAGGTATGTGGAGCATTCTTCAAGATGATACTCCGGGAGATTATGTAATTGGTACTGGAGAAACACATTATGTAAAAGATTTCTTAATAAATGCATTTAATTATGTCGGGCTTGATGCATTAGAATATACCTGTTATGATGAATCTAATATGCGAGCAACAGAAGTAGATAAATTACAAGCAGATATAACCCGTGCCAAACATAACATTCATTGGGATCCGGAAATAAAATTTAAAGAACTTGTAAAGATTATGGTAGATTCAGACATGCGACTTGAAGGACTCACTCCCATAGGGGAGGGAGATGAAATTCTTAAAAAGAAATTCCTACACAGATGGTGGATAAATGATTAAAGGCACAATAATTTTTGCTATTGGAGCTACAATAGGTATTATAAATCATTTTTTAAATTATAAATTATATACCGCAGAATTTATAAGTATTATCCTTCAGGGAATTGGAATTGGAATAATTATATCAGAATATATAATTAACAGTGGTGGAGAATTATAACCACAACCCTTTTAATATCAGACAGTACAATATATTATTATGACACCTGAAGAGAAAAATACTGAACTTGAAAAACGAATTGTGTTTCTCGAATCCCAAATAGTGGAATTAAGACACACTCTTGCCATAAAAGATATTATTAAACCAACAAAATATCCTCCATATTATCCATGGACAACTCCTATGCCGGTAGAGAGCATGTTCACCCCATCACGTTGGCAAAAAATAACAGTGGAGGAGAGAAATTTATGAAAGAAAGAAATAAAAATTAACTTTTTTTAAATTAAAGATACTTTTAAATATAATTATTACTAATACTATTATATGCCTGCAAAGAAAAAAACACCTGTCGTCAGACGTTGCATACGCCCAATGCTTGCAGACGCACAGAAAAATAAACTCTATACTAATAATAAAACCTACATTCTACAAGAAAAATTTGATGGAACACGAGGAATGTTATATAAGGTCGGTGACAAAGTTACAGGTCTTATTAGCAGGTACTGTGATGCCGATTTCACTATTAACTTCCCTGAAGTCGTTAAAGATGCAAAATATATTAAAGCTAATCAATGCGTACTGGATGGGGAAATTACCTTCTTTGATGAACACAAAAATCCATTCTTTTTAACAGCAGCAGCTATCCCATCCACGAAAAAAAATTATACAGTACGATATATGGTATTTGATATTATAGAATATGATGGACAAAGGGTTACAAATTTACCCTTAACAATGAGACTGGAGTTATTGAAAAAAATTATACCTCCATCTCTTAAACATATTAAAGTTATTAAAACATATACGGATCCTAAAAAATACCCAACTATTTATAAAAGTATAGTTAAACGAAAAGGCGAAGGTGTAATGCTCAAGAAAAAAGATTCAAAATATATACCGGGATCTCGTAAAGATTGGGTTAAAGTTAAAAAAGAACAAACAGAGGATTGTGTCGTTGTTGGTATAACTCATGGTCTTGGAAGAAGAAAGAAAACATTTGGGGCTTTACTCCTTGGGCAATATGATAAAACAGGAAAATTAATTTATGTTGGAAATGTTGGGGCCGGTCTATCAGATGCAATGCTCAGGGAATTTTTAAAGACCATTCATGCTATGCCAGAAGTACAAAATCCATTTGGGGTACGAGTTAATTATGTTAAAAAATTTGTTAAACCAAATCTTGTAGTTGAAGTTAAAGCCATGGAAAGAACAGATTATGGCAGACTTCGGTTACCTGTTTTCTTACGTGTGCGGAACGATAAAGAACCACAAGATTGCAAACTATAATTTATTTAATAAATACTTTTTTATACTATCAACAGCAATAGAATACTGGAGATTATTATGTATTACGGAGAGGGAAGAACAAGATTTAAAGACGATTTGAGAATATTAGTAAGCCAGAAATTAAGAGAACTTGCAGTTTTTCCAGTTAATATAACATCGTCATTAAAAGATAGAATTAAAAATGTACAAGAAGATTTTTTAGAATTACGGCAATCAAATAAATTTACCAAAGAAAAAGGTATTGAAATATTAATTGAAATAGATTCAATTAATGACGCTCTTGAAAGTTTACCAAAAAAAATAAAAGAAGAAGAAGATCGTAAAAGAAAATCAACAAAACCAAAATCAAAACGTAAAATTATCAAACATAAAAAATAGAGGTTATGTATGATTACTGATGTATATATTATAAGAAAAGACATGGATAAATTTTTTGTATTAGATTCAGAATCAGATAATTGGGAATGGTCCAAAAATCTCGATGAAGCCACTATTTTCTCTACTCCAGATAAAGCACAACAAGTTAAATTACAAAGAAAAACCGGAGATGATACATATATCTATCAAATGCCATATTCAATAACCCAACCACAGCAACGTAAAAAACGAAAATCTAAAAAGCTAACTGGAAGAATAATAAAAAAAGGTAAACCAATGAAGAGGAAATAATTATGGGACTATTATGGAAATCTAAAAAAGAGAGAGAAGAAGACGAAGAATGGGATGAGATAGAAAAAGCAACAGCAGAAATTTTAAAACATAATTCAAAAAAGATAAAATCTCGTAAAAAGAAAAAGAGTGCACCAAAAAAGAGGGAATAATGACAATAAGTTTTATAAAACCAGAAAAACGCGCTCTTGTTAAACGTCTCATCAGGATGAGTCCATTGGATGTCAAATATGATGGAAAAACTATTACTTTCAGATATGACCGCCATAGTATAAAAAATAAAGTGATTGCAAAAAAACATTTGGGATGGGTCGGTCACTGGAGCCGCACTGCAAATACCATCTATTATGATCCAGACCTTGTAAACCAACCCAAAGAGGTTCTGTCAGTACTTATTCATGAAAGTATTGAAAAATATCTTTATGATACTTATGACCTCAGTGATAGTGCAGATGGGCATTTTGTGGCAACCATGGTTGAGCAGGCATTTGCACGCCAGATAGGAGTCAACTGGGATGATTTTAACTGGAGAGTTGAGTTTATCTGCCGCAAAAAAATGAAACATAACTAATCAATATCTTTTTATATCATTACGTCACATACTACTATAGGTGAAAGTTTTATGACAAAAGGCGAAAAAGGCAAACTAAAATGTAAAAAATGTGGTACTATCATGGTTGCAACAAGCGATCCGTTCATGGGAACCATTTTCGGGAAAGGCGGAAAGAACACTAAGAAACTCTCTCATTTTGTTCAGTGTCCAAAGTGTAAAGCACGTGGCATTGAACGGCTTGAGTAAAAAAATCTTTTTTTTAATTACTTTTAAATAGTTATAAATATTATTTATGTATAGTGATAACTATGAAGAAGAAACCATCTTATAAAGCTGTTCCGGGACACCGTGCCAAAAAACTTAAAGTTCCCTGTAAATGTGGTCATAGATCGACAGGTTATGATGAAATGGATTTTGATGAACGTAAAATCCATGAAGGCGCTAAAATTGAATATGAACATACATGTGATAAAGAAAAAGCAGAAAGAATTGCAGAAGATCATGTGTCAGAAATGGGTTATAACTATTATCCAGAATTAGAGAAATTAGAAGCAAAGTTAATGAAACAAAATAAAGGTAAAGAATATATGAATGATAAACGCAAGCCCCATGGAGAAAAATGTAAACCAAAAAAGAAATAACCACAATCCTTTTATGAAACTTTTTACAAATACTATACTGGATGACACAAAAACTTATTTTACCAAATACCTATAAAATCGCAATAGTAGGATCCCACTCCTGCGGTAAAACCTCTCTCGTCAAAGCTCTTTCCAAACGAATTGAGATTCCCATTATTCATGAAGTTGCTGCCACCTTTATACCAGAAAGCCGCGCGCATATTGATACACAATACAAAATTATGCGGAGACAAATTGATACAGAACAGGAATATAAATCTTTTTTATCAGACAGGTCAGTTATGGACAATCTTGCTTACTCCACTCTTATTTATAAAACAAATCCAACAGAATTTAAATGCATTTATGAAAGATGTACAGATCTTGCATATAAACATATTGCCTTTAAACCATATAATTTATTGATAGTTGTTGATGAACTTCTTCCCTTAAGACCCAGTGCACACAGAAATTTCATGGAGAAATCCGAACAGGAATTTATTTTACAATTTATTATCAATGAACTCAATGGAGATCCAATACACTATTTTGGAATGCCCTATATCAAAGTAAAAGGCAATATTGGTAATCGCATTAAAACCGTCATGGAATATTTAAAATCAATAAAGAGCAATCATGTCTGAATATACCTATGATTCGTGGAAAAAAGATATACTTTCGGACTGTATAACAATCTATCATTGCCCACAATGTGGATCTTTATTAGATGTGAATGATAATTTCTATTTTCCTGACAGGGATACTTATATTTGTGATATATGTAATATAGCATTCACTCAAGTTACGCCCGGAGAGATTATTATAACTCATAAATTAACATGGGATCGTATAAAACAAGAATTTATAAAATCGGAATAACAAACTTTTTATACTATTAAACCTTAGTATAATATTAGGTGAAATTATGGATGAAGAAGAAATTAATGAAAATCAAGCTCTTAGAAATATTGTAAATGGAATGCCACCATTAAGTGTGGGAATTCTACCAAAAAGTAATCTTCGTAAAAAGAAAGGGAAGAAATCAAAATCAAAACGAAAAACAAAAAAGAAAGATTGTGGATGTAAATAATAACAAACTTTTTTATACTCTACCAACTATTATTATATAGGTGAGAGTAATGGCAGATAAAACTGCAATAAAACCAATAATAACCAATTACAGGTTCGTACTGCATGAACATTATGCCAGTCATCATCATTTTGATTTTCGGCTGGAAAAATTCGGAGTATTAAAAAGCTGGGCACTCCCGAAAGGCATGCCAAAAAAAGTTGGAGAGAGACGACTTGCTGTTATGACTGAAAACCACCCAATGGCATATATAAATTTTAAAGGTGTTACCCCAAAAGGACAATATGGAGCCGGGACAACATATATTAACGATACCGGGACATACCAACAACTAAAATGGACTCCCGATGAAATCAGTTTTATTCTCCAAGGAAAAAAATATAAAGGAAAATACGCTCTTATTAGATTACCAAAAATAGGAAAAAACGATTGGATATTAGTAAAAGGAGATGATAAAAAATGATAACACATCCCAAACGTATTAAGCCAATGCTTGCAATGGACAATCCTTTTAAAGAACCATTTAAACAACCAGATTATGTTTTACAAGAAAAATATGATGGGACACGTATAGTAGCTATAAAAGAAGGTAAGCAATGGCATCTTATGACGCGCACATGGAAAAATGAAGTCAGTAACAGGTTTCCGGAAATAATCAAAGATCTTAATAAAATAAAATCAATTGATGTAATATTGGATGCAGAGCTTACTTTTTTTAAACATGGTAAAAGTGGATTTATGACAGTACTTGCAAAACCTGAAACTAAAGCAGGGCATACTGCAAAATTAATGGTATTTGATATTATACGTTATAATGGGAATATTACCAATTTACCACTTATGAAACGACTAGAAATATTACGCAAAATCCTTCCACAAACAAAAAATATAGAATTGGTAAAAACAATTACTACACCAGCAACTTTCCAAAAAGTATATAATACTATAGTAAAAGATCAAGGAGAAGGGGTTATTATGAAAAAGAAAAACTCCATTTATAAATTCGATACCCGCAAAGACTGGGTAAAGGTTAAAAAAATTTACACTGAGGATTGTGTTGTTATAGGAATGACACATGGAGAAGGTAAACGCGCAGTAACATTTGGAGCACTTGTATTAGCACAATATGATAAAACAGGTAAATTGACTATAGTAGGAAAAGCAAGTGGTTTTGATGATACAACAGGATTAAGATTATATACCGCTCTTTCTAAAATGTTAAATGCTGGCAATTATTTACATTCTTCAATGCCCGGAATTAAAAAATGGGTATCCCCAAAAATCGTAGTAGAAGTAAAATATTATGAAAAAACTCCTTATGGTATATTACGTCATCCGGTATTCTTAAGAATTCGCGATGATAAATCTCCAAAGGATTGTAAAATTCAATACAGGTGATAAATATGAACATGACATTACAATTTGTAACACAACCAAGAAAGAAAAAGAAAGATAAGAAATTAGTAAAAAGACCAATGATTAAAATAAAAAGTGAACATACACCAGTAGAAATTCAAAATATGGATATGCCCCAACTTGAATATATTTATGAACATGGATCACCAACAGAAAAAGAACTTGCAGATAATATTATTCGTGCAAGAAAAAAATGGGCAACTGCTTCATCATTAAGTGATGATATAGTACCTACTGGATCACCAATACCCGGAGCACCAACTGCATATGTTGTAGGACAAGATATATCATGAGTAAAAAATATAAATCTATTATGAGAGATGAGATGGGAGGATATACTACACAAGTTAATAAAATGAAGACAAATGATACTAATGCTATTATGAAAGTTAAAAAAAGAAAGGCGGTGTTTTAAATGAGCATAAGAAATATTTTTGATAAAGAATCGAAAAAGAAAACAAAAAAATTAAAATCTATAAAAGCCCCAACAAGATATCGTTATACATATAACGAATTATATAACCTACCAGAGGATAAACTTGATTGGTTTATAACAAACGGATTTCCTGAAGAACAAGATATGGCACGAGGAATACGTGCAGAAAAAAGAAAAACGAGATTAATTACCTTCGGCTACTGATTCCTCTCTCCATTAAAATTCTTTCAAGAGTAATTAAACGTTGATTAGTTGTAGAATCAGTTTTTACCTCATACATCATAAGAAATGTAACTACCCACAATGCTACATCAATAATAGCAAATACCATTGCCACATTAAGAATAAATGGATCATTACCAGTAATCATAACACGTGATTGCAGAACAGAATACCCCAATGCAGCGGTAATAAGAATGTCCATAATAAGTAGCATTATTAACATTGTCCATTTAATTATAGCACTCTTATTCATAAAACACCCAAAAAAATATATTTATTTTGATAAGGGGACATGTCCTGTAATTCCACCTTCTTTAAATACATCCGGGTTTATTGCAAGAGGACTCACCATAGTTAATTTAAACGCTTCAAGATCACGTACATGCATCTCCAATTTATGAATATTGGTTCTTAGCATATCATCAGTTTTAAACTCGTGGAAGAGAATTAATGCAACAACCCACATAAATGCAATAACAATAGCAAATAACATTGCCATATTAAGAACAACAGGATCACCCGCTTCAAGATTTGTAATATGCGATACAGTTATTGTATAATAAAGCGCAATTGTAGTAAATATATTCAAAAGAACTACAGTTACCAACATTGCCAATTTCGTTCGTGTAATTTTATCCATGTTAACCATTTTATAACACCACATAATAATTATACACAATTATATTTAAAGTTAGTGTTTAAAAACCCATAAACGCTATGTTTATTACAGATAATTGATAAATATTGAGCATAATGCTTACAATTAAAGACTATGCAAAATATCCTTTCTTAAAAGGATCTGCAAATATTCTTAAAAGCATACCAGATCTTCAAAAACCTATAATCAAAATAATAGAGACAGAGTTTGGAGAGAGATCATTAGAACTTACAAAATTAAGATTGTCAAATGCATTATATCATACCAAACATCCAATTAATGGACTCCCTGAACACGAAATAGCCTCATTTTTCTTTGCACGCGTACTTATATCAATACCAGCATCAAATAAATCTTTAATAGAGAAATTTATAACTTATGAAACAAATCGATTTTATAATTCTTATAGTAAAGAACAATTTATTAAAAAACAGGAAATAGAAGCAGATTTACAAATTAAATCCGGGAGAACATCTTTCTCACTACAAGAATATATACCAATATCATTAAAACTTATTCAGACATCGGCACGTTGGAAACTTGTCAATATCCCAGTCTATAAAGGCATAGTAGATATATCATCATTATCAAAAAGTAAATTTGATAAACAAACAGATAACCCAGAAGAATTATTTTTTAAAGAACAAATAAAGTTCAAAATTCGTTCTACATTACCAATGAAACTTGATAAAGAGACAAAAATCACACTTGATGCTATAACATCAGAAATATTTGGGCAATATTATACTTCAGTGGATAACATGGATTATGGAGAAGTAACCACATCAAATTTTCCACCATGTATTCAACATATAATAAACATGATTCAACAACACGAGAACCCCACACACATGGGTAGATTCTCAATGGTATCATTTTTACATGAAATTGGAATGCCGGAAACAGAAATTGCATCAATTTTCCAAACTGTGCGTGATTTTGATTTATCACAAACTATGTACCAGATAGAACACATATCAGGAAAGCAAGGAACACAAGCATATAAATGCCCGGCATGTGATACAATGCTTACAAATGGTTTATGTTTGGGAAAAGAAAATTCATTATGTAAAAAAGTAAAACACCCATTAGGATATTATCAGGCAAAACATAAATTCTCTTTACAAAAAGCTCCAGAAAAGAAGTAGAATAACGGATAATTAACGAGTAAATTAAAAGGTAAAAGCACCTTGGGCGTAATTTATCCGTGTACCTACTTACATATTTACGTCGATGCCTGAATATAAATACGTTATGAAATAAACTTTAAATAGAATTAAAACGTATATAATTTATTTGAATTAATCACAGCAATTAAATAATTTAACGTATAATTTATACTTGATGTTCAGATCCAAATATACATTTACCTTCATACTAATCACATTTCTTATTTTATCAATAACAGCGGCAGGTATTTTTGTAGATGATGAATGGGCAAGTGCTCAGCAATTACGTCAATTGGGAGAAGGCCACCAGATTGTTACCAATGAAGGAACCTATGGATATTATGCAAACGGTACAAGTGGAAATTATTTTGCATATCGGAATAATATGTTCATGTATACTATGGCATTACCCATTGTCTCACTTCCATTTTACGAATTAATAAAATTATCAGGA
>Ga0209048_10002757_pt1 | contig 17266 bp, 11 predicted proteins | sample FrelakmetCRP12CR_FD_187146 | JGI IMG/M metagenome (GOLD analysis project Ga0209048, IMG submission 187146) | Freshwater lake sediment microbial communities from the University of Notre Dame, USA, for methane emissions studies - CRP12 CR (SPAdes)... | ecosystem: Environmental > Aquatic >... | reverse complement strand
ACGTTGGCCCACTGGTTGAGGAGCATCGGCAGGTCGCGGTAGCTCTGAATCCACCGGGCGAACATGGAGTTGATGATGGTCTCGGAGGTGGGCCGGATGACGTACGGCTCCTCCAGCTTCTTGCCCCCGGCGTGCGTGACCACCGCCAGCTGCGGCGCGAAGCCTTCGACGTGCTCGGCTTCCTTGCGCAGGAAGCTCTCCGGGATGAGGAGAGGGAAGTAGGCGTTTCGGTGCCCGGTCTCCTTGAACATCCGGTCGAGCACCCGCTGCATGTTCTCCCACAGCGCGTAGCCGTTGGGACGAATCACCATGCAGCCCTTCACGTCCGAGTAGTCGGCGAGCTTGGCCTTGAGGACCACGTCCACGTACCATTCGGAGAAGCCCTTCTCCCGCGGTGACAGCTTCTCGGCCATCGGCTCGACTCGTCCCTTCCGTCGTACAGGCGACTGTGGCGAACCGCGGTCCCTACGCCAGCCGGAGGCGGGAATGCAACCGGGCCCCCGCTCGCAGGCGAAATCGGCACTTACGCAAGACCCCGCCGCCGTCCTCCGGGGACGGCAGAAGCCTCCCCGTCCGGCCCGGTGGACCGCCCCGGGGCGGAGGTGTCTCAGCCCGGCCCCGGGCGTCCGTGCGCGGCGGCTCCCCCGGGCTTCAGTGGGTGGCGGTGGGCCTTTCCCCCACTCCAACTGGGAGGGGACGGCAGGCGAGCCGCCGATTAACCTGCGGAGGGTCAACATGGCGCGTCCCCGCATCCTCGTGGTCGACGACAACGTCGAGCTGCTTTCCCTGCTGACGCATCTCTTCGAGAGTGCGGGCTACGAAGTGCTGGGGGCCACCAAGGGCAAGCAGGCGCTGGAGCTGTTGAGCGTGCACACCCCGGCGCTGGCACTGCTGGACGTGCTGCTGCCGGACGTCATGGGCTACGCGGTGGCCGAGGCGCTGCGGCGGGCCCACCCCACGGTCCCGTACATCTTCGTCACCGGCGTCTTCAAGGGCGGCAAGCACGCCCTCGAAGGCCGACACAAGCACGGGGCAGCGGCGTACTTCGAGAAACCCTTTGAGTCGAAGAAGCTGCTCGAGGCCGTCAGCCAACTGGTTCCGCCCGGGCCTCCGCGCCAGGCGGACGAGGAGGAATTCGAGGTCGAGCTGGACATCGACATCGAGGAGGACGAGCCGGCGGACACCATGGAGCTGAGCGGCCGCGTGGCGGTGAGCGGTGCCTCGGGTCCGGTGGAACTGACGGGACGCCCGCTGCGGGCCTCTTCCATGCGCCGGGGCTCGGACCCGGGCGCCCGGCCTCCCCCCGTTCCGCAGCGCCCCACGCCGCCGGGACTCAAGCTCCGGCGGGGCGAGCTGCGCGACAACCTGCCGTCCCTCATCTCCGCTTTCTTCCTGTCGGGGGAGACGGGTGAGCTGGGCGTGCAGCGGGGCGCGGTGAAGAAGGTCGTCTTTTTTGAGAAGGGGCAACCGGTGTTCGCCCTCTCCAACCTGCTCGCGGACCGCTTCGGCCAGTTCCTTGTCCGCACCGGCCGCGTGCGCTCGGAACAGCTGGCCGACGCCGCCCAGGTGGCCCAGACGTCCGGGCGACGCACCGGCGACGTCCTGGTGGAGCGGGGCCTGCTCAGCGACGCCGACCGGCTGTACTACCTGGGCCAGCAGGTGAAGGCCATCATCTACTCCCTCTTTGCCTGGGAGGACGGCAGCTACGTGATGAGTTTCGGGCAGCCGGCACGCCAGGAAGTCCTGAAGCTGGACGTGCACCCGGCCACCCTCATCCTCCGGGGCATGAAGAAGCTGTACAAGCCGGAGCGGGTGCGCCGGCTGCTGGCCCTGGAGGACCGGCTGGCCCCCTCGCGTCAGCCCATTTACCCCCTTCATGACGTGGCGCTGGAGAGGTGGGAAAGCGACCTGCTCTCCCACGCCGATGGCAGCCGCACCGTCGCGGAACTGATTGCCGTGGCGAAGCGGCCCGAGGCGTCGGTGCAGCTGTCGCTGGCCGTGCTGCTCGCGCTGCAGCTGCTCGAGAAGCGTTAGGTCTTGGCCGCGGCCGGCGGGGGCGGGACCGCCGAGCGCACCGTCGCCCCGAGAATCAGCCGGCTCACGCCGCTGAAAAGCATGCTCACGCCGATGAAGGCGTCGAGGATGACGAAGGAATTGCCCGGCCAGTTGATGAGGATGAAGATGGCCAGCGCCAGCGTGACGAGGGCGTCAAACAGCCACAGTCCCCACCCCTGCCGCGGCCGGACCTGGAAGGCGAGCACGGCCAGCACGACGGCCTCGACGAGGAGCATCCAGCCCAGCACGAAGGCCAGCGCCACGGCACCCACGGCGGGGTGGAGCAGCACGTAGACGCCGGTCACCACGTAGAGGATGGCGAGCAGCAGCTTCCAGAGGACGTGGCCCGCCCCCCCCTTCGTGGTGAAGGCGTAGATGGCCTGGGCCACGCCGCCGAACACCAGCGTCCAGCCGATGAAGATGGTGAGCAGGGCGCTGGCCAGCAGCGGCGCCGACAGCGCGATGATGCCGGCGAGGATGAGCAGCACGCCGGAGACCACGCTCCAGCCGGCACTTTTCCTGACTTCTTCCGTTACCGTCTTCGCTTCGCCTGTCATGAGCTGTCCCTCCCCGAGGTTTGGTGGCCGAAGCGCCCGGTCTTGGACCGCCGCCCTGACCAGCCCGCCATCGGAGCCATGGTTGCCTCCGAGATGCAACCACGAAGAGGAGAACCTGATAGACGACGGGGTTGCGCCGATGCCGCTCCCCCGACTGCCGTCCCGCTGGCTCCTCACCCTTCTGGCGGCCCTCGCCTGGCCGTGGCCTCTGCTGGCCGCTCCTGCCTCGGGCCCCAGCGCCCTCGAGCATGGCCTGTTGCCAAGTCTGGTGGTCGAGGGCGTCGCTCCGTGGACCCTGGAAGAGCGGATGCGCCACTACCACGTCCCCGGCCTCAGCATCGCGCTCATCCTCGACGGCCGCATCGCCTGGGCGCGTGGCTACGGCGTGCTGGACGTCGCGTCCAAGGTGCCGGTGACGCCGAAGACGCTGTTCCAGGCGTCCTCGCTGAGCAAGCCGGTGACGGCGCTGGCGGCGCTGCGGCTGGTCGACACTGGGAAGCTGTCCCTGCGGGCCCCGGTAAATTCCGTCCTCACCCGCTGGAAGCTGCCGAACGGCCCCTTCACGGCGTCCGTCACGCTGGAGCGGCTCCTCAACCACACCGCCGGCATGACGGTGGCAGGCTTCGACGGCTACCGGCCGGGGGCCCTGTTGCCCAGCCAGCAGGACATCCTCGACGGCCGGCCGCCGGCCAACAACAAGCCCGTCCGCGTCGACGCGGAACCAGGCACCACCTTTCGGTATTCGGGCGGTGGCTACCAGATTGTCCAGCAACTCCTCGAGGACGTCACCGGCCAACCCTTCCCCGCGCTGGTGAGCGCGACCGTGCTCGGCCCGGCGGGCATGGAGGACAGCTTCTACCAGCAGCCGCTCAGCCCGGAGCTCGCCGCGCGCGCCGCCACCGGCCACGACGCCGACGGTGCCCCGCTGCCCGGCCGGTGGCACGTCTACCCGGAGTTGGCCGCGGTCGGGCTGTGGACCACCGCCAGTGACCTCGCCCGCTTCGTGCTCGCCGTCCAGCAGTCCTACGCCGGCGCCAAAGGGGCCCTGCTGTCGCAGGCGACGGCCAAGCGCATGCTCAGCGTGGCGCCCACCGACGGCGGAGGCCTGGCTCTGGCGTCCGGCAACGGGCTGGGACTTTTCGTCGACCAGCGGGGCAAGGGGACCTTCGCCCACATCACGCTCGAGCAGCGCAATGGCACAGACGGCTTCCGGGCCCTGCTGGTGGGCAGCAACGACCGCGGGTACGGCATCGTGGTGATGGCGAACGGCGACGGTGGCAGCAAGCTGGCCGACGAGATTGTGCGCGGTGCCGCGGACGTCTACGGCTGGCCCGCGCTCGCCGCGCCGCATGCCCGGCGAGGCCGTCCTTCCGAGGAGAAGCTGCGCAAGCTGGCCGGGCGCTACCGCTTCGGCTCCGATGAGGTGCTGGTCGTGACCGCCGGCCGGGGCGCTCTCAAGGCGCAGCCCCTCCTGGGGGAGGGCTTTGAGCTGTACCCCCTCGAATCGGGCGACTTCGTCCGGCTGGACCCGGCGACGCGCTACGCCTTCGACGCGGCCGGCGTCGTGTCCAAGTCCCTCTTGTCCGAGGAGTCCGGACTCAAGGTCTCCGCGTCCGAACAGGTGCCCTTGCAGCAGCTTCTGGCCGGCAAGGTCGAGGTGGCCCTCGACGGCTACCGGCGGCTGAAGCAGGTGGATGGCGGCGACCCGGCCGTGGCGGAGCTGCGGCTGAACAACCTCGGCTACGACTTGCAGCCGCGCTTTCCCGAGAAGGCGCTGGCGCTCTTCAAGTTGAATGCAGAGTTCTACCCCGCGTCCCCCAATGCCTGGGACAGCCTGGCCGAGGCCTACCTGGCGGCCGGCAAGCGCGAGGAGGCGCTGCGCTGCTACCGCAAGGTGCTGCAGGCGCTCGAGCAGGACACCCGCCTGCCTGCCGACCTCCGGCTGATGCTGCGCGAGTCGGCACAGCGCAAGTCCAAGGAACTCGAAGGCCCCTAGAGGATGGGCGAGAGCAGGCGGGCCGCTCGCACCGAGAAACGGTAGGGCCAGCCCCGCGACTGCACCTGGGCCGCGGTCACCGGGCGCGCGCGGGCGAAGTCTCGAAGCAGCATTGCCTCCACCTGCGAAGCGAACGCCTCATCCACGACCAGGGTGGTGAGCTCGAAGTTGAGCCGCATGGAGCGGTTGTCCAGGTTGGCCGAGCCCACCGAGCTCAGCGCGTCGTCCACCAGCATCACCTTCTGGTGCAGGAAGCCATCGCGGTACAGCAGGGTCTGGATGCCCGCGCGCTCGGCCGCCTCGAGGAAGGAGAAGGCGGCGAGTTCAATGATTTTCGAGTCGTTCCTCTCCGGCAGCAGCAGCCGGACATCGACGCCCCGCAGCGCCGCCAGGCGCATCGTCTCGAAGACGGCGCCGTCCGGCACGAAATAGGGGTTGGCGAACCAGGCCCGCTTCTGCGCCACGCTCAGGCAGTGCATGAAGAAGAGTTGAAGCCGGGACTCCACGTCCGCCGGCCCGCTCGCCAGGACGAAGGCCGGGACGTCGCCCCGGAGCGAGGGCACGGGCTCCCAAGCCAGCACCGGCAACGTCCGGGTGGCCCAGTACCAGTCCGACGTCCAGGCCAGCTGCACCGCCTGCACCGCCGGCCCTTCCAGCGCAATCTGCGTGTCGCGCCATGGGCCAAAGTGCCGGCTGCGGCCCAAGTACTCGTCGCCGACGTTGAGGCCGCCGGTGAAGGCCAGGCGCCCGTCGACCACTACCACCTTGCGGTGGTTGCGGAAGTTGACCTGGAAACGGTTCTGCCGCCCGCGCGTCGTCTGGAAGGCCGCCACCTGGACCCCGGCCGAGCGCAACTGCTCCAGGTACTGGTTGGGCAGCGAGAGGCAGCCAATCTCATCGTAGACGAGGAAGACGCGCACCCCGGCACGCGCCTTCTGGATGAGGGCGGATTGAAAAGCGCGGCCCAGATCGTCGTCGCGGAGGATGTAGAACTGTGCCAGCACGTAGCTGCGTGCCTCGGCGATGGCGGCGAAGATGGCCGCGAAGCTCGCCTCACCGTCCACCAGCAGCTCGACGTGGTTGCCGCTGGTGCACGGTGTCCGCGTCAGGCGGTTGAGCACCGGCAGGGCTGCCTCCCAGCGGCCGGGGAGGGGGCGACAGAAGGCGCGGATGCGCTCGAGGTTGGCCTGCACCTCGCCCAGACGCTCCACCGACTGCGAGCGAAGGGCCTCCACGTAGCCCTGGAAGCGACTTCGGCCGAACACCAGGTAGAGGGGGATGGCCAGCACCGGAACGGTGAGGAGGCCCACCGTCCAGGCGATGGCCCCCTGGGCGGTGCGCGTCCTCAGCACCGCGCGGATGGCCAGCAGCACCGCCAGGACCTCGAGCGAGCCGAAGACGACGTACCAGGCGACGTGGAAGACTTGGTCGGACACCCTTCTTGGCCTTAGACGACGCCGCGCTCGGTGGGGTCGCCTCCGGGGGGGGCGTCGACGCTGAGTCCCTCGGCCAGTCGCCGGTGCTCGGCGCTTCCCAACCACTCCAGCCGGGCGCCGGGCGGGTGGGCGAAGCGTGCCACCAGGGTGTCAATGCGTTGGTGGGCCTCGGCAATCCGGGCCCGGCTGACGTGGCCCCTCTCCACCGCCCGCACCAGCGCTTCCAGACACCGGCGCTGCACGTCGACATGCTGGCACACCAGGAAGACGTCCACTCCGGCGCGCGCCCCTTCCACCGTGGCCTCCTCCACGCCCATGTGTTCCGAGATGGCCTTCATCTCCAGGTCATCCGAGACGCACACGCCGCGGAAGTGGAGCTCACCCCGAAGCAGCTCGCCGAGCGCGCGGCGACTCATGGTGGCCGGCAGGTCCTCGCCGAGGGCCGGGAAGCGCACGTGGGCCGTCATCACCGAGGCCAGTCCCGCCTCGGCATACCGGCGAAACGGTAACAACTCCACCGCCCGCAGGCGCTCCAGGGGGTGCGTCAGCACGGGCAGCGTCGAGTGGCTGTCCTGGCGCGTGTCCCCATGGCCCGGGAAGTGCTTGGCACACGAGGCCACCCCGCCCTCCTCCAGTCCCTGGGCCAGGGCCACCCCCAGGGTGGCCACCATCTCTGGGTCACTGGACAGCGCGCGGTCGGCGATGACAGGGTTGTTCGGGTTGGTGTCCACGTCCAGCACCGGGGCGAAGTCCCAGTCGATGCCCAGGGCCCCCAACTCGTAGGCCAGCAGGCGTCCCGCCCGGCGCGCCAGGCCGACGTCCCGCGACTGGCCGAGCACCCGCATGGCCGGCAGCGCAGTGAATGGCGCGCCCCGAAGGCGCGCCACCCGTCCCCCCTCCTGGTCGACGGCCAGAAGAAAGGGCCGTCCGGCCGTCCGTTTGACGTCCTCCACCAGCGCTGCCGCCTCGGCCGCCGGGCCCAGGTTGCGGGAGAACAGGATGGCTCCCAGCACCCCGTCACGCACCAGCGCGCCGAGGTCCGGGTCGACACTGCTGCCTGCGAAGCCGACGACGAAGAGCCGGGCGCAGTCCCGTTCGAGGGGGGAAGCCACGTGTAGGCCGGACACTGTAGCAGCTGCGCCCCGGGGCTTGGGCCGGCTGGGGCCCCCCGGGGCGGAGGTGACCGCCGCCCCCTGGGCGGGCCATTCTTGGGCTGCGCCGCGCTGACCCGGTGGCTATTGCGCAGTGGCAACACTGGAGGAGTTTCTGCCTTGGCTTCCCGCGAGCGCATGGACGTCGGCTTCCTGATGGACCCGCTCGAGCGGGTCCTCGTCCACCACGACACCACCTTCGCGCTCATGCTGGCCACCCAGGCGGCGGGCCACCGGCTGCTGTGTTTCGAGCAGCGGCAACTCGTCCACGCCCAGGGCCGGCCCGCGGTGCACGCCCGGGAAGTCGAGGTGCAGCCCATCCAGGGCGCCCACTTCCGGGTGGTGGGCCAGCGCACCCTGGCGCTGGAGGACTTGGACGTGCTGTGGCTCCGCAAGGACCCGCCCGTCGACGCCGCCTTCCTCCACGCCACCCAGCTGGTGGAGGCCTCGCTGGGAGGCTTGCCTCTCTTCGTCAACTCGCCCGCCGGGCTGCGGGGGGCCAGCGAGCACCTGTGGGCGCTGCGCTTCCCGGACCTCTCCCCGCCGACGCTGGTGAGTTGCCACGTCGGTGAGCTGAAGGCCTTCGTCGAGGCGGCGCCCAACGGCGCCGTGCTGAAGCCCATCGAGGGCCACGGGGGCGAGGGCGTGGTGCTGCTGCACCGCGGCGACCGCAACACCACCGCGCTGCTTGAGCTGTACACGCGCGCTGGCACCGAGTGGGCGATGCTGCAGCACTACTTGCCCGAGGCCCGCGTGGGGGACAAACGCATCCTCGTGCTGGACGGCGAGCCGCTGGGCGCGGTGCTGCGCGTCCCCCGAGACGACGACCACCGGGGCAACCTGGCCGCGGGCGGCACGGCCGTGCGTGCTCCCCTCACCGCCAGGGACCGGGCCCTGTGCGAGCGCCTGGCGCCCCACCTGCGGGCGGAGGGGTTGCACTTCGTCGGGCTGGACGTCATTGGCGACTGGCTCACCGAGGTCAACGTCACAAGTCCCACGGGCCTGGTGGAGGTGGCCAAGCTGGACGGCACTCCCCTGGCGGAACGCGTGGTGGCCAGCGTCGAGCGGCTGGCCCGGGAGCGCCGGCGACCAACTCCTTCCAAGGCCAGCTGAAGCGCGCCGGGTGGGGGCGGCCCCTCAAGGCGTCCGCAGCAGCGTCCCTTCCAGGAAGAAGACGACGGCGGCGGCCACCAGCAGCCAAGTCCAGAGAGGCGCCTTGGCCTCGCTGGCCCCAGCCGGCCCCTTCACCGCCTCCTCGCCGAAGTAGGCCGCCAGGGCCTCTGGCTTCAGCCGGGTGAGGTCGCTCTGGGCGGCATCCAGCACCACCGCGAAGGGGGGGAGCGCCGGCGCTTCAGCCGTGTCCAAGGGACGGTAGATGCCTGGCTCCAGGAAGGGGCCGACGCGCAGGCCGCCATCGGCGTCCGGACGCAGCGGCACCCTGGCCCCGGACGGGGCGCGGACTTCCGCCACGGCTCCGGCCGTCTCGGGCCGCAGCACCAGCGTCTGGCCGACGTGGCCCTCCAGCCGCTCGCGCTCGTCCAGTCCACCGGCCAGGTAGGCCGCCGAGCGCTGGACGAGGGGGAGGAAGCTGGTGCGGATGGCGAAGTCCGACCAGTCCCGGTCCACCGTCGAGGTGAAGAGCAGCACCCGGCCCTTGCCCCGCCGCGCCAGCAGCAAAGCGGGAGCCCCGTCGTCGAAGGCGGCGAGCACCTGCGCGCTGTCGCCGGCCTGCTGGCCTGCCTCCACCAGCATGTACCGGGAGAAGCGAGCGGCCAGCAGCCCCTCGCGGGCCTTGTCCGTGAAGGGGAGGAAGAGCGGATGGTCCCACGCCACGTCGCCCAAACGTGCGGGCCGCAGCGCCGTCTCCCCGGTGGCGCCCGCGCTCTTCACCAGGCGCAGCGGCCGGGGCAGCAGCGCCGCCAGGCGCTGGTTCCAGCTGTCCGCCTCCACCTGGTCTCCCATGGACACCCAGAGGCCTCCCCCTGCCTCGACGAAGGCCTTCAGGCGCGCCGCGGCTTCCGGGGACGGTGCCGGGACGTTGAGGAGGGCCACCACGTCGTAATCCGAAAGCTTCTCGCGCCAGGCGGCCTCCGTGTCCCTGAGAGTGGGACGGGCGGGGGAGCCCGGCGCACTCAGGGCCGCCTCATAGAAGAAGGCCTCGTCGCGGTAGCGCACGGAATTCGGTGAGCCGTCCACCACCAGCACCCGGAGGTCTCGCGGGACTTGCACGACGAAGTCCCGGCGGTCGTCCTCGCCGAGGGCGTCCGCCTGCAGCGTCACCGCGCCGGCGAGGGCCCCGCCGGCTTCGGCGCGTGCCGTGAGGGTTTTCTGGGTGGTGCTTCCCGGCGCCAGCGTCAGGAAGGCCTTGGCCACCGGGCGGCCGGCCAGTTCCAGCGCCGCCGGGACCTCCTGGGCCTCCCCGGGGGTGACGTTACGTGCGGTGAAGGTGACTGCCACCATGCGGGACCCCAGGTGCGGCGCAGGCTCCGCCTTCACCTCCAGCAGGAAGTGGTTGGGCAGCGCCCGCCCGCGGGCGACGTCCCGCAGCACCACTTCGGGCTGCACCAGCTTGTCCGCCACTTTCACCCGGGGCGCCGGCACGTCCAGCTGCAGCGACACGGCGGTGAAGGCGGACACCACTACCACGCGCTTACCGGGCAAGGGGCTGTCCTCGAGGGCCCGGGCGGCGAGCGCCAGGCAGCGGTTGAGGTCCGCGCCGCCGAAGGACGGCTGCAGCCGGTCCAGAGCCTCCCGCAGCCGGGCCCGCTCGAAGCTGGGCGCCGCCGGGACTTCGACGTCCGGACCGCAGGGGACGAGGGTGACGGGCTCCTCCGGCAGCAGCCCGGCCAGGGCGTCGCGGGCCTCCTCGCGGGCCCTTTCAAAGAGGGTGTCGCCATCGCGGAAGCGCATGCCGAGGGACCGGTCCACCAACAGGGCCGTCGCGGCCGGGCCCGAGGCGCGCAGCGCGCCCGAGCCGGGCCGCACGAATTCGGGCCGGGCCAGAGCGACCGGCACCGCCAGCAGCAGCAGGGTGCGCAGCGTGTACAGCAGCAGGCGCTTGAGCCGCAGCCGGGAGGCGGTGCGGCGGTGGCTGCGGAGGACGAAGGCGATGGCTGCGAAGGGACGGGGCTTAGGCCGCCGGCGGTCGAAGAGGTGGACCAGCAGCGGCAGCAGCGCACCGACCGCCCCGAGGAGGAGCCAGGGGTGGCCGAAGCTCACCGGCGTCGCCCCTGCCGCTTCGCGAGGAATTGCAGCAGCGCGGCATCCAGGGAGTCGTCGGTCCGCACCAACTGGTAGTCGACGTCCATCTCGGTGCACTGGGCGCGGGTTTGCGCGAGGAAGGCCCCCAGCTCCTCCAGGTAGCTTTCGCGAATCTCCCGCGCGTTGACTTCCAGGCGCCGCTCGTCCTCCATGGAGAGGAAAAGCGTCGGGTCGTCAAAAGGGAACTCCAACTCCGCTGGGTCCAGAATCTGGAAGACGGCCACGTCGTGCTTGCGCGAGCGGAGCTGGAGGATGCGGCGGAGCGCGTCCGGCGTCTCGTCGAAGAGGTCCGAGAAGAGCACCACCATGGCCCGCCGGGGGAGGCCCTCGGCGAGATGGTCGGCGGCCGCGGGCAGGTTGGTGGGTCCCCCGGGGACGAGGGTCTCGAGGGCGGACAGCAGCGTCATCAGGTGTCCAGCGGCCGCCCGGGGCGGGACGTCGCTGAAGCGCCCGCCGCTCAGCACCGAGAGGCCGGCGGCGTCCTGCTGGCGCACCAGCAGGTAGCTGAGGGCGCCGGCCAGGGTGGCGGCCACGTCGAGCTTGGACAGGGCGCCCGAGCGGTAGCCCATGGAGCCACTCGCGTCCACCACCAGCACCGCCCGGAGGTCGGTCTCGTGCTCGAAGCGCTTCACGTAGAAGCGGTCGAACTTGGCGTACGCCTTCCAGTCGAGGTGCCGCAACTCGTCCCCGGGCGCGTATTCCTTGTGCTCGGCGAACTCCACGCTTTGGCCCTGGTGCGGACTCTTGTGCAGTCCGGAGAGGACTCCCTCCATGACGGCACGCGCGCGCACCTTCACCCCGGCCAGCTTGGCGATGCTTGCGGCGTCGAGCAGGGCCACGCTTAGGGCTTCACCAGCGCGAGAACCTGTTCCACCAGCCGCTCCGCCGTCACGCCCTCGGACTCGGCGGTGAAGTTGGGCAGCACCCGGTGGCGCAGCACCGGTTGGGCCAGGGCACGCACGTCCTCCACGCTGGCTGCGTACCGGCCCTGGAGCACGGCGCGTGCCTTGGCGCCGAGGACCAGGTACTGGCTGGCGCGCGGGCCGGCCCCCCACGCGACGCTGCGGCGGATGAAGTCCGGGGCCCCAGGCTCCTTGGGCCGGGTGTGGCGCACCAACTGCACGGCGTGGCGCACGACGTGGTCCGGCACCGGCACCCGCCGGACCAGTTCCTGCAGCGCCAGAATCTGCTCCGGGGACAGCACCTTCTGCAGCTTGGGTCCCCCCGTGCCGGTGGTGGTCCGCACAATCTCCGCCTCCTCCTCGGCGGAGGGGTAGCCGACGTCCACGAAGAACATGAAACGGTCGAGCTGTGCCTCCGGCAGGGGGTAGGTGCCTTCCTGTTCAATGGGGTTCTGGGTGGCGAAGACGCAGAAGGGCAGCTCCAGTCCGTAGGTCCGCCCCCCGGCGGTCACCCGGTACTCCTGCATGGCCTGCAGCAGCGCGGCCTGTGTCTTGGGAGGCGTGCGGTTGACCTCGTCCGCCAGCACGATGTTGGCGAACAGGGGGCCGCGGACGAAGCGGAAGTCCCGCCGTCCGGTGGCGCGGTCCTCCTCGAGGATGTCGGTGCCGGTGATGTCCGAGGGCATCAGGTCCGGGGTGAACTGGATGCGGTTGAAGTCGAGGTTGAGGACCTCGGCCAGGGTGGAGATGAGGAGCGTCTTGGCCAGCCCCGGAACGCCGACGAAGAGGCAGTGTCCGCGCGCGAAGAGGGCGACGAGCAAGTGCTCGACGACAGCGTCGTGGCCGACGATGCGCTTGCCGATTTGCTCGACGATTTGGCGCTTGGCGTCGGCCAGCGCTTCCACGTTGCGGAGGTCTTCACCCGGTTCGAGGGACAGAGGGGAGGCGAGGGGGAGGGTCATGGTCAGTTGGTGGGGGGCGCCGCGCGATGGGTGGGGGCCGGCGCCGACTTCGTCGGCTCCGGTTGCGCCAGGGGAAGCTCGACGTTGGAGAGGTCCGCCTCGGGGCCGGGGAAGCGGCGCACCAGCGCGTCGAGGCGCTCCGACGGCAGCCCGGTGAGGATGCTCGCCGCGCGGCGGGCGCGCTCGGTGAGGGGGCGGTCCTGCAGGGCCTCGGCGGCCCGGAGCAGGGCGAGGTGGATTTCCGGGTCGAAGGGGTCCTGGGCGATGGCCCCCCGGTAGGCGTCGCGGGCGCGGCGCCAGTCGCCGCGGGACAGGTAGATGCGCCCCAGGTGCACCTGGGTGGCGGCGCTGCTGGGGTGTGCCTCCAGACTCGCCAGCAGCACCTTCTCGGCCTCCTCCACCCGCCGGATGGCAAACAGGGCGAGTGCGTACTTGTTGGCCACCGACTCGTACTTGCTGCCCACCAGGCCATGCGCGTGGCCAAATTCCTCAGCGGCGGCGACGAAGCGCCCGCGCTCGCGAAAGACTTCCCCCAGGTGCGCGTAGCGCCGGACGGCCGGCTCCTCGACGTCGGCAAAGTCCTGAAACCCAATCTCCCGCCCCTTGGGCTGGGGCGCGGCGGCCGGGGCCTTGGGGTCCCGCAGCACCAGCTTCTCCGCGCCGGCCGCCGGGGACCGTGGGACCGGCTGCGCGCGCAGGTAGGCCATCCAGCCGCGCTCGAAGGTGCCGAAGCTGTGGCCCGTCACCACCTCCACGGCCTGCTGGTCCGAGGCCCCTGTCCCCATCGCCTCGACAAGCCCGCGCAGGGCTTTGCGCCCGTGCTCCCGGTCCAGGTACTCGGCGGCGAAGAAGACTTCGGCGAACGCCGTGGCGGCGTCCTGCCAGGAGGGCAGCTTGGCCATGGAGGGATGCATCTTCGCGAAGGGGATGAGGGTGTTGTGCTTCACCCGCTCCGCCAGCAGCGCGCGCGAGGAGGGGGGAAGCGCTTTGCCGGCCGGCCCCCGCCAGCGGGATTCGAAGTACTTGGCCATCGCCTCCTGCACCCAGATGGGGACGCTGTTGTGCCCCTTCTGCGTCACCACCAGATGCGTGTACTCGTGCGCCAGCGTGTCCAGCCAGTCGTACCCCTTCAGGACCGCCTTGGGACTGGTGATGATGAGCTTGTTGAACTTGCAGATGGCGATGGTGCCGGTGGCATCGATTTCCTTCTTGGAGAGGGTGGAGGCGCGCGCCAGCTCCGAGGCGTCGTTGACCACCTCCACCCGGACCTTTCCCGGTGGCGCGTAGCCGAGGTCTTCCAGCAGCGCCGAGCGCTGGGCTTCCAGGGCCTCCAGGGCCCAGGGCGCCAGCACCTCGTCCTTGCCCGGTGGGGAGAGAAAGACGAAGTGCTCGCTCTCGGCGCGGTGGTGGTCCCGGGTGACAGCCAGCGTGTCCCGGGCCAGCCGCAGGTAGGAGCCCGGACGGTCGTCACCACCGGCCGCCTCCAGCAGCTCCACCGCCTGGTCGTAACGGCCCTCGCCGAAGGCGATGCGGCCGCCGAGGAAGTCCAGGGCCTCGCTGGCTTCCGGGTGCTGCGTCCGCAGTTCCTCCCAGGCAAGGCGTGCGCCGGCGTAGTCCTCCTCGTCCAGCAGGCCTTCCAGGGCCCGCAGCCGAGCGCGGACCTCGCCGCTGGGCGCCGCTTCGGACGGATGGGCCAGCCCGACGCTGAGGAGGAGGACGAGGAGGGCGTGCGTCACTTCACCAGTTCCTCGTAGTAGCTCTTCACCTGCTCACGGTAACGCTCCGGGGTGCCCTGCTTCATGGCCTCCAGCAGGTCCTTTCGGAAATCGCGGAAGGCCGCTCCCGGGTCCGCATCCGGAATCTCCACCTTCTGCGGCGAGACTTGATTCCCTCCCTCGCCCTGGCTGCCGGCCAGCATGGGGAGGGGAAGCCCGGGTCCGCGGCCGCCGGGACGCTGGCTCTGCTGCAGCTGCTGCTGCAGCTGCTCGAGGCCGTCCAGCGCCGACTTCTGGTCGCCGTAGCCACGGCTCGGGTCGCGGCCTTCCAGGCGCTCACCTGCGCTGGCCATCCGCTCGGAGACCTGCTGCAGCTGCTGCATCCCCTGCTCGCCGAACAGCGGCGCGAGCTTGTTGAGCTGCTCCATCTTCTGCGCCAGGTCCTGCGCGCGGTGCTCCAGGGCCCGCTGCTCCTGCCCCAGCTGCTGGACGCGCTGGCGGTCCTGGGGGGACAGCTGCGCGCCCGCCGGTGGGAAAAGCTGCTGCAGGCTGCGCTGGATGTCGTGCATCTTCTGGGCGTCCTGTTCCATGCGCTGCGCCAGGCGCTTGGACTGGTCGCGGACCTCGCCGGGGTTGCGGTACGCCTCCTGCAGCGCCCGCTGCTGCTCGGCGTCGCGGGCAATCTCGTCCGAGGCCTGTCCGGCAGCGCGGGCCGACTCGGTGGCGAGGTCGAAGTCGTCGGAGCGCAGCGCGCTGCGCAGGTTGTCCAGCTCCGATTGCGCATTCTCCAGCGCCCGGTCGCTCCGGGGGCCGAGCTCCCCGGGGTGGATTTTCTTGTAGTCCTGGGCCACTGCTTCCAGGTCGCGGCGGATTTGCTCCTTCACCGCCGCCCCCTTCTCCCGGAGCCGCTCGCGCATCTGCTCGCGGTAGCGGTCCCGGAGGTGCTTCGTCTCCGCGGCCACCCGCGCCTGCTCGTCGTGGGTGTCCTTCAACGCGTCGGCGAAATCGCGAAAGCGCTTCACCAGCTCCGGGTCCACGCGCTCCAGCTGTTCATCGGCAGCGCGCATCTGGCCCTCGGTCTGTGCCTGCAGCTGCTGCAGCTTGGCCAGCGCCTCCTGCGTCTTTCCCTCGCGCAGCAGCTTTTCAATCTCGTCGAGCGTGCTGGGCATGCTCTGGCCGAGGCTCTCGGCGTTGAAATGTTCATCATGGACGGTGCGGGCGAGTTCCAGGCTGCGGCGCATGATGTCGTTCATGCGCTGGCGGAGGCTGGCCACTTGCCGCAGCATCTGCTCGCGCAGGGCCGGGTCGCGTGTCTGCTGGAAGCGTTCGATGAGCTGGGCCAGTTCGCGCTGGTCGCGGGCCAGGGCTTGGGTGAGTTCGCGGATTTCCTCGACGCGCTGCCGGTCGAGCAGCGACTCGAGGTACAGCACGTCCCGCTCCACCTGGGCAATCTCCTCGACCGCGGCGCGGGAGAGGCGGGCCGCCGGGTCGTTGTCCCCGGGCCGACTGCCGAAGCGCAGGTAGAAGCGGCGTGCGTCGGAGGTGGTGCGGACGGAGCGGCCGAGCCGCTCGCCGATGTTGGCCGCTGCCGCGACGAGGGCTTCCTGCCGGTCACGTTCCCGGGCCAGCTGGTGCCCGGTGGCCAACAGGTCCGAGGCGAGCGCGTGGCCGGACTCGTCCACGCGCGACTGGCTGGTGACGGCGGCGAGGTCCCGGGTGTGGGCGCGGTCCGGCCCCTCCATCCGGTCTGCCAGGTGCGTCACCATCCGCTCCCAGAGGGCCTGCAGCTTGCGCACCGCCTCCTGCCGGTGCTCGGCTGCGCTGTAGACGTGAAGGCTTTGCGAGCGGCTGGTGCCCTTCTGCGGCCCGTCCACGGCGTCGTTGTCCCGGGCCTCGAGGAAGTAGCTGATGCGGTCCCCCGGGGCGAGCTTCAGGCTGGCCAGTCCCCACCGCCACGTCCCCTGGCTTCGCCGCCCCTCCTCCAGCGCAAGCGGCACCCGCGTCTCGGTGCCGGACGGAGGCTGGTAGACCAGTTCCAGGGCGGACAGGCCGTGGTCGTCGGTGGCCTCCCAGCGCAGCACCACCTCCCCGCTGGGGTCCACCTCCAGGTCCGAGGCAGGCAGCAGCAACGACACCTGGGGAGGGGCATCCGGTTCCGCGGTCAGCGTCACCTCGGGCCCACGCGCCAGTTCTCGCCCGCTGCGGTTGTAAAAGGTCACCGCGTACGTCCCGGACTTGCGCACCACCAGGCTGCCGGACAGGTCGCGCCCGTTGTCCACCCGCAGCGGCACCGGCTCGCCATTGACCAGAAGCCCCGCCTGCACCACGGGGCGGTCCGAGCGCGTCCGCAGTTCCACCACCGTCCCCACCGGGGCGATAATTTCTCCCCCGCTGCCGGACACCGTCCGGGGCAGCAGGCCCATGTAGGCCGGGTAGCGGTACGTCAGTTCCACGTCACCGGTGATGGGCTCGCGCGCCGAGACACGGCCGGCCTCGGCCGGCAGCAGCAGGGCGAGCAGGGGGCGCAGCCCCTGGGGCGACAGCAGTGCCCCCACGGCGAGCAGCGCGAGCGCGCCCAGGGCGAGCAGCAGCGCCACCCGGGTGGGCCGTCCATCCACCACGTGCCGGGCGTCCAGGGCGGCGGCCTTCTCATCGGTGCCCGAGAGGTAGGCCCGCGCCAGCTCCTGGGAGAAGCGGTCCTGGCGGCCGAGGGCCGCCCGCAGTTCCAGGGCGGCGAGCAAGTCCAGACTCACCCCCGGAAGCCGCGCCGCCACCAGCCGTGCGGTGCGAAACCGGTCGCCCGCCCGGCGCCGTGCCTGCACCAGCCCGCGCAGGACAAACAGACCCAGCGCGACGAGGACGCCGGCGCCCAGCGCGGCCCGTGCCACGAGGGGCGCGGGCCGGGCCAGCAGCGCCGCCCCGAGGGTGGCGACGGCGAGGGCCGCCAGGGCGTGCAGGGCCCCCTGCAGCAGAAAGGCCCCTCGCTGGCGCCGGCGGACGGCGTCGACGAAGCGCTCCACCGCACTCCCCGGCGGTCGCGACCCAGTCCCCGGCGGGGGCGGGGGCACCGGCGCGGAGGAATGGGGTGAGGCGTCGGACAGGTTCACGGGCGTGTAGTCTCAGGGCCCCGGGCCCGGAGCCGTCCGCGCGGACGGTGCCCTGCAGCATGACCGGCGGCCGCGCCCGGCGGAAGCCCCTTGGGGGGTGTCCGCGCCCGCGGGGGCGGTGGCC
>Ga0209048_10002756_pt1 | contig 17266 bp, 21 predicted proteins | sample FrelakmetCRP12CR_FD_187146 | JGI IMG/M metagenome (GOLD analysis project Ga0209048, IMG submission 187146) | Freshwater lake sediment microbial communities from the University of Notre Dame, USA, for methane emissions studies - CRP12 CR (SPAdes)... | ecosystem: Environmental > Aquatic >... | reverse complement strand
CTAAAGGCTTGTGTCCCTGACGTGAGACGTTGCTCTGTTGTCAACGATCTGTCCTTAAGGACGAGATCTGCGTGGGGGTCATTGTGCTTGTCTATTATACGCATTCGAACTAAGTTGTCAAGGAATTTGCCCCCCAATTTGGATTCTTTAAGGTTACAACATCTCTTGCCGCCCGGTTAGGGCTCGCAGCAGTGTATTTTGGTCGGCATATTCAAGGTCACCCCCAACCGGCAAACCGCGCGCCAGCCTGGTCACTCGCACACCCAGGGACTGAAGACGCGGGTGCAAGTATTGCGCCGTAGCCTCTCCTTCCATGGAAGGGTTGGTCGCCAGGATGACCTCCTGCACCCCTCCACGCTGGATGCGTTCCAGCAGTGCCTTGATCTTCAAGTCATCCGGGCCAATGCCTTCAATGGGCGAGAGCACCCCTTGCAAGATATGGTACTTGCCTTTATACGCGCCAACGCGTTCCAGCGCCAGCACATCCAGCGGTTCCTCGACCACACAGATGATGGCCCCGTCACGCTGGCCGCTCTCGCAAATCTCACAGCGTTCGCGCCCTGCAGAGGTGATATTGAAACACTCCTGGCAAAAGGCAATTTTGGTCTTGAAGTCTGCCAACGCTTCAGCCAGTTGACCCGAAACATCCTCCGGGGCACGCAGGAGAAAAAAGGCCAGACGGGAGGCCGTTTTCGGACCGATCCCGGGCAGACGTTCGAGGGCAATCACAAGGTTTTGAATGGGTTCGGGAAGCATAATTTTCATCCCATCGGCGTGACCAGCTGGTCGCACCTGCAATAAATTAAAAAGGTAATCCGCCCGCCAGCGGGCCCATCACCTGCTCCTGGAGTTCGCGCGACTTCTCCAGCGCCAGGTTTACCGCTGTCAGCACCAGGTCTTGGAGCATTTCAGCATCCACATCTTTAAGCAGGGACGGGTCAATCTCTACCGAATGGCATTTCTGGTCGCCGGTCATTGTGACTTTTATCGCACCGCCGCCAGCTGTCGCCGCCACGGTTTCCAGCGCCAGGTGTTCCTGGGCTTCAGCTATCTGCTGTTGCATCCGCTGAAGTTGCTGCATCATTCCAGCTTGCCCCCCACCACCCGCAGGACGATTAAATCCTTTTGCCATAATTACTCCTGAATATCTACGATTTCGCCGCCGTGTTTGATGGCCGCAGCCACCATCCCATCCGCCTTTACATCCGGCCGCGGGGATTGTTTCGCATTTGAAATCATACACCGCAACTGCAGGTCCGTGCCTACCGCCTCGGCAATTGCCTTGCGGGTCAACTCCAGTTGTTCTGGAACTTCCATCTTAGAACGCAGGACATCGCTGGCAAAACCGAGCACCAGTACCCCGTCTTTGATCTCCAGCAGACGGGACGAGTTAAGCAAGGCCACCAGTGACGGCTGGGAACGCAGGGCTTCCTTGACCTGTTTCCAGGCATTGCTGACCTGCGCCAGCGTGACAGGCGACTCTGTCTGCGGTGTTGTACCTGTTTGCGTTTTTTCGGCATCTTTCTGAACTGCTGGCTTGGCCGCTGGTTTTTCAGCTATTTCTTTCGATGGAGCATTGACCGTACCAGCCGGTCCGGCGTTTTGATTAGGCATTTTCGGCGCTTCAATCACTTCGACCAGCGCCAGTTCCAAAGGCAGCGACGGTTGCCAGCCGCCGCGCAGATCGGTTGCAGCCAGGTTGAAGGCTTTGATCATGCGCAGCACCTCCGCCGGGGAAAAAGCCTTGGCATGTCTCTCGGCCTGGGAACGCGTGTCCGCTGCCAGATCCACCTGTGAGCCGTTGCCCATTTGGACCAGCAGCATCGCCCGTAGGTAGTCCACCACCTGGCGCGCCAGCAGGCGCGGGTCGGTGCCGGAATCCAGGGTGCTGTGGATCGCCTCCATACCAGCGGCAGGGTTCCGGTCCAGCACCGCACTAACCAGCTCAATGACGGTTTGGCTGGTGGCGGTGCCGAGTACGGTCTGGGTCAGGCCAAGTGTTATTTCTTTACCAGTGGAAGCCATTTGGTCAAGCAGCGAGATGGCGTCCCGCATTCCTCCTGCAGCATGGCGGGCGATGAGCCTGAGCGCTTCAGGTTCGGCCGTGAGTTTTTCATTGGTGACGATTTTCTCCAGCTGACCCACAATGCCGTCCACCGGGACCCGGCGGAACTCGTGACGTTGGCAGCGGGAGAGCACTGTCGCTGGGATTTTATGCATCTCGGTGGTGGCCAGGATGAAGATGGCATGCGCGGGCGGCTCCTCGAGAGTTTTCAGCAAAGCGTTGAAAGCTTGCGTAGAAAGCATATGGACTTCGTCAATGATGTAAACTTTATAAGTGCCCTGGTTGGGAGTGAAGTTGATTTTATCGCGCAGGTCACGTACGTCTTCAACGGAGGTGTTGGAAGCCGCGTCAATTTCGATCAGGTCGAGGAAGCGGTTCTCGTTTACCGCCACACAGTGGGCACACTCGTTACATGGACGGGCCGCTGGGTCTTCGTTCAGGCAGTTGACCGCCTTCGCTAATAGCCGGGCCGCGGTGGTCTTGCCGGTGCCGCGCGGACCCGCGAACAGGTAAGCGTGGACAACCCGGTTGCCAGCCACGGCATTGCGCAACGTCTGGACGACATGCTCCTGTCCGACGATTTCGTCCCATTTCTTGGGACGGTATTTATTATAGAGTGCCTGGGTCATAAGCAATGTCCATTATTCAATCAAGGGATGCGATAAAAGGCCCGTGCAATGTTGTATGTATCGTACAGGCCAACCAGTTCACCCGATTTCCAGACCGGCAAAGTGCGCCCCCAGTAAAGGTCTGCGGCGGTGTTGGTTCCGGGTCCCGAATGCACCTGCACTGTGCCGCCCGGGTAGAGGGTCAACTCCGGAAAAGTGTAGCTGCTGCCCTGGTTGTCTTTGAGCGTCCATCCGGTCAGCATAAGCGCCGTATCTCCGCTATTCTTGAGGCTGACGGATTCACTGGCGAGTGCCCCCGTACCGCTGACGCTGACGATTTCCGCGTTTATGTTGCCAGGAACGAGCGTAGGCACCGTCTCGCACGACCCGCAATCTGCTTTGTGGTGGGCGCGGTCATAAAAGAAAAGGACTGCCCCTGACACAAGCACTGAAACGAGGACATTCAGCAAGAGATAGAGTACCAACCGGCGGCGGGTCATCGTGTTCGTATGATAGCACAAAAATGCTGAGGGGTTACCATAAACCTTCAGCACAATGAAATAAAACTTAAAGCAATTATCTCACCAGCAGCGCCACCCAGTCCCCTATCTGGCGCTTTTTCACCAATTTAAGTCCATGGGCTTCTGCACAGGTAATCACCCCTTCGGCCTGTTCTGCCAGGATGCCCGAAAGGATGAGCGCCCCGCCCGGCGATACCAGCCCAGCAAGATTCATATCGAATAGACGGATGATGATCGGAGCAAGGATATTTGTCATCACCAGCGGGGCATTCCGAATCTCCCGGCTTCCGCCTTGTGACGTCGCCTGGAACCTGCCAGCCAAAATCTCCGTTACCGAACCCTTGCCGATGGCAAACTGGCCCGCAGGGATACCGTTGGCGTCGGCATTCTCGCGGCTGGCCTTGACCGACGCATCGTCAATATCCACTCCGAGGGCAAATTCCGCGCCGAGTTTCAGCGCGGCAATCGAGAGGATTCCGGAGCCGCAACCGACGTCAATGATGGATGACGGTCGACTGATTACGGACGATGGTTCACCGTCAGCGGACTGTGGTTCCTCATTATAAAATTGCTCTTCGATCAACTCGAGACATAACTGCGTCGTTGGGTGTGTCCCCGTCCCGAAGGCCATCCCCGGGTCAATTTTAATGGAAATGCGGGCGGCATCCGGTGATTCGAGCCAGGCCGGGACGATGATGAGCCGCTTCCCAATCGGAATCGGCTGGTAGTGTTCCTTCCAGGCCTCCATCCAGTTCTGGTCCGCTAACGGTGTGAAGACCGGCGCCGGCAAAGGTTGGATCATGCCTAAAAAGTAGAGCGATTCTTCCAGTTTCTGACGCGTCACCTCGAGTTTTTCATCCGCCACCAGGTAGGCGCGTACGGTGATCGGTCCGACCGGTGTGCCCTCGTCCTCATCATTGACAAAATCCACGGCCTGTTCGGTGGTCACGCCATTGGGCGCAAAACGTCTCAGCACATCAGCCACGGCCTCCGCCAGTTCCCCGTTGACGGTCAGGGAAACTTCGAGCCAATTCATAAAGTCATCTCATTTCTCCGAATTCAGGATCGCCAGGCATTTTTCGATCGTGATCCGATGTTCCTTGAAAAAACCGGGGAGTTGATTGACATCCGAATAACGGATATTGGAAACTTCTTCATTTGGGACAAAGGTACCGCTCACCCCCGTGCAGAGATAGGTCAGGGCAACTTGATGGATTTCGGTGGAATTCTCAGCCAGCAGGAGTCGGGCATTCTGCACAGTCAGGCCGGTTTCCTCCAAAATTTCCCGCTTGATCCCATCCACGGGATCTTCCCCGAACTTCAGGTCGCCGCCTGGGAGTCCCCATGGATACATGCGGCGGTAGGTGTGCTCACACAGCAGGAGTTGCCCCTGTTCGTTGAAGATCATCGCCCCCACCGTCATCTGGTAATGCGGACGAATGATGGCAGATGCAGCACGCTGTACCCAGAACGGCAGGATGCACCAAAATTTGAGCAGGATTCTTTTCATGCTGTTGTATTTGCAGCTTATTCAGGTTTAAGCGGGCAAATCATACCACAGGAAAACAAACCCGCCTCCAGGCGGGAAGGGTTGCGAATTTATTCAAACTTGGCCGCCAACTACCCACCTATTGCATCATTCAGCCAATCTAAAAATCCTTTTTCCTTCGGCTTGACCGTCGTGCCGAGCGTGGCAGCCAGTTTCTCGAACAGGTCTCGCTGCTCCTTTGTCAATTTGGATGGGATATCCACATTGATCAGCACCATCTGGTCGCCGCGGCCGCTCTTGCGCAGGTAGGGTACGCCGCGCGCCTTGAGCGTGAACACCTTGCCCGGTTGCGTCCCTGCCGGGATTTTAAGTTTTGACATTCCATCCACGGTCGGAACTTCCACCTCCGCGCCGAGTACAGCCTGGGCAATATTAATGTCCAGGTTGAGCAGGATATCATTTTCACGGCGTTTGAAGAACTTGTGTGACTGGACCGCCAGCAGCAGATACAGACTGCCTTGCGGTCCGCCCTGCGTACCCGGCTCGCCTTCCCCCGCCAGGCGGATCTGCGTGCCATTGTCCACTCCCGCCGGAACCTGGACGTTCTTCTTGACCGTTTTTCGTTCCAACCCCGACCCCCGGCACGTATGACAGGGCGTTGAGATAACTTCCCCGCGGCCGCCGCAGGTGGGGCATGGCCCAGACTGCATCATCGAGCCAAAAATCGTCTGTCGAACCTGGCGAACTTCGCCGCGTCCGCCACAGGTGCCGCACTTCTGCGGACTGGTACCCGGTTCAGCACCAGATCCGCGGCAGCTGCCGCAGGTTTCGTTACGTGTCACTTCAATGGTCTTCTCGACGCCAAAGACAGCCTCGTCGAAGGTCAGGTCCAGGCGCACTTGCAGGTCACGTCCCCGCCGCGGGCGGCGCGAACGGCCCCCCCCGCCCATATTGATCCCGAAGAACTGCTCAAAGATATCCGAGAAGTCCATCGTGGCGTAATCGGGCATGCCGCCCATTTCACCCAGGCCGGCGCGGCCATACTGGTCGTAGCGGGCGCGTTTCTGCGGGTCCGAAAGGACGCCGTAGGCCTCGTTTATTTCCTTGAATTTTTCCTCGGCGTCTGATTCCTTGCTTACGTCGGGATGATACTGGCGCGCCAGTTTGCGAAAGGCGGTCTTGATGTCATCTGTTGAGGCGTTCCTGGGGATACCCAGGATTTCGTAGTAGTCGCGATTGGTCATAGGTCAATGGGAACAGGAAATAGTGAATGGGGCATGCCCATCACCAGCCCTATTCACTTCCTTTTTTTTCACTTTCAACCGTGTTCTCACCCTCGGGATTTTGCGGACCGGCTTCCGGTCCGGGCTGTTCCGGGGTCTGCTGGTAGGCTGCCGCGCCAACTTTCTGGACGGCTTGGCTGAGTGCATCTACCGCCTTGCGGATGGCTGGCTCCTCCTCGCCCTCTTTCACTTTCTTGACTTCCTCCACGGCTGCCTGGACCTCGGCCTTGACCTCGGCTGGAACTTTTTCACCAAGTTCGTTCAAGACCTTCTCAGCCCCGTAGATTGAATTATCAGCGGTATTTTTAGCCTCGATCAAATCGCGGCGCTGCTTGTCTTCGGCAGCGTGCACTTCGGCTTCAGTGCGCATGCGTTCCACTTCGTCTTTCGCCAGGCCAGACGAGGCTGTTATGGTGATGTGCTGGCTGCGCCCGCTGGCCTTGTCCTGTGCATTGACCTTCAGAATGCCGTTTGCGTCTATGTCAAAGGTTACTTCAATCTGGGGGATGCCGCGCGGGGCAGGCGGGATGCCATCCAGGATGAATTTTCCCAGCGACTTGTTATCCACAGCCATCGGGCGCTCCCCTTGCAGAACGTGGATTTCCACCTGTGTCTGGTTGTCACTGGCAGTAGAGAAGACCTGGCTCTTGCGGGTCGGGATGGTGGTGTTGCGTTCAATCTGCGGCGTGGCAACGCCCCCCAGGGTTTCGATTGAAAGCGATAAAGGCGTGACGTCCAGCAGGAGTATATCTTTCACCTCGCCACCCAGTACACCCGCCTGGATGGCCGCACCAATGGCCACCACCTCGTCTGGATTGACACCTTTATGAGGTTCCTTGCCGAAGAAATGACGCACTGCTTCCTGTACTGCGGGCATACGGGTCATGCCACCCACCATCACGACTTCGTTGATGTCCGCAGCTGATAGACTGGCATCCGCCAGCGCCTGCTTGAGCGGTGAGAGTGTGCCTTCCACTAGGTCCGCGGTGAGCTGCTCCAGTTTGGCGCGCGTCATGGTCATGACCAGGTGCTTCGGCCCGGTAGCGTTGGCAGTGAGATAGGGTAGATTTACCTCGGTTTGCATCATCGTCGAGAGCTCGATCTTTGCCTTTTCAGCGGCCTCCCGCAGGCGCTGGAGTGACTGCCGGTCCTGGCGCAGGTCAATGCCGCTCTCTTTCTGGAACTCCTGTGTGAAAAAGTCTATGATGCGTTGGTCAAAGTCATCGCCGCCCAGGAAGGTGTTGCCATTGGTGGAACGTACCTGGAAGACGCCTTCGCCCACATCCAGGATGGAAATATCGAATGTCCCCCCGCCCAAATCAAAGACCGCGATGATTTCGTTGGTTTTCTTGTCCAGGCCATACGCCAGCGAAGAGGCAGTCGGCTCGTTGATAATGCGCAATACATCCAGGCCGGCGATCTTCCCGGCATCCTTCGTCGCATTGCGCTGGGCGTCGTTAAAGTACGCCGGGACGGTGATCACCGCCTGCGTAACTGTTTCGCCCAGAAAGGCTTCCGCATCCCGTTTGATCTTGGCCAGGATCATGGCCGAGATTTCCGGCGGAGAATATTCCTTGTCATCCATCCTGACGCGCACATCCCCATTGTCAGCTGGAAGCGCTGTATAAGGAACGCGTGGCAGGGTCCGCTGAACTTCCGGGTCTTCGTACTTTCGACCCATGAAGCGCTTGATGGAAAAGATGGTGTTCTGCGAATTAACGATAGCCTGGTTGCGAGCCACTCGTCCTACCAGCCGTTCGTGATTTTTGTTGATCGCCACCACCGATGGTACAAGCCGCTCCCCCTCTGCTGATGAGATGACGACCGGTTCAGCTCCCATCATCACCGCCCCCACCGAGTTTGTGGTTCCCAGGTCGATTCCAATAATTTTAGACATAATGATTTCTCCAAAAAACTTTCGTTGGGACGGGGTCTACACCTCCCTTGGGTGAACATTGCGTTCCCAACGGGGATAAAGGTTGCCCCTGCAAATTATTGCGCCACTCTCACCACCGCCGGGCGGATAACCCGCTCACCCAACATATATCCGTTCTGAACGACTTCGATGATCTGTCCACTTGCGTGGTCTGCGCTTGGTTCCTGCATGATAGCCTCGTGGAAATTCGGGTCGAACATCTGCCCCTCGGCCTCGATGCGCTTCAGGCCCTCAGCCTCCAGGATGGATTGAAGTTTACGGCAGATCAACTCGATGCCGTCCACCCAGGCCAGGTCAGCGGGACGCGTCGCCAGGGCGCGTTCCAGATCATCCAGGATTGGCAAATAACGTTTGATGATGCTGCCCACCGCATTCTGATAGGTTTCAGCCTTTTCTGCGTCCACACGCCGCCGGTAGTTCTGAAACTCAGCCACGGAACGCTGCCAGCCATCCTTGTATTCAGCAGCCTGGGACTGGACTTCAACTAGTTGCCTTTCGAGTTCAACCAGTGCATCGGAAGTGTCCTGCCCCGCCTTGGGTTCTGGACCTGCGACCGGCGCAGTGGCAGCCTCAGGCGTATCCATCGCCTCGGGTTCAGTCTGATGCAATTTCTCTTTCTTGCTCATTTTCTTCTCCTACCATTGTTTCGGATACCAGGCTGCTTAACAAACCTGCCATAAAGCGTACGGTTGGGATGGTGCGAGCATAGGGCATGCGCATCGGCCCAAAGACACCCAGCGTGCCGGTGGCAAGACCGGGAATGCCGTAGCGGGACAGCACAACCGAACATTCTTTCAACTCCTCCCATTTGCCCTCACCGCCGATCAACACTTGGACACCCCCCACCGTGGCATTATTGGTTGTCCGTACCAAAAGATCTTGAAGCAGCGAACGCTCCTCGAAGAGATGTACGGCCCGGCGGGCATCGCCAGATTCGAGGAATTCGGGTTCGGAGAGAACATTCGTCAAACCGTCCAGATAGATTTCCCCGGAAACCCGTTGTTCGCCGCGGTTCATGTCCTGGAGTACGAGGCTCAAAATATCCTTTTCGAGCGAATCCCCGCGCGCAGGCAAGGCTGCGATTTCTTCGGTGGTCTTGCCCAGGCAAACCTGGTTGAGTCGGTCGGCGGCAGCCGACAGTCGTTCCTGCACCACTGGCTCCGCCAGGGTCAGGATTTGCTGACTGACTTCCCCTCCGGTCATGACCAGCACCATCAACACTTGCCGCCCTTGCGTGGAGATGAGCTCCACGTGTTTGTAGTGCGAGCGTTCAGAAAGCGGCGCGGTGACAATGGAGGCCGCCCGTGAATGTTGCGCCAGAATGGATGCCGCCAGTGGCATCCACTGCTCCACATCCTGACGTGCCTGGTAAAACTGGTGCGAGATGGTGTCGCGCGCCGGTTCGGGCAGGTCAGACGGGTAGACCACATGGGTGACAAAATAACGGTAACCTTCCTCGGTGGGAATTCGCCCCGCTGAAGTGTGCGGCTGGCGCAGGTATCCGGAATCGGTCAGCGTGACCATTTCGTTTCGGACGGTGGCAGTGCTCATATCAAGTTTGTACCGCTCCACCAGGCGCGCTGAACCGACTGGCTGGGCAGTTTCAGTATAGTGACGCACAACCAGGGCAAGGATCAGGCGCTGGCGTTCGGTGAGGTCTTTCATTATATAACTTTCATTCATGGCATTCATATTTGCAGTTTTAGCACTCTCAAGAAGAGAGTGCTAATTGAACCTGAATAATGATACCATGTCCATTCGATGGGCGTCAATAAGAGGGGTGTTAGAATTTTGAAGCCGCGTTTTTCCTCGAGAACAATCCCCCTTGAAAAGGATTACTTCCGCCAGAACTGGAACTGGCTCAAACCCAGCAATGCCAGCTGGAGCGGGATCTGCAAGCGCAGAGAAATCCAACCCACCACTTGCCAGTAAAAGTTGTTCACGAAAGGTACATACCATAGGACCACAAAAATAACCATCATGATGATATTACTGTACTGGTCAATATTGAAACGGAGTTGCCGGTTCAGGAACGGCGCCAGGGCACGATACCCGTCGAATGGCGGCAAAGGGATCAAATTCAGCACCAGCGCTGAGACCTGCATCAGCGCCAGGAACGCCAATCCCGGCCAGATTCCGTTGGAACTGGCTGGCAGGAAATTCAGAACGATCCCCAGCAGGATTGCCAGCACCAGGTTGGCCGCCGGTCCCGCCAGCGAGACTGCACTCTCCCAGCGCTTGCTGCGCAGTCTCCAGGTCTCAATGTAGACTGCCCCGCCGGGCAATCCGATCCCACCCAGCAGAAGGAAAACCACCGGCAGGACTATCGAATAAACCGGGTGGGTGTACTTGAGCGGGTTGAAGGTCAAGTAGCCTTTGTCCTTGACGCTGGTATCCCCGCCGTAATATGCCACTACCGCATGCGAGAACTCGTGCAGGCACAGCGAAAAGATCCAGCCAACTATGACTACTATGAAGGTGGTCGCTATTTCCATTAGCTTTCCTGGTAGCCTTGCGGGTGGGTCCGCTGCCAATCCCAGGCACTGGTGATGATGTCGGTCAAATCGGGATGACGCGGCCTCCAGCCCAACTCCCTGCGGATTTTTTCAGACGAAGCCACCAGGCGTGGCGTATCTCCCGGACGGCGTGGTGACTCAAGAACCGGGATCGAATGACCGGTCACCCGGCGGGCGGTCTCGATCACCTCTCGGACCGAGTACCCGTTCCCGTTGCCGAGGTTATAGATCAGCCGGTCACTTTCGCCCAGTGCTTCCAATGCCAGCAGGTGTGCAGAGACTAGGTCGGCAATATGGATGTAGTCACGGATGCAGGTACCGTCAGGGGTTGGATAATCCGTTCCATAAATGGATGCGGCCTCGCTCTGACCGAGAGCCACTTTTAGCACCAACGGGATGAGATGAGATTCGGGCTGGTGTGCCTCGCCGCGTCCCGGCAGGGCACCGCAGGCATTGAAATAGCGCAGGGCGGCAAACTTCAGTCCATGGATCTTGCGGTACCATTCCAGGGCCTGCTCGATCGCAAGCTTGGTGAAACCGTAGGCATTGACTGGGTCAATGGCAGAATCTTCATTTAATGGCTCATCATTGGAGGCATAGACTGCCGCCGTGGAGGAAAGTACGAATCGTTTCACTCCGGCGTGTGCCGCGGCTTCGATCAATTGCAATGAATTTGCCAGGTTATTTTTAAAGAACTTGCCGGGATCTTTCATTGACTCGCCAGCCTCGATGAAGGCTGCAAAGTGCATCACCGCCTCGTATTTTTCCAGTGCCAGGGCGTTCGTCAGGGCGGTGGAATTGCCAAGGTCGCCCTTGATGAAGCGCGCCGTCTCGGGCACGGCGCCCCGATATCCTGTCACAAGTGAGTCAAAGACAGTGACGGAATGACCTGAGTTGAGAAGTGCTTCAGCAGTCGCCGAGCCAATGTACCCTGCCCCGCCAGTAACGAAGATTTTCATGATTTCTCCATTGGGAAAATTATATCGTACTCTCCTGCTTGACGGGCACGCCCGATACGCATTATACTCACCTCGTACGGGGTGTAGCGCAGCTGGTAGCGCACCGCGTTTGGGACGCGGGGGTCGGCGGTTCAAATCCGCCCACCCCGACTGACCGCCGAGAACACCCTGGTTCTCGGCGGTTATGTTACCCCATAATATGGATATACTCAAGCATCCTATGCTACAATAGCTATGAGGGATTTATTTATGGCCCGAATGAAATTGGATGCTGTTATTGAAGCTGTCCGCTATACTCCCAGCGGTAAAATTGATGTTGTACGCTTATATGAACGTCATGGCGTTGTATGGTCCGATCACGTATTGCTTGAACGTAAAGAACTGATCGCAAGACTCAAACAGGGTAAACGCTTCGTGGTCGGGGAACGAAAAAACTATCTGGGCAGCGTTTTTAAAACTGGTAAAGCAGTGCATCAGATGGAAGACAATATCATTACAGAAGGGCAGACAAGCACGCGCGACCTCCTGGCCGGAGTTCCGGTTTTCTAGCCGTTTTTCCTGGAAGGTTTCCCCATGAAAATCATTGACCATACCCCATTCTATAATAACGAGACCGGTGAAATCAGCTTCTTGGACCGTCTCAAGGCGATCATGAAATTCGGTACCTTCTGGATTAAAGAAGTTGAGGCTCAGAAACAGATTATTACCGTTCTGGGCAGTGTGATCGACAGAAATTTCACCCTCCTGCGCAACGTTACGCCTCCCGGTCTGGAAGCAAATATCCCGCTCATTTTAGTCGGTCCAACCGGGGTGTTCGTCATGTACGTCACACCCCTGACCGGAATGTTTCGTGCCAAAGGCGACCAATGGGGCACCATTTCCGGGAACACCTTTAAAAATGAACAACCCAATCTGATGACGCGTACCGAACACATGGCCCGTGCCATCCAGGTATTCCTGCAGCGTCAGGGTTACACGGTGATAACCAGTGTAGAGGCCATCCTGCTCTGCTCAGACCCGACCGTCCATGTGGACAGTATTCGACCCATTATCCGCGTAGTCATGCGCGACGCATTGGAACGCTTTGCCGTCTCAGTCACGCAGGCACGCAGTATGCTCAGCCCTGAATCCGTCCAGGATATTATCCAGCGTATCCTGAATCCCCCCAAGCCCGTCACACCTCAACCGGACGAGACCCTTCCAAAAGCCAGCCCGGATAAACCCGCTCCCGCGCTTGTTGAGAATCCTCCCCTTCCGGCACTCGTTTTACCTGAATCGCAGGCTCCGGTCTGGAGCGACGAACCGGTTGTCGCTGCCCAGCCCGATGACGCTACCCCAGAAAGCTCTCGGATCCCGCAGAGCCTGACGCTGAATAAAAGGCAGTGGTCTTTTATTGTCGCCATGTTCGTTATCTGGTGGTTATTGATCACTGTTTTCCTGTTCCTGGTCATCAGGGACCAGTTGCCCTTTCTTTTGAGCCTATTGCCTTGAAACCCCCGTTCCTTTCCATTATCATCCCGGCCCACAACGAAGAAACTCGCCTGCCCCGCGCCTTGGGACAGGCCTTTGCATTTCTGGAAAACCAGAAATATGCATCTGAAGTGCTGGTGGTTGAAAATGGCAGTAGCGACCGCACCCTGGAAGTCGCTCAGAAGTTCACCCGCAACTTTCCCAACCTGCGCGTTCTGCACGAGGACCAGCCGGGTAAAGGCCGCGCCGTCCGCCGCGGGATGCTCGAAGCCCACGGCGAGTATCGCTTCCTGGCGGACACAGATCTCTCCATGCCTGTGGAGGAGATCAACCGATTCCTGCCGCCCGCCTGTTCTTTTGATATAGCCATCGCTTCGCGCGAAGCTCCCGGTTCGATTCGCTACTCCGAACCGGCTTATCGCCATATGACCGGGCGTGTGTATAACTACTTGATCCGATCGCTTGTTCTGCCCGGATTGCAGGATACCCAGTGCGGCTTCAAATGTTTTCGGGACGCTGTCGCTGAAGATATCTTCCGCTTCCAGACTCTGACTGGCTGGTCGTTCGACGTGGAATTACTGTACATCGCCCGCCGGCGCGGCTACAGCATCACCGAGATTGGCATCCCCTGGTATTACAACCCGGGTAGCAAGGTCAACCTCTTGCACGATTCCTGGCGCATGTTCTTCGACCTGCTGACCATCCGCCGCAACGCCCGACTAGGCGTTTATGACGCATAACAGCAATTTGCAACCATTCCCAACCCTTAAATTTGAAAGACATTTATGGATTAACGGTTTCACCCGCATCGCTGGAATAGACGAGGCCGGGCGCGGCGCCTGGGCTGGACCGGTGGCTGCCGCCGCCGTCATCCTGCCCATCGACCCGTCTCTTACCCGGACCCTGAACCGGGTGCGCGATTCCAAGTTGATGACCCCCTTGGCTCGTGAGACCTGGGCTCCGCGTATCAAAGAATCCGCAATGAGCTGGGGGGTGGGTTTTGCTTCGTCATACGAGATTGACACAATTGGCATCCTCCCGGCTACGAAGCTGGCAGCCACCCGGGCGCTCATTGACCTGCTTCCTGACTACTTGCTCACCGATTACCTGATTTTCCCTGAAATTGACCTGCCTCAAACTGCGCTGGTCAAAGGCGATCAGCGTTCTCTCAGCGTGGCCGCGGCATCCGTGCTGGCGAAAACCGCCCGGGATGCTTTGATGCGCGAGCTGGACGGTCAATATCCTGGTTACGGGTTTTTCCGCCACAAAGGTTACGGGACACGCCTTCACCAGGAAGCTATAAAGAAACTTCACCGATGTGAGATCCACCGGAAGTCGTTTTCCATTCCATAAAGGGATTTTAAGACCGGTTTTTTCTGGCTTGCTATTATCCCTGCATTCCTCTGGCTGGCAGATTTAATAAGAAAAGCACGAAGATGATCTATCTTCGTGCTTTCTCAATGGATAACGATGGGGATCTGAAACCCGCTAGGCGATTTTCTCAAAATTCTCACCGGGTGAACTGCAAACCGGGCATTTCCCCTTCATCGGGCCTTCGTGGGTAAAGCCGCAGACCGGGCAAATATAATAATTCGTTTCCTGGGCATCCTTGCCTTTGCCCAGAAGTTCGCGGGCTCTGCGGTAGAGTGCTTCGTGAATTTTTTCAACCTCCAAAGCATACCCAAATGTTTTAGTGGCGCGTTTATCGCCCTCTGCCACGGCTTCAGCCAGCATGGTCGGGTACATCGAGACAACCTCGTAATTCTCACCCGCAATGGCCACTTCCAGATTCTCTGCCGTCGACTTGACTCCATCCATGGCTCTGAAGTGATTGTTGGCATGCACGGTCTCAGCCGCAGCCACAGACCGGAAAAGTTTGGCGATCTGGGGGAAGCCTTCCACATCCGCTTTTTTGGCAAATGCCAGGTATCTTCGGTTTGCCTGTGATTCCCCAGCAAATGCAGTCTTCAGGTTTTCAATTGATTTCGTCATGGGTTTCTCCTATCAATATTATGTGCAGGTTGTTATTTTTCCTTATTATACTCAAATGTCCGCAGTCAGGTGATTGACGCATGTTCCAAGAACAGGTATGATAAAAAGGCCTCAGGTCGGCTGGACGGTCGCGGTTCTGCGCTTAGGTGCAGAGTCGAGGAAAGTCCGCACTCCATAGAGCACGGCACCGGGGAAACCCCGGGGCGAGGCAACTTGCCGGATAGGGCCACAGAAACAGACAGCCGCTGCAAGGCGGTCATGGTGAAAAGGCGGTGTAAGAGACCACCGGCGTCTGCAGCAATGCGGGCGGCCAGGCAACCCCCGCCGGGAGCAAGGCCAAGCAGGGACGAGACGCTGCTCGCGTCATCCGAGTTCCGGGTAGGCTGCACAGAGAGATGACCGTCCAGGCAGAGCGTCGGGAAGAAACTCTTCGGAGCGTAAACCGACATTTCTCCGCCGGACAAAATGCGGCTTATAGGCCGGCCTGAGGATTCTTTCTTAATCCGAAAAGAAACCCGCAAGTAGATTATGTGACTGCTATTCCGGATATAATTCCTGTCTGGGTGAGGCAATCTTCTGAAATTTCCGCTGAATTGGAACGGGCAGAGGCCGCCCGCCTCGCTGGGAACGAGGGCCGGGCACGCGTTTGTGCTCGCCGGGCAGCGGGATTGGCTGCCAGGAATTTTTTGAACCGGAACCAGGTTGCGCCTTTCGAGACCGCTCAACGCAGGCTCAGCAGCAGTAGCTCCTACCAGGCTCTCCAAAACCTGGCATCCTTTCCTGGTCTCCTCCCGGAGCTTAAACAGACCGTTGTCCATCTGACCATGCCAGTCAGCCGGGAATTCCAACTCCCCCCGGGAATCGACCTGATCGCTGAAGCTCATAAGCTCATCAAAGGATTGAAATGAGCGAAACTGATAAAATTGTCCTCTACGGCACTGCCTGGTGCGGTGGATCCCGTCGCTGCCGGCTCCTGCTGGACCGGTATGGCATTCCTTATCATTGGATCGATATCGACCAGGATGAAAAAGCTGGAAAGCTTGTCGAGAGTTTGAACGGGGGCTATCGCAGTGTCCCAACGCTTGTGTGGCCGGATGGCTCGAAGCTGACGGAGCCAACCGAAGTAGAGCTGGCAAAAAAATTGGATGTTAGTCTGTAAGCAGCCTATTTATTCACCACCCTGCAGGACCCCCTCAGAATAAAAATGGCCCGGAGATTATCCTCCGGGCCGGATATTTATCGATACGTCTCAGGCAGTCCGCTTTTTCCCCAGCAACGACAGCAAGACACTCCCTACTACCGCCAGGAATACTGCCAGGGATATCACACCCGCGATCAGCATTGCCATGAGGTGCCAATTGGCAATGCGATCCACAAAGGCTGCCCGGGTCCCCGTCTGAATGCGGTTGGCAACCCCATGCACAAATTCTTTGCGCGGCTTGATCGGTCTGAATGCTCCTGATAGCCGGTTTTCCAGGGAGGTGAATTTCTCCTTGGAAGCATCCGCCAATTGTCTCATTTTGTTGTTCATTATTTACTCCTGCAAAATTAAAGCTTTGTCCAACCGATTTAGGTTCGGTTGCCTGGTCTATTCTTCCAGATCAAATCCTTCCAATTCATCTCTTAAAGCTAATAAAGTTCGATGATAAAGGCTCTTTACTGCGCCTTCGCTGCGGCCCATGGTCTCGCCAATTTCAGCATTCGACATGTGCTCCACAAATTTCAAAATAAGTAAATGTTGTCGTTCCGAAGGCAGGTGTCGGATGAGCCTAAGGAGTGAATCCCGCTCCTGGGTCTGCATCAGCGCCACTTCGGGTGGCTCTCCTTTGTAGTGAATGGTTGGGGCATCGGAGAGCGGGATTTCCTGGTGACGGCTGCGGTCGCGGTGCCAGTTGGCTACCAGGTTGTGCGCGATCCGGTACAACCAGGCCGAGAATGGCACACCGCGATCGGTATAAGTATTGATGTGATGCAGGGCGCGGTAAAAAACACGCGCGGTCAGGTCTTCGGCATCATGAAAATTGCCTGTACGATAGTAGACGTAGTTGAAAATCCGCTCTACGTACTTCTCGTACAGAAAGCCAAAGGCCTCCAGATCGCCTTGCGAAGCACGTAGTAAGATATCTTGTTCTTCAGACTCCGGCACCTGATTCACCTTACCGGAAGGGTCTGCAATAAATAACCCTGCCGGGCTTCGGAAGTTTCAAACCCAGTATAACATGTTATAATTTTCTACTCTGCGGACGTGTTCCTGTTCTCAAGGAAAGCCCCCCGCTCTTTGGGGAAAGTCCCCGCTCTTTGGGGAAAGTCCCCGCTCTTTGGGGAAAGTCCCCGCTTTATGGGGATGACAGGCTTCGACGGAAGAGGCTGGTCCCGGAATGCGAGCCGAGAGGCGCCGACCTCGTAAACTCAGCGCAAACAATCAAG
>Ga0209048_10002755_pt1 | contig 17270 bp, 19 predicted proteins | sample FrelakmetCRP12CR_FD_187146 | JGI IMG/M metagenome (GOLD analysis project Ga0209048, IMG submission 187146) | Freshwater lake sediment microbial communities from the University of Notre Dame, USA, for methane emissions studies - CRP12 CR (SPAdes)... | ecosystem: Environmental > Aquatic >... | reverse complement strand
CGCCGAGGCGATGGCACTAGGCCCGACGAGCCCACGTCCATCCGGCTACGGCGATGTCGAAATGGGCAATTTCACTCAGCTGCAGTCATGTTCTCCGGCCCCCAGTAGGCGCGCATGCTTTTCAACTTGCCACTGTCGCCAAACTGGAACACGGTAATGGTGTTGATCTGCAGGGCCCCTACCTTCGCCCGGTACGGCACCACGACCGAATCTCCGCAGCAGCTGGCTTGACCGGTTTGCTCTGCCGAAACACCTTGGACGAAAACCTTTTCGTAGAAGGCACCGATCTTGTCGACCCCCACGAGGTGGCGGGTGCCATATGGATCCTCAAAAGTACTCTTCTCATCGAAGAAGCTTTTCACGGTCTCCAGATCGCCCTCGCACAGTGCCCGCAGGTAACTGCGCACGAAGTCCAGTTTTGCCGGTGTATCCATAACGACCCCCTAAATATCGACTACCCGTCACTTCCTGCGTGGCGCGCCACATCGGTGGGGCGCGGCATGCCGGTCTGCATAGCGCCACTGTCCACACTAACGTCCAGGCCTGTGATGCATCTCGCCTTATCGCTCGCGAGCCACATCACGGCATCCTTGACATCCTGCGGCGTCGGCAACATGCCCAGCGGGTGCTCTTCGAGAAGCGCCGCCCTAAAGCCAGGCACCGCAAACGACTCTTGCACCAGCGGCGTCAGTACCACCGTAGGAGAAACAACGTTCACGCGAATTCCACGGCCGGCCGTTCCAGGGCGGCCACTTGCAAAGCATGGAGAACACCTGCCTTCGCGCCTCCATGTGCAATGTACCCCGGAGCCGCAATGCTCCCCGTCAGCGAGGCCATATTGACGAGATTGCCGCCGTCCAGCATGACGTTCGATGCCTGCTGCATGAAGTGCACCGCACCATTGAATTGAATGGCGGCAATTCTCGCCACATGATCCGGCGCGTGTTCTCTCAGGAACGCCATTTCCTCGACGGCGGCCGAATTGACGCCGACGTCGATACCGCCGAGCTTTTCCGTGGCTGTTTCCGCAAACGACTTTGTGCCGTGCCAGTCCCTGACATCGAGCGCTGCATTCTGCGCGCCAATTGCCAGTGCTGCGGCGGATAGAGTTTCCACGTTTCGCGAGCCAACCACGACCCACGCTCCAGCATCGACAACGCACTTGGCGATGCACTTGCCGATACCGCCGTTACCGCCGGATTCAACTACTCGTTGTCCCGCAAACGAGGTCATGGCGCTCCTTGAACCTCCTCGACCTGCACGAAAAGGCTGGACGGTCAGCGTCCTCGCCCTTTTGGAGCTTATTATGACTATCAGTCATTGACTTGACAAGAAAGTCTGTGATGGGATGTTGCGCCTGTGAAATCTTGGCGCCACGGGTAGCGTGGCGCCTCCAGAGGACGACCTCGTCGGAACTTGCGATCGTAAGGTACGGCGACATGGCTTGAGGAGAACGCGGAACATGATTCTTGATGATCACGTTGCAGCGGTAGTCACCGGTGGAGCTTCCGGCCTGGGCGCTGCAACTGCTCGTGCGCTGGCGTCTCGCGGAGTCAAGGTCGCCATTTTCGACATCGGCATCGACAAGGGGCAAGCGCTTGCCAACGAAATCGGCGGCCTGTTTTGCGAGGTAAATGTGACGGATGAGCTGTCGGTGCACGCCGGGTTCGCAAAGGCCCGTGCCGCCCACGGTCAAGAAAGAATTCTGGTCAACTGCGCCGGCACCGGAGACCCCATCAAGACGGCCAGTCGCTCCAAGGAAACCGGAGAGATCAAACACTGTCCGCTGAAGGCTTTCGACCGGATCATTCAGATCAATCTCGTGGGCACATTTCGCTGTATTGCCATGTCGGCAGCGGGCATGATGGCTATCGGGCCGGTCGATTCGTGCGGCGAGCGTGGAGTCATAGTGAACACGGCCAGTGTCGCCGCCGAGGACGGCCAGATCGGTCAGGCGGCCTACTCCGCATCCAAGGCCGGCATCGTCGGCATGACTCTCCCGATCGCGCGGGACCTCATGAACGAAGGGATCCGCGTCAACACCATCCTGCCTGGCATCTTCGATACGCCGATACTCCAGACCGTCCCCGAAGCCGCCAGGGCTTCTCTTGCGGCCTCTGTGCCCTTCCCCAAGCGACTGGGCAGACCCGAGGAATTCGCGGCCCTGGCGGTACTGATGATCGAGATTGGCTATTTCAATGGAGAGCACGTTCGGCTCGATGGCGCAATCCGGATGGCGCCGCGTTGATCGCCACGCTGGATGCGGTTGCGTCGGTGCCGTTCGGCTTGTGACGGGCGACGACATTGGCGCCAATGCACGTACGACCGTGATCTTTGTGCAGGTGCGTGGCCGTCGAGTTTCGAAGCACGCAAGTGCTCGCCAAATCTGTCGCGATGCCGATGCACCGGTCCACAGTTGCCGCCCTTGGAAGATTGAACACCTGGACTCCGGTCGCGACGTGCTCCGTACGGTTGCCGCCCGTGTCGAGACGCGCAAGCCCATCATCAAGGGCCAATGAATCCGCAACGTTTTCTTGTCGAGGAGAAGGCTGTGCCCGTTGCCACGCTTGAGGTTATTGACGGTATCGGCCTAATCACGATTGACAGCCCTCCAGTGAACGCCTTGGGCGTCGACGTCCGTCGCGGCTTGGACGCAGCAATCCGAGAAAGCCTCGCAGCAGATGACGTTAACGCGATCGTATTAACGTGCGGCGGCCGCACATTCTTCGCCGGCGCAGATATCTCGGAATTCGGGAAACCGCTGGAACGGCCCGATCTGCTAGAGGTATTGGCGACGATCGAGAACAGCGCCAAGCCCGTAATTGCGGCGATCCACGGCACGGCTCTCGGTGGCGGATGCGAAACGGCCATAGTCTGCCACTATCGGATCGCCGTCCCGTCGGCACGCGTTGGCCTGCCGGAGGTCAATCTCGGCCTGTTGCCTAGCGCGGGCGGGACACAGCGCCTGCCCCGCCTCGTCGGCGTGGAACAAGCCATGGAGATCGTTTCCGGCGGCGCTCCGATCGCGGCACCGCAGGCGCTCGAACTGGGTATGGTCGATGCGCTGGCACGCGAGGGGCAATTGCGCCAGGATGCGATTGCGTTCGCTCGACGCATTCTGCAGGAGGGACGACCACTGGTGCGTGTGCGGGATCGGCAGGAGCTGGTTGCGGCCGCCCGTGGCAAGCCCGAGATCTACGCAAAGTTCCTCGCGAAGAACGCGAATTCTTTCCGCGGCCGAAGGGCTCCGTTCAACATTGTTAAGGCAATTGAGGCGGCCGCGGAGCTTCCTTTCGATGAAGGCATGAAGCGCGAGGCGGAACTGTTCCGCGAGGTGCACGACAGCGCGGAGAGCGCAGCCCAACGCTACTATTTCTTTGCCGAGCGCGACACGGCGCGAATTCCGGATATTGGCAACGACGTCCGGCCGCTACCGGTGAAGTCGGTTGGCGTGATCGGTGCTGGAACCATGGGCGGCGGTATCGCCATGAATTTCCTGAACGCTGGCATTCCGGTAACGCTGGTGGAGATGAATCAGGCGGCCCTCGAGCGCGGTCTGGCGACCATCAGAAGGAACTACGAGAGCACGGCGCACAAGGGTCGCATGACGCTCGAGGCTGTCGAGAAACGCATGGCCGCGATAACGCCTTCGGTCGACCTCGCGGCGGTGACCAATGTCGATCTGGTCATCGAGGCAATCTACGAGGAAATAGGCATCAAGAAAGACCTCTTCGCCAGACTAGACGCCATAGTGCGCGCGCGGGCGATTCTCGCGTCGAATACCTCGTTCCTGAATCTCGACGTGATCGCGGATGCGACGCGGCGTCCAGAGGACGTCGTCGGATTGCACTTCTTCTCGCCAGCCAACGTGATGCGACTGCTCGAGGTCGTCCGCGGCGCCAAAACGCGGAAGCAGGTCGTCGCGACCGCAATGAGTCTTGCGCGCACCATTCGTAAGGTGCCCGTCCTTTCGAGGGTCGGATACGGGTTCATCGCCAACCGGGTCATGGCGGCGCGCATGGCTGAAGCAGACTCCCTGGTTCTCGAAGGTCCGACGCCGACTGAGGTCGACCGTGCCATCTACGAGTTCGGTTTCGCTATGGGGCCGTTCCGGATGATTGACTTGGTGGGTCTCGACGTGATCGGCCGCGACAGCGACGAGCGAACCCTTGCGGGTGACCTGGTGAAGCGAGGCCGCCTCGGTCAGAAGATGAATGGTGGGTTCTACGACTACGACGAGAAGCGCAATCCGACTCCCAGCGCGGTCGCTGCTGAAGTCATTGCCGAGTTTGCGGCGTCAAAAGGCGTACGGAACACAGGGCCGCTGCAGGCTGATGAGATCGTGGCCCGCCTGCTGTATCCAGTCGTGAACGAGGGTGCCAGGGTGCTCGAGGAGGGCATTGCGCTGCGCGCCAGCGACATCGACGTCGCCTGCGTCCTCGGATACGGCTGGCCGGTCCAGACGGGTGGGCCGATGTTCTGGGGCGATACGGTGGGCCTCTCGAGGATCGTCGAGGGCCTCCGGGCGAGGGGTGTGCGGCCGGCGAATCTCTTGATTGAAAAGGCCGCAAACGGCGGCTCATTCACGCGTTGAAGAGTTGTTCAGGAGTCTATTCTAATGGCTGATGCATTTGTCGTTGACGCCGTCCGCACGCCGCGCGGGATAGGTAGGGTCGGCAAGGGCGGTCTGGCTCACCTCCATCCGCAGCAGGTTTCGGCAGCCGTCCTCAAGGCCATCGTAGAGCGCAATCGCATCGACAGCCGTACCGTGCAGGATGTCGTCTGGTCGACTTCAGCACAGAAGGGCAAGCAACGGAGGATGTCGGTCGGATGTCCGCCCTAGCCGCAGGCTTCGATATCTCCGTGAGCGGTATTGCGCTGGATCGATTTTGCGGTGGCGGGATCAGTGCGGCATGTATCGCCGCGGCCTCGGTCATGGCAGGCATGGAAGGCTGCGTCATCGCCGGCGGTTGCGAGATGATGAGTTTCACAGCTCAAATCGCCGCTGAGGAGATCGCGGCTGACCTTCCTCAGCTCCAGATGGGGTCCGGGAACGCCGCGCTCGACGCGCTTCATCCGCAAAGTCATCAGGGCGTGTGTGCCGACGCGATCGCCGAGATGGAAGGAATCAGTCGCGCCGAACTCGATGCTCTCGCCTACACGAGTCCGTGCCGGGCGAAGGTGGCAATGGAGGAAGGGCGTTTCGACAGGAGCGTCGTGCCTGTCGTGAATCCGGATGGCACCGTAGCGCTTGCGAAGGACGAATTCCCGCGGCCTCAGACCACCCTCGCGGGGCTCGGCCAGCTCAAGGCCAGTTTCGTCACCCTCGCCGGTGCCGATATCGGCGGCGGGCAGACGTTTCGAAAGCAAATTCAACGACGCTATCCCGACCTTGATTGGGAGGGCGTGCATAATGCCGACAATAGCCCAGGGGTAGTCGACGGCACCGCGGCGGTCCTGCTGGTGTCGGAGGGCTATCTCGGTCGCCACGGTCTCAAGGCCCGGGGTCCAATCGTGGCGTATGCGAACATGGGCGACGATCCAACGCTCATGCTTAATGCTCCAGTCCCCGCGGCCAGGAAGGTCCTTCAGCCCGCGGGTTTGGTCAAAGATGACATCGATGTCTGGGAGATCAACGAGGCTTTCGCGGTGGTCGCCGAGAAGTTCATGCGTGACCTGGAACTCGAACGTGCCAAGGTCAACCCGAATGGCGGCGCGATTGCGCTCGGTCACCCGATCGGGGCCACAGGTGCTGCCCTGATCGGGACGGCACTGGACGAGTTGGACCGCACGGGCGGGCGCCATGGCCTCGTCACCACGTGCGCGGCCGGCGGGATGGCACCGGCGATAATCATCGAACGGCTCTGAGTGACTGCGACTGGGGAGATGAAATGAACGAGGCATATATCGTTGCGGCAACCCGCATCGCCGGAGGCAAACGTAACGGCCGCCTGCGCAATTGGCATCCGGCGGACCTGGGCGGCAAAGTGCTCGATGAACTGGTGCGACGCGCCGCCATCGATCCAGCCGCCGTCGATGACGTCATCATGGGCTGCGTCGGTCAGGTCGGCGAGCAGTCCAATCAGGTCGGTCGATCGGCGGTCTTCGCTTCCTCGCTTCCGCAGAGTGTGCCGGCAGTCACCATCGATCGGCAGTGCGGCTCCTCGCAACAGGCCGTTCACTTCGCTGCCCAGGCCGTGATGAGCGGAGTCCAGGACGTAGTGATCGCAGCGGGTGTCGAGAGCATGACCCGTGTGCCAATGGGTCTTGCTGTACGCGGCGCGATTGCTGCCGGTGCCAGCGGCGCCCCCTGGTCCGCCAGAGGGCTCGAACGCTTCGATGTAACAGAGTTCAGTCAGTTCACCGGCGCGCAGATGATCGCGGATAAGTATGGCTTCACCCGTGAGCAGCTGGATGCGTTCGGCGTTCAGTCCCATCGACGCGCCGCAGCAGCGACTCAGGACGGCGCTTTCGCCGGAGAGATCCTCGTCGTCGAGGGGCATGACGGGCAAGGTAATCCCGTGCTGCACGACCGGGATGAAGGCATTCGCTACGATGCTACTCCTGAGTCGATGGCGGGCGTCAAACTGCTCGCCGAAGGGGGGGTTATCACGGCGGCCACCTCGAGTCAGATCTGTGATGGCGCCTCGGGCGTACTGGTCGTGAGCGAACTGGCGCTCAAGACACACAATCTGACGCCGCTTGCGCGAATTCATCACATGACCATCACTGCGGGCGATCCAGTGATCATGCTCGAAGAGCCGATCCCAGCGACCCGCCGGGCGCTGAAGCGCGCGGGAATGAAGCTGTCGGACATCGAACTCTATGAGGTCAATGAGGCGTTCGCGCCGATCCCGATGGCCTGGCTCGCCGCCGTCGATGCCGATCCCGGCCGGCTGAACGTGCACGGCGGTGCGATTGCGCTCGGACATCCGCTCGGTGCGACCGGCACGAAGCTGATGACGACTCTCATCCACGCGCTGCGCAGGCATCGAGGTCGGTACGGGCTTCAGACGATGTGCGAGGGCGGGGGCATGGCGAACGTTACGATCGTCGAGGCGCTCTAATCAGAAGCCGGCCCACACTGTTCCCACCGCTACCAGCGCTATTCGGAGGATGACTTCGATGCTCGATGTACAGAGCCGTCACGTTTTCAGCGAGGAGCACAACATGTTCCGGAGTGCCGTTCGCAAGTTCTTTAGTCGCGAACTGATCCCCAATCTCGAAAAGTATGAAAGTGAAGGGATAGTCAGCCGGGACTTCTGGCGGAAATGCGGTGAAGCAGGGCTACTTTGTCCGACCGTGAAGTCGGAATACGGGGGTCTCGGACTCGATTTTGGCTTCAATGTGGTCGTAAATGAGGAGGTAGCCTACGCCGGGTCCGCGGCTGGGCTGTCGCTGCAGAACGACATCGTCGCCGATTACGTCGAGAACTACGGATCAGAGCAGCAGAAGCTCAAGTATCTGCCGAAGATGGTCACTGGCGAGATTATCACTGCAATCGCGATGACCGAACCGGGCGCGGGTTCGGACCTGCAAGCCATTAAGACTACCGCGCGAAAAGAGGGCGACGATTACCTGATCAATGGGTCAAAGACCTACATCACCAATGGCCAGAACGCCGATCTGATCCTGGTTGTCGCAAAGACCGATGTCGCAGCAGGGTCCAAAGGGATGTCAATCGTTCTGGTGGAGTCCGACACCCCGGGATTTAAGCGCGGGCGCAACCTCGACAAGATCGGACAGCACTCGGCCGATACCTCTGAACTGTTCTTTGAAGATGTTCGGGTGCCGCAAAGCAATTGCCTGGGGCAGGAAGGCAAGGGATTCGGCTATCTCATGAGCCAGCTGCCGCAGGAGAGGCTGTCGATTGCGATTGCCTCACAAGCGGCCGCGCAACGTGCGTTCGACGAGGCCGTCAATTTCACCAAGGACCGCCGCGCCTTCGGCCAGCCGATCTTTAATTTTCAGAACACCAAGTTCACTCTGGCGGGTCTGAAGGCGGAGCTGCAGGTGGGCTGGGGACATATCGATTGGGCGCTGGGCCGGCACTTGCGCGGTGAACTTACAACAGCCGAAGCCTCCGCCGCCAAAATCTGGCACACGGAGCTGCAGGGCCGAGTGTGTGATGCGGCGCTCCAGTTACACGGCGGCGCAGGGTACATGAATGAGTACATGATCGCGCGGCTTTGGCGGGACGCTCGCGTAAGCCGGATTTTCGGTGGCACCAACGAAATCATGAAGGAAGTCATCAGTCGTAGCATCTGATCACGCGGCGGCAGCTCATCGGCACGGAAATCCGCGATGACACCATCGCCGATTTGATGCGATGGAAATTGGAGTGGCCTTCTCGATATGCGAAGAGGTGCCTTTGCTTGACCGGTCGGCTCTCTCCGGGCGTGCTCCCAGTTCCTCAGTCGCCACCGGGAAACTCGACGTACAGACGCACACTCCATCAGGATCGGCAAGTCGCAGCGCCCAACGTTTGGCCCATGCCCCGGTGGTTCCCGTGGTTCTCCGCGTTCCAGACTCCGCCACCGGCATACGTCAGGTGGGCGAGATGCGCCTTGCTCACACTTACACTCCAGAGTCCGGGCACCCACAGCCGAGATTTCGCACCACTTGTGAGATGCCCTGACGTCAATCGTAGCTTTGTCGCCTCCGACCGCGCGCTGACTCCGATAGTCGCCCGCCATCTTCTTCACCACTTGCGGGCCATCAATGATCTGCGTAAGAGGATGCGTGTGAAGTGCCGGCGAGATCCAATGATCCGGCGCCCCCATCTGGACGACATGTTCAGGACACTCGGCACGCCGAAGAAGTGGCGAAGCCAAGATCTCGGACGAAGCGATCGCGTTCGTCCGCGAAGGGCTCCCGTCATACCGACCGTCCAGGACGACCGATAGCCATTCCTACAGGAGGGACTTCTCGGGTGCCGCAAAACGCTAGGCGTTTGGCTGGACCTCAACGGTGTCCATTGCGAACGCGCTCAGTTCGCCTCCCAACCGCCTGGCCCACCGCCATACGTGGTGATTTGCGAGAGCCTTCTCCACGAAGCACGTCTGGCGGTGCCGGAAAGTCTCCCGCACCGGACGGAACAGGTGCTGCCCGCGAATAGACTCCAGCACCAGCATGCGCAGTTCTGCACGGAAATGGAGTCTTTCGTGCGCTCGCAGCCAGTCGATCCCCAGTCCGATCGTATCGGGATGCGTCAGTGCGACTTCGGCTGCCGATCTAAGCGATTTCACATGATCGATGCCGAATTCAAGACAGCGAATCGCCGGTTCCGTCCGGTTCGCCTACACAGCGCCGCATTGGAAGGTGCCGACCGCGGGTAACACAGTTGGCGCTTTGCCCGCCCAGTTGCGGCGTACGCGGCGGTGAGGCCAAATAATGTCGCCGTGACTCCTTCAAGCTGATCAATGACTCCCCCGGCTACCTGCGGACCCTCGTTGAGCACTCGCGGGAGCAGAGCAACGAACAGCGCGCCGAGATCGCCGAGAAGCCTGCCGCCTACATAGCTTTGATCGTGGGCGTGATCGAAACGACCGTGGGCAAGGGCTCGATCAACAGGACCGACCCGCGAATGACCGCCAACAGCCCGTTCGCGATCGGCGACTGGCCGGATCAGTCGTACCGGCCGAGTAAGAACCATGCGCCAGAAGTGCTCGCAGAGCAGTGCCGGCCGCTCTTCCTGCGTGGGCTTGCGGTGCGCTGAGCGTCGCACTCAAGTCGCGCCGGCCTCCTGCGCCTCGCGCCACGCCGCGATTGCGAGCGGTCGGACCAGCGCGCCGACGTCGCGAGCGTTGCTGGCGGCCGCGTTGCCATGCGCGGCGCGATGTGCCACTCCCTGAAGGATCGCAGCGACGCGAAATAGGTTGAAGGCCCGGTGGAAGGGCAGCACCTCAAAGGCACCGAGACCGGCGCGCTCCTCATATCTCGCCACGTACTCTTCCATCGTCGGGATCCCGAGAGCCTTCAGGTCCCGGCCGCGCAACGTGCCGCGGTAATCACCGTCGGGACGGTACCAGTCCATCAGGTGATAGCTGAGGTCACCGAGAGGGTGGCCGAGCGTCGACAGCTCCCAGTCGATGACGGCGGCGACCCGGGGCTCGGTCGGACTGATGATCAGGTTGTGGAAGGAGAAATCGCCATGGACGATGGATTCGCGGCCATCGTCGACCGGAACCGCGCCCGGCAGCCACGCCATCAGCTTCTCCATTTCCGGAATGTCTTCGATCCGCGAGTCCTCGTACTGGCGGCTCCAACGTGATACCTGTCGTGCGAAGTAGTTGCCGGGCTTGCCGAACTGCGCCAGTCCAAGGGCCGCCGGCCTGAGGGAATGTAGTTTGGCCAGTGTTTCATTCACGGAGTTGTAGAGCGCAGCTCGCTCCTCCCGTAAGAGATCTGGCATGGTAACGTCGGCGAACACGCGGCCGGGCACAAACCGCATGAGATAGAACTGCGAGCCGATGACAGACTCGTCGAAGCACATCAACAGCGGCTCGGGTACTGGGAACCCCACACTGAATAGGGCCGACATCACCTCATACTCGCGGTGCACTGCGTGCGCCGATGCGAGCAGTACGCCGGGCGGTTTGCGCCGGAGCACGTACGTGCCGCCGGACGTCTTCAACCGGTATGTGGGGTTCGACTGGCCGCCGTCGAACTGCTCGAACCCGATGGGGCCATGAAAACCGCGGACGGCGCCTTCAAGGTAGGCGGCAAGGCGTGCCTCGTCGAAGCCGAGGGCACCACGCACCGCACCGACATTCCCAAGGTACTTCTTGGCCATCGACCCCGATGCCTGCTGAACCATGTCACGCTCCTCGTGTCAGGTCGCGAGGCCTAGCGCGTGCGTCGAGATGATTTCTCGCCGGCTGTCGCTCGATCCCGCAGAGATCGCGGTGGCGCGCGTCTTCAGCGGGCGCGGCATCGCGACCAGTTCCAAGCCACTACCTGCCAGGCCGCCTTCTACCGGATCGGGAATCGGCCATCACGGCTCGATCCCAAGACCCGCCACGCCCGCCACTTCCACGCCGAACTCGGCGACGGCCTCGTGCAACTCGGAGGACAAAAACTTCGTCATGGAGCCACCGACCCGGGGGTCCGTTGCACGCGCCGTTGAGCCCTCACCGCGGGATTCTAGCAGCTCGAGGGCCATCACCCGGGTTTCGATCCACGCAACCCCGCGACACCTTGGTCACTCATCCGGTGCGATGGCGCATCATGCAGCACGATGCTCGGCGGGCTGTCTAAGCTTGAAGTCCGCGCTTGAGCGGCCGTCCTCAGCTATCGGTCTCAGCGATAGACTTCTCTGCGGTTGCCGATCAGGATCACCAGCAGCCACAACGCGCCCTTCACGGATATCACAGATGTTTCGATAGTTGCCGACACGGCAGCGTCATTACACCCCGTGCTGCGTGGGGCCGCTGGCGCCGAAATGCGCTAGTCCATCAGCTCCATAATGCACCGGGCGATTGGTGAGTATCGTTGGCGAAGCTGCTGGCGGGCCGTCGCAGCGCAGCTAGTCGTGCAGGCCCAGATCCTCTATCACCTGCTCGACCGCATAGACCCTCCCTTCGTCTTTGCGGACTTGCTCCACGGCCGCGGCTGCCAAGTAGTAATCCTCCAAGGCATCCAGCCCGTTTGTCACGAGCTCGCACAGGTGATACGCCTTTGTGTGGCCCGTCCGGGCGGCCAGTTGGTCAAGTCGCTGCTCGATGGCTGGGTCGAGCCGGATGATCATCGCCAAGTTAGTGCCCTCGGTGAATCCGCGCGTTCAATGTATTGCAACTGACGACCTGGTGCCAGACCGGGGCTCCGCGAAGACACGGATGCACGCATGGCGGCAATGGACGTATTGACGGAGTGCGGTGTCTACGTATTTGCGCTCGTACCTGCTGCAGGTCTTGCACTGCGCCATCGGGAACACGATTACTTGGAATGAAGTTGGCGTGGCGGCGCTCAGGGTGAGCATGGGCGTTCTACGTCGTTTGGCCCTTCGGTCTCAGCCTCCAAAGACATGCCCGCCACGAGCACGCAAGACGGCAAGCCCGCCAACTGTCTCATTACACACGCCGCCGAGGGGTCGGACGCAGCCTTCCTTTGCCGCCAGCCCCTGCGAGCGAGGACGCCGAGCGCAGCAACAACGATCGCCGGATCCCAAGCGCAAGTCACGGTGCCGAAACCTGCAGCCCCCCGGACAGTGGTATATGCTATTTACTGGATTTCAATTCGTGAAAAATGACGTGGACTTGGCCGCACCAAGGAGGGCACTGCAATGCCTTTGAAGACTCCCCAGGAGTACGTGGATAGCCTGCGCGCGTTGAAGATCCGCGCCTATATCGGCGGTGAGAAGGTCTCCAGCATCGTTGACCATCCCGGCGTGGCGCCCCACATCAACACGGTGGCCAAGACGTACGAGCTAGCGCACAAGCCTGAGTACGCGGCCATCATGACCGCCACCAGCCACCTCACCGGGCGGACCATCCACCGTTACACGCACATCTTCCAAAGCGCCGACGACTTGGTGAAGAAAATTGAGATGCTGCGCCTGCTTGGCCAGACCACGGGTACCTGCTTTCAGCGCTGCGTCGGCCTCGACGCGGCGAATGCGACGTACGCCATATCCTTCGAAGCCGACAAGAAGCACGGCACGAACTACCACGACCGGTTCAAGAAGTACCTCACCCGGATTCAGGACGAAGACCTGATGGTGGCCGGCGCCATGACCGATCCAAAAGGTCATCGCGCCAAGCGGCCCGCCGAGCAGGACGATCTCGACCAGTTTGTCCGAGTGGTGGAGCGCCGCGACGATGGCGTCGTCATACGCGGGGCCAAACTGCACAATACGGGGGGCATCAACTCGCACGAGATCTTGGTGCTGCCCGGCACGGCGATGAAGGACGACGAGCGGGACTTTGCCATCGCATGCGCCGTTCCAGCCGACGCCGAGGGCGTGATCTTCATCTTCGGCCGTCAGTCCAACGACACGCGCAAGCTGGAAGGCGGGTGCCAGGACTACGGCAACGCGCGCTTCGGCGTCGTTGGCGGCGAGGCCATGATCGTGTTCGACGACGTCTTTGTGCCGAACGAACGCATCTTCCTGAATGGAGAAGCCGATCAGTGCGGCAAGATGGTGACGTATTTTGCAACGTGGCATCGCGCCAATTACGGCGGTTGCAAGGCGGGTAATGCCGACGTGCTGATCGGCGCCACGGCCAAGACCACCAGAATTCTGGGGACGGAAAAGAACGGCATCGTCAGGGACAAGCTGATCGAGATGGTTCACCTGAACGAGACGACCTACGGGACCGCGGTGGCCTCGAGCTTTAAGGGCTACCAGCTGCCCTGCGGGTCGTTCATGGTCGACCCGATGCTGGCCAACGTAACGAAGCAGAACATCACACGCAACGTGTACGACATCGGCCGCCTGGCGCATGACCTGGCGGGCGGATTCCTGGCGACCATGCCGGGCGAGGATGAGTTCAACCACCCTGAGATCGGCGGATACGTCAAGAAGTATCACGTAGCGAACCCGCAGTATGACGTCATGGAACGGGTCAAGATGGGGCGTTACATTGAAGCGATGACCTCCGTGACCACGCTGGTCGAAGCCATGCACGGTGCTGGGTCCCCGCAGGCCCAACGAATCGTCATGGGCATCGGTGCCGACATCGACAAGAAGATCGCGCTGGCGGAGAAAGTGATCAATGGCGATGACGATGTGCCAAGCCTGCCGCTACGCGGCAAGCGGACCTGAACCCCGCGTCTACGCCTGCTGTTCGGCAATCGAACACCGCTCGTCGTAGCTCCCGGCTGACTCATTGACGGTCGTCTTGCTTACCTGCGCCTCGCAATCGCGCGAAGCCTCTCAGGCCCTTGCCGGAGTTTGACAGTTGCGAGGCGCATGGCTCACTTTCCGCACATCGCCGGGGTGATTTTCGGCGTAATGTCCGCTCCGTCGCAGCGGCCGGCGGGTCACTCGGGAGCGTTGAACTCGATCAGCCGCTGGGCGTCGACCTGCCCAGGTCCGCAGGAGCTCCCTGACCTTGGGCAGTTGGCGATCGCCAAGCGCACCAGCTCGACCTGCACTTATCCTGCGCATTCGGCAGCCGTCGTCGCACCGTGCACAGATCGGCCAGTGCTGCATTGACCTCGAGCCGATGCAGGTTCTTCGCCGGTCCTCAGTGACGAACCTTCTGGAAGGCGAACGCCCGCTTGATCACGCCGATCGGGTGCTCGACCTCGGCGAGCTCACGGCCTGCCATATCCAGGTCCGCGAGCAACTCGAGCAGGCGCTCACCCAGGAGCAGCACCAGCAGGTCCGTCTGCGTGGTGGGGGATTCCGTTGCAGTCATCGACCCAGACCAGGGTATCGACGACAATCACGGGCGGTGTTCGTCAGTTGCGCAGCATGGCAGCCAGATCGCCGCTCCAATTGAGCCGACCGCCGGCGCCGCGGATCTGCTCCTGGCGCATCATCCGCACCATCAGCCGCAGGCTGGCCTCCACGGCCTCGCGCCTGGTCCGCAGCCCGGAGAGTTTCATCGCCTCTGCGGACATTTCCTAAGCAGCTACTGGTACGAAGAAGACCGGCAGGTCAGCACAGAGTGAGGCTTTCCTGGAAATGCTGGACGCCGTGCCGATCCATGTGGATGACGCAACGTTTGCGCAGGCACTCAACAACACGCTGCATTTGGCGCGGCGCTACCGGCTGTCCGCCTACGACGCGTCCTATCTCGAACTTGCGCTGCGCGCCGGGCTACCGCTGGCCACGTTTGACGAAGACCTGGCCAAGGCCGCACGCAAGGCCGGTGTCAAGCGGTTCGCTGTCCGGTGACCACTAGTCTCCCCGTTCGGCTGCGTTCGTAGGCCGTTCTCGCCGCGGTGCCGGCGTTGTTCGCTTCCCGGCAGGACGCGGCCAAGCGGTTCCGGGCGTTCCTCGCGGCGGTGAGCCGCAATTCCAAAACCCCTGGCCCGGTCACAACCGTGTAAAGGCTGTTAACGCTCAATCGGTCCCATACGATCCTTTGAACAGTATAGGAGCTCATCTGAGACTTATTCGTCGCAAACCCCAGCCCTGCGTTCAACCGCGAGCCTCGATTGCGGCTCTGCACCCGCATCGGTGAAAGCGCGAGAGCCGAGACGTCTTAGCCTCCAATTCTGGCTGTCGAATGTCGCGGCGTCTGTGGCAGTCCACGCCATTGATTGGAATGACCTTTGGTCACATGCGGAGTAACGCCCCCCGGAAAGAAGAAGTCTCGGCGCAAGCGCGCGGGTGGACCATGAAAACCTCTGTCACTCCGCCGCGACCCAGCGCATCGGTGCGGGCTCCGCTAACCTCTGCGCATGGCTCGCTTCCTCCTCGCCCTCATTTGCCTGCTGCCGGCCCTCGCTGTTGCAGGCACCGGCCCCAACCTCTTGGACGGCAAGGCGATCCACGTGGCCGACGGCGACACCGTGACGGTGCTGGATACGGACCACGTGCGCCACCGGATCCGGCTCTTCGGTATCGACGCACCGGAGCACGACCAGCCCTTCGGTAATCGCGCGACCCAGAACCTCTCGAGCCTCGTGCTGGGAAAGCAGGTGCGTGTCGAGTGGCGTAAGAAGGACCGCTACGGGCGCATCGTCGGCAAGGTGTGGGTGACGCCACCCGAGCCTCGCTGCGAGGCGCCGCCGGCCAACTGCCCGAAGACCCTCGACGCGAACCTGGCACAGCTCATGGCGGGCTTCGCCTGGCACTACAAGCACTACGAGCGGGAGCAGAGCCCGGAGGACCGCAGCCGCTACGCTCTTGCCGAGCAGAATGCGCGCGCGCAGAAGGCGGGGCTCTGGAGCGAGCCCGATCCCGTCGCGCCCTGGGACTGGCGCCACGGCACCGCCGGCGGGCTGGTCAAGAAGTCAACGCGCTCCAGCATCTGCCACGCGCCCGGCACCTCGGGATACTCCTCGGTGCAGTACTTCACGACCTACGCGACGCTCGAGGCCTGCCTCGCGAGCGGCGGGCGGCTGCCGCAAAAGGCACAGCACTGACCGGGCTTTGCGATGGCCCGGCCCTAACCGGAAACACCGGCGCGATGTCGGGCACGGGCCTAAATCACCGGCCTGTGGCGATACAGCCGGTCGAACTTCCGCTCGAGCCGCAGGTTGACGCCGCGCACCTCATCGACCACTTCCTTCGCCCAGTCGAAGTACTCCTGCCGACGCGCGAGCGACCAGCCCGCGGGCGCGCTCGCGAGGATGTCGCGCAGGTTGCAGATCTTGTCGGCGATCTTGACCTGCTTCGCCGCCTTGCTGGCGCGCGCGGCCTTCGCCACCTGCAGGCGCTTGCGCGCGGCCTTGCCGAGAAACTTCACGTCCGTTACTTCCACCACGCAGTCGGCGACAATCGCGCCGAATTGGCCGCGCAGTTCCTCGTAGCTGGTCTCGGTGTCCTCGATGGTGTCGTGCAGCAGGGCCGCCGCGATCACCATCGGGTCGCGTACCCCGCCCTCCTCGCGCAGCACCTGCGCGAGCGCGATCGGGTGGTTGATGTACGGCGTCTTCTCGGGATCTTTGCGTCGCTGGTCGCGATGCTTGTGCGCCGCGAACGCCGCCGCCTTGAGCACCAGCCCGAGCCCGTCGCGAACCCGCCCCGCCATGTTTGCCTCCCCGCCGGATGGGGCACCACGCCCCGCCCAGCACGCTAGTCCATAGACTTCCGGAATCGCAAGATCGCCGTGCTCATCAGCACCAACCCGATCACCGCCAGCGACAGCAGCTCCGGCCACAGCACCCCGATGCCGATGCCCTTCAGGAACGTCGCGCGGATGATGACCAGAAAGTGGCGCACCGGGTTCGCGACCGTCACCCACTGCAACGCCGGCGGCATGCTGGTGATCGGGAAACTGAACCCGGACAGCGTGAACATCGGGTTAACAAAGAAGAAGTTGGTCGCAAACGCCTGCTGTTGCGTCTTGCAGAGCGTCGAGATCGCGAGCCCCAATGCCAGCGTACTGAGGAGATACAGCGAGGTACCGAGCAGCAGCACCAGCGGGTTGCCGCGAAACGGCACCCGGAACCAGACCGTGCCCACCAGGGTGACGACGGTCACCAGCGTGAGCCCGATCAAGAAGAACGGAATGAGCTTTCCGACGATGAGCTCAATGGGCTGGATCGGCGTGACCATCAGCTGCTCGAGCGTGCCGACCTCGCGCTCGCGCACGATGGCGAAGGAGGTCAGGTTCACCACCATGACGAGCGTGAGGGTCGCGATCACGCCC
>Ga0209048_10002754_pt1 | contig 17273 bp, 16 predicted proteins | sample FrelakmetCRP12CR_FD_187146 | JGI IMG/M metagenome (GOLD analysis project Ga0209048, IMG submission 187146) | Freshwater lake sediment microbial communities from the University of Notre Dame, USA, for methane emissions studies - CRP12 CR (SPAdes)... | ecosystem: Environmental > Aquatic >... | reverse complement strand
CCGGTTGCCCGGCGGCCCGGCGGCCCGCGTCGCACGCTAGCATGCGCGTCCGCTGCGGCGCGCACAAGGGTCGCGCTTGGCGCAACAACCGGATCGCGGTGGTCCCGCCGGCGGCCAAGTAATCCGTGATGTCCGGGGTCGAGTATTGTGGTACATTGGTACCAATATCATGCGAAAAACCTGCGCGCCTGTGCTGAAATCCAAGTCCAAGGGCCTCGAAGTGGAGCGGATTCAGACGGGCGTGCGCATCGAGCGCCGCATTTTGAAGGTCCTGAAGGCGCTCGCCGAATACCGGGACCTCACCCTGGGGGATTTGCTGGAGGGCATGGTGCTGCATGCATTTGACGGCAGGACGCCGTTCAGCGCCCAAACGCTGCGCAAGATATCGGAACTCAAGAATATTTATGAGCTCGATCTCGACGCCCGCTCCAGCCACCGGCTCAGGGAGAAGACGTGATTGACGACGATTTCATCCGCGCGCTGGAGTCATGCACGCTTTCTGAACAGGAGTTCAATCACGCGGGTCACGTGCGCGCGGCGTACCTGTATTTGCAGCCGGGCGATTTTGCGGAGGGCTTGATGCGCTTGCGGCGCGCGATCCGCAACTACGCCGGCTCCCTCGGCAAGCCCGATCGCTATCACGAAACGATCACCGTGGCATATCTCGCCCTGATTCAACAGTTGTTGTGCGAGCGCGGCGACGGCGGCGGCTGGACCGGGTTCGCGCGCGGCGCACCGGAACTTTTCGAGCCCGACCTGCTGCTGAAATTCTATTCCAAAGCGCAGTTGGATTCGGAGCTTGCGCGGAGAATCTTCGTGCTGCCCGGGGCGGGATTTCGCTAAGGCAGCACGGGCCGCGCGAAGCTTGGAGAGGCTGCGCCTTTGCCGGCTGGTTCACCCCTGGCGCCCGGCGGCGGGCTCGCCGAGTGCGTCACAGGATGCGCTACGCCGGCGGAGGCGCTCGCGCCTGTCCCGCCGGAAGAGTCGGCGGGGAGCAATCGGTCGAGCAGCCCGTGCGCCGCCTCGCCTGAATTCATCAGTCGGCTGGTCCATTGCAGCGACGGGCTGCCCTTCTTGCCGGCCTGCAGGGAAACAGCGCTCAGGCCCGACTCCCACAAGGTGAGCACCCGTACCCGGTCGTGGGCCCTGAACTCGGAAAGTCGCTGCCAAACGGTGGTGTCGCTGATCAGCTTGTCGTCGCCGAGATCTGCATGTGCGCCGGAATCGGAAATCGATCGTCCGCGGGGCCGAAATTCCTCTTTGGAAAAGGCGAGCGCTTCGGGCGCGGGGGACGTGGAATAGTTTCGCGGCGCGCCGAACCAAAAAGACGGCAATGTCGTCGAGTGGCGCGCATCGCTCGGTTCGAATCCGCCGACGATTCCGGCTTCCGACGCCTGCTCTCCCGCCAGCGCTTCGCCGGCGCGAACCAGGGTGATCGCCACCAATCCGATCAGAAAGCGATCGCGGAAACCAGGGCACCGCGCCGCGCCCATGGCCGGCATTGATTCCCCATTTGAGCGACTTTCTGGCATGTGTGTCGAATGCGTCGTCGCGCGTCCAGCGACGAAACCAGCATCCGCCCTACGGGTCCGCAACGCGCGTGACATGGGTCGCATATTCGCGAATCGCGCCGGACGATGCCACCGCATTGCGACATAACAATCGCACCAAGCCGGATTATGTTTGCTTCGCGCTCCGGCGGCGTTGCGCGCGGTTCAACCCGGCTCCGGCGAATCGCGCCAGGCGGCGCGTCCCTTCTCCCAGTCGCGCCCGTCGAAGGGAATCACCGTCAGCGACTCGATCGTTCCCAAGTCGATGCAACGCACGTTCACGCTGATGCAGTCCGGGTGCGAACGCGGAACGTAAAACGACTTGATGCCGCAGTTGGCGCAAAAGCGATGCTGGGCGACGCGCGTGTTGAACGTATAGGTGGTGAGCGCATCCCGGCCGCCGATCAATTTGAACCGGTCGGCGGGAACGATCAGATGAAGATAGCCGGACATGCGACATATGGAGCAATTGCAGTCGGCCGCTTCGATTTTTGCGGGCGCGAGCACCTCGAATCGAACGCGGCCGCAGTGGCAGCCGCCCGAGTGCGTGATCATCACCGCAGGGCTGTATCGATCAACGCGCGCAGTTTCCTATTGATGCTTGTGCTCTTGGGCCGCCAAATCATCGACCAGCGAGATTAGGCGCTCCGGGCTGCCCGCTGTGCGCACATCGGCTATGAACTTGCCGTTGATCACAAAGGTCGGAACACCGTCGATGCGGTAGCGCTGCACCTGTTGATCGGCTCTTTGCAGCGCGGTCTCCACGGAAAACGAATGGTATGCCTTCTTGAATTGCTCTTCCGAAATCCCGAATTTCTTGACGAACGCGGCCTGCAACCGCTCCGTTGCCGCAACGTCGTTCGGGTCGCTGGCCACCAAGGCATTTCCGTTGGTGTGGATCTCCTTGAATGTCTCGATGTGCAGTTGGTCGAGCTTGCCGAGGCTCTCCAGGGTGTAATACAGACGCGCCATCGAACGGTGGCCTTCGCTCCAGGTTACGTGCACTCGCGAGAAGCTGATAAACGCCGGCTTGCTCTTCTTCCACGACTCGACCAACGGGTCGATCGCGTAGCAATGGGGGCACGCGTACCAGAAGAACTCCAGGACCTCGACCTGTCCGGCGGGTACCGAGGTCGGCTGCGCCGGCACCAGTCGGGTGTAGTTGACGCCCTCCTGCCACAGAGTCGGTGCAGAGAGCCCCGCCGCCGCCGCGGCCGGCGCTGCCGCGGCCACCGTCGATGCGACCGCGGCCAAAATGGTGTTGCGGGCACTGCCGTCGCCCGCCGATTCGTCGACCGGCTGCGAACCGTCTTCATTCGGCCGGGAAAGGGCGGCGGGCCGCGCGCCTTTTTGAGCGGCCGCCTTCTCATCCGTCCGCGCCGGTGCGCTCTCGCCGGCCGGCGGCGCCAATGCGCCCGCGGGCGGCACCGTGCCCGCCGGGCGCTCGTCCGCGGCTTGTTGCTTGCCGCATGAGCAAAGCGCCAGGGTTGCGCAAAGGAGCATGGCCAATCTTTGAACGCGCATCGTCAGCGAAGTCCTTGAACGTATGAGGAGAGGTTGCGAATGTCGTCGGGCGACAGCTTCTTGGCGATGTTCCCCATGATGCCGGCCGGTCCTGCCGGGCGAGCGCCCGACGCATAGTCATTCAGCTGTTCCACGATATAGTGGGAGTGCTCGCCGCGCAGCGCGGGAAACTTCGCCGGCTCGTTGCCGCGCCCGTTCGGACCATGGCAGGCCATGCACGCAGGAATGCCGCGGACCTTGTCGCCGCCGCGATAGAGCTTCTCGCCGGCCCGAAAATAGGCCGGATCGGCCTCCAATCCGGTATTGGCCAATCTGTCGAAATAGGCGGCGAGGTCCGCCATATCCTGCGCACTCAAGGGCGCAGCCATCGACATCATGATGGGGTTGCTGCGTTTGCCGTCCTTGAAATTCTGCAGCTGCTCGACGATGTAGTCGGCGCCGAGTCCGGCGAGACTGGGCCAGTCGGGATTGATGCTGTTGCCGTTTGCGCCGTGACAACCTTGGCAAACCGCCGCCTTGCCGGCGCCGGCTTCGGCGTTGCCGGTGGCCAGAGCCGCAGTGCAGGAGATCGAACCGAGAATCGTCGCTGCAAAGATCCAAAACCGCTTCATATCGCTTGTGACCCCGTCTTATTCGAACCGCCGGACGCCGCAAATTGTACACTACGGGCCATATTTTGCGTCCATACGGCCATGTCGACCTACCCCAATGTTAAATTTCTGACGAGTGCGGCGGAGGCGCACCAGCTTGCGCCGGACACCGGGCGTGAGATTGCGTTTGCGGGGCGCTCCAATTCCGGCAAATCCACCGCGATCAATGTCATCGCGCAACGCTCCAGGCTCGCCAGAGTGAGTCGCACGCCGGGTCGGACACAGCTCATCAATTTCTTCGAGCTGGCGCCCGAGCGGCGGCTGGTCGACCTGCCGGGTTACGGATTCGCCAAGGTTCCGGAAAAGGTGCGCGCTAAATGGCTGGAATTGATGGAGCATTACTTCAACGTACGTGAATCGCTGGTGGGGCTGATGCTCATCGTCGATAGCCGCCGGGGTCTTGGCGCCCAGGATGCCGCGATGCTCGAATGGGTGCTGGTTCGCGACCGGCAGGCGCATATTCTTCTGACCAAGACGGACAAGTTGAACCGCCGGGATTCGCTGCGCGTGTTGCGGGACACCCGGGCGGCCTGCAGCGATACGGTGGTGACCGCACAGCTGTTTTCGGCGAATGCGGGTCAGGGACTGGAAGAGGCCCGGGCCGTCATGGAGGGATGGCTCGGTTAGCGCCTAAAAAAAAGCCCCGGTGGGCGCCTTTGAGGCAGCCACCGGGGCAGACCAACCCGGCATGGGGATGACAAACCGGGCCTGCCCGCTCAGGGAGAAGAGCGGGGAGCGTTTTCACGCTCAAAAAGTTAGATGGGGATGCAATCCAGAAGTTCCAGCCCCGCCGCCAATTATAGTGTTAATTTTTGTAAGGACCAGTGCGGGAGGCGTCTATTTTTGTCGGCAGATGACGACATCGTACCCGCGGCAGTCAAGCCAAGAAACACGCCGAATCGCACGAATTTCGATGCTTGCCGGGCCGGCTCGCCCGAGGTAATGAAATCTTCACAATTTGAATTCTGCGCCCTTAATGCGCTTGATCCCAATTGCGCCCGATGCCGATATCGACCTTGAGCGCTACCGCAAGTTCCGCCGCACGCGCCATAGAGTCGCGCACCTTCGGCACGATGTCATCGATCGCCTCATCCGCCACTTCCAGCACGAGTTCGTCATGCACCTGCATGATGAGTCGCGCCGGCGCGCGCGAGCTCTGCAGCCAGCCGTCGACCTCGATCATGGCGCGCTTGATGATATCGGCGGCGGTGCCCTGCATGGGTGCATTGATGGCGCTGCGTTCCGCGTATTGGCGCAGAGCCTGGTTGCGCGACCGGATTTCGGGCAGGTACAGGCGCCGTCCGAAAACGGTTTCCACATATCCGGCCTCGCGCGCCTGAGCGCGAGTCTCGTCCATGTAGCGCTTCACTCCGGGATATCGCTCGAAATACAAATCCACATAACGCTGGGCATCGCCGCGACCGATGCCGAGCTGCCGGGCAAGTCCGAATGCCGACATGCCGTAGATCAATCCAAAGTTGATCGCCTTGGCAGAACGCCGCTGATCGGAACTCACCTGCGCAAGCGCAACGCCGAAGACCTCCGCCGCGGTGGCCTGATGCACGTCGCGATCTTCCGCGAAGGCCTTGAGCAGTGTTGCGTCGCCGGACAAGTGCGCCATGATGCGCAACTCGATTTGCGAATAGTCCGCCGCCACCAGTGAATGCTGCGGCGGCGCCACGAACGCCTGGCGGATGCGCCGGCCTTCAAGGGTCCGGATGGGAATGTTCTGCAGGTTGGGGTCGGACGAGGACAAGCGGCCGGTGGCCGCAACCCCCTGGTGATAGCTCGTGTGGATGCGCCCGGTTGCCTCGTCGATCTGCTCGGGGAGCTTGTCGGTATAGGTGGACTTGAGTTTGGCGATGCCCCGATATTCGAGGATCAATTTTGGCAGCGCGAACGAAACGGCCAATTCCTCGAGCACATCCTCGGCCGTCGAGGGCTGGCCGGTCGGGGTTTTGCGCAGGACGGGCAGGCCCAGTCTGCCGAAGAGTATTTCTTGCAGTTGCTTGGGCGAATCGACGTTGAACGGCCCTCCCGCCTCGGCGTGCGCCTGCGCTTGCAGCTCCAGCATGCGCGCCGCGAGCTCGTGGCTCTGCGCCTTGAGCAGTCCGCGATCCACCAATACGCCGGTGCGCTCCATGCGGTACAGCACCGGCACGAGCGGTTGCTCGATGGTCTCGTAAAGATGCTTCAAGCGGGGCAGCGCCTCGATTTGCGGCCAGATCGCCAGATGCAATCGCAGCGTGACGTCCGCGTCCTCGGCCGCGTAGTCCGCGGCGCGATCCACGTCGACTTGATTGAAGGTGATCTGCTTCGCGCCTTTGCCCGCGACATCCTCGTAGAGAATGGTCTTGATCCCGAGATATTTCCCGGCCGTCGAATCCATGTCGTGGCGGGTGGCCACGCTGTTGAGCACGTATGACTCGAGCATGGAATCGTAGCGCTGTCCGCGCAGCTCGATTCCGTAGTTCGCGAGAATGTGGGTATCGAACTTGAGATGGTGGCCAAGCTTGGGAGCTGCGGCATCCTCGATCCACGGTTTGAGTGCGGCGAGCACCCGGCCGCGATCGAGCTGTTGCGGTGCGCCCGCATAATCATGACCGAGCGGCACGTAAGCCGCCTCCCCGGGCGTTATCGCGAACGACAGCCCCACGATCTGGGCACGCATGTAGTCCAGGCTGTCGGTCTCGGTATCGAAGGACACGAGCGGCGCCGCGGCAAGCCTGAGAAGCCAGGCATCAAAGGCCTCTTGCGACAGAATGTTGTGATAGTGGCGCGGCTGCGCCAGGGCGAGCGCCGCGCCTGCATCCGGCGCATCGCCGTTTGCAGATTGCGCAATCGCGGCGGTGGATGCGGCCTGCGCCCCGGCCGGCACTTGAGCCGGACCCGCCGGCGGGGGCTCCAACGACTTCAACAGGTTGCGCAATTCCAGGCGCGTGTACAGATCCCGCAGCCGGTTGATGTCCGATGCGCCGCCCACGAGCTCGTCCGGCCCCCTGTCGAGCGTCAGGGACTTGTCGATGGTTGCGAGCTTGCGGGACAACTCGAGCAGCGGCCGCTCGTTACGCAGGTTCTCGCCCACCTTGCCGGTGATCTGCGCCGCATGAGCGATGAGCGCATCCAATGTCTGGTATTGATTCAACCACTTGGCCGCGGTCTTGGGTCCGACGCCGGTGACGCCGGGGATGTTGTCCGAGCTGTCTCCCACCAGCGCGAGATAATCGATGATCTGTTCGGGGAATACGTCGAACTTCGCCTTCACGCCGGCGCGGTCCAGGCGCGTGTTGCTCATGGTGTTGACCAGCGAAATTCGCGGGCCAACCAGCTGTGCCATGTCCTTGTCGCCGGTCGAGATCAGCACCTCATAGCCCGCTGCGGCGCCCTGTTCGGCGAGCGTACCGATCACATCGTCGGCTTCGACGCCGGGGACGCGCATAAGCGGCAAGCCCATGGCCTGCACCGCGTCCAACAGCGGCTGTACCTGCGATCGCAGCTCATCGGGCATCGGCTCGCGATGTGCTTTGTACTGCTCGAACAAATCGTCTCGAAACGTGCGTCCGGGTGCGTCGAAAACCACGGCGATGCGCTGCGGCGCCTCCTCCTTGATCAACTTGTTCAGCATGTTGAGAACGCCCAGGACCGCTCCGGTGGGCTCCCCTCGGGAATTACTGAGTGGTGGAAGTGCGTGAAACGCGCGATAAAGATACGAAGATCCGTCAACCAACAGCAGCTTTCGCGCGTTCATGGATTCAAGGAGAGGGCTGCGGCAGGGCGGGAGTCGGGTCCGGCGCCGGTTCGGGCGCCGTTCCGGCCTCGTGCGGCGCAGCCGGTTGCGGAGCGGCCGCGGCAGGAGCTGCGGAGGCGGGCGATTTCGACGGGACCGGAAATTTCACTTTTTTATGAGGGTGCTCTGCATCGGGAAGCACCAACGGCCCTTTTTGTCCGCACCCGCCAATTGCCGCGGCCAGACCGACGAGGACCCATAGGCATAGAATTCTCATGAGCCAAAGTATACCGCTGGCCGCCGCCCGGCAGTTCGATCGGAACTTCCTCCTCGGCGGACCTGTCCGAAGTCTTGTAGCTTATCGTGGAGATTGCCGATGAATCGCAAATTGCTGGCTTTATTGACCCTTATCGCGCTGGGCGCCTCGACTGCAGCGTTGGCCGGCAATCCGCTCGGGGCTTACGTCGGGGTTGGTGTGGGTGCATCCAATGTCGGCAACAATTACAACAATTACAACAGTGGCTACGTCTATAGCTGCGGTCCCTATGCGTGTTATGGCGGCAATTACGGCACCAGCGTCGTTTCGTGGAAGGTGATGGCGGGCATACGGCCGGTTTCCATCCTGGGCGCCGAGCTCGAATATATGGACTTCGGCAGCGCCAACGGCAACAACGGCTACTTCGACAGTAATTATTATTTCAACGCGAATTCACATCCGAAGGCGACGATACTTTACGCTGTGGGGTATCTGCCGGTGCCGCTGCCCTATCTCGATGTCTTCGGCAAGCTCGGCGTCGCGCGGCTGCAGATCAACCAATCCAGCTATGTGTATCCAAACGGTGTGGGCAGCTGCTCCTTTCCCTGTGTTCCGGTCGGCGCGTACATAAACCAGACGAACGACAAGTTTGCTTATGGCGCGGGCGTCCAATTCAGGTGGCAGGATTTTGCCTTCCGCGCGGAATACGAGGGCGTCAGTTCGAGTTACGGCAGCCCCGCCGCAGTGTCGATCAGCGCGACCTGGACCTTCTAGATATGCGCTGAACCGAACCGGCGAGCCGCGCGCCGGAGCGCCCGATCCTTCGGTTTCAGTTCGTCGCGGGTTGCGTGGTGGGGGACACCGGCTTATGCGGGGGAGGCGCTGCCGGAGGCGGCATTGCGCCGCTCGCCGCGGCGCCCGCTTTGGCGCTCAGCACTTCCACCTCGAAAATCAGCACCGAGTTGGCCGGAATTCCCGGGCGCGGAGTCGGCCCGTAGGCGAGTTCGGCGGGGACATACAACTCCCAACGGGCGCCCGGCTTCATCATCACCAGGGCTTCCTGCCAGCCCTTGATCACGCCGCCCACGCCGAAGGTCGCAGGCTGGCCCCGCGAGAATGAGCTGTCGAATTCCGTGCCGTCGAGCAATTTGCCGCGGTAATTCACGGTCACTTCATCGCCGGCGCCGATCGGCGCCGCCTTGGGATCGCCCGCCGCGACAACCTTGTACTGGAGGCCTGAGGCGGTGGTCTTGACGCCCGGCTCCTTGCCGTTCTTCGTCAGAAATTCCTGCCCGGCGGCTTTATTGCGGGCCGCAAAAGCGGTCATCATGGCGCGCGCATAGTCTTGAACCTGTTGCCGGTCGGCCTGCGTCGACTTCTTGCCCTGCAATCCGTCCTTTATGCCGCGGCTGATCGCATCGGCGGTGAGCTCGCTCGAGACGCCGATACCGCGCAATTGTTCGCCGAATGTCAGGCCGAACAAATAGGCGGCTTGTTCATTGGAAATCGGCGGCGGAGCGGCCGGTGCCGCGGGCGCAGCGGCGGCGGCCGGCGGCGTGGCCGTTGCAGCGGAGGGAGATTGCGGATAGGCAAGGGGCGCTACCGCGAGCATGACGCCGAATCCGCCAAGACCGCGCAGCAATCGAGAAGTATGTTGTTTCATGGCCGAGAACGATACCCGATTCGACGTTGCGGTGGCTAGCCAATTCGCAACGACCGTTCATGTCTCCTTAGAACCCGAATGCGGTCACTTGCGCTCGCGGGCGATCCACGCTTCCACGTCCTCGAGCTTTCGGGGAATGGCGGTGGTGAGCAGGCGATACCCTTGCGGGGTCATCAGGACCTCATCCTCGATGCGCACGCCGAATCCCTTGGACGGAAGATAGATGCCGGGTTCGACGGTGAACACGGCGCCCACGGGGATGGGTTTCTCGTAGTCGCCGGCGTCATGCACGTCGAGGCCGACGAAATGACCGAACCCATGAATGAAATCGGCGAGATAGCCGGATCGGCGCAAGGATTCCTCCGCCGCATGCTGCAAATCCGCCATGGACACCCCTGGCTTGATGGCGGAAAAAATATCTTCCTGAGCCTGGTATACCGCGCGGTAAACCGCCGCCTGTTCCGCCGTGAAGTGTCCGGAAACGGGGTAGGTGCGCGTGACGTCCGAGGCATAGCGGCCGTAGTCGGCGGCGGCATCGACCACGACCAGATCACCGTTCTGCAGGATTCTGGAATTCTGGTCCCAGTGCAGGACCGCGCCGTTGGGGCCGCTGCCGACGATGGACGAATATGCGAGGCCGGTGCCGCCGTTGGCAAAGAACGCATATTCGAGCTGGGTCTGAACGTCGCGTTCCGATACGCCCGCAACCGTCGCGCGCGCGACGGCATCGTGCCCCTGCGCGGTAATCGCGATGGCGCGCTCCATGCGCTCGAGTTCCTCGGGTCCGTGAGCCGCACGCAGGTCGGCGAGCAGGCCGCGCTTATAGACGACCTTGAGACCGAATCGGCCGGCGAGACGCAGCGCCAGTTCATCGTCATTGCGGTCCGCCTTGCCCATGCCGGGCGGTGCGATGATCGCGACGCAATCGTGGTGCAGCCCGGTGCCGGTGAGCGCGGATTCGGGCGAGCCGCGCAGGACGCGATCGACGCCGTATTTCTTGAGCAGGTCGGGCGAGACCGGTTCGCGCGGCCCGGTCCAACGCTCGGCCTCCGGATCCCGCGGCTTCAGGAACAGCAGCACTTTGCGGTAGGTCGCCTTGGGCTGCAGAACGAGATAGGCGTTCGGCTCGTTGATGCCGGTCAGCCAGTAAAAGTCGGCATCCTGGCGATAGTCCTCGGTGATGCCGCTGACTTCTCCCTGAGAGGCAATGATGGCGGCGCAGCCGCCGAGCTCGGCCATCAGGCGGGCCCGGCGATGCTCGTAGACGGCCACGGGCAGATCGGCCGGCGGCGTCGGGTTCGGATGAGCGAAGCTTCCATCGAGGTTCGCCGCGAGCAGGAGGGCGCTGAGCATACTGAACGATCCTTATGGAGTCGCGGCTACGGATGCGACCGGAATTTCAGACTACGCCGTGGCCGAGCTTTATCGCAAGCATCACTGTTGAAACGGCAGCCTTGGGCGCATCAAGAGCTTTGGGTCCTCAGCTCTATTCCTTGAGGCGCGCCGCAATCCGCCGGTACGCCTCGCGGAACGGAATGTTGTCCTTGGCCACCAAGGCATTCGCGGCCGCCGCGGTATGAATGCCGGGCTCCAGGCGAATGTTGTCCGGCCTGAAGCGAACGCCGCCAAGCGCGCTCGGCATGATCTCGAGCGTCTGCTGACAGGAGTCGATCCCGCGGAACAGGGGCGCCTTGATCAGCTGCAGATCGCGGTGGTAGCCCGAATTCAATTTCTGGGTGATGCCGAGCACCTCGCTGAGCGCCGCCTGCGCCACCGCGCTGCGTCCGCGCATCAACTCGAACACATCCGGGTTGCGCTTCTGGGGCATGATGGAGGAGCCGGTGGTAAAGCCTTCCGGCAGACTCACAAAGCCGAATTCATGCGTATAGAACAACAGCAGATCGGCTGCCACACGCCCCATGTCCTGGGTGAGCAGCGTGAGCTCGAACAGCAGCTGCGCCTCGGCCTTGCCGCGCGACAGCTGCACCGCGGTGACCGGTTCTTGCGTGACCTCGAAGGAGAGGCGGCGGCGGGTCGATTCGCGGCTGATGTCGAGATTCGGCGTGCCATATCCGGCCGCGGATCCCAGCGGGTTCTTGTTCGCGCGGCGCAGCACCTGCGAAAGCCCGTGCGCATCGTCGCGGATTTCAGCGGCGAAGCCGAGCGCCCACATCGCGACGGTGCTCGGCATTGCCTGCTGCATGTGCGTGTATCCCGGCAGCGCGATCGAGCCGTCGCGCGCGGCGAGCGCATCGAGCGCCGCGGCCACCTCGAGGGCGCCGGCGTGCAGGGAATGCGTGGCGTCGCGCAGATAGAGGCGCAAAGCCGCCAGCACTTGATCGTTGCGCGAGCGGCCGGCATGCAGGCGTTCGCCGCGCGCGCCGATTCGCGCCGTCAGCAGATTCTCGATCGCCGTCTGGCAATCCTCCTGGTCGAGCGTGACGCGCCATTGGCCGCGCGCATGTTCTTCGCCGATTTCGCCGAGAGCGGCGCGAATGGCGCCCAGGTCCTCGGCCGCCAACAGCCCCTGCTCCCCAAGCATCTCCGCATGGGCGACGGACGCCTGAATGTCGTAGCCCACCAGACGGTTGTCGAGCAGGTGATCGTCACCCGCGGTATAGGCGAGCACCCGCTCATCGAGCGATGTCCCCTTGTCCCACAGCCGGGTCATGATTGCGCCGCGCTCTGCTGCTCCGCCGGGCTCAGGGCCTTCAAATCCGCCACCACCAAGGTGCCGGTGCCTTCGTTGGTGAAGATTTCGGCAAGCAAGCTGTCGCTCGACTTGTAGGTGATGACGTGTACGCGCCGCACCCCGCCGCGGATCGCGCTCTCGATCGCGGCCGCCTTCGGCAGCATGCCTTGTGTGAGGCTGCCCGCATCGCGCAGGCGCTTCAAGCCGCTGAGGTCGGTGTACGAGATCACCGAACTTAAGTCGGTGGCTCGTTCCAGAATCCCCGGGGCCCCGGTGCACAGCACCAGCTTCTCGGCCGCCAAGGCGCCGCCGAGCGCGGCCGCCACGGTGTCTGCGTTGATGTTGAGCAGCGTGCCGCTCGAATCGGCCGACAGGGGGCTCACCACCGGCATCAGGCCGTCCGCGAGCAGCTTTTCGATGACCGTCGCGTTGACCGAATCGATGTCGCCGACGAAGCCGTAATCCACCATCTCGCTCGAACCGGCCGACACCTGAACCGGGCCTCGCCTGTGCGCGCCGATCAAGCCGGCGTCGACGCCGGAGAGGCCGACCGCCTCGATGTCGAGTTCCCGGCAAATCGCCAGGATGCGCGTGTTGATGAGTCCGTTGAGCACCATCGCCGTCACGTCGATCGACTTCTGGTCGGTGACGCGCCGCCCATGGACCATCCGGGTCTCGAGCCCCAAGGTCGCCTGCATGTCGTCGAGTTGCGGACCGCCGCCGTGCACCAGCACGGTCTTGATCCCCACCTGGTGCAGGATGGCGACCTGTTCGATCAGCGCACGCGTGGAAACCTCGTCGCTGAACACCGCGCCGCCCGCCTTGATGACGAAGACCTTGTTCTTGTACATGCGAATGTAAGGCGCCGCGCTTTTGAGCGCTCGCACCGCGACGGAAGGATCGGGTCGACTCATGATCATTCGCTTAACTCCGGTACATCGGCGGTTCAGGTGAGCATGCGGTGCAAAACGGCCATCTGCACCGCCAGGCGATTGAACGCTTCGCGCCGCACCACGGCGCGCGAACCATCCAGAACTTCATCGGCGACCGCGACATTGCGGCGCACCGGCAGGCAGTGCATGAGCTTGGCATCCGGTTGGGCGGCTGCAAACCATCGTTCCCGGACGCACCACTCGTCAAGCTGCGCACGCAGCCGCGCATCGCCCGCGGCATCGCCGTAACTGCCGGTGGCACCCCATTCCTTGGCATACAGCACGCTCGCGCCTTTGAGCGCGGCCGCGCGGTCGGCGGTCTCGGTCACCGAACCGCCGGCCGCGGATGCCGCCGAGCGCGCCTTGTCCATGATCTCGGCAGGCAGGGCAAAGCCTTCGGGGCGCGCCACGACCACCTCCATGCCGCGCATCGCGGCCATGTGCACGGCGGCGGCGGGTACCGCCAGCGGCAACGCCTTCGGGTGGTAGACCCAGCTCAGCACGAATTTCGCGCGGCTCGGCACTTTGAGTTCGTCCATCGTGCGCCAATCGGCCAGCGCCTGACAGGGGTGATTCACGGCCGATTCCATGTTGATCAGCGGCTTTTCGCACAGCTCATCGATCATTCCAAAGAGGGTTTCGCGCAAATCGGCCTGCAGGTCCTTGCCTTCCGCGAAGGCGCGCACGCCGAGCGCATCGCAATACGACGCCAGCACCGGGATCCCTTCGCGAATGTGTTCGGCGGCGGCGCCGTTCATGACGGCGTTCAACTTGGTTTCGAGCTGCCAGGTCCCCTGACCCGGCGTGATCACGAATGAGGAACCGCCGAGACGCGCCATGCCGGCCTGGAATGATGCCAGGGTGCGAAGCGACGGATTGAAAAACACCAATCCCAGTATTTTCCCGGCAAGCGCCCGCGGCTGCGGCTTGTCCTGCAGCGATTGCGCGAGCGCCAGCAGATCGAGAATCTGTTCGCGCGTGAAATCGGCGAGATCCAGGAAGCGCTTCATGCCGGGATCTTCGACAGCGCGTCGTGCAACTGGTCGACGTGCCCTTCATTGAGGATGTAGGCCGGCAACAGCCGCAGCACCGCGGGGTCGGCGCTGGTGCCGGTGAGAATATTCCTCTCGAGCAAGGCGGACTGCACTTCCTTGGCGGGTCGCGAGGTCTTGAGGCCGAGCAGGAATCCGGCGCCCTGCACGCCCGTGACCGGGCCGATGACGCAGGTCGAGCGGATATACGTCGATACCTGACGCACGTTCGCCAGCAGCGATTCGGATTCGATGATCTCGATCACGGCCTCGGCCGCGGCGCAGGCGATCGGGCCGCCGCCGAAGGTGGTGCCCATGTCGTCGACCTTGAGTTCACGCGCCACGCGCGGCGAGAGCAGCAGGGCGGATACCGGGAACCCGTTGCCCAGGGCCTTGGCGGCGGTGACCACGTCGGGAACCACGCCGTGGTAGTTGGCGCCGAAGGGCGCGCCGGTGCGACCCATGCCGCATTGAACCTCGTCGAAGATCAGCACCGCGCCGACCGCGTCGCAGCGCCGCCGCAACGCTTGCAGCATCGGCTTGCCGACGTCATAGGCCCCGCCCATGCCTTGAATCGGTTCGACGATGACGGCGGCGGTATCCCGATCGACCATGCGCTGCGCCGCCGCGGGCTGGTCGCGGGGCAGGAATTTCACATCGAAAGGAGTGCGCGGAAATCCGTACCACTTCTCCAAAGCGCCCCAGGTGACCGCGCCGGCCGCCGCGGTCCGGCCGTGCCATCCGTGTTCGAGCGCCACCGTCTTGCCGCGTCCGGTGATTTTGAAGGCCAAACGGAGCGCATTCTCGTTGGCTTCGGCGCCGCTGTTGACCCAGAACACGGTGTCGAGCCCCAAGCCGGCGAATTTCGCCAGGCGGGCTGCCGCGCGCTCGCGAATCGCCATCGGCAAGGCATTGGTCTGGAAGGTCATTTGACGCGCCTGGCGCTCGAGCGCCGCCACCCACCGCGGGTGCCCATAGCCCAATCCCGCGACCGCGTGGCCGCCGTAGAAATCCAGGATCTTGCGGCCGTCGCGCGCATACAGCCAGACCCCTTCGCCATGCGCGACTTCGATGGGGTATTGCGCGAACACTTGCGCGAGGTGGCTTTGCAGCGGGCGGGAAACCATGGGCGTAGTACTCATGGCGCTCTCAAGTGAAGCCCGGGGCCGGTGCGGTGAGTCCCGCGCATTCTTCGAATCCCAACAGGCGGTTCATCCATTGCATGCCGCCCCCCGCGGCTCCCTTGTTCAAGTTGTCGATCACCGCCATCACCGCGATCGACCGGCCGTTGGTGACCGCGCTCAAGTGCGCGTAATTGCTGGTGGCCACATCTTTGACCCGCGGGGCCGACTGCGTCACGCGCACGAACGGACAATCCCGGTAATACGCAGTCAGCGCATCGCAGGCCTGTGCGCTCGAGATCGGCCGGCTCAAAGTCGCTTGCACGGTGACATGGATGCCGCGCGCGAACGGGCCCGAATGAGGCACGAAATTGAATTGCGCCTCGATGCCGGTCGCGAGCCGTGCGCAGGCGGTGATCTCGGGAACGTGCCGGTGTTCAAGCGCGCCGTAGCTGTACAAATCGCCGTGGCGCAGCGGGTGGTGAGTGGCATCGGTCGGGCGCCGCCCGGATCCGGTGCTGCCGGTGATGCCGGCGACGAACAATCGCGCGTCGGTCATTTTCAGCGCCAGCAGCGGCACACTGGCCAGCAGGGTGGCGGTCGCGAAGCAGCCGGGATGGGCAATGTGCGGCGTGGGCGCGGCGGGCAGATGTTCCGGGACCGCGCAGGTGAATTGCGGGATGCGCGCCGGTGCGCCATGGGCGTGCTGGTATACCGATTCATAGGCGGCGGCGGTCGCGTAGCGAAAGTCGGCCGAGATGTCGACGCAATGCGTGCGCGTGCCGCCGGACTCGGCCGCGGTGAGCAATCGGTCGATGATTCCCGCGGCAGCCCCGTGCGGTGCGGCGCAAAACAGGGCGGAGTCCGGCGTGCGCCGGATCAACGATTCGATCTCGTCCAGGCCCATAAATTCGAGTGCCGGATAGGCGCTGCGCAAATGCGCAAATGCGGCGGCGACCGGCGTTCCGGGCTGGCTGTCCGACAAAATGCCGGCGAGTGTAAGTCGCGGGTGCCCCGCGATCAGCCGCAACAGCTCGCCGGCCACATAGCCGGTGCCTCCGAGCACGATCGCCGGCGTGCGCCCGCTCAAGGCCGCTGCTCACCGCTGCGCGCACCGCTCATGCGCCGCTCGCTCCCGCGCCGGCCGCCGCGGCTTCGCCGACGTTGGGCAAGCTCAGCCGGGAAATGAGGTAGTCGCCGAGCTCGGCGGGATTGCTGATCGCGTTGAAGGCTTCGACCTCCATTTGGCTGCGGATGAGTTCGACCCCGACTTGATTGTCGGTGGCCGGGCCGGTGACGGCGCAGGGTTCGATGAGGAACCGTTCCCGCAGAAGCTTGACGCCGCCCCACGCGGCCACGGGATCGTTCGCCGACAACACCACGGCGCTCAGCGCGGCCCGGATGTCCGGTTGCAGCAAGATCGCATCCACGCCGTAAGGGCCGAGCAGCCCGTCGCCCAGTTCGAACACGATGACGTCCGGCGAGCCGCCTGCCATCTCGGTCAGCATGGTTCGCGTCAACGCCGGACCGCAGCGTGCGGTGGTGGTCACGATACCGAGGTCGGTAAAGATCATGGTGCGCCGCGCGCCCGAGTCCTCGAACGCGAGGATGTCGCGGCGCAATGAAACCCCGGTTGCCTTGAAGGCGTCCACGGTCAAACCGCGATGCCGCATACGCGCAATGATCGCGGAGGCCGCCGCCGTCTTTCCGGCCTCCATGCAGCTGCCCGCGAGCGCCACCACCGGCACGCCGCGCACGTTGAGCGGCGCGTCGTAATCCAGCCGCCTGTATCCGGTCCTGGCCGTCACGCCGATGCGCTCGCCCAGATAAGGGAAAGTCAGGACCGCGCCCAGCACTTTGCAATCGAAGGGTTTGCCCTTGTCCGGCGTCGCCGAATCGCAGATCCCGAGGACACCGCCGATGTTCAGCATTTGAATCACGTCGCCGGGCTTGAGCGCGGTGGGGATGTGTCCCGAGTAGCCGAACAGGGCCTTGCGGTGCCCGAGAGCTCCGACCACCACGTCGCCACGGGCGAGTTTCGCCATGCGGCCGCTGGTCAGCTCCAGCGTGTTGTAGGTCGACTTGTTGTTCAATATTTCGACCACCACCACCACGCCTTCCTCGCAG
>Ga0209048_10002753_pt1 | contig 17278 bp, 15 predicted proteins | sample FrelakmetCRP12CR_FD_187146 | JGI IMG/M metagenome (GOLD analysis project Ga0209048, IMG submission 187146) | Freshwater lake sediment microbial communities from the University of Notre Dame, USA, for methane emissions studies - CRP12 CR (SPAdes)... | ecosystem: Environmental > Aquatic >... | reverse complement strand
CTCGGCCCGAGCCGTCAGCTGGCTGGTGAGGGCGTAGTCCAAGGTCGCGGTGGCCTCGTAGGCCACACTATTCAGGTCCACGCCCGTGGCCGCGCAGGTCCCCGCGTTGTTGCCAAACGGGTTGGTGCTCATGAACGCCGTGGTCCCGCCGCCTGCGCCCTGCGTGCAGAAGAAGCCGCTGCGGTCGTCCTTGAAGTACTCGCCGCGGAGGCTCAGGCCGAGGCGATCCGTGATCGCGTAACGGCCCGCCAGGGCGACGCCGACCCAGAAGGGCGTCTTCTGGTTGATGGTGGCGCCCGTGACGGGATTCGTCCCTACGCCACCCTTGAAGTCCTCCCAGCCGATATCAACGTTCAGGTACATCGAGAGCGCCTGGATCGGGTTGGCCGTGAAGACCATGTCCCACACCCCGCGCTTGTTGCTCTCGTTGTTCACCTGCTCTGCGCCGTAGATCAGGTTGCCCACGGCACCGTAGCTCTCCCCGAGCCAGCCGATCTTCGCGAGCAGCGACTTGGACTTGTTGAAGTCCGCGCCGTTGTCGCGATCCCAGCCGTTCACGACGCCCAGGCCCCAGGTGATGCCATTGTCATACTTCTTGTCGGCATACGCGCCCATATGCTCGATCGGCAGGTTAAAGAACAGGATCGAGCGCGTGATGTTGTAGTTGTACGGCGAGTCCACGACTTCCGCGCCGAGCGGCGTGTAGAACTTGCCCATCTTGAACTTGATATCGCCGATCGGCGTCAGGTATTGCGCGTAGGCCTGCGAGACGTGCACCTGCGAATCGCTCTTCGTGTCGACCGCGAGCGCAGCCTGTGGTGTGCCGAAGTTGAGGACGCGCACGATGCCGCCATACGGGCTGTACGGGCTGCCGCCATAGCCGAGTCCATTCAGGATCCGCGCCTGCTCGCCGAACACGATGTCGGCGCGGAAGCCGCCGCGGTTCTCCACGCTGACCGGTCGCTCCATCTCGAACTTGAGGGCCTCGAGGTTGAAGCCCGTGGCGTCCGCGGTGGAGGCGTACAAGCCGTTGCCACCAGCGAGGCCCGTGGCGAATATGCCCGCGGGCGCATTGCCCGCGTTCAGATGGTTGATGTTGTAATTGTAAGTCGCGTCGACGTAGCCGCCGAACTCGAGCGTCTCGAAGAACGCATCGAGACCGGACTGCGATCCCTTGGCCTCGGCCACACCCGCGCGCTCCAGCATCTGCTGCTGCTCCTGCGCGCGCTGCGACGTCACCTCAAGCTGATCCTTCGTCGACTGGAGACGGTCCTCCAGCTGCGACATCCGATCCTGCATCTTCTTCAACTGATCCTGCACGTCGTCCGCTGCAGCAAGCTGCGGCACGACGAAGAGACCCGCCGCGATCGCGGCGAGAGCCTTCCAGCTGGAACGCATTGCGACACCCCTCCTCATTTGACTGTGTCGATTGAGAATCTTCCCGGCGAGTGCGAATCGGGTTCCGATGGGGGACTGATCCCTCTTCGAGGCGTGGCGCAAATCTTCCACGATCTCTCTCACTCCCGGTGCGAGCCACGCTATCGCGTGACCTCCCCCGCGCATTGTACGCAAGGCTTTCGGGCTTTGCCGCCTCCCGCTTGAATTTTTCTTGAATCCCACCCCGCTGGCAATAGCCCCCACAAGACGAGGCAGGATGCAAGTTGCTTGCCAGTACCGTTTCCGGTGTCGGCGAGTGTTGTGAGTTCCCGGCAGCACCCGGCTGCTCGCTAGCTCGACAGGGCCTGCACGGCGCTCAGGCAAGCGTCTGACACCAGCCCAGGTCACAAGCGCTGATGGACATGCTGCCACAGCGCATGCTGGTCGAGAAACGCGAGCGTGCGAGGGCATGGAAGCCCCTCGCCGCGCGCCCGCGCGGCGGCCAGCCAGGCGAGATCTCCGACGGTGTCGAGGTCAAATCCCGGGTCGAGGCGCTTCACGCGCAGCGCGTGCTCGGCGGCGCACGCGAGCATCTCATGGAGCGTCGAGGGCACGCTCATCCTGTGGCTGAAAAGACCCGATATGGGGCGATGAAGCCCCACTAGATTGTAGCCGCCGTCCCGATCGGGACAGACGACGACATCCGCCTGCCCGAGCGCATCCACGGCCTCTTGCAGCGTCGCAGCCGTGAGCCCAGGGCTGTCGCTCCCGCGCAGGAGGATGGGATCGAATCCCCCCGCTGCGGCCTCAGCAACCGCGGCGCTCATCCGTGCGCCGAGATCGGGCCCGCGCTGGGCGATCACGCGGAACGCCGCCGGCGCGCGCGCCGTCAGGCTCGCGAGCGCTTGCGGCGGATGCACGGCGAGTACGGCATCGAGGCCGCAGGCGGGCGCGGCGTCGGCCGAGGTCGCGAGCACGTCGTCGAGGACGTGGGCGTAGAGCTCGGCCGCGACCTCTGGCGCGAGCGGTGGCGTCATCCGCGTCTTCACGAAGCCCGCCCGCGGCTCCTTCGCGAATACGATCAGCACGCCGCGCGCGCGGCGCGCGCTCAGGGAGCCGGCTCCGACGCGGCGACGAAGGGAAGCGCGACCACGCGTGCGGGGGCGCCGTCCACCACGAGCGCCGTACCCGGTTGGTCGTGGCCCACGCGCACGAAGCCGAGCGCGATCGGTCCGGCGCCGGGCGAACGCACGCTGCTCGTGACCTCTCCGATCCGTGTTCCGTCCGCCCAGAGGACGGCGCCGCGCGCGGGAAGCGCAGCGCCTTCGATCCGCAGCCCGACCAGCAGGTGGTTCACGTGTCCCCGCGAGCGCAGTCGCGCCACGATCTCCTGACCGATGTAACACCCCTTCGTGTAGGAGATCGCCGCCTCGAGACGGGCCTCCGGCGGCAGCACGTCGAGGGAGAGCTCCGCGCCGAGCCGCGGCCGCCCGGCCTCGACGCGCAGCACCTCCAGCGCCTCGGCGGAGCACCGCGACACCTCCGGCTCGGCGAGCAGCCGGTCGCGCAGCGCCCTCGCGTTCGCGCAGGGCGCGAAGAGCCGGAACGCGTCCTCGCCGCTCGAACCGAAGCGCGCGATCACGACGTCCACGCCGACGACGGTCGCTTCGGTGCAGGCGTGCGCCGCGAGCAGGACCGGCCCACCGAGCGCGCGCGCGAGCACCGCGCGCGCGGAAGGCCCCTCGAGACCGAGCTGCGCCATGGCATGGCTGCGGTCCGCGAGCCGTACGTCGTCTGCGATCACCAGCCGGGAGAGCCTCTCCAGCAAGTCCGCAACCGCCTCGCGCCCGCACTCGAGCCAGAACCCGGCGCGCACGCGGAGCACCTGCAGGTCGGCCACCACGCGGCCCTTGTTCGTGAGAACCAGCGCGGGACAGCCCGATCGCTCCGGGCCTTCGGCCAGGAGCGTCACGTCGTTGGTGACCATCCCGTTCAGCCAACGGCGCGCGTCGCTGCCCGTGATCTCGACGAGGCCGCGATCGTCGCGCTCGAAGAGACCAGCCCGGCGATGCACGGCCTCGACCTCGGCCTCAAGCGTCAAGGGCGGCCAACTCCCGGTGGACGATCAGGGGCGGGGCGACGGACGCCGGCGGCAGCGCCGCAGGGCCGTACAGCTCGAGCGCGCGCGCCTCCTGGGCAGTCCTCCACTCCTCGAAGCGCGCGAGCGCCGCGTCGTAGTCGTGCTCGTTGTCGATGTCCACGCCGCAGCCGCCGACCTTCGTGACCTCGAAGCGGATGCGTGCGCGCATGAGCAGCGAGAGCGTGGCCTCGACCCGCTGCATCGGGAGCCCCCGGCGCAGCCGGTCGGCGAGATGGCGCCAGCCGCGGCGGTCGGCGACGGCCGCCAGGTGCATGAGCGCGTAGTAGAAGAGGAGCCGCACGCCGCCCTGCTCCGTACGCAGGAGCTTCCACGCGAGGCGCACGATGTTGCCGAACTCCTTCTGGTAGCGGTGCTCGTAGAGATCCTCGATGTAGTGGCGGTTCACGATCCGCGCCGGCTTCACGAAGTGCAGGTTGCTCTGGCGGAAGCGTCCCTCGGCGAGGTTGAAGTACGCCATGCGGATCCCGGGCTCGCCCAAGGACTTCGGGTAGAAGGCCGCCATCGACTCCTCCGTCACGAGTCCGATGGCGTAGTCGACGTCCGTGACGAGACCCTGGCGGATCAGCGCCGAGAGCTCCTGCGGCTGCGCGAAGGGAAGGTCGCCGGAAACGTAGAGGACACGCTGATCGAGATCTGGCCCCGCGGGCTCGCGGCCCTGCGGACCCGCGCCGGGCAGGCAGCGCCGGAAAGTCTGCCACGCGTTTTCGTAGAGATTGCGAAACTGCGGCACGATGTGGAGCGGCTTGCGCAGGTCACGGCGCACGCGTTCGGATCCCAGCGCGGTCTCGAGCCGGTCGGCGTTGCCCACCACCCAGACCTCGGAGATCTCGGGTACGCGCTGCAGCGCGAGCACGACGTGCGCCACGAGCGGAAGGCCGCCCAGCTCGAGGTAGACCTTGCTCTCGCCGTGGACGGCCTTCGCCGCCCGGCGATCACCGGCCGTGACGATGGCAGGCAGCAACGCCTTCCCCGCCGGTGCGTGCACCCGGGCCGTTCATCGGGGCGCAGAATCCTCGAGGATGAAGATGATCCGGAGCGTCACGAGGAATTCCGTGATGCGGCCGTCCTCGACCCGCGCCTTCTCCTCGACCACCTGGAGGCCCGTGATGTTCCGGAGCGTCCTGCGCGCACGATCGAAGCCACATTGGATCGCGTCCTGCCAGCCGAGGGGCGACGCCGCCGTGATGGTCGAGACGCTCGCCACGGCCATGGAGGGCTCCTCACCAGTGAAGCTCGGCGTCGGGCGCCATGTCGAACACGAGCCGGAGCCGGACGCGGTACTCGACGATGCGGTCGCCCTCGGTCTTCGCCCGCTTCTCGATCACCTCGATTCCGGTGATACCGCGCAGCGTGCGGTTCGCGCGCTCGACCACGGAGCGCGCGGCCTCCTCGAAGCCGTGCGGCGAGGAGCCGATCAGCTCGTTCACCTTGGCGATCCACATGATCGCGCAAGGGTATCTCAAGCAAGGGCATCGGGAGCCGTCGCCCCCAAGGCCCTTCATGCCTCGCTCGGGATCCAGAAAAATGCTTTGATTCCAGGGACTTCTCGGGCAGTTTGGCGTTCAGGTCGGCGGCGTGCCGCGCGTGGGAGCCCCGCGGCGCGTAGCCTCCGCAGTCGGCCCGACATGTCACCGAAACGGCCTCGAACTTCACCGAAGGCTCGCCAGCCTTGCGCACCGACCTGCACGGACGCTCGAAGACGCAGGGACTACGCTCACGCTCGAAGACGGAGGGCTGGAATGTTCGGAAGTTGGCTGCGCTGCATCACGTTGGCAGCGCTGATGGGGATCGGAGGTCTACTCGGTGGATGCGCGGCAAAGGCGCCGCCCTATTCCGATCGAGTCGAGCACGTGCTGGTCTGGGTCCTGCCCTTTGACCCAGAGCCGAGCATCCCCTACCGCGATCCGCAGGATCTCGGTCAGCTCTTCGCGCAGTACCTCGCCGGAGCGCTCCAAGCGGAGGGCGTGAAGGCCCTCGCGCTCGATCGAAGCGCGAACGTGGATACGAGCGCCGTGCTGGTGGTGATTCGCGGGGTGATCCACACGCTCGAACCCGGCGCCTGGGGCATCGCTTCCTGGATCGGGGCCGGGCAAGGCCGCGCAACCTTCGCCACGACGGCCCTCGTGTCCGACGCGAGACCCGGCGCCCGAGCGCAGTCGCTCGTGGAAGAGGTGCGCGAGACGAGATGGGCAAGCGAGGAGGCGGCGGTACGCAGCTGTGCCGCCGAGGCCGCGCGTGCGCTTGCACGACAGTTGGCTCCGTCCCTGCCCCGGTCCTGAGCCCCATCGCGCCGGAACGACGCAGACGGGTCTGCGCGATCCCAGACCCGCAAAATGGATGGTGGAGCCGAGCGGGATCGAACCGCCAACCTCCGCGTTGCGAACGCGGCGCTCTCCCAGTTGAGCTACGGCCCCGAGGAGACGGACCGTAGGCCCCGGCTGGAGCGGCGTCAACCGCTTGCATTCTCAGGGCTTTCGTCCCCGGAGGCGAGACCGAGAGCCCGCGCGCTAGGGCGTGGGAGGCGCGTCGCCGCCGACTCCCGCGCCCGGTGTGGCCGGCGCGTCGCCGCTCGCTGTCGCATCCGGCGTGGCAGGCGGCTTGGACGCCGCGGCACCGGGCTCGGCAGCCGGCTCGCTCTCCGGCGTGTTCTGCGCCGCGGCGGCAGCCGCCGGCTGCATCCGACGCGCACGCTGAGCGGCGATCTCCTCGGCAGAGGGCAGCTCGTAGATCCTCGAAAAGCGGGCGCTCAGCCGTCCGGCGACCGCGCGCGCCTTCTCGGCTGCGGCATGATCGGCCCCGCCCACCGACTCGAGCTCCGCAGCCGAATCGGAGAGCTCTGGATCGTCCCCCCATTCCTTGTGGGTCCGCGCCACGAACTCCCGCAGCGCGGCCAGACGGCGTGTGGTGGCCCACGCTGCATCCTCGGGCTGGATCTCGTGGGCGAACAGGGCAAGCTGATCTCGCGCCCAGAGAGCGCGCGCTTGGGCGTGTGCGATCTTCTGATCCAGTTGCTGCGCCGCTTCGACGGCCTGCTTCGCCTGCTCGAGTGCCTGCGCCTTCTCGGTTCCGAGCTTCGCCGTGCGCTCCCGCTCCGAGCTGGCGGCACGGCGTCGCACGTCTCGCTTCTTCTCCAAGTCGGCGAGCGATGCCTGCTTCGCCGTATTCTCCTGGCGCGCCGCCTCGAGGCGTGCCTCCACCGCCGCCACCTCCGCCTTCGCCTTTTCCACCGCGGCGATCTCGACGCGCTCGGTCTTGAGCTGCTCGATCTCCTTCTTGAGCGCAGCCTCGCGATCTTGATCTCCGCCACAGGCGACGACGAAGAGCCACACCATCGCGCAGAACGCACGCTTCACGACGGATCCGCGGCGGCCCGCTGCTGTGCGAAGCCCTGCAGGCGTGCCTCTCGCGCCTGCTGCTCCGCCTTCGCGCGCCCGAGCTCGCCCTGCGCCTGCTGGAGAGCGGCTTCGGCCTGCTCGCGCTGGGACCGCGCAGCAGCCAGATCTGCGTCTGCGGCGGCCAGCTCCTGCTCGAGTCCCTTGGCCTTCGCAGCGATCTCGTCCGCAGCGGCGGCGATCTCCTTCTCTTGCTTCAGCAGTCGCCCCTTGCCCTCGACCGCGGCCCAGAACTGGGCCTTGGGCACGGTTCGGGCCAGCAGATCCCGCTTCTCGGCCTCGAGGGCCGGCGTGGCGTCGTCGCCGCAGTGGATCGGGGCCGCACCGAGTGTAAACACCAGGCAAGCGAAGAGCAGACGGCGCCGCATCAGAAGTCGACCATCATGTCCAGCTGCACGCGGTAGCGGTCGCGGCTGGTCTGCAGGTACTGCGCTGCCCCGGTGGGCGATGCGGTGAACGCGCCCGAGTTGCAGTAGGCCAGGGGTTGGTTCACCGCTGCGGCGTACCCGCTCGAGCACGCCGGCTGGGCGATCTTCGAGTCCATGTAGGCTGCCCGCACCCGGACCCCCCGGGTAAGACGCCTCTCCACAGCCACGTACCATCCCTTGGCGTTCGTCTGGCCGTCGAAGAGGTCCGAGTCCGTGAAGAGCGAGATCGTTCCGTTCGCGTCGACCTTGGACCACATGACCGTCACCTTGAGGAGCTCCGCGTCGCCGAGCGTCGCTCCGAGGGAGAACGTCTGGTTCTGCGTGTGAGCGTTCAGCAGGGAGGACCACTGCACGAACGGCGTCACCTGCCAGCGATCTCCGAGCTGAGTCCAGCTGAAATAGGCGTCGACGGCGAGCTCCTGCATCTTTCCACTCGAGCGGCCGTTCGAGAAGAAGGGTGAGCCGGGCAGCAGGAAGTAGAGCGGGTTCTGCGAGATCGCGTTGCCCGTGTTCCCGAGGTCCATCGCGGCCGCGGCGTACTTCGTGTTGATGTTGCGGACGTCGTAGTAGGAAGCCCTCCCGCCGAGCCGGAGCCAAGGCAACGGCAGCGCCGTAAACTCCTGCTGTGCTGCGTACATGTAGGGATCCTTCTCGTCGAGCGTCGGGAGATCGGGCACGAAGGGGACGACCGTCTGGTTGACGTTCACCGCCCCGACCTCGTTCACGAAGAAGTAGCCTGCGCGGCTGTCCGACCAGAGATACTCGGGAAGGAGATCGAGGTGATATTCGGCCGCGGTGCCTTCCGGCGTCACGTCCGGGTCCCACACCACGAGGTCCGGGAAGTTGTTCGAGCGGAAGGGATTGAGGATCTTTCCGCCCGTGAGGAGGAGACCAGGCGCGAAGGACGGAGCCCAGCGAAGGAAGGCAAGATCGAGGAAGATCGCCTTGGGCGCGAAGTAGTCCCCGAGCGTTACGTTCGTGCTGCGCGGATCCGACACCAGCGGGGTGCTAAAGTTCGCATACAGCGCTCCGGTCTCCTGGCCGTAGGTCGTGGCCTGCGACGTCGCGACCCGCACCCCGACCTCGAGACCCTCGAGGAGCTCCTTCTCCGCGCCGACGCGAAAGCGCATCCGCGCGCGGTCGCGCCGATCGATCGCGGTGTTGTTCACGATGTCTACATTCTGGCTGCCAGGCGTGAGGGGTTTGGTGGGAGTGATGATCCCGCTGCGCCAATCTTGTCGTTCCAGGCGCAGCCGCAGGTCCCCCCGGAAGGTCCAGCCGCGGATCCACGACGGGAGCGAGCTCTGGACCAGCTCCTTCGCCTCATAGCTCGCCTGGCGACGATAGATGTCCTCGTATTCGTCTTGTGAGAGAAGCCCCTTCTCGAGCATCGACTTCAACATCTCGGCGATGGCCGGCGCGGGCGCATCGCCGGCAGGTGCCTCCGTCGGGCTGCCGGCAGGCGCCTGCGTCGGGCTGCCGGTGGGCGCCTGCGTCGGGCTCGACGCTGCCGCTGCGGGGGCGACCGGGTCGCGCCGCGAATCCGCATCCTGGCTCTCGGCGCTCGCCAGCGCTGCGAGCCCCAGCGTGACGGCGAGCATCAGCAGCAGCGAACGGAAGGAGCGCCGCACCTCAGAAGTCCGCGAGCAGGTCGATCTGAACACGGAACCGGGAGAGGTTGGTCCCAGAGTACTGCGCGAAGGCCGTGGGGTTCGCGGTGAAGGCGCCTCCATTGCAGTAGGCGAGCACCTGATGCGGCGGTGCCACCGTACAAGGCTCCTTCTGGATCTGCGAGGCGAAGTAGGCGACCCGCAGGAGCAGGCTCTGGTTGAGGCGGCGCTCGGCAGCGAGGTACCAGCCCTTGGCGTCGGTCTGGCCATCGAAGAGATCGGAATCAGTGAAGAGTGCGATCGTGCCGTTGGCCTGGACGTGGGACCACATCAGGGTGAGCTTCAGGAATTCCGCCGTTCCGAACGTCACGCCGGCGGAGTAGGATTCGTCCAGGGTGTGGGCGTTCGGCATGAACGTCCATTGGATGAAAGGGGTCAGCTGCCATCGGTCGCCCAGTCCATTCCAGGTGAGATACCCGTCGATCGCGATCTCCTGCATCCGGCCGTTCGACTTGCCGTTCGTGACGAAGCGACTGGATTGGGGCAGCAGCACGTAGAGCGGGTTCTGTGAGATCGCGTCCCCGGTGTTCCCGAGCTCCATGGTCGCCGCGGCGAGCTTCGTGTTGATGTTCAGCAAGTCGTAGTACGCCGCGCGGCCACCCAGGCGAAGCCAGGGAAAGAGCTGTGCCGTGATCGACTGCTGCACGGCGTACATGTACGGGTCGTGCTCGTCGAGGACCGGGATGACCGAGAACGTGGGGTTCAGCGTGGGGTCGACGTTTACCGAACCGACTTCGTTGACGAAGAAGTAGCCAAAGCGAGTGTCGGTCCAGAACGTCTCCGCCAACCAATCGAAGTGGTACTCGGCGGTAACGCCTTCCGGGTTGATGTCCGGGTCCCAGACGACCAAGTCCGGGAAGTTTCCGGAGACGAACGGGTTCGGAACCTTGCCGGCCGTGAAACGCAGATTCTTCGCGAACGAGGGGGTCCAGCGCAGGTAGGCACGATCCAGGAAGATGCTCTTGGGCGCGAAGAAGTTGCCGAGAGTCACGTTCTCGCTGCGTGGATCCGCGAGCAGCGCCGTGCTGAAGTCCGCCGGCTGGTTGTTGGGCCCGGTCGCACTCGTCTGCGCGCCCGTGACGTAAGGCTGCGAGGTCGCGATGCGGAAACCAACCTCGAGGCCATCCGACAGCTCCTTCTCCGCGCCGATGCGGAGTCGGATCCGTGCCTGATCGCGACGCTGGATCGCCGTCCCCGTGTTCTGATTGACGTTGTTGACACCCGGCACCAGAGGGTCCCCGGGAGTGATGAGACCCTTGTGCCAATCTTCGATGTCGTAGCGCAGACGGAAGTCGCCACCGACGGTCCAGTTGTCGAGCCAGCCGGGGAGGCTCTGCTCTTGCCGCTGCTTGGCCTCGTAGACCGCCTGCCGGCGGTAGAGCTCGTCGTACTCCTCCTGGGTGAGGACGCCCTTCTCTCGCATCGTCTTCAGCATCTCGGAGGACGCCGGCGAAGGGGCCGGCGGCGCCGTGTCGTCGGCCCGGCCTACACGCGAGGCGACGAGCGCAGTGCCGAGCGATAGGGCGGCAAGCGTCGACTTGCGGATGATTCTCGTTCGTCTCACGGCGGTTCCTCGGTGTACGTCTAGAAGCCGGCGGTGACCTGGAAGTGGTACCGCCACATGTTGCCCGTATCGAAAGTCTGCACGCGGGGTCGCGCGATGAAGAAGTAGGCCTGGATGTGGTCGAAGAGGGAGCTTCGGATCCCAAAGCCCCAGCCCTGAAGATCCTGGGAAGGGGGATGCCCCCTCCCCTGGCGGGTGCCGAGCGTGTACAGCTCGGCGCCATCGTAGAAGGCCACGAGCTGAGCGCGCTCCCGCGCATAGCCACCGAGAAAGTTGGAGAAGAAGGGCGAGCGGATCTCTCCCTGGAAGTTCCACGCATTGTCTCCGAACCTCTCGCTCTCGAGGTAGCCCCGGACGGTTTCGACGCCGCCCGCGGCATACTGCTCCGTCGAGATCAGCGGCTGGTTCGCCCACTGGCCATGACCGATGAGGTTCAACGTCCAGTCATCGCCGAAGCTCGCCACCTTGGGCTTCTCGGGCACCAAAGCGCGGCCGGCGGCGAGAATCTGGCGGATGCCCGGGATGCGGACCGTCCAGGTGAGTCCCCAGTTGAAGATCTGGTAGGTCCCGTCCACGGGGTTGAGCGGGCTGATCCCGCCGCGATTGATCTGGAAGTCCTGCTTCGATCCGCCGGAAGTCATGCCCGCGAAGTTGAACGAGAGGCCAAGCCTCGCGTTCACGAACATCTGGTCCGTGATCCAGTTGGTGTTGTAGCTGAAGCTGAACGGGATGTAGGTGATCGGGGTCAGGATCAGGGCCCCCGGCGCCAAGAGCCCGTTCTGGATGTCCTTGCGGTCGGCGCCGAAGCTCACCGAGTGCGAGAAGCCGACGAGGCCCGGGATCTCCGGCAAGGGGGAGATCCCGCGGAAGCCTGCGTTCAAGCCCTTGCCGCTGACGCCCACGCCCGGCGCGGAGGTCACGGCGTTGGCCGTGTCGGAGCGGACGAAGTAGCCGAAAACGCTCTGCTCGGGATTCCATGGCATCGGAGCCGCGTAGGTCGCCGAATAGATCTGGACCTCGTTGAACGCGGACGAGGGCGCAAACTGATATGAGACCGATGCGGTGTGCTCGAGACCCCAGAGGTTCGCATAGGAGAGGTTCGCGATGGCGCGCGTCGGCGGGGAGCCCGCGGTGTAACGGTTGTTGTAGGACAGGGAGCCGTGGAGCGGGATGTTGTCGTCCACCACCAGCGCGAGGTCCGCCGTGCCAGGCTGTTCTCCAGCGCGAAGAAGGGGACGCACCTGCCGGTCCGGATTCCGGTTCGCAGTCTGCATGTCGGCGGAGAGGTCTTCCCGACGAAGGATCGCGCCGGGCACCAGGTGCGGAGTGTCTCGACGAACCAGGTCATCGCTGAACCAGCGCACGCCGTCGTTGCTCACGGTGACCTTGCCCAGACGGTTCTCGACGACATCGAGTTGGACCTGTCCTTCGGCCACGGTCTGCTGGGGAAGCGTGACGACGACCGTCAGGAAGCCCTCATCCTCGTACGCCTTCTGGAGCGCGTCGCGGGCCGCCTGAACGTCGGCGATCGTCGCGTTCTCCTTTTGGAAGGGCGCGAGCACCTCCTCGAGCTTCGAGGGTGGGAGGAGCGTGTTGCCGCTCACCTCGAAGCGCTGCAGCGGGAACTTGACGGCTTCTTCTCCAGGCCCGTAATCCGGCACCGAGGGAGCCTTGGCCGTCTTCGGCTCGATCGTCGGCACGACCACGTCGGCTTCGGAGAACTGCGCAGGCGCATAGCGCCGCGCCCCACCTCGAAAGGTCGATGCCCCCGCGTCGTCAGCCCTGGCGATGGGTGTCCAGGCGCTCGCGACGACGGCGAGTGCGAGAAGGCCGAGGGGGGCAAGGCGCATCGGACGGATCCTAACGAGCCTGCTCTAGGGCATCCGTGAAGGATCCGCAGCGATTGCGGCAATTTCGTGTCATTTTCGGGGCAAACGACGTGGCTCCATCCGCTTGCGAATGGCGCGCGGAGCCAGCCGACGCAAGATCAGCGTCAGAGTCCGGGGCGGGGCAATCCCCCGCCAACACCGCCCCACGCCACTGCGATGGCGTATTCACGCGAATGTCGAGCAACGGAGACCCGACTCCCAGCAACACGCTCGCCGACCGTGCTACCAAGCCCCTCTATACACTGAGGGGGTTTCCCGTGAGTGCAACGAGCGGCGTCGTGAAGAAGGGCGCCCTCTGCGGACTCCTTTTCTTCGTGTCTCTTTCTCCCGCTTCAGGCGCGGACCTGCCATTCCCTGGAGAGACGGGAGGAACGGGGACGAGGATCGTAGTGCAGGACGTGAGCCCAGGACTCGATCCCAAGAGCGTTGCGGCGAGGCCAAAGAGCATCTGGCGTCTGGGATCCGATAGCGCGCGCATCGAAGAATGGGACGGCACCCGGACGGGCACACACCTCCTCGTGATCCTTCACCAGCAAGACGCCTGGCTGGTCGACCTCGTCACGCACACGGCACGCCATACCGTGGACCCCGAGCCCGCTCCTCGCGTGAGGGTGTCGATCGTTCCAGACGCCTCTACTCCTGAGCTCCGGGCCCTCGAGTTCGGGCGGGAGTCGGACTTCCTGCGGGCAGGCCATCCCACCAAAGGCGCAGCAACCGAGGTTCGTGGCAGGATCTGCCACCGCGAGACGCTGGTCGTCCCCGAGGCCAGGGTAGAGATCGAGGTGGATCCGAAGACGAAGACCCCTTGCCGGGTCTCCGTCGATCGCGGCGGGAAGAAGACCGTCCTCGAGTACCTCTCGTACGACGAGCACTTCGCCATGCCGAAGGGCTTCTTCGAGCTCCCTGCTGGAATCCGCGTGAAGGAGTCGGAGGGCGCGTCTCCGTAGAGGCCGCGGGCCGTGGCTCCGTAGAGGCCGCGGGGCGTCGCTCAGTAGAGGCCTGGGATCAAGCGGGGCGTCTGCGCGGAATAGGCGCGATAGGCCGGAAAGGCGTCTCGCAGGACACCTTCCTCGAAGCCCATCCTTCGAAGCTGGAGCAGGAGCTGGAGAACGAGCACAAACAATGCCGGGATCGCTGCGTGCTGCAGGAAGAGACCGATCGTCGCCACGCCCTCCGCGAGGTAGAGCGGGTGTCGTACGATCCGGTAGGGACCCGAGACGACGAGGCGGCGCGCCTCGGGGGCGATGCTGAAGGAACGTCCCAGGTGAAGTAGCGCCAGCGTGGCGATGACATAGCCGCCCGCGATGAGTCCCGCAGAAAGCATCGCTCCCCACACCGGCAGCGAAACCGGCGGGAAGAGCGCCAGCGCCATCGTCGCGAAGGTCCCCAGCAGGGCGACCAGTCTCGGCTGGACGCCGGGGGCGGCCGCGATGGGACGCAGGCGAACGGCGGTGCAGACCGCCAGGATGAGCAGATACGAAGAGGAGAGGGCGGAAGACGCGAAGTTGGCGAGGATCACCGGGGGCACGTTCCCCAGATTGGCCACGATCCCTCCCTCCAGCCGGGAGAGAATGCCGAGCATGCGTGCCACGCCTTGGACGCCCTGCAGTCCGAGGTAGCCGAAGCACAGGACGACCGGCGTCCGCATCGCGAAGTCAGCGAGCATCCCGTGTCTCTCTCTCGCAATCTTTTCGTCGCGGGACGAGAAGGCCCGGCTCCTGCAAACGCAGAAGCCGGGCCGGTGTCTCTCAGATCTATGACCTCGCCGCCCGAGCGCAGCGAGATCCGTACTCCCGGCCGCTAGGGTGCCGGGTTCGGCGGATTCAGGAAGCCCGGGCATGACGTCGGGATGAACTTGAACCCGTAGGGCGCGTTGGTCCGGGTCTTCAGGTACGACACGCCGGTGGTGGCCGTTCCCAGCGGAATGTAGTTGGTGTTCCCCGGGAACGCGTTCAGGTTCTTGAGCGTGGCCTTGTGTTGATTGGCGAGTGCGTTCGTGCCCGTGTTGCGCGCGCCGTCACCGCCCGCCAGCGGCCCCCAATACGGATACATGCCACACTTCACAAGTGTCACGATGTCCGCGTTGGTTTCGGGGTCCACGCCGAGGACCGGTACGGCGTAGGTCCCGGCCTTGCTGCGCGCGACGTCGACGTAGCCGATTGCATTCGGGTTGCTCTGGACGCACGTCGCGATATCGCCACCCGTGTTCCTCTGCGTCATGGTCTTAGTGGACGTCTTCACGCCGCCGGCCTCGAGGGGCTGGGCGTTGCAGGCGCCGCTCGCCGTGCCTGTAGACTTCTGGCCGGCCGACTCGAGCATCCATGTGTTGCGGAAAACCTCTCGCGTGCCAGAGCCATCCTCGCGGAAACAGACGAAGATGTTGTCGTTCGGCTGACCCACGGCCTGCGCACCTGCCGCATCCCACGAGCAGATGGAGCCACTCTTACCCGGGCCCGTGAAGATGTTCTGGATCTGCGGCTGAGCGAGGGCGACCTTCTTGGTGGCGTCAGTCTTCGCGACCACGTTCTGGTTCACGATGAGCTTGAAGATCTGCGCACCGTAGGTGTCCGAGTTGCGAAACGCATCGGCATTGAACGTGTTGTTGAAGAAGTCCTGCGTCGGAACGTCCGCGAAGCCGGTGTCGCAGGAAACCGCGAGGTTCGTGGCCTCTCCGGTGGTGGCGGTCGCCGGCCCGACGGCGCCCGAACCGATTGCAATCCCGAGGGGTGCGCCGTTGATGGCGACGTTGTTGTCGAGGTCGAAGTTCACGACGCAGAGCTGGGTCGTGGGTAGTGTCGGGTTGCTGTTCAGGATCCCACCCGGTGCCGCCGCACCGAAGCCACCCGGGTAGGGCAGCAGGTACTCGGACGCCCTATCGAGGCCGGCGTTGCAGGCGGCGAGAGGCGGGGTGACCATGTTCGCCGTGCCGACGTTTGCGTCGCCGCCGCCGACCACGCCGAACCCGTTGGCGACGATTCCGTTGCTCCCCGCGTCGTCCGCGGTCCCAGGAATCCCGTCATTGCCCTCCGGCGCAAGGAAGCCACCGGTGCCCTGGCCGTTGCCCGCGCACTGGATGCCCACGTTCGAGCCGCCCGCCGAGATGCGCACGGTGGCCGCCCCGCCGCCCGGAACGCCGAAGCCGGGGTTGGCGGCGTTGTTGCTGTCCTTGAGCTGGCCCTGGATGACGAGATAGTCGAGCAGCTGGGAGTTGCCACCACCCCCGAACCCACCATTGCAGGCGTCATTGGCGGTTGCGGTGGTGTAACCGCCCCCAGACCCGCAGAGCCGGAAGACGCGGTCGATCGAGGCGAAGTTCGCAAGTTGCGCCTTCACCTGGGTGACGAAGCAGCCCGAGCAACCGGTCGTCCGGAATGTATCCGAGGTATCGGGGACCAGCTGGAGGTCGGGCGGCGCGCTGTGCGCCGCTCCTGCGAAGGCGAGAGGCGCGCAGAGCGCCACCGCCGTTCCGAGCGCGAGGATCGCGTTTCGAAGCTTCATGATGAGATCCCTCATTCAGACCCCGCCCCCGTCAGGCGGAGGCGGCGGCCGTGGTTACTGGGAGGCCACACGAGACGCTGACGACAGCCGGCAGCCGTCGAGAGCCGTGGAGCACCAGGGGCGATTCAGTCGCTCTTCTTACGGCCCGCCACAGCCAGGCCGAGGAGGCCCGACGAGAGCAGGAGCAGCGTGCCCGGCTCCGGCACCGGCGCAAACGTGAAGCCGATGGTCGAACCGTTGAGTCCCACCCCAAGGCTGCCGAGGTTATTGGCGAAATAAGTCTGGAAGCCCGTGCTGTTGTTCACGGTGTAGCTCACCTGTTCGAACGGCGAGCTCGCCGCGTTGTTCACGATCGGGACGCGCGTGGTGACGCCGTTGGTGAGCGCGGAGCCCAGCTGGTCGGTACCGAGTCCGAGCACCGAGGTGTATGAGCCGCTCAACGCCGCGTTGATCACGAGCTCATTGGCCGTCCGCACGATCGTGGCGGGAGGCGCCTGGAAATTACCGAGGTTGTTGGTGAAGTTTCCCGCGATGTTCGACTGTGCGGCATCGATCGACTGGGCAAACGTTCCGTTCGGATCCGGGAACGTGAGAGCTTGCAGCGTGGTGAAGTCGACCTCGGCGGGGTAGCCCGCCACCCCGGCCGGTACGCGGAAGGCATTCAGCGTGGTTCCGATGGTGCTCCAGCCGGTCGGGAGCGCGAACGTGGTCGTCGTCTGGACGGCGGGGAGGTTCCCCAGGTTGGCGATCAGCTCCTGGCCGAGGCTCGGGTTATACAGGACGGCGATGATGTTCCCGTCGGCGTAGCTGAAGGGAACGGCCTTGGCAGCAGCCGGCAAGAATGCCGACGCGGCCACCAGCAGCGCGCCGGCAGCGAGGACTCGTTGAAGGCATCGCATGGTTCGCATCTTCGTTTGCTCCTTGATGATTGGATCTTGGCGGGGTCCGCAAGACGGGTACACGCTACGCGAGCGTCGGAATCTGCTCTTCCGGGATCCGGCCATGCCTGACGAGTTCCGGACATTCGTCGGCAAAGGTTCCGTGACGGATCGCGCACGAACTTGCCCCATGGGGCGCACGCCCGATGGAGGGGTCCCGTGAGAGAAGTGGTCGGGAGCGCCGGCACGTCGCGCTCCTCACCGAATCGTCACGATTCGGTTGCGGGCTCGCCTCGCGGTGGCCAGATCGCGGCGGCAGCGATCCCAGGCAGCGTCAGACGGAGCAGTGATGCTCGTCGGCGCACGGCTGCAAGGAGACGTCGATCAGAACGCCCTTGCGTGGTCCACGAGGGCCCGTCCC
>Ga0209048_10002752_pt1 | contig 17282 bp, 11 predicted proteins | sample FrelakmetCRP12CR_FD_187146 | JGI IMG/M metagenome (GOLD analysis project Ga0209048, IMG submission 187146) | Freshwater lake sediment microbial communities from the University of Notre Dame, USA, for methane emissions studies - CRP12 CR (SPAdes)... | ecosystem: Environmental > Aquatic >... | reverse complement strand
CGTGGCGATCGCGGTGCGCCCACCGACAGGGATGTTGCGCGCATGCAGAGGCGGCCGATATCCGGCCTCGGCCAGTCCGTTCACTTCGGCCTTGGCGGCGTACAGCAACTCGGCACGGTTCATCACGATGCGATCGCCGGGCTTCAGATAGTGCAACTCGCGTGCTTGTTCGGCGGACCGACCGACCTCTGCCTTGGCCACGTTTTCGAAGTAGCGGCGTAAGAAGGGAAACAAGTCACCCCCTTTAGCATCGGCAGCTGCGCGCAGGGCCAGCTCCTTGCAGCCGCCACCCGCGGGTAGCAGACCGACGCCTGCTTCCACCAAGCCGATATAGCTTTCCAATGTGGCGACGACACGAGCGGAATGCATGACGAACTCGCAGCCTCCGCCCAGCGCCATGCCGTCGACCGCGGAAACAGTCGGCACCATCGCATACTTCCAAGCCTGTGTGGTGGTTTGAAACTGCGCAACGATGCGCTCGACTTTTTCGAGCCGCCCAGCCATCAAGGCATCGGCTACGTTGAGCTTGCGCGCAGCCTTGAGGACCGCAGATTCAGCCTCGCGCCGGAACTTCTTCATCATCTTGCCGAAAGCGGAGGGCTTGGCCTCGCCCGCGGGCCGGGTGGAGGGACCCGAGAGGTTGGCGCCGAGCGAGAACGGCGGCTCGGTCTGCCAGATCACCAGACCCTTGAACCCGCGCTCGGCCTCGTCGATGGCCTGCATCACGCCGTCCAGCACGTCCTCACCGATCGTGTGCATCTTGCTCTTGAAGCTGACGATGGCGATGTCATCGCCCGTGTGCCACATGCGAATAGCGTCGGTTTCGACCACGGTCTGTCCGTAGACGACAGGCTCCCCCACCAGCCGCTCGGGGAACAGCTGGCGCCGGTACACGGGTAGCGCAGAACGCGGTTTGATCAGGTTCTGCACGGGGCCGAACGACCCCTGCGGGGTGTGCACGCCGACTCGATCTGTTTCCAGAACCCATGCCGGCAAAGGTGCCGATGCCATGGCTCTTCCCGCTGCAATGTCTTCCTGAATCCAGCCTGCCACGCGCCGCCAGCCGGCCGCCTGCCAGATCTCGAACGGGCCTTGGTTCCAGCCGAAGCCCCAGCGCACGGCAAGATCCAGATCGCGCGCATTGTCGGCAATCTCCGCCAGATGAAACGCGCAGTAGTGCAGCATGTCTCGAAACGCAGCCCACAAGAACTTGGCCTGTGGATGCTGGCTTTCGCGCAGGCGCTGAAAGCGCTCGGCGACATCTTTGATCTTGAGGATCTCGGCGACCTCCGGGGCAGCCTCTCCGGCGGAGGGACGGTAGTCCTGGCTCGACAGATCCAGCACCTGAATGTCTTTGCCGACTTTTCGATACACGCCCGTGTTGCTGGTCTTCTGACCCAGCGCACCCTTTTGCAGCAGCGCCTTGTACCAGTCGGGCGCGTCGAAGTATCGATGCCAGGGATCGGCGGGCAGCGTCTCCTTCATCGTGTTGATCACATGCGCCAGCGTGTCCAGTCCAACCACGTCCGCCGTCCGGTAGGTCGCACTCTTCGGGCGGCCGATGAGTGGCCCGGTCAATGTGTCGACCAGATCGAAACCCAAGCCAAGCGCGCGCGTGTGATGGAACGCAGCGAGGATGGAAAACACGCCTACACGGTTGGCAATGAAATTGGGCGTGTCCTTGGCGCGGATCACTCCTTTGCCCAGGGCGGTGGTCAGAAAAGTCTCCAACCCGTCCAGGACGGTGGCAGAGGTCTCGGCAGCCGGGATCAACTCGACCAGGGTCATGTAGCGCGGCGGGTTGAAGAAATGCACGCCGCAGAACCGCTCACGCACCGCTTCCGGCAGGGCTTGTGCGAGAGACTGGATGGACAGGCCCGAGGTGTTGCTCGCGAACACCGCATCGGCCGCCAGGTACGGTGCGACCCTGTCGTAGAGAGACTTCTTCAGATCGAGGCGCTCCGCGATCGCCTCGATGACGAGGTCGCAATCACGCAGCTTTTCTAGATCCTGATCATAGTTGCCCGCGTCGACGTAAGCGCCTTTGAGCGCGGAACTCAGCGGGGCGGGTTCGAGTTTCTTGAGATTGTCGATCGCCTTGAGTACGTTGCCGCTCGCCGGGCCCTCCTTGGCTGCGAGCTCGAACAGAATGACTTCGACGTTGGCATTGATGAGATGCGCCGCGATCTGCGCACCCATCACCCCGGCACCGAGGACCGCCGCTTTGCGTACCGTTAGATGTGCGTCTTCGATCATGCAAGTATCAGCCAGAGGTGAGGAAAGGCGAAAACGGGATCCGGCTTGGCCACCACATCAGAAAGTCCAGACGGCCTGCAGACTGAGGATGTTCACGTCGCCGTCGTAGTTGCCGACCAAGGTACCGGCCGCTTGCTGGGTGTGATCGATCGGAGCGCTCGGCACGAACAGGTGCGCGTAGCCGAAATCCAGCGACGCACCCTTGGTGAAGTACCAGCTCGCGCCGACCGAGATCCAGGTGCGGCTATTGTCGGGTATGCGTGCCGTACGCAGAGTCTGATTCGGTACAGGGGTCTGATCCCAAGCGACACCGCTGCGCAGCTTCCAGCCCTCGCTCAGCTTGTAGCTGGTGCCCAGAGAAAAGCGCCACGTGTCACGCCAGTTCTCGGTCGTCACGTTGGCCGGGGCGCCATTGGCGAAATTGACCGTCAGCGCACTGAACACGCTCCAATGCGTCCAGGTAATGTCGCTCATGATGTCCCACTTGTCGTCGAACGTCTGAAACACGCTGAGCGAAGCGGTGTCAGGCATCGTCAGGTCGGCAGTCGCGTTGCTGTTCTGAAACCGCGCATTCGTGCTGAACGCGGCGGGGACGCCAGAGAAGGTGGATGTTCCGCTCAACGTGTAGTCGATACGTGAGCGATACGTTACGCCAATGCGCATGTCGGACGAGATCTGGAATATAGCGCCGAGGTTGTATCCATAACCCCAGTCGCTGACAGTCAGTTCCTGCTGTCCGTCGTTGTTCTGCGGGGTCAGACCAAGCGCCCCCGAGCAGATCCCCGGCGTCAGCGGCGGTGGTGACCCGAAGCAGATCGTTCCGAAGTCGACTGCCTGGCTCAATGTCACCTCGGCCCGCTGAGCGCTCAGGCCGATGCCGAGCGAGATCTTGTCATTGACTTTGAACGCCATGGAAGCGTTGATGTTGATGGTCTTCAGATCCGATTCGAGAGCCTGATAGCGACCCACCCAGCCGGCTTCATAGTCGGTCTTGAGACCAAACGGCGCATTGATGCCGAGGCCCAGCCACATGGTCGGCGAGAGTTCGAGAGACGCGTACAAATTCGGTACGTACCCAACGCTGCCCGCGTCCCCTCCATTGCCCCCGGTCAACGCTTGCGCACCATTGAGCGTCGTCGACCCGGCATTGTTGAAATTGATGGTCGGCATGACTGCATGCACACCCACCACGATCTGTTTGCCGGGAAGAAAGGTCATGCCGGCCGGATTGAAGAAGATCGTGCTGGCATCCTCCGCCGACGCGGCAGAGCCGGCGAATGCATTGCCGATCCCGCTGGCGCTCTGCTCGATGAGTGCGAATCCGGCGGCGGAGGCGTTGCCGGCGCTGACGAGAAAAACCACAGCGATCCCGGCGTAGCCGATAGTCAGTCGGAACTTGCATTTCATCGTGCACCCTCCTCTGATTTGTTTCAACTACTCGTCCCTGGTTGATCCGAGGTAAGCCATTAACATCGAAATACAACCGAGCTCTACTGCGACACTGGTCTCGGCTTGCGCTCCTTGTCCACGGCAACATACGTGAGCGTGGCTTCCGTCACTTTCACCGTCACCTCCTCCGGTATGAGCCGCTGCGCCCATACCTCCACGTCCACCGTGATGGAAGTGCGGCCGACTTTCACCACCTTGGCGTAGAAGCTCACCAGGTCCCCGATCAAGACTGCCTGCTTGAACACAAAAGAGTTGACCGCAATGGTGGCCACTCGCCCCTTGGCGAGCCGGATGGCGGGAATGCTGCCGGCGATGTCCACTTGCGACATGATCCAGCCGCCGAAGATGTCGCCGGTGGAATTAGCATCGGCGGGCATCGGCACGACGCGCAACGCCGGCTCTCGATCGTGCGGGAGCTCGGTTGTTTGCTGGGTCCCCATTGGCATTGCTTCAGTGTCCTGAATAGAGACGATCGTACTCGGCGCGATGTTCCTCCAGCACTTTGCTGCGCTTGAGCTTGAGCGTGGGTGTCAGCATGCCATTCTCGATCGTCCACGGTGCGGGCATTATGGCCACTCGACGAATCTTCGCGTAGCCGGGGAATGCTCTTATCTGTGCGTTGATGCGCTCGAGCACCAATTGCTCGGCTTGCTCATCGCAGCGCGACTGCGGAGACACCGGATCCAGACCATGCTCGGAAGCGACCTTTGCCCATCGCTCCTGGTTGGGAACGACGAACACCGACAGGTAGGGTCGCCCTTCGCCAATGATCATCACCTGCTCGAAAAACGGATCGCGCATGATGGCGGTTTCCATATCTACCGGCGGCATCTTTTCGCCGTTGGACAGCACGATGATTTCTTTCAGCCGCCCCGTAATGAAAATACGCCCTTCCGCATCGATGCGTGCCGTATCGCCGGTATTGAGCCAGCCTTCTTCGGTGAACATTGCTTTGGTCGCTTCCGGCAGCCCCCAGTATCCCAGCATCAAATTAGGACCCTTCACCAGGAGCGCGTCCCGATCGCCGATTTTGACCTGCACCCCGGGGATGGGTTTGCCGATGCTGGCGGGCACGTTGTCGTCCGGACGGTTGCTGCTGACCACGGGACTCGTCTCGGTCAGCCCGTAACCCTGCAGGATCGGCAGTCCCAGTCCGATGAAGACCTGCGATATCTCAGGGGAGAGCGCCGCTCCACCACTGCTGGCTGCCCGCAGGCGCCCACCGAGCCGAGCCAGTACCTTCCCTGCAACCAGTTTCTCCAGCAGCGGCCAAAGCAGGAAGTCGGGGCGCCATGGACCGCGCTTCTGGCTATGTTCGAAACGCGCCCAGCCCACCTTCGTGGCCAATTCGAACAGCTTGCGCCGAAATGCTGGCCCCTCTTCGAGCTTGGCCTTGATCGCCCCATGCACGCGCTCATAGATCCGCGGCACCGAAATCAGCAGCGTCGGACGCACGCTCAGCAGATCTTCCCCGAGTTGCGGAATGGAGCGGGCATACGCCACGGTCGCCCCGCACATCATCGTGAGGTAGTAACCGCAGGTGCGCTCGAGCGTGTGGGACAACGGCAGGAACGAGAGCAACAGATCGTCGGTTGTGACGCCGAACACCTGCAGCGTGGCATGCGCGTTCGACAGCATGTTGCGGTGGCTGAGCATCACACCTTTTGGTTTACCGGTCGTGCCAGAGGTGTAGATGATGCTGGCGAGCGCATCCGAATCCTTGACGAGATGCTGTACCGCCTTGCCATCGTCAGGTGGCAACCACGTGGTGACGCTCTGCAGACGCGCATCCGCCCCGGTACCACGGAGAGGTTTCACGCAGAGAACGCGGACAACGCTGGAGAGCTGCTCCGTCACATCACTGAAAGCCGCCCACTGCTCGGGCTGGTCGAACAACAGTACCTTGGCAGCGCAGTTCTGAATGATGTATGCGACGTTGTCGGGGCGGTCCTGCGTATACAGCGGAACGACTACCAATCCAAGTCCCAGCGCAGCCTGGTCGAACGTCACCCAGGCTGGCGAATTGCGCAGCATGATCGCCACGCGATCCCCTGGCTGCAGGCCCTCTCGCTGAAATGCGGCCTGCCAACGCGCGACCATGCGCTCCATCTGCGCCCAGGTGTGATCGACCCAGGCGTTACGCGTGTCGTCGAAATCCCGATACGCAACGGCCTGGCCCGAAAGCCTCACGCGCTCGCTGAACAAACCATCCAGCGTAACCGCAGTTTCCGGTGAGATCACGTCGCTTGTCGTCATTCGCTTTGTCGCGTGGTCTGTAATCTGGGGAAGGCGTTACTTGTACAGCATTTAGCCACAGAGATCACAGAGGACACAGAGAAGAGCCTACACCGGAACATTGGCGAGGGAACTAAAGTAAGCATCGACGATCGGCAGCAACCACTCGTTCTTCCCTTGCGCACTTCGGTACCTTTCAACGGAAGGTGCAAAGTTGTCTTGTTTTCTCTGTGTTCTCTGTGTTCTCTGTGATCTCTGTGGCTATTGCTATTGCCCTTTGAACACAGGTTTGCGCTTCTCCACGAACGCGGTCACGCCCTCGGCAAGGTCTTGCGTCCGAGCGCAGCGCGCGAAGGCGAAGAGTTCCTCTTCCATCTGCGTCTCCATGGACGCGCTCAGCGACTTGTTCATGAGTTGCTTGGCTTCGCCGTAAGCTGTCGTCGGACCGTTCGCCAATCGCTTGGCGAGACGGGCCGTTTCCGCTATCAGCTGATCGGCAGGCACGACCCAGTTCACCAAGCCATGCTGCTTGGCGGCTTGCGCGTCGAACAGCTCCGGCAGCAACGTCAACTCCATGGCCTTCTTGTAGCCCACCAGCCGCGGCAGAAAAAACGAGCTGCCGCCGTCCGGACTGGCTCCGATGCCCGCGTAGGCAAGGGAAAAGCGCGCGTTGTCCGCAGCGACCGCGAGATCGGCGGCACACAGAATGCTGAAGCCGGCGCCGGCGCAGGCGCCATGCACACTGGCGAGTACAGGTTTGGGGCTGCGCCGCAGCGATTGGATCGCGAAATGCATCTCACGCCCCCAACGCACGATGATATCGGGCAGCTCTTGCAACCTCTGATGGAAAAGCGCCACGTCGCCGCCGGCGATGAAGGCCGCACCCTCGCCACGCAGTACGATCACACGCACGGCCGGATCACGCTCAACCTCTTCGGCTACCGCGCGGAACCGGATCATCATGTCCGCGTCCATCGCGTTGAGGACCTGCGGACGATTGAAGGCGAGCGTAGCCACGCCCGACTCCACCGTCAAAAGGACGGACGTCATGCCGTCTTCCTCGCCAGAACGGCCTCGGGCAGTGGCGTAACGCGCACTGGTTCTACAACGACGTTGCGGCCGATGTCGTGCGGAAAGTCGTCGACCATGATGCAGGCGCGCCGAACCTCTTCGTAGCGGCGCCAAACCGCTGCATCCTCATCCGATACTATTCCAGCCGAGACGGCGGCGCGTAGTTTGTCCTCGTGCGTGATCCCGTCCAATCCGCCTGACTTGGCCGCTCCGCGTAGCTTTGCTTCCACTGCTTCGGCTGCCGCGACAAGTCCTAAAGCAATCTCCAACCGACCGATCGGATCCGACTGATGTTTGAGGACGAAGATGCCGGCGGTCAGACGATCGCGTGCAGGCGAGGCTTCCATCATCAAGCGGGACACGCGGCTACCTAAGCGATCACTCGGCGGGCTATAGCTTCTACCCAAGGGGAAAATGGCCAACCGCAGGCCGAAGGCGGCAACCCGGACAGGAAAGTTTTCGAACAATCCGAAGAACGCTTCCTGGATCCGATGCTCGCAGTCCTGCATCGCCCACTCGACGAAAGGCAGGTCGGTTTGCTGGGCACCTTCATCCTGATAGCGCTTGAGCACGCTGGAAGCGATGTAGAGCTGGCTGAGAATATCGCCCAGCCGCGCCGAGATCATCTCCCTGCGTTTGAGGTCACCACCCAGGAACAACATCGCCACGTCAGTGGCGAACGCAAATCCGGCGGAAAGACGCGTCAAGCGCCGCAGATGGCGCCTGCACTCCGGAGCGCCCGGAACAGCCACAAAGCGCCCCCCGGTCAACGCGAACCACAACGAGCGCGCCTTGTTGCTCACCACGAACCCGACGTGACCCCAGAGCGCGGCGTCGAACTCTCGCGACGCGATCGTCGGATCGGTCTGCTTGGTGGCAGCGATCTCCTCGAGCACGTACGGATGACAGCGGATCGCACCCTGACCGAAGATGATCATGCTGCGCGTTAGGATATTGGCGCCTTCCACCGTGATGCTGATCGGTACCTGCTGATAACCGCGACCCAGATAGTTGTTCGGACCAAGGCAGATGCCCTTGCCGCCATGCACGTCCATCGCGTCGTTGATGACTTGGCGGGCACGCTCGGTGCAATGGTATTTGACGATGGCGGAAATCACGGAGGGCTTCTCGCCCAGATCCACCGCACCCGCCGTCATGACCCGTGCCGCTTCCATTGCGTACACATTGCCGCCGATGCGCGCGAGTGCTTCTTCGACTCCCTCGAACTTGCCGATGGGAACGCGGAATTGGCTGCGAATGCGGCTGTATGCGCCGGTGGCGCGTGCAGCCAATTTAGCGCCGCCCGTGGTGGAAGAAGGCAGCGAGATGGACCGGCCTGCGGCGAGACACTCCATCAGCATGCGCCACCCCTGTCCCACGCGCGCTTCACCACCGACCACCCACTCCATCGGAATGAACACGTCCTTGCCCGAATTCGGTCCATTCATGAACGAACCGTTCAGTGGGAAATGGCGCCTGCCGATGTTTACTCCGGGATGATCGGCAGGAATGAGTGCGAGGGTGATACCGAGATCCGGCTGGTTGCCCAGCAAGCCGTCCGGATCGTGCAGCCGAAACGCCAACCCCAGAAGAGTGGCAATCGGTCCCAACGTGATGTAGCGCTTCTCCCACGTGAGGCGCATACCGAGCACTTCGCGACCATCGTGAATGTTGCGACAGACCACACCGTAATCGGGGATCGACCCTGCATCGGAGCCGGCGTCCGGGGCGGTCAGCGCGAAGCAAGGCATCTCCAGCCCCTTCGCCAGCCGCGGCAGATAATGGTTCTTCTGCTCTGCGGTGCCGTAGTGCAGCAGCAACTCCGCCGGCCCAAGGGAGTTGGGCACCATCACGGCCACGCAGGCAGTCGGACTGCGGCTGCCGAGTTTCATCACCACCTCGGAGTGAGCGAGCGCCGAGAATCCCAGGCCGCCGTAGTCCTTTGGGATGATCATGCCCAAAAAGCCCTTGTCCTTGATGAACTGCCAGACTTCGGGCGGCAGATCGTTGAGCTCGTGGGTAACCTTCCACTCGTCGATCATGCCGCACAATTCTTCCACCGGCCCGGCGAGGAAAGCTCTCTCCTCGAGACTGAGGGAGGGTTTCGGGATGTCGAGTAGCCGCTGCCAGTTTGGCTTCCCGCTAAACAATTCTCCATCCCACCACACCGTGCCGGCATCCAGTGCTTCCTGCTCGGTCTGTGACACTTGCGGCATCACTTTGCGGAACCAACCCAGCAGAGGATCGCTGATCAGTCCGCGGCGCAACTGCGGTATCAACACGATCGCGGCCGCCGCGACATAGGCCGTCCACAGTGTTGCCCGCCAACCCGGTGCGAGGCCCCCCCGCAGACTCACGCCAACCAGAAAGGCGGCACCCGCAGCGGTCCATGCCCAACGCGACGCACGAAAATAGGCCAACGCCCATGCCAGGCCGATGAAACCCAGGACCCAGAGCAACGTCACCATGTGGATTCTCCTGTGTGCTCGAATCGATCGCTGTGCGCCCCACCTTGCACGCTGCGTTGCAAAACTGGCACGCTGTCGGCCGATTTCGAGATATGTGTCCCAAGGATACGCACCCAAGGGTACGCGCCTAGCGGGACGCAGGATCTGCGCCCGCCCCACCGAGCAGGATTGGGCGGATCGGGACAGCCGGTACCACCATGCTTGAGCGGCCCGACGCTGTCAACCCGGAAGGCGGCGTCTAAAGCTGCGTTTCCTCCAGCGCCAGAACGCTGGCCGAGCCATTCACGATGGCCTGTTTGTAGGATTGCGCCAACGGCATGATGTGCTCGGCGAAGAAGCGTGCCGTACCGAGCTTTGCCCGGTAGAAATCGACATCTTCGGTGTCGCCATCCAGGCGGGTCTTGGCGATGAGCGCTGCGCGGGCCATCTGCCAGCCACCGGCGACGACTCCCCACAGTTTCAGATAGGGTACCGCACCTGCTGCCGCAGCTCTGGGGTTGTAGGGGTAGGTCTCGAGGAGCCAGTTGGTGGACTCGGAAAGTGCGCTCACGCCTTCACTTAAGCCGCGCCGAATCGCGTTCAGCTCGGGATGGCTGTAACGACCGAGGTCCTTGTCGAAGCTGCGCATCTCATCGATCAGCGCTTTGGCAGTCAATCCCTTTTCCGAAGCGAGCTTGCGGCCCATGAGATCGTTGGCCTGAATCCCGGTCGTGCCTTCGTAGATCGTGGTGATGCGCGCGTCGCGCAGATGCTGAGCGGCGCCGGTTTCCTCCACGAAGCCCATGCCGCCATGGATCTGCACGCCGAGCGAGGCGATCTCGATCGACTGCTCAGTGCACCAGCCCTTTACCACTGGAGTCAGCAGATCGAACACCGCCTGGTGTCTGAGGCGCTGCTCGCGATCTGGATGACGATGAGCGATGTCCAAGGCCGTGCAGGCCGCGCCTGCCAGCGCGCGCATGGCTTCCACCTGCGCTTTCATGCTCATGAGCATGCGACGTACATCTGGGTGGTGCACGATGGTGACACGCTCGCCGCCCTTCACACCGATCTCGCGACCCTGAACGCGCTCGCGCGCATAACTCAGAGCACGCTGATAGGCGCGCTCCGCCAGTGCGACGCCTTCGATGCCCACTTCGAGCCGCGCGAAATTCATCATGGTGAACATGTATTCGAGGCCGCGATTTTCCTCGCCCACCATGTAACCGATCGCACCTTCCTTGTCGCCATAGGCCATGACGCAGGTCGGGCTGCCGTGGATGCCCAGCTTGTGCTCGATGGACACGCACTTCACATCGTTGCGCGCCCCGCGACCGCCATCGGCGTTCACCAGATATTTCGGCACTACGAAAAGGGATATTCCCTTCACCCCTTCCGGAGCGTTCGGCGTACGCGCCAACACCAGATGAATGATGTTGTCCGCAAAATCGTGCTCGCCGTAGGTGATGAAGATCTTGGTGCCGTGAACTCGATAGTGGTCATCCTCAGGTACGGCGCGCGCCCGAACGGCGGACAAGTCCGACCCCGCCTGCGGCTCGGTGAGATTCATGGTGCCGGTCCATGCACCCGACACCAGTTTTTCGAGATAGGTTTTCTTTTGCTGCTCCGAACCGTGCCGCAACACGGCATTGACCACACCAGTGGTAAGCATCGGGCACAGGCAAAAGCTCATGTTGGCCCCGTTCCAGATCTCCGATACCAACCCAGAAACCAGATGCGGCAATCCCTGTCCGCCGAATTCGACATCACCTCCGAGCCCTGGCCAGCCGGCTTCTTGGAATTGCTTATAGGCAGTTTTGAACCCCGGCGGGGTGGTCACGACACCATCATCGAGTTTGCAGCCTATGCGATCGCCTGGTACGTTCAAAGGCGAGAGGACACCGGTGGCGAACTTGCCGGCTTCGTCCAGTACCGCATCGACCAGATCCGGGGTCACTTCGTTGCAGCCTGGCAGGTTCGTCACCACATCGAGTCCCGCAAGTTCCTTGATCACGAACCGCATGTCGCGCAACGGTGCAATGTACTCAGCCATAGCGAGCGTCTCCGCGGTTGATGGTTCAGAGCTTCGAGGTCAACTCGGGAACGGCCTGGAACAAGTCCGCCACCAGTCCATAGTCGGCCACCTGGAAGATGGGTGCCTCGGCGTCCTTGTTGATGGCGACGATAACCTTGCTGTCTTTCATGCCGGCGAGGTGCTGGATAGCGCCGGAAATGCCGACGGCGATGTAGAGCTCGGGCGCGACTACCTTGCCAGTTTGCCCCACTTGGTAGTCGTTAGGCACGAAGCCCGAATCCACTGCCGCGCGGGAAGCGCCGACCGCCGCGCCTAATTTGTCGGCCAATGCTTCGAGGATCTTGAAGTTCTCCCCATTGCCCATGCCTCGGCCGCCCGACACGATGACGCGGGCGGAAGTGAGTTCGGGTCGCGCAGACTTGGTGAGTTCCTGGCTGACTAGCCTCGACATGCCAGGATCGGTCCCCGGCTGGAGATTCTCTATGCTCGCGGAACCCCCTTCCACCTTGACTGCGTCGAAGCCTGTGGTACGCACGGTGATGACCTTGATGCGATCGCTCGACTGCACAGTAGCAAGCGCGTTCCCGGCATAAATCGGTCGCACGAATGTATCGGGCGATTCCACCGCGATGATGTCCGAGATCTGCGCCACATCCAGCAGTGCCGCCACCCGCGGCAGAAAATTCTTACCCGTCGTCGTGGCAGCCGCGAGAATGTGGCTGTACTCGGAAGCAAGCGCGACCACCAACGCTGCGAGCGCTTCCGCCAATGGATGCGCGTACTGGGCGGCGTCTGCGACTCTCACCTTCTCGACGCCCGCGATCTTCGCCGCCGCCTGCGCTACACCGCCGCAGTTGCTGCCGGCAATCAGCAGATGTATCGGCCCGCCTATCTGCTGCGCGGCGGCAAGCGCGTTGAGAGTGGCCGACTTGAGAGCGGCATTATCGTGTTCGGCTACGACCAGAATGCTCATTCGTGACTCCGGGTTCCTTCTCGCGGGAGGCGAGGACCTGAATTGCTTTAAGGGATTGCTTTCGCCTCGTTCCTGAGCTTCGCAACTAGCTCGTCGACGCTCTTGACCACGGCTCCGCCCTTGCGCTTGGCTGGCTCTTGCACTTTGAGCGTTCGCAGGCGTGGCGTGACGTCCACGCTAAGATCCTCGGGCTTCACCACGTCCAGGGTCTTCTTCTTGGCTTTCATGATATTGGGCAGCGTCACGTAGCGCGGCTCGTTCAGTCGCAGGTCGGTGGTCACCACGGCGGGCAGCTTGATGGCAATCGTCTCCAGGCCTCCATCCACTTCCCTTGTCACTTCGGCGTTCCCATCGGCAATCTTCACCTTCGAGGCGAAAGTCGCTTGCGGCCAGCCGAGCAGCGCTGCAAGCATCTGCCCGGTCTGGTTGGAATCGTCGTCGATGGCCTGCTTGCCCAAAATGACGAGCTGCGGCGATTCCTTACCTACGATCGCCTTGAGAATCTTGGCCACTGCGAGCGGCTGCACTTCCGCGCCGGTTTCAACCAGAATTGCGCGGTCGGCACCAATAGCCAGGGCCGTGCGCAAAGTCTCCTGACACTGTGCGGGACCGATCGAAACGACTAGAACCTCGGTGGCCACACCCGCCTCCTTCAGACGCATCGCCTCTTCACACGCGATCTCGTCGAACGGGTTCATCGACATCTTCACGTTCGCCGTCTCCACGCCCGAGCCATCTGCCTTGACCCGAACCTTGACGTTGTAGTCGACGACGCGCTTTACGGGAACCAGAATCTTCATGTTCCTGCCCTGGATTATCTATTGAAACTGGGATTGTTTTGTGGGAACGGGGTTTATCTTCTTCGAATCGCTGATTTTACCGCAGCACAAGGGCAAAAACCGAATCGACCTCACGCCAGGAGCGCTTTGGCCCGATCTCGCAGCACATTCTTTTGGATCTTGCCTGTAGACGTTTTGGGCAGTGGTCCGAACACGACCGTTTTCGGGCACTTGAAACGAGCCAACCACTCGCGACAGAAGGAGATCAGATCCTCCTCGCTGACGGGAGCGGCAGCCGGCTTCAACGTGACAAAAGCACAGGGCGTCTCGCCCCATTTCTCGTCCGGCCGCGCGACCACGGCAACCTCCAACACCGCCGGATGCCGATACAGCACGTCTTCCACTTCGATCGTGGAGATGTTCTCGCCGCCCGAGATGATGATGTCCTTGGAACGGTCCTTGATCTTCGCATAGCCATCCGGATAGACCACCGCCAGATCGCCCGTGTGATACCAGCCACCGTGGAACGCCTCCTCGGTAGCCGTGGGGTTCTTCAGGTACCCCTTCATGGTGATATTGCCGCGGAAGAAAATCTCTCCCATCGTCTGCCCGTCGCGCGGCACCGGCTGCAGGGTCTGCGGATCTGCCACCATCATATCCTCCTGCAACTCGTACGGAACTCCCTGCCGGCCATTCATTTCGGCGCGCTGCTCGACGCTCAAGTCGTCCCACTCCGGATGCTTGGCACACACGGCGGCGGGCCCGTAAACCTCGGTCAGACCGTAGACGTGGGTCAGGTGAAAGCCCATCCGTTCCATTCCTTCGATCACGGGTTGCGGAGGTGCGGCCCCCGCGATCATGCCGTAAACGGTATGCCTGATTCCGACCCGAAGCGTCTCGGGGGCATTGATCAACATGTTATGCACGACGGGGGCGCCGCAAAAGTGCGTCACTCGATGCTGTTTGATCGATTCGAAGATGGGCGCTGCCTCGACTTTGCGCAGACAAACGTTGGTCCCCGCCTTCAACGCGACGGTCCAGGGGAAACACCAGCCGTTGCAATGAAACATCGGCAGCGTCCACAGGTACACGGGAAAATGCGGCATCGCCCATGTGACGACGTTGTTCACTGCGTTGAGATACGCGCCCCGATGATGCAGCACGACGCCTTTGGGATTGCCGGTCGTGCCCGACGTGTAATTGAGGGCAATCGCATCCCATTCGTCGGGGGGCAGGTCCCACGCAAACTCGGGATCACCGCCGGCCAGGAACTGCTCGTACGTCATCTCTCCTAGGCGTTCACCGCCAGTACCGAGCGGATCGTCGATATCGATCACCAGAGGCGGCCGCGCCAGCATACGCAAAGCCTTGCCGACCACATCGGATAGTTCCCGATCGCACATCAGCACCTTGGCGCCGCCATGCTCGAGCATGAAGGCAATGGTCCCCGCGTCCAGACGGGTGTTCAAGGCATTGAGGACCGCACCCACCATCGGCACCCCGAAATGCGCTTCGAACATCGCGGGAATATTCGGCGCGATCACTGCAACCGTGTCACCTCGTCCCACTCCACGTCCCGCCAGCGCCGATGCCAGTTGACGTGACCGGGCATAGGTCTCGCGCCAGGTGGTCCTGAACGATCCGTGAATCACCGAAAGCCGGTCCGGATACACCGTGGCGGTCCGGCGCAGAAACGACAGCGGCGAAAGCGCAACGTAGTTGGCGGAATTCCTGCCTAGACCCAAGTCGTAGGAGTTGGCGGCGGTCACAGAGAAATCTCCTGCAGAAGATTGCCGTCTGCTCGCGATCTCCCAAATCCGCGTTGGCTGGGGCTTCGACCCCGAATGCGCGTTTTTGGTGCGGGCTTCGTTTTTGCTTTCTTGGTTAACGATCGGCTGATGGGGCCGAATGATACTAGATGAGACGCGGCTTCGGCTGGTAGCGGGGAAAGGCTGGAACGCACGCAAGATACTCACAGAAGCACTTGAGCGAGCAGGACTTTTTCCGAAACCCCCCAATGCAAAAGGTGATTCCTCTCGGAACCGCAACAGTGCGCGAGGCCGCCGCTACGGCCACCAGTCGCGTCCTGCATTTTCCTGAGACTCTCGACCGGACCAATCGCACTTTCATCTGTGCGGTGGTGTTCATGGACCTTGTCGAATATGGCAAGAAGCCCGTCGCCGAGCAATTACAGATCAAGGATCGACTGAACAGTCATATCTCCGAGGCAATTCAAGATGTCCCCGCATCCGATCGGATCATTCTGGATACCGGAGACGGAGTGGCGATCAACTTCCTCGGTGACCCGGAGGATGCGCTGTTTGTCGCCATGAATCTCGCCCGGGCCATCGCCAACTCCGCGATCGAGGCGCGCATAGGCGTCAATGTGGGGCCCGTGCGGCTGGTCCGGGACGTGAATAACCAGCCCAACATCATCGGAGACGGTATCAACGTCGCCCACCACGTAATGAGTTTCGCGCAACAGGGACAGGTTCTGGTTTCGCGCTCCTACTACGACACCGTCACGCGGCTCTCGGACGACTACGCGCGCCTGTTTGCCTATCAGGGTTCACGGACAGACAAACACGTGCGCGAGCACGAAGTATACGAAGTCGCCATGCCTGATGCAGACGCCAAGACGCTGTTACTACGCCGCAAGCATGCGCGGGCGAAAACATTGGCTGCGAACGGCAACGCCGGCACGGGTGCTGCATCCGCTGCGGGACTGCTAGCCAGTCGCCCACTCGCCTATGCAGTGACCGGCCTCTCGATGGCGGCGTTGGCTGCGGCGGCAGTATATTTCATGACCAACCCCGCGCCTTCGCCGCAGAAGCAGCTTGTGCGCACCCCGCCACCGGCAAGGGCCGCTCTCCCGGTTCCGATAGTACCGAGCAGCACACCAGCCATTCAACCCCAGGTCGTTACAGCGCCGTCTGTACCCGTGCCGGAAGCAGCGACCGCGTCGATCGCACCGGAGCCTCCTGTACAAGCGGCACCGAGTCCAGTGGAGCATGCGCCCAGGAAAACACCTCCCAAGGGAACACCACGAGTTACCAACATCCGACCAAACCATGGGTTGGCACTCGAGACCCACCCCGAAAGCGTGCGTGTGAAGCCCGCGCCGCCGACGTCGACAGATACCAAGGCAGAGACCCAGGAGCCGATCAAGCCAGTGCTTGCGCCGATCGTGCCAACGCTCGCTCCGTCCTCGCGGTTTCAGGTCCAAAAACCGCTCACGGGACCGACCGCAGTAGTGCTCCTGGCGATATCGCCTTGGGGCGAAGTATTCGTCGACGGCAAACCAGCCGGAATCAGTCCGCCCATGTCTGAGTTGGAGCTTCCGGTGGGCAAGCACAGAATCGAGGTCCGCAACAGCAGCTTCAAGCCATACCAGGAGGATGTCGACCTCAGCTCGAACCAGACCACCAAGATCAAACACAAATTCGCTCAGGGCAGGTAGGGACCTTTGATGCGGAGTAACCAAGTCTGCGTGCTAGCTCTCCTCTGGGGAGTGCTGCTGTTGCTGGGCGGCTGCCAGAGCCAAGCGGTACAGGAATTTCCGCTCACCAAATTCAAGGCCGAGTCGATGCTGGACGAAGGTATTCGTCAATACGATAACGGGGACTACAAAGTGGCCGCACGTACCATCCAGGGATCGCTGGACGCTGGGCTCACGACTCGTTCGCAAGCGCGTGCGCACAAGTACCTGGCATTCATATACTGCATCGGAGGCCAGCAGAACCAGTGTCGCGACGAATTCCGCCGCGCGCTGGAAATCGATCCGAAGCTCGACCTCAAGCCCGAGGAGGCAGGCCATCCGATATGGGGTCCTGTCTTCAAGAGCGTCAAAGCCAGCACGCCCAAGCAGTGACGATCCCCCACTAGATGAGCGCAGTGAACACCCAACAAGCGAATCAACAACTCGGCCGCTACGAAATCCTATCGGAACTCGGGCAGGGCGCGATGGGTGTCGTCTATAAGGCGCGCGACCCGGTGCTAGATCGAGTGGTCGCGATCAAGACCATCAATCTCACGTT
>Ga0209048_10002751_pt1 | contig 17287 bp, 16 predicted proteins | sample FrelakmetCRP12CR_FD_187146 | JGI IMG/M metagenome (GOLD analysis project Ga0209048, IMG submission 187146) | Freshwater lake sediment microbial communities from the University of Notre Dame, USA, for methane emissions studies - CRP12 CR (SPAdes)... | ecosystem: Environmental > Aquatic >... | reverse complement strand
GTAGGAATGGATCTCCATGTCCGTGGCAATGGTCCAGTGCATTGCGCACTCTATCTTGAAATCGTCTTCCTTCTCGAAATAAAAGGGTTCGGCATTCACGACCGTTGTTCCGGAGACGATGCGCTTGATATAGTCCTGGATGCCGTTGTCGTATTTGAAGGTTACCGGTTTCTCCCCGTCGCGGGGGTCCTCGATCGTGATCTTGAGCCCCTTATTGAGGAAGGCCTTGCTCTCCGATACATCGAGAATGTTCTTGTAATTGAAGGTGGTTTTCGTAAAAATCTCGGGGTCGGGGTGAAAGTATATCCGGGTGCCGTGCGCCTTGGTCGGCTTCCCTTTTTTGAGATTTCCCTTCGGCTTGCCGCGCGAGAACTCCTGTGTCCACTCGTAGCCATCGCGCCAGACCGTGGCTATAAATACCTCCGACAATGCATTCACGACCGATGCGCCCACGCCGTGCAGGCCGCCCGAGGACTTGTAGACCGTATGGTCGAATTTGCCGCCTGCGTGGAGCGTGCAGAGGATGGTCTCGATAGCGGGCCGCTTCGTTTTCGGATGGATGTCAACGGGAATGCCTCGGCCGTTGTCCTCAACGGTCACACCGCCGTCTTTCTCGATCGCGATCGTTATCTGTGTGCAGTAGCCGTTCAGCGCTTCATCAACAGCGTTGTCGAGCGTCTCCCAGACGAGGTGATGCAGACCGTGCACATCGGTTGAACCGATGTACATCGCCGGCCGCTTGCGGACCGGTTCCAGACCTTCGAGCACGGTAATGTCTTTAGCGGTATACGTCTCTGCCACGATTGAACCTCCCTGCTCTCTTGCTAAAAAGAGCACTAAAAATAGCACACCATGACGACAGCGGTCAATGGGAAAATCAGAACCACGAAGGACGGATAATTCATGACGGATGATGGATGACCGTTCACTACGCACACTAGGACTATAGACAAAAAGTCTTTTGCATCCGTCGTCCCTCGTCTCACTTCCGTCGTCCCTCGTAACTCGTTCCTCGCAACTCCCGAATCCTCTCCACCATCGGAGGATGGGAGTAGTGGAACTTCGCATAGAGAGGATGGGGGTGCAGATTGGCGAGGTTCTCGCGCGAAAGCTTTACCAGGGCGGATGCCATGGCATCCGGACGGCCGGTAAGTTCAACAGCAAAAAGGTCAGCCTCTCGCTCGTCTCTCCGGGACAGATACGAAAACAGCGGGGTGAGCGGGAACATGACGAGAGAGCTTAAGAAACCGAAGATAACGGCGCGGGCGAAGAATGAAGCATCGGCAAGACCGATCATGCCCGGCAACCCCTTCCATGTGAAGAGATGATATGCCAGGAACAGTCCTCCGAACGCCATGGCCTCGGTCAGGACGATCCGCTTCAGCACATGCCGCTTCTTCCAGTGACCTGCCTCGTGCGCAAGGACCGCGAGGATCTCCTCTACGGTCATGTGCTCGATCAGCGTATCGAACAGAACGATCCGCTTCACCCTGCCGATGCCGGTGAAGTATGCATTCGAATGACGGCTTCGACGGGATGCGTCCACCTGGAATACGCGGCTTACCTTGAGCCCGGCGCGCGCCATCAGATCCCGCACCTTCTCCTCCAATCCCTCCGCCTTCACAGGTTCAAATTTAAAAAAGAGCGGTTCTATGACGACCGGTGAGATATACATGACGAAAATGCCGAAGACGAGGAGAAAGGACCATACCCAGAGCCACCACCACGCGGGGCTGGCCTGAATGATCGCGAGCACCGAGACAACGACCACGCCGCCCAGGACCGAAGAGATGGTGATCGATTTGATCAGATCGGAAAACCAGAGACGCAGGGTCATGGTATTGAAGCCGTAACGATTTTCAATCGTGAAATTTCGGTACAGGCTGAACGGAATGTCGATGAGCATCTCAGCATACATGAGGAGGAATAAAAAGAGCAGTCCTCCCCACAGCAGAGAACCGGTCAACGTGAGGATCCAGCGATCGTAGACCCCGAGCAGACCGCCAAAGAGGAAAAGGATGGTGAGCAGATTGCCGATGATCGATTCAATAAGGCCGACGCGGCTGTTCTCAAGGGTGTAATCGGATATTTTTTTCAGCAGTGCCGGATCAATCGCGCCCTGAAATTCAGAAGGCACAGTTCGGCCATGCGCTTTTAAATAGGCCAGGTTCAGATATTTGAGCCAGTACCCGGTCCCCAGAATGACAAGGTAGGCTGTGAAAACCGCAGCAGACATGGGACGCATGATACAATCATTCCGAAGGAGCGTCAAGGCCTGATTGGGACAAGGAATACAAATAACCGGGAATTATCGACTGGGAAACGGCGGTTGGTGCCGGGAAGAGGATTCAATACGGACAGGATTCAGGAATGAACAAAACCTGAACTATATCGTAAGATGCAGAAAAGAACGCTACGATTGAGACAATAACGCTATGGCCTTGGTCCTGCTCTTTACGTTCAGTTTCCGGTAGACACGATACAGATGGGTCTTGACCGTTCGCTCGCTGATGCTGCTGCTGACGGCGATCTCCCTGTTCGAGGCGCCCTTGAGGACATGGGCAAGCATCTCCTTTTCTCTGTTCGTGAGTGAAGGAATCGCGGGGAGGTGGGCTTGGAGTGATTCTGTCAATATCATGGGATTGGTTATTGTCTTCTCGAGGACCCTGCGCTCAGCCCATATTCCACCCTCAAAGACACATTGGATTGCTTTTATCATGAAGGCGGGCGAATCGGTGGTCCTGAAGTATCCCCTGACACCCATCTTTATGTCAGATATCAAATCTTCATCGGAAGGGGTTTGCTGGAGAATATAAATGATCCTGGTCCGGGGCGACTTTGCTTGAACTAAGTTCATAAATCGCGCAAGGGGTTGGCCTTTCAGGATATCGGGATTTAAAAGCATGATATCGGGAACCGCTGTCAAATGCTTGATGGCAGTTTCGCGAGAGGAGACGGTTGATTTAATGTCCATCGAGTCCTGCCGACCCAGCGCAGAGGAGAGTGCTTGAACCTGCGCGGGATCATTTTCTGCGATCATTACGCTAACAGCTGACATGGCAACCTCATTTCTATAACAACTATAACCGTAACATATAGTAACAGGATAGTAATAGTTTAGTAGGAAATTGTCCGGTTGTCAAGGCGGGATAATGAAAAAAAATTGGTGTTAAATTGCATAGTAATGCAACTGCCCGCTGGCGTTGCACCACTGTTAAAACACATCAACACCGAAAGAAAGGAGCAATTCACCGAGCAGTGACAGCGGCAATCCGACTACGTTGAAGTAGCACCCATCGATCTTGTCTACCAGCAAAGCGCCACGTTCCTGGATGCCGTACGCGCCGGCCTTGTCGAGCGGCTCCCCGGTGGCTATATAAGAAATTATCTCGTGCAGCGCAAGGCTGCGAAACCAGACATCCGTGATCGAAGCGCGGGTGACGGCCTTTCCGGTTGCAGCATCCATGACCGCGAGGCCGGTGATCACGCGATGCACATTGCCGGAGAGCAGCTTAAGCATACGTTCGGCATCCCCTGGATCCGCGGGCTTGCCGAGGATTTCGTCATCCAGCACAACTATAGTATCGGCAGCAATAACAATACCCTTTCCTGCCCGAGCGGCCGCAACACGCGCCTTGTCGAGCGCTACCCGCACTGCATATCCCTCTGGCGATTCCCCGGGCAAAACGCTCTCGTCCACATCGGCGGGATCAACACGGAAATCCAGACCGATCTGACGAAGCAGCTCTTTGCGGCGGGGCGAATTGGATGCGAGGATAATGGGTCCGGTCATGCGCGTCCTTGCAAGCTGGTTAGGCGGTATGCAGCATTATGTCTTACTGATCGACATCAATACTACGGTTTGAACCCGGTCGTGTCAAGCAATAAACGGATTCCGAGCGGGATTCAAGAGTGTTCAAGCGTGTCAGAGTTCTTAAGGTATTCTGATCCGGCCGGTTGCCGCCACGATAACCTTAAACCTCGTCTTCTTCGTCGCATCCTGGATACTTATCGTTCCCCCGTTGGAGGTCCCATTCGTGTTTAGATGGACCACTTTCACATTTGAGTCTATGTGCACGCCCAGTGGCAAAACTGTCCAGTCATACACGATCGTATGCCAGTTGCTGCTGTTTACGGACCGGTCCCCTTGCAGCAGCCGGTATCTGCGTTTTTCAGGTTCAAACTCCACCCGGTGTTCCAAATTGACGCTGATCGCCGTGCTCCTCGCGCATCTCAAAGTAGATACAATGCTTCTTGTTACTTCCCGAAAGGTAAGGTCTCTTTGCCAGTCTGCAAATGAAGGCGCCGCCAAAGCTGCAAGAACTGTTGCAATAACCACAACGATCATAAGTTCAAGCAATGTAAAACCATTTTCTGAACACCCGATATTCGGTCCCATTCCGTCTTGTTTCATGCCTCCTCCTATCTGCGAAACGCATTGGTTATACCGAAAATCCAATTGGATCTTCAGTTTTTATACCAAACTGTATACCAGAGTGCAGATGCTGACCAATTGCGATATGCAGACCTGTTTTGGATTAACAAAAATAAATGGTAATGTTTTCGATAGGCATGTATTTTAATTTTATTCGCAGAACATTGATGGAATCAGGTAATTGCGGGAGTTATGAAGACGAGAATGATGCGGGATTAGTTAGTAGCACACTTTACAAATCGAAGTGGGGAGATTTTTATCAGAGGGTAGTGTAATCATGCGAGCGCTGCTGCCGGGATTACTGCATTCTGATATTGCCCGTATTGGATACAGAGACAATGAATGTTCGTGTTCCTACTTGGTCCTGAACTGTTATGGTCGCGGAGGTAGCTAAGCTATACGTTGACGTCCCATTAGGATAAAATTGAATGTAAACAGTCGGGGTAAAAGTGACTTCGGACTTGATGTTCGACCAGTCCGCCGCTGCAATCCCCGGGAAGGTGGCATTGTATGCCTGGTTTCCCTGCCGTTTGCCGTACTGTCGCGTAGCCGCGTTGAACTGCACTTCCTGTTCCTTATTGGTGTTAATAGCAGCACTCTTCGCCAGACGGAGTATATTAACGAAGTCCATCGCAGTTTCTCTGGCTTCAAGACTTCGGCGCCACTGAAGGAAAGACGGCAGGGCCATGGCGGATAAGGTGCTGATAATAAGAAGTACCATTATCATCTCAATCGCGGTATAACCCCGTGAAGAGCGATTTTTTATGCTAAGCAGTAGACTCACTTGGGTCCCCCTCCTTCAAACGGTATCGAGATCGTGTATTTTTGCGTTGTTTTTAATCCATCCGGGTCTTGGGCCGCTAATTCTACCACATGGCTGCCGGAAGCCGCCGGTGTTATCGGCCAAGAAATCACGCCAGTATTACTATCGATAGTCATTCCGGAGGGTGCAGACACAAGTGAAAATGTTATCGGATCTCCATCGGGGTCTTCGGCAGTGACCCGATAGGTATAGACATCGCCATGAATTTCCTGGGGCGGGCTGGAAAGAATCCGCGGCGCTCCATTCGGAATTACCATATTCTGGGAAACAAATGGGGAGCCTTTCCCTTCACGGTCATAGGGGATAACCGTCAGGATGATTTTATCGCCGCGTTTAAAATGGTCTCCCGAGAGTTTCGGGGAATCATCAGCAATTTCATTGCCGTTCACCGACCATTTATAAATGAACCCGACGTCGTCACCGTCAGGATCGTATCCTGCCGGCTTGACCGTAATATCCACCCCGGCATGTATATCATCGGGACTAAACGGAACGGACAAGACACTCGGCGGGCTGTTGCCAATCGTAACCTTTGCAGCACCTTCCGAACCATCGCATTTAATGGTAACGGTGATCTCATCGCCTTTCACAAATTGTTTTTTTAAGAGCCAACCGGTGGCCTCACTAATGATGACCTGATTGTTCCTCCGCCATTCATATGAAACATTTCCCGTACAGGAAAAAACGACCTGGATATCCGTCATAACGGTCGGCGTTTCAGGCAACATTTTCACCTGAAGACTGCCCGTTGATTTTTGCGCGGGTATTTTTGCCGCGGCGGTGGCAGATGCCCGCTCAGGTGAACCGCCGATCGACTGATTTGACTCCTGCTTCGTGCAGGCGAAGATGCTCAGGACGGCGACCACCATACACAGCACATTATTTTTTACCGTCAGAGGTCGCATGCGCAATCCACCCGGAAGGCTGAGAGCATGTTCTTTTGTCATTTTGCGTCCTATCTCTGCCTCCAATAAAGCGGCAGCACCTGACCGCCTGGCGCCAGAGTCTGTTTGCATAGACCGCCTCCACACCCAATAAGCCCGCTCGGCTGGACGCCAGAGGGAATACCGGTGCCGAGCATAAGCGTCCGGTCGGTCCGCTGCAGCAAATTTCCCTTTGCATCGCGCGCATAGGAATTCTTAGCCCACTGAGGAGTTAAAGTATCATTGGACGTATCCAGATTCAAAGCAGCCATACCTGAATAGTAATCTAAGGCGTATAATCGCGCAGTGCCGAGATTCCCGGTTTGGCATGGATCGGTAACCGTTACAGCAGTGCTCGGAGCATAAGTCGTAAAATAGACAACACCGTTAATGAGCGTCGGCGGGGCAAGAACTTTTTCTCCTTGGTACAGAGTCGCATCATTATGTTCCGCTCCATAAATGCGCATATACCATCCGTAATAGGTGGTGTTAGTAGGATTTGATGCCATGTCAAGAAGGCTCTTCATGGTACCAACTTGAGTCTGCGTCCCATTTTGCATCAGATTCGATGAAACATCCAGCAAATTAGCCTCCGTCAATGCGGTGTTCTGTCCCTTATCAATCAATCCGTAGAAACGTTCAATCACCGCCTGATTCAATGGATGCTCTCGGTCCCCTGTGCCGAAGAAAATCCGGGGCAAACTATTTTTATCGATTGTAACTGAGGGCTTATAAAATATTTTTCTGCCCGTCGTACCATCGGATGCAGCCGCAACACCCGCGCCGGGATCACCTGTATAACCTGGATTAGAGCTGAATATCTTCGTAACAGTCCAATTCGAAGTGTTCGCATCCTGGACATTAATGCGCCAAAGATTGCCGCCCGAATCGCCCGCATAGAGCCGGTCCGCATAGCCATCATAATTAGCGTCTACAGCCGTCAGCTCGCTGATCATTGCATACGAACTCGTACTTGTATAGCCCCATATCTTTGATCCTCCATTGCTCAGGTTGGGGCTCGGCGTGGGGGTATTCAGCGTTGCCAGTTCCACGGCGTAAATTGCCCGCCCTTTGTACAAAGACGAGTTTAAACCTGTAACCAGCGTCGATCCCGTGCTGGTCAACGGATATCCGCTTCCATCCAGTCCGCTGTCGGGCGTCGTAACAGCACTGACGCAGGACCCGCTGAATGTCTGGGTCGCGCCGTAGCGTGCATCTTCATTACAGTTGTCATAGCCGCCGCCGATAAAAACGGCGATTTTATCATTTGACACTCCCTTGATCTTCACGATCTTCGGTTCGCTCCAGGCTTCCCCCATGTCACTATAATCCGTTGTTGTTGTTTTGGTGGTTCCTGACCATCTCGTGGTATTGCTGATGCTCCAAAGAAATTTGGGGGTCGTGGGGTCAGTCACATCAAGGGCATAGTAATATCCCGCTGTCGGCTCACTGTCAAGACCGCCACCCCTTCTGAGGCCGACGACAAGGACCACCTTATCGCCTGCGGACACACTTATGCTCGCTGCATTCGGATTTGCCTGATAGGTATACTGCACCACCGTGCTGTCAACGAAATAGGAATGTGCATTGCCTTGAAGATACTGGAGGGTCGGAAGGACTTCCGGTGGTATAAACGCCCAGGCTTCGCTGCCGTCACAGTCATTGAAAGCATGCAGCATCCCGTCATTGGCTCCCGTGTAAATCATACTCTTGTTGACGTTACAGTTTGATTCATTGGCCGGTGTGGCCACATAATCATATGCGGCGTAACTGATTATTAACGGTTTGGAATGGAGAATGTCCCCGAGAATCCATTGACTCTTTTCCACAAAATTACCGTTCAAATTGTTATCATAGGTGTCGAATCCTGATACGTAATTAATGAGTGTCTTCACGTCCGCAGTTGCCGAACCCGTAATAACAGCTCCCGGCAACCCCATAACCGCAGCCGTCAAGGATGCGTTTTTTGTGCTGAAAGCGTTGCTCGGTTGTGTCAGGTCTATGTTCGAACCTAGATAGGTGTAGATCTTACGCTGCTCCGTGCCGGTGATATCACAACTCGCACAACTGATGGCAAAATCCCTGGACATCAGCAGAGCTCCCACGCCACCTTTTTCTACATCACCGCCGTCCACCACAGAGCTCCAATAGGATTTAGCGCTGGATCGGAACCCGCCATTTTGCGTTCCAATAGGCAGTTGTGCTCCGTCCCGGTCATCGTATCCGTTTTCATTGTTGTCTACGTAAGTTGCAAGAGTATTATTCACATCATAGACCGCCGACGAGTCAAGAACAATGCTGGTCGTCGGACTGGTATACACTCCGAGACCGAACTTTTTCAGGTTGCCGCTCCACATGGCCGCAGTCTCAGGCCTGAAAAATCCCATATACACCCTGGCCCCTGCGTAGGTCTTGTTTTCAGGGCTCACCGGAACCACAGGCGCCACAAAGGACGTGTTTACGCTGGCAATCTGGCCCATGATTTGGGTTAATGCCTTGGACAATCCTTGAGCGCTCGTTGCGGCGTAGTAGGCGCCGCGGCCGTGCTTATTATCAGCCGCCAATCTCAGGAGATCGTACGCTTCGGCATCAGCTCCTACCGTACCGAATCCGACCGTGAATGTGGTTACGCTCTGTGTGCCGCTTATATCCGAACGCAGATCGTTTTCATACAGATATCTCGCAATACCTGCGAGTGAATGATTTTCATTACTCCCATTGCACGTAGTATAGGCAGGAGTGCCATACCCGGAGCAGAAGCTGCCGTCCCAGTGGTTTGCACCATACGTAGTCGTTATCAAATTTAAGGCAGAATGCGTGTCGGAATTCGACATGCCATCGGTCACGACAATAACATAGTTTTTCTGGCAACCGTACTGAATAGGAGAGATATAATGCGTCCCGTCGCCGCCGGTTGCAACTGTTTTCCCTATCGTAGCGCCGAATGCCGGCGCGCCGCCCTGATAATATCGCAAGGCTTCAAAAAGCGCCTCGCCGGTCGGCGTATTGCCGCTGGCACTCAGCGTTTGGATGGTATCCGCCAGTGCTGAACGGTTCGAATAGGTGCCGCTGAAGATAGCGTCCAAGTCTTTAATCGTCGAATAATAGGTAGGCAAAGTACCTGTAGGCACTGATGCCAGGAAGGTTGCGCCTGCGGGACTGCCGCTTGGATAGTAATACGTCGTGAGCCCGAACCTCACTCCATGCGTCGTCTGCACAAGAGTGGACATTACTGATTGGGCAATGTTGATTTTCGGGATGTCTTCGTTCGACGCGTCGTAGATCCAATTGATGTAGTTACCCAGGTCATAGGTTGCATTACCGCAGGAACCGTTTGAATAATTAGTATACGTCTTGCAGTTACCATTACTCTTCCAGGCAGTGCATATTGAAACGTTCTTATAGCAACAACTGACGACCCCGCTGGTTTTATTCAATGAAAAGGTGTTTGTGATGCCGAAAGTTTTAAGTAAATTCGGATAGTCTACAACCGTATCGTTTGGAGAAACGACCGAAAAAGTGCAAACGGGAAGGCTCGAGACCGGCGAAAAGTAAATATAGTTTGCATCAAAGACGGTATTTGTATCGCATGAGGATCCATCTAACCCTGTACTGCTCGTACAGTTATAGGTTGGGGCATAGGTGATGGCTTTGTTGTAGATGGTGCCGCCGCCAGGGATGGTCTGTGCCATGCTGCCCGAATTGTCTATGATGATGAGGACGTTCGGCTGAAGTACGACCGGTGATCCGCCGTAAATCCTGGTGTCCCCCGAAAACAGATCAGGTCCGGCCATTGCCTCGGCCGGAAATACCGCGGCAACCAGCGTAGCACAAAGCATTATGGAAAAATATATTTTTTTCATATTGACTCCTTTCAACGCATGGGGCTGTCACAATTCTTCGTCAACCTACTCAGCAGCAACACACTTTTCTTCAATCAATTCGCGCGTTGCCCTGATACTTCATCATAATTTATCCTGTTTCCTGTGGCCCACTCCGGCGATTCAATGTTGCTCATTCCGCATGACCCATCCGGATTCAGCAACCCTTGCCATTTACCTTCACTGTTCAAATGATCCAGCGCATTCTGACAGGATACGCTCTGCAGGCTGTCCATGTGCGGTTTACGCCGCCAAGCATCTTTTTGCGTATATCTGAAAAAAATCAGACTTGACTTATATGCACCCTGATATTTAACCTCCGGGTGATAGTCGTTCCAAGCCGCCTTATTTTTCTGCTGCGCACCGCCACTCACGGCAAAAAATGCAGTAATGAGCATCACCAGAAGTCCCCATAAGATATTTTTCATAAAAGCCTCCATGCGGTTGCTGTGTTCATTAGATTATTACCCATACAATTTCAGCCAGACAATATATGCTAATTACTTACCACCTGGACAACGTTCGTCTCAATTTGTGCCGTGGCGTTATGCGGCCCGCTTCCATTCGCGGTTATCATAAAATAGATTCCGCTGAATTTTGGCTTACCGTTCGAATCCAGATCAGCATCATAAATGGATCCGACCGGCAACGGGCCTTTATTCAGAAATTTCACACTTACGGTGGCCGTATTGGTACCCATGGAGATCGGCGGACCCGACCAGCTGGTGTTAGAACCGGTGGAATATGTACATGCCGATATAAAATCACAAGCTTGGGTAAGATTCGCCGGATTCGATGCATATGTCGCTGCTGTGTCCGCCATGGAGAAAGCGGCTTCTGCGTTTTTGTAATTGCCTGCGATTTTCAGATCCGTGGATGCCCTATCCAGCACCCACACTCCCAACAAGGTTAACAGCGCAAGCAGCACAAGGGCCATGATCAAGGCGATCCCACGTTCATTTCCCTTGACCATAGAGTGACCATCTCCTGGTTTTTTAATCAGATCTCTTTTCATGTTCCCTATTGATCCGTTTGCGCATCCCATCTCATGCTCCTACCGGTTTCTAATTTTTATAAGCGTTTCCATCTGTCTTATCTTTGGCACCTTGTTGGAAAGGGCAACCGTTACCGCTGTCTGGCCCGTTACCGTTACTCGAACAGCGCGTATCGAACTCAGCGTAGTGACAGTCGGCGCGCTCGTTTCATTCGGCAGTGGATATTGATCCAGGAGGTATTGGAATTGAAGACCGTTGTTCGCCATGTTTTGAGCGATTACATTTGTTGTGCTGTTTGTTGTGCCCGCTTGATCAACCCGCATCAGGCACAGTTGCCCCGTAGGGCAGGTTCCAGTGTTTCCGAGGTAATATTGGATTGTAATTGGCGGCAGCGGAGTCGCTGTGGCTGGAGTCGCTATAGAAGTAAGCTTGCAAATAACATCTCCGGTGTTGAAACTGACATTAGTCGGGTCGGTAAAACCACTTACAGTGTTAAGCATGATCGAGTTAACACCGGGAGTTCCGGCAACTTGATAAATTCTGTCTGTCCCTCCCGGTTGTGTCTTGTCAACGGGTCGGATAATTCTTACATAATCGTTACTGCTGAATGCACTCACCGAACCGTCATTATCCACAATAAACGTATTCGGCGACGCAGTACCTGTTTTCGGCGACGGTGTAGGTGTTATCCTGGTGATAATACCCGAAGGACAGCCCGAACTGATACTAATCACTGATGATGTTGTCCCTGCGCTTATCGGTGAAGTGCCTGTTGCGTTTGTTTGGAGAAGAAAACCGGCTATTCTGAGGTCCCTGGATATGCTGTCCACGGCGATCCGAAGGTTCTGCTGCACTTCCACTGTTTCATCCGAAGTATATGCATTCTGCTGATGAGAAATGTAAAGGGAATACATGGCAGCCATTACGATACCGAGCATACCTGCAACCATCAGCAGTTCGATCATGGTAAAGCCGCGTTCATCCTGACCAGTCTGTTTTTTCATTTAGAGCACCATTTTGTGTGTCGTGTAGGTCGTCGTGAAGGTCCCATGATTAACATGCACAGTTATTTCGGTCATTCCTAAAAAAGGTGCGCCATTAAAAGTATTCGCGCCTATATCGAAGGTTGCACTGACCTGGCCTGCTCCGGTGATGTTCACGGTGGGTAAGAGCTGTTGAACGCCGGTCGACCAGTCGACAAGATACAGATAACTGTTCGACGACGTTGAGGAGGCAAAGAGAGAATCAGAGATACTGCGCGCACTGATCTCCTCAGCGATTTGTTGCGCGATAAAATTGTCAACCGATACCCTGTTGGCCACGGTATTGGCGCGCATCGCAACGACTTGCATTGTGGCTACCGCAAGCAATCCAATCGCCATGATCATTATAGCAATAAGCATCTCCAAAAGGGTGAATCCTTTCTGATTTCGGACCGGGCGTTCAATCATTCTGCTCTCCTAATTGGTACGAGATCTCATATGCGCGTGCGCTCCGTCAGAAGGGTTCGTAGGCGCCACCTCTGCGATCATGAGATCTCCGACCTCCCATTCGTGATGACGGCAGACTGGACAGCGTTCCCATATCAGGGTCTCAGGATACGGAGTTTCGAGTACCGATGAACATTCAGGGCATATGATTGTGCAATTCTTCATAAAAATTGCCGTTCCTTTCATCGTATCGAATTGCATTCAATTACTTAAGAATGCAATACTTGAGCCATATCAATCTAGCGGATTTTCAGTTAGTTAGAAGTGAGTCTCTTAGAAAAATGAACTATGGAATTCCCTGGTAGGTAATTAATTACACAACAACGATCCCTGCATACCCAACCACTTGATCGTAGTCACCGCTTACCTCGCCGGAGTTTGTATATTTGACCAACTCTGCTCTGGTAGCGCCAAGGAGTTTGCAGGCAACAAGCATGGCCACAGCTGGACCGTACCCGCACATGGTGATGCCGTATTCCCTGACAACGCGATACAATCCTTCGGGGTCGCGATCCAATATCTGCTTAATGGCTTTAAAATCCTTTTCCTTTGCAACAGCAGCCCGTTCATAGTGACTCATATCGGAACTGGCGATGATGAGTACCTTGGGAATTTCTGATTTCGGATTTCGGATTTCGGATTTATTCTCCGCTTTATATTCCGAACTTCGCATTCCGAATTCCGCAATCGCCTCCCCTATCGCCTTTCCAACCTCTTTGCACGTCTCGAGACTCGTATCAAGCATCTGGATCGGGACTATCTTGAAATCCCTCTTAAAATGCTGGATAAAGGGAAGCTGCACCTCAAGGGAGTGTTCGCGAAGGTGGGCAAGGGAATCTTCATGGATGCGCGCGGATTTTGAAAGGATCGAGTCGGCCAGGGCTTCGTCGATCTCGACCAGGCCGAGTGGCGTCTCCCATCGGCCTCTGGCCATGAGGGAAACCGGCGCGCCGAGACCGGTGTGGTTCGGCCCGATGAGCACAAAGGTGTCCGGCAGTTCGATCCGGGAGTATACTGCCCCGGCCACTGATCCGGAATAGATCAGACCCGCATGGGGAGATACGATACCGAGGGCTTTTGTTTTTACAACACCCGGCACGATGAATTCCCGGACCTGCTGCATGAGCTCCCCGGGGGAGCCTTTGTAGAACTGTCCTGCTACAGCCGGATGACGAAGCATAGGCACCTCCGATGAGCTGACAGATGACTAACTACCGATGGAGAAGTCAGGACACCGGGGGAAAATTTTGGATCTGACGGGTTTTTCTCCGTGTCCTCTGTGTCTCTGCGGTAAAAAATCTTATTATTTTGATTGGATCACTGCACAGCAGCAGCTAAAACGCCCTCTTCTCTGCATTTTCGAACCTAGTGTACCGGTTGACGAATGTCAGGTCCACTTTGCCGATCGGTCCGTTTCTCTGCTTCCCGATGATCACCTCGGCCTTTCCCCTCTGGCCGCACAGGCATTCTCCGTCGTAGGGACATTCACACTTGTTATAGACCTCATCGCGATAGATGAATAATATCACATCCGCGTCCTGTTCAATGGCGCCGGATTCGCGAAGATCAGCGAGCATGGGTCTTTTTTCCTTGCCGGGCCGCGTCTCCACGGCCCGGTTCAGTTGCGAGAGCGCTATGACCGGGACCTGCAGCTCTTTGGCGAGCGCCTTGAGCGAGCGTGAGATATTTGAAATTTCCTGCTCGCGGCTGCCCTCATCGCCTCTGCCGCGCATGAGCTGCAGATAGTCGACAATGACGAGGTCAAGTCCCTGATCGGCCTTCAGCCGGCGGGCCTTGGCCCGCGTCTCGAGCACCGAGATCGCGGCAGTATCATCGATAAAGATCGGCGCATCCGCCAGCTTGCCCGCAGCGGTGGAGAGCGGCGTCCAGTCTCGTTCAGACAGGTGGCCGGTCCGAAGTTTATGCGCGTCCACACGCGACTCGGAACCCAGCATACGGAGCACAAGCTGTTCCTTTGACATTTCGAGGCTGAAGATCGCCACGGACTTTCCCTTTTCGATGGCCGCGTAGGCTGCGATATTCAGACAGAACGCCGTCTTGCCCATGGATGGCCTGCCCGCAACGATGATCAGGTCGCTTTGCTGAAATCCTGATGTCCTCTCGTCCAGGTCCAGAAAGCCGGTCGCAAGGCCGGTGACCATCTCTTTTTTCTCATAGAGCCGTTCCACGATCGCGAAGCTGTGTCCGACGATGTTCTTCATGGAAACAAAGGAGTCCTTGATCTTGCCCTGGGCGATCTCGAAGATCGATTTCTCGGCCCGGTCCAGAAGTTCATCGATATTGACCACGGTCCGCGAGTCTTCATAGCTCTGGGTGATGATATCGGTGGCGGAGTGGATGAGCTTGCGAAGAACGGCCTTTTCGCGCACGATCCGGGCGTGGTGCTTGATGTTCGCCGCCGTGGGAACGAGGCTCACCAGCGTTGCGAGGTATGACGCCCCCCCCACCGCCTCGAGCCCGGTCTTGCCGCGAAGCGCATCCGAAAGTGTTACGAGATCGATCGCGTCTCCGGTTTCGAACATGTCGAGCATGACGGCGAATATCCTGCGATGGGTGTCCTTGTAGAAATCATCGGGAGAAAGAATTTCGATGACTTTATTGATGGAGTCGTTCTCGATCAGGATGGCGCCAAGCACCATCTGCTCGGCTTCGATATTTTGCGGGGGAAGTTTTTGGAGAGAAATTTCGGTCTGAACGGACATGGCAGAACCTCGCGAAGGGGAAAAAGAAAAAAAGGAGCCAGAAGTCAGAACCCGGAATGGATCTCCTGACTTCTGTCTCCTGGCTCCTGAATGCTGTTGGTTTTAGAGCTGTTCTTCCGCGACCACCGAGACCTTGAATTCGGCAAGAATGTCCGCATGCAGCTTCACAGAGACGGTATAGTCGCCGAGACGCTTGATCGGCTCATCGAGGACGATCTTCCGCTTGTCGATCTCCACGCCCTGCGCCTTCACCGCTTCAGCGATGTCCATAGACGTTACAGAACCGAAGAGCTTGCCCTCTTCGCCGGTCTTGGCCTTGATGACGACGGAAATTCCCCTGATCCGGTCTGCTTCACTGGAGGCCTCTTTTTTTATCTTGCGTACGCGGTCCGAGACCATCTTCTTCGCGTGATTCATTGCGTTCAGGTTATCAGGCGTTGCCTCGATCGCCTTCTTGTTCGGCACCAGAAAATTCCTGGCATAGCCGTCCGCAACCTTGACGAGGTCGCCAATTTTCCCCAATTTGTCGATATCTTCACGTAAAATTACCTGCATTATTGTTCCGACTCCTTTCGAATAATCTGTGCCGGAGATACTACCAGAAACCGGGGCAGGCGTCAACAAGGAATTGCTTCGCAACATCATCCCGTTGAGCAAACGCTTTTTGTCGTGCCTTATGAGGAAATCCGGTCTCTGCCGCTCTTTTTTGCCTTGTATAAATTCTCATCCGCCCTTCTGATGATATCGTCCACCGAACGGTCGCTCTCCTGGACACACACGACCCCGAGACTCAGGGTAACCGCGACATTCCCGATCGACTCTTCCCTGACGCTCGTGCGGATTCTCTCGGCAAGGCCCCTGGCATCTTCCAGACTGGTGTCCGGCATGATGATAAGAAATTCCTCTCCCCCGTAACGGCCAAGGATGTCGTAGGCACGGACGATGTCCCGCATGCGGGCGGACAGGATCTTCAGGACCTGATCGCCGGCCAGGTGGCCGTAAGAATCGTTGATGGTCTTGAAATGGTCGATGTCTATCATGATACAGCTCACGTTCATTTTCAGCCGTTTGAACTTTTCAAACTCTTCCTCAAAACGTGACATGATATGACGCCGGTTAAACAGTTCCGTCAAAGCGTCGGTTATGGCGATCTTCTCGATCGTCTGCCGCGCATCGTCAAGCCTCTTTATTAACTGTGACATAAAAAAATAGATCAGTCCCAACAGGAGCACGGTGGTGATGATACCGAATAATACGATGGCAACGGTATTGGACCTGATCTTTCTCTGGAGGTCCTCGATGTCGAATGTTATGCTGATGCCTCCCCGTATGTCTCCGACGGCATAGTTCTGGTGTTTATGACATTGCAAACAGTCCTTTTCAATATGGAGAGGCGCCATGTACCTGAAATAGGTTCTGTTGTTGACCAGCTCGGTCCCGCTTACTTCCTTCACTGCGCCGCTTTCAAACTGGAGTAGCGCCTTTTTTTCAAAATCGTCGGCCTCATTATGAGGGTTCATGAGCTTGAGACTCGTGATATGGAACTTGAACATCCCTTCCCTCCCTGCATATTCCGATATCTCACGGGTCATGAATGCCGGATTTCGAAGGGTAAATACCCTTCCGTCCACGGTCTTGATATCCGGGCTTATCAGATAAGGATTGGATTCCACGCCCTCTTTCTTCTCGACATACACCCCGCCGTAACTCGCGTTCCACTTCCTCGTCAACATGATGGTGTTGAAGACGACATGCGCCTGTGCGATATTTTCCTCATTCATCAGTTGCCTCGTCCGGATGGCCATATCGAGGAATATCCCCGACAGGACCAGCGCAATGACCAGGCCCGTTGAAATGATGAATTTCGTATAAATGCTATTCTCTTTCATCGCGGACATGTCAGCCCTTGCTCACTTTTTTCTTGAGCTCATGCAGTGTATTCATGGCATCGAGCGGCGTCATGGCGTCAAGGTCGAGGTCCGATATCTCTTTAAATATCAGGCCCGCCTCGCTAGCG
>Ga0209048_10002750_pt1 | contig 17291 bp, 21 predicted proteins | sample FrelakmetCRP12CR_FD_187146 | JGI IMG/M metagenome (GOLD analysis project Ga0209048, IMG submission 187146) | Freshwater lake sediment microbial communities from the University of Notre Dame, USA, for methane emissions studies - CRP12 CR (SPAdes)... | ecosystem: Environmental > Aquatic >... | reverse complement strand
AGCCGGGGTGGTGGTTCTCGAGAGCCGCGCCAGATGTATACAGCCATTTGTTCAAACTGTGGTAATGAAGCCCTGGTACCATTCCAGCCACGTGGCGACAAGCCAGTGTATTGTAGTGATTGCTATCAGCCTCAGAAATCTGGGCGTAGTAATGACCGAAGATCGAGCTGGTAATTGCCATGAGTGAGGTCAAAGTCAATCCCGGCGATTCGTTCGAGCAAGCGCTCAAGCGCTTCAACCGCAAAGTTCAACAGGATGGTGTTCTTTCAGAGGCACGCCGTCGCGCTCATTACGAAAGCCCGCAAGCCCGGCGCAAGCGCAAAGCTGCCGCGCAGCGCCGCAAGCAGCGGCGTACTCGTCAGCCAAGCTAAATTGCATGTAGAAATCCAGCACAGGCGAACCCACGGGAGACGAATATAATTGGCTCCCGTGGGTTCCCCTGTGCCGGATTTCTAAGCTCGTGCTTTGACACCTAAACCAGGTCGGTCGGGGAGCGTTAGCTTGCCATTCACTACACTTACGCCGTCATAGGGATCATTGTCGATGAGAAGATGACCGTCAAGATCGGCATAATCAACCAGCGGAGTAATGTGAGCCGCGGCGGTGATTGCCAGCGAGCTTTCGATCATGCAGCCAATCATGACCTGTAAATGATGCGCACGTGCGACATGGATCATCTTCAAAGCGTGTCGTATACCACCACATTTCATCAGTTTGATGTTAATACCATCGACACACTCTGCAACTATGGGAATATCTTCAACAGTAACACAACTCTCGTCGGCGATAATTGGCACAGACACATTTTCACGTATAAGCTTCAGTCCTGAAAGGTCACGAGGTGATGTGGGTTGTTCTACAAACTCGATGTTATAGGGTGTCAGAGCATTAATAGTCTTGATCGCCTCTTTTGGAGTCCAGGCCGCATTTGCATCCACGCGAATCGTCGCCGATGAGACTTCTCGAATGGCATCAATGATGGCAATATCGTTTTTGGTGCCAACTTTGACTTTAAGAATCGGGTAATCACGAGCCAGCAAAGCTTTCTTAGCCATGTTCGCCGGGCTATCGATGCCTAGAGTGAACGAAGTATATGCTGAATGTTCTGGATTAAGCCCAAGGAGTTTGTAGACGGGCACACCCAGCATTTTACCGACGAGATCGTACAGAGCCATATCGACCGAGGCCTTAACAGATGGGTTGAGCCGTATAATGTGGTCAAGATTATTGAGAATATCCTCGATGACAAATGGATCATCACCAAGGTTGCCAGCAAACTGACTGATACAGGCTAACACCGTCTCCACATTCTCGCCATAATAATCATCAGGGGCTGCCTCACCATAACCTGTGTACCCGCTGAAGTTGATCTGAACAAAGGCGTTGGATGCTACGTTTTGCACTCCACGTGAAATACGAAACGGAGTTGTAAGCCTGAGGTCTACCGGTCTTGCGTCAATTTGCATAGTCTATGTTATTCCTTTTTTGGGTGTAGCTCATTTTCTCTTTTGTATTTTAGCATATAGCTCATGATAAACTGCTGACTTATGTAAACTCCTCTTCATGGGTTGTTCAAATGTCACCCTGATCGAGGCGAGGCATGACGGGGCTGGACCTATCTGTCATGTTCATGTAAACTCCGCCTATCGTCTCCGAATATGTGATGGTATCATTTAACGCTTATTTATTGGATATATTACGCACGACTTACCTACCTTAACTTCCCGATAATCCCCGGGTGTTACCCTTATATCTGGAAAGATTGTGAACAGGTCGTGAATCAGGCAAAGCATGAACAGTTGGCCCAAACTGGAAATATAAACTATGAGAATTGCGATCATTACAGAGAATTTTTTGCCCAAACTGGACGGTGTGACACATACTCTTGCCCGTTTATTAGAATACTTGCAAGAAAATCAACACCAGGCGCTCTTACTCGGCCCTGACAGCGGGATGGAACACTATGCAGGAGCAGAGATTGTTGGTACAGCGGGAGTTCCCCTGCCATTCTACCCGGAACTCAAATTCAACTTCTTTCGTCCTCTTTTTTTACGCCGTTTGAGCGATTTTCATCCAGATATTGTTCATCTTGTTGATCCAATTTTTCTGGGAACTGCAGGACTGGCGGCAGCGAAGTTGCTGAAGAAACCTGTCGTTTCCTCGTATCATACAAACATCGCCTCTTATTGCAGCCATTTCGGCTTCCCCCAATTGACGAAACCAATGTGGTCATATAATCACTTTATTCATAATCAATGTGCCTTAACCTTCTGCCCGTCACCTTCGATGGCTACAATGCTGCAAAAACATGGATTTCAGCACCTGCGTATCTGGCCTCGCGGCGTCGATACTGCGCTCTTTCATCCTGAACGTAAAAGTCAGGAGCTACGAGCTTCCTGGTTAACAGGTAGGGAGCGACCGAATGAAATTACTGTGCTGTTGTATGTTGGGCGCATTTCATGGGAAAAGAATCTACACTTACTCACACAGGCATATCGCGCGATGGATCGCGAACATTGCCACCTGGTGATTGTAGGAGATGGACCAGCTTTGAAGGAACTACAGCAGGACGTTGCCGACCTCCCTGTCACATTTACGGGATATCTCAAAGGTGAAGAACTGGCGAGCGCTTATGCCTCAGCGGACATCTTCGCATTCCCATCGACCTCGGAAACCTTTGGACAGGTCGTGCTAGAAGCCATGGCCAGCGGTCTGCCTGTAGTTGGTGTTCTTTCAGAGGGCGTTTGTGATCTTGTCCGTAACGAGCAAACAGGCTTGATGCTAGATATGCAAGGACTCAGTGAGGACGAGCAGGTATATGGTTATCTCTCGCATCTTCAACGCCTCTTACATTCAGCCTCTGTACGCGATGCAATGGGACAGGCCGCACTTTTAGAAGCTAGAAAACGTTCCTGGTCCGAAGCTATGGATTGCTTGTTGCGTGGGTATCATGAAGCGATTGAAGAAAGAAGCCCACTAATCGCAGCATAATAGTTCTAGATCTCTAAGCCATGGAACTGCTTTTCTTTTCGGTCAAACCGTGCGAATCAGTTTGTAGATACGTTATCAGATAGTTCAATCCTTGACCCGTAGCTTCAACCAGATCGTTTGATGAACCATGCCCATCGATGCACTGCCAATGGTAGCGATTACTCTGCCAGGTAATCGTGATTGGAACAGGTAAATTCTGCAACATTACCATCAATTCTTGCTCTATGCTTGCCATCTTAGCACCTTCATTTCTTTGTTTCGAACACTTTGTAAGAGTTTGTAAGGACCTGCTTTGAACAAACTGACGCAATATTCTCTATATCTCGTGTGACGTTTTGTGAGGCAAGTTGGACACATATACCCAATACCTATAACATAAATGAAACGGGTTAATCAGGTATTATGCGATGGTTAAAAGTTGTTTTCCGTCTAGTGAATTCCACTGCCTCGGGAAGCACGCCAACCCCGGGCGGAAGCGGAACAACTCCGACTATTGCAGCATGTGATAAGGCGACTGGATTGACGCTTTACTCAGCACAAGGATACGACTCTGATGCCGCTAAGGCATTTCAAGCGCAGACTGGTATTCAGACTAAACTTGTCGATGATAGCACTGGCAATATACTCGCGAAAATTGCCGCAGAGTAAACAATCCCCAGTGGGACGTGGCCTGGTTTGATGGCAATGTAACGATGCAATCACTTGCTGATCAGGGATTACTGTTAAAATGGCAGTCACCGAATGCAAGTAACTTGACTTCACAAGGCATGCAATATGTGCCAAGTGATGGAAGCTACTATCCCACTGGCATAACAACAGTTGGTGCGATTGCTTATAATACCAAGCATATACCAGCAGCAGGTCTGCCAAAAGATTGGAACGATTTGCTGAATCCAGCCTATAAAAATCTCATTGCGATGAATGACCCGGCGTATTCTGGGCCAACCTATCCATTAATCGCAGGTGTTTCTCAGATCATGGGTGGTCAAGATCAAGGGAAGCAATACTTCCTTAAGTTAAAAGATAATGGATTGAAGATCTTCCAGACAAATGACCCCACACTTAATAGTGTAGAGACTGGGCCCGTGAATTTGGTATTGTTCAGGATTCGGCCATTTACGCTGCAATGAAAGCTGGCCAGCCTCTTGGAATCATTTATCCAACTTCCGGTGTGATTACACTACCAGGAGTAATAGGCATTTCCGCTAATGGTCAACATCAAGCCTGTGCCAAGGAGTTTGTGAACTGGATTCTATCCCCGGCCGGTCAAACAGTCATGACACACCACGATCCAAAAGATGGTGATACATATTTCATCCCGATCATTAATGGTGTGACACCTGTGGTAACACGTCAAATAACTGGCATTAATTTTGTAACTCTGGATGTACTGAAATGGGCTGCTGTGGAGGCGGAATTTAAACAATGGTTCCTCGACAACATCGTCCAATAGTGAACGGCGAAAATCAGAAAAAGGGTGTAGTGGAAAATCCCACTATGCCCCCTTTGTCGTTTTCACTCCAAGCATTCAGGAGGTATGTTATCCAGTTGCTGGTAATAGGGATACCTCTTCTAATACTCTTCCTGTTCGTGCTCTACCCGCTTGCGGCTATTATCCTCCAGAGTGTTTTTCCACAACTCTATGCGACACCGCCGAGTTTGGCGCCCAGCCTGGATGCTTTGAGACAGGTCGCTTCAAATCCTGAAAATTATGCAGCATTGTTCAATTCTCTCTGGATGTCTGCAACAACAGCATTGTTGGCTTCTCTCCTGGGCACAATACTTGCTATTCTTGTGCGGCGCACCGATCTACCATTACGTCGAACGATGGATACTCTTGTATGGATTGTGTTCTTCACTCCCTCGTTTTTGATCGGTGAAGCATGGTCATTATTCATCATTCGCGGCGGTATACCAGATCAATACCTACATTTCTCAGATACCTTTATCAACTGGTTTTTCTCTCCTGCAGGAGTAATCTTCGTTCTCAGCTTGAAGACCTTTCCATTCGTGTATATCTCGGTCAGCGTTGCCCTACTCTGGCTAGGTTCCGAGTTCGAAGATGCAGCTCGTTTAGCCGGTGCGAGCACCTTGCGTTCCTGGTTGGGTATCAATGCACCGCTCCTGCTGCCTGCTATTCTCGCAGCAGGGCTTATCGCTTTTGCCGAAGCTCTTTCAGATTTTGGCGTTGCTGCGACGATCGCGCAAAGTTCGAGTGTAACTCTTGTCACCTATCAGATCTATACAGCCATCAACACCTCGCCTGTAAACTTTTCTCTGGCTGCAGCACTCTCACTCCTCTTATTTCTTGCGATAGCGCTGGCTTTGCTGATACAGGCAGGTTTACTACGCTCGCGCTCTTTTCAGGTCATAAGCGGTCGCAATCGCCCCGCGCGAAGACTATCGCTCGGCATATGGAAGTGGCCTGCATTCGGATTCTGTGTTATTGTCTTCTTACTAGCTCTGGTAATTCCCCTAGGCACATGCCTGGTGCTCTCGTTCCTGCATGCATTCGGGCTTGGGTTGACTCCAGACAACTGGACACTTGATAATTACCAGGCGATATTAACACAAGGATCAGATGACCTTGCGGCATTGCAGCGCACCGTTCTATTAGCAATTGGAGCAGCCAGCATAGTAGCGCTGATAGGATTACCCATTGCTTTCATTATTCGTCGAACGAACTTGCCAGGACGCAATGTACTTAGCCTATTCACTCTCGTTACAATTGCTGTTCCGGGAATTATTCTTGCTTGCGGCTACATATTTGCCTGGAATGCGCCATACTTACAGAATTTTGGCATCGGAGGTGTACAAGGTGTACAATTCTACGGAACCATCTGGATACTGTTCGCAGCTTACATTGGTGGGAGTCTTCCTTACGCCACACGCCTCAGTATCGGAGGGCTTGACCAGGTTGGTCAGAACCTTCTAGAGACAGCACGGGTTCAGGGTGCTCACCTGTTTCAAATTTTGTTCAGTATCATAGGACCTATTTTGCGTTCAAATCTCACCTCAATCTGGCTTCTGATCTTCACTGGAACCATGTTTGAACTGGCGTCCTCCGAACTGCTCTATCCACCTGGAGAGCCCACGATGTCCGTGCGTATTGTCAGCCTCTTCAATGATTTTAAATTGGGGCCGGGCATGGCTCTCTCTATGCTCAATATTGGCATTGTGCTGTTCGCACTGATTATATTTCGCACTGTTCCCTGGCTGGTTCACCAATTCAGACAGGGTGGTACCCGGAGTAAGACTTCATATGTATCTACTCATCAAGAAACTGAACAAGAGTTACGCATCGCGGAAGGTCGTCTCTGATGTTGACCTGACAGTAGAGGAGGGTGAAATACTTTCTCTACTAGGCCCATCTGGTTGTGGGAAAACAACGATCTTGAGGATGATTGCCGGATTGGTTACCCCGGATAGCGGCTTGATAAAGATCGGTGATCGTGTACTCTTCGATGGAAAACGGGAAGTGCCAGTTGAGGAACGCCGTTTGGGCATGGTATTCCAGGATTACGCACTCTGGCCGCATATGACAGTGGCGCGAAACATCTCTTATGGAATGCGATTGAGCCGTGTTCCTTCGCGTGAAATTAAGAAACACGTGCAGGAATTGTTAGAAGTCGTAAACCTTTCCGGATTTGGTGATCGTTACTCACACCAGCTTTCCGGTGGACAGCAGCAGCGTGTAGCGATTGCACGTGCATTGGCTACAGAGCCACGTGTACTCTTATTAGATGAGCCACTTTCCAGCCTCGACACTGGTTTGCGTGAATCCATGCGCGCTGAACTTGTGCAAATCTTTAGACGACTGAAGATTACAATAATCAATGTCACACACGATCAGGACGAAGCGATGTCTATGTCTGATCGTATTATGGTACTGCGCGAAGGAAAGGTGCAACAGATCGGTACTCCTATAGAGCTTTACATCCAGCCGGTGAATGTTTTTGTAGCCTCGTTTATGGGACCTGCAAATCTGCTATCTGGTGAAATTATGCAGACCAATGCTCATGCTGGCATTGTCACGCTCCGTCTTGGGAAAGGTTTTGAAGAGGATCAAATCATGAAAGGGCTGGCAAGCGGTGATTTGCTCGATACACTGAAGGGACGGGTAAGTCTCCTGTGTCGCCCCGATGATGTTCGTTTGTATCCAGAATCGCAATCGTTCGATCATTCCAATGTGCTCCAGGGAACTGTGTCATATTCATCATTTGTCGGAGGCCGCTGGCATACGTTGATAAAACCAGAGAAAGAAGAGCAGAGTCCTCCTATACTTGCGTATTCGCCTTTTCAACCACACTTGAATCAACAGGTGTGGTTAGAATTCCCTCCTGATTGCTGCCAGATTGTACAAGAATGATGCACGTGTAGCTTTTCTTTTTGAATGTGCCAAAGATAACAAAAAGTAGACAGTATTTTCAAGTAAAAATACTACATTATAAAAGCTTTCGGGAAATGCTATTTATTTTACTAACTTTTATAGTCTATAATGTAATAGGTACTTTGACTATTGTGTGAGATGAGGAGTAGAATACCATCACTCGAGGAGTCTTGGCAGATTGAGGTCCGTGAAGTTTAGATCATCTGAATCAGTATGCCTGGGCAAAGTATGTTTTAAGCATAGACAAGAAAAAGACAGATTATCAAAGGGAATTTTGTATGATGGAAATATCAGAACGAGAATCCCGCATGCTTGCAGAAATTTTTACTAAGGTCCAGGCGCGTTTCGCTGATTTCACCGACCTTGCCCATGGCTGGGAGCATGTTTACAGGGTCTATCATCTGTCCTTGCGCATAGCAGAACAAGAGCACGCTGATAGCTTTATCGTGGGAATGGCCGCTTTGCTGCATGATATTGGCCGAACTACACAGGACCCTAAGAAACCGCACGCAGAACGCTCCGCTATACTTGCTGCTGAGCTACTAGCCCGATATGATCTTTCTGATGAAACCCAACAAGCAATTCTGCATGCAATACTCGCCCATAACTATCGTCGCGGCATCACTCCTGCGACCCTTGAAGCACGAGTACTCTACGATGCAGATCGATTGGACAGCATGGGAGCAAGCGGTTTGATGCGCTGGGCCATGACTTTAAAGAATAAAAAGTGGTCAGAATGGAAATCATACCATCCAGACGACCCATTCGCGGTACAGCGAACCCCAGATGATCAGCACTATTTGCTCGATCGTTTCTTTACAAAGCTCCTGGCTCTGCCCGAAGCAATGATGACTGAGACAGGCCGAGCAATAGCCCAAAGCCGTATAGCTTTTTTGTATCTCTTCTTACAGGAACTCCAGTTAGAGTTAGTAGATGGTGGGTATAGTGGAGCAGAGTTGGGGGATAAGATTTTTCATATAGTACATTAAGAAAAATTCAACCTGGTTCATAGCTATGCAGCAGACAGTTTACGAGTTAAGCGTCTCTTGTTAATTTGATGACCCGCCAGGACTATGAAGTCATTCACATGCCACAATTTGCCGCCAGGCGCGCTAAGACCTGACTGAATAGCCGCGCGCACATCCGATGCTGTACTGCCTTGAAACAAGGTGCAGGCACGTCCAATAGCATTCAATGTGTGCGCATCACTATTTCCCACTTCAGACCACCTGTAACATTGTCTATTGGCTCGCATCGTTATACGGTTAGAGTATATACCACATAAACCTGCATTCCACGTTTCTATTCCATCGAGCCACAGATCCCTATTAGCATGGATGCGATCTAATACCTCGCGCTGGCAACTCATGCGGAAGAGTGGATGGAGAGGATGAACAACAATTGCAAGCCCCCCTTGATCGTGGATGAGGTCTATACTGCGTTCTATACTTAAGTGTGATGGTATATGCTTTTCAATAAAGAGTGCCAGCAAATGTCCTTCGTTCGTGCTAATCTCTTCACCTACGATGAAGTCGAAGCGATAAGAGCCACTCGCCCACAAGTCTCGTGCGCGTAGGGAGCCATCAATGACATTATGATCGGTAATAGCGATTACATCTAAGTCGGTATGAAGTTCAGTGTGTTTAAGAATTTGTTCAATTGAAGGCATACCATCACTGTAAGTACTATGGATGTGCAAATCAGCTCTACTGAGCTTTTCTGCCTGCGGTGCCTGCCATGGAATTGTGTGTTTGTCTCTATTGGATAACACTATTCCTTCATCTGATTTCTCAATTACGCTTATTGTCTGGTAGTATGTATTGTCTATCATTTTGCACCTTTTATCACTGCAGACCAGATCTGCATTGAATAGAATATGAATGTATATCGAGCTGAATATTGTTACCATCTTCTCTCATTTAGACAATACCATATGTTTGTTAAGTTTCAGGCTTAACGAGTTTTTAAAAGAAGATTAAGCGGGGAAGGCTTAGCTTAGCTTTCCAAATTGTATTACTACTTGTAGCGAATGAAATTCGACAGAATGTGAGCGATTTGTGGGAGAAAACATCGTTTTTGAGAGCTAAATGTGAGCCTTTATCAATATACTTCAAGCAGGAGAGGAGTTAGATCAATCTTTGAATGTGTTCTGATTCTCTCATGTTGCTGATGCTACGGACGTACTCTGAGAAAGTGCAAAGAGAAAGCCTGCTACTTTAAGCAAGCAGTAAGGGGCAATACAATGAATTACCCGATCTTTCAAGCAGGACATCGAGTGCGAATCATAAGCTACGGACCGTTCAGGGGACTCATAGGAACGATTCGGATTGTCGATACAATTGTTGACCTTGTCGAACCATTTTGTTTCTATCTGATCGATCTTGAGGGTGCACTTACGAAAGAGCCTGTGTGGTTTGAATATGAAGAAGTCGAGCCCATTTCGCCCTACGAATGTGAATATCTTAGAAGTGCATAGCATTGTCATCCGATTCAACAACATGGTATCACTCTCCTTTTCTTGTGACGAACGGAAATTGTTAGTTTGCTAGAGATTTGTGTTTAAGAAGTAGGGTTATTGTGAAATACTTCAACTGAATCTGAACGAAAAGATTCAGATACTTTCCTTGAGATGTATTGGTGAAGGAGAAGGATCATGTTTCAACATATTATGGTTCCATTAGATGGTTCTCAACAGGCAGAGCGAGCCTTACCCATTGCCGCACGGATCGCTCGTGCTTCTAAAGGGTCTCTCCTACTGGTAAACATTGTCACGGATACTATCGAGTATGGGCTGTATCCCGATAAAAATGCCATTGCACAACAAGAAGAGAGACTAACGATTGACTATGATGCAGCCACTTATTACCTGAAGGGTGTCACTTATAAAGAGGAGCTGGCTGGTCTTGACGTGAAAGTAGAAGTACTCTCAGGTGAGCCGGCGGGGAAAATCCTTTCACTTGTTGAAAGCCAGCCAATCGATTTGATTATCATGTGCCGTCATGGAGCTACAGATGCAAAACATTGGACGCTTGGACGAACTGTGCAAAAAGTTGCGCAACATTGCCCTGTTCCCGTTTTGCTCGCACCTACAAGCGATGTCGCATCAATGCAGTTAAAAGAGCAACGTTCTTTCTGTGCTCTCGTTGGGCTTGATGGCTCTCCAATGGCTGAGGAAGCGTTTTTGCCAGCCGCGAATCTAGTCACTGCACTATCCATGCCTGTACCTGGCGCGTTGTGTCTTGTGCATGTAATGATGCCTAAAGAGCGAGAAGGAAAACAAGGCACACAAGCGTCTGGCAGCGGCGAGCAGATCAAGAATACAGCAGAAGCATATGTACAAGATGCTGCGGATCGCCTGGGGAGAATGCTGCCGGATCTCAAGCTTTCGATAACCACACGAGTAATCCCGTCTGACGATGTGGCAAGGTCTCTTGTCAGTTTTGCTGAACATGATAGAGAGGGGGCAGGCACACTCGATATGGGAACTATTGACATGATCGCATTGGTTACCCATGGTCGCAGTGGTATTAAACGTTGGGTGATGGGGAGTATTGCTGAACGTGTTCTCGTCTCCACAAAGCTGCCGCTTTTACTTGTCCGACCTCAACATAAGAAAGCATGAAAGTTGAGAATCAGTGGGATAAGAAAGAAGCATGGGGATCAAAAGTAAGTATCCTGAATATGCTTAGCAATTTCATTATCCCACTGAATGGATAACCGAGGTAATCAGGCCCTTTAAGGAAGAGGTGTCTGCGATGTTAGTTGTCCTTGGTCTTGCGTCACTCTTCGTTGTCATCTCAATTGTGTGGCCAATCGTTGCAATTGCGAAGGAGCAGTCAGAGCGAGCGGAATACACATTCACGGCGAGTATCGCCGGCTGGTATGCGCAGATTATGGCAATGGTGGGAATCGTTGTCTTTACGGCTGGCATAGGATACTTCTTCAAGAGTATCATCGGCTACCTGGACCTGTACTACTCTTACGGGTATATGTCCTACCCGATTCTTGGGGCCTTAGGTCAGTCAAATGTGGCGTACTTAGAGCAGCAGCGTACAATGGACCTCGTTGTGAGAACGCCCAGCCTCCTGGTAGCCGGGCCGGTGGTCTACTTTGTGTTCGCCAGCCTCTCTCGCTCAGTCTCGACGAAGCGAGTTCAGGCTCCCTATTGGGTACTCCGTGGTAGTCAACTTTTACAAACCATCTTTCTAGGAACGGTGAGTGTCCTCTGTGGCATCCTTGCTCTTAACCTGGTGCTCGGTTACTTTTTGATCTCCCCTCTCGGCAATCAACCGGATGTGCCATTTGGGGAATTACTCGGTTTTGCTCTAGCTTTCACCGGTGCATTCGTTGCTCATGTATGGATCTGGCGATCGTTTCCAGGAGGCACATGGTGGTCCCCGCCTGATGGTTGGCCAAACAGGGTGCAAAAAACGTTACCGTAGAGCTTGAAGAATCCGCCTTTTCAGTTCTAGTCACCTACTCTCATCACAATTTTTCCAAGATATAAAATGAAAGTGTGACTATTTTGGGAGTTTGAAGTCATTCGATGTGACTAATATGAGATGGCTGTACTGTACTCTATGAGAGATGAAAAATGCAGGTAATTCCAGAGGGATTATGAGGTTTTGATGCAAAGGAGAGAGAAATATGTCAGCTTCAGTTCTAGTAGCATATGCAACACGTTACGGCTCTACACAGGAAGTAGCCGAGACAGTCGCGACGACCCTTCGCGAAAGTGGGCTTGAGGTCGATCTTCAGCCTTTACGACAGGTGCATACAATCGATCAGTATAGCGCGATCGTGATGGGAGCGCCGCTCTATATGTTCCATTGGCACAAAGACGCGCTCAATTTTCTGACGAAGTATCGCACAACCCTTACAACACGGCCAGTGGCCATTTTCGCGCTCGGCCCATTTCATGCTGATGAGAAGGAATTTGAGGGTGCGCGCGAGCAACTTGATAAAGAACTGGTGAAGTTTCCCTGGCTGACACCGGAAGCCATTGAAATCTTTGGCGGTAAATTCGATCCAGAAAAGCTCACCTTCCCCCACAATTTGGTGCCGGCCCTTAAGAAAATGCCAGCCAGCGACGTGCGAGATTGGTCGGCAATTCGCGCCTGGGCGAATGATCTCGCTTCGCGATTTCAGCCAGCCCTAACGTAGTGGAGACAGGCGTGTGCAAACCATAGCGTACGAAATTTATCAGGTACGAGTAAACTTCTATGTGGAATAACACATATGCACAATGAATGGGAGTATCATTATGAACAAGCTGAAAGTGCGGAACTGGGTGAGTGCGTTTGGGGTAGTTTCAAGCATCCTTCTTATAGCCTCATTTCCACTTTACTATTCATTCTTACGTGCTTTCGCGATGAGGTTGAGAGAAGCTGGTAAGACATCAAGCGAGAGCCTCCCACTCAAGGATAAGATTGCTCTTTACCTGAATTACGAGCTTGACAAAAGGCTTGGAGGCCTCTTCATAGTCCTCTATCGGCTGACAGGTGGCCGCATCACCCGGCTCTGGAAGGTCAATGTTCTGATTCTCACGACACGTGGGCGTAAGACCGGAAAGACACGAACTATCCTCCTCCAGTTCTTCCGAGATGGGGCGAACATGGTCATCGTGGCAGCCAACAGCGGTCGTGCCTCCCACCCCGGCTGGTTTTACAATCTGAAGGCCACCTCGACGGCGCGAGTCCAGGTCATGGATCGCACATTCCAGGTTTATGCCGAGGAGTTGTCGAGCAATGAGGCAATCACGTTCTGGCCTCGTGTCTTAAGTATCGCACCCACTTATGAGCGATATCAGCGGGCCACCAATCGTAGCATTCCACTTCTGCGTCTCGTACCTGTTGAGCGTGTCAGGGAACAGGATATGCCGAGCGGCGAGATCAAGTCTGGTTCAAGGGAACTATCTTTCAAAAAATAAGGAGCTTTTTTAAGAGAATGAAGGCACACATGGGTGAAATGAAGGTGTCGAACAGCGCGACAAGGATAGTAGCCTCAACATTTGGTATTCTTGCCGGGCTACTTGGTCTAGAACATGGCTACTTCGAAACACTTCAAGGGAACAGTGCTCCAGGAGGGATATATATACTTGCAATGGGTCCTCCATGTCAGACGACGAAAGCGTGGCATGCCTGCGAACCGGCGATGACTATCATTCCCAGCTATTTTATCTCGGGTGCTGTTGCAATTTTAGTAAGCTGTATTGTCATCATATGGGCGGCTGCATGTGTGCAGAGGAAACACGGCGGCTTGATTCTGATCGTGCTTTCAATCCTACAACTCATTGTCGGTGGAGGTTTTATACCCGTCGTTTTTGGAATCATCGCAGGTATAGTCGGAACAAGAATACATAAGCCACTCACGTGGTGGCGTAATCATCTCCAGGTTCACACCCGAAGTTTTCTTGCTGTGTTATGGCCCTGGTCTTTGGTTGTCTTCATGCTTTGGTCTTCTGCTGAATGGATTCTCGGATATTATTTCAATGAGCTCTTGCTGAACCTGGCTCTCTTTACAATGCTCATCACTCTTGGACTTGTGCTTTTGACAGTCTTAACTGCGTTTGCTCACGACATCCAGAGACAGGCCGCTTCACTTCAAATTATTTCGTTGAGCGGGTAAGCTCTACTGAACCCAGAAATTGAGCGTAAGGTGCAAGCTCACACAAATACGCTCTATGTGAACAAAAATAGCTGCCACTTTGAAATCGGATACTATCCCCTACACTCAACTTAAATAGAAAAGGTCTTGAGATGTAAACGACCTCCTTCGTAGTCTGCCGTTCCGTAGTAGCGAGTGATAAAACCCAGGGAATCGCTGATGGAGCATTGAAAGCGGGCAGCGGAGTCTCCCTGAGAGATCAGTTCATCAAACTGGATGCGGACATTGCCGTACTTCTGACTGTAGCGCCGCTCCAGGTCGTTTAAGATAGGTTTGTGTCAAACAGGCTGGAATCAAACAATTGTCCATGGGAAGCCCGGGCAGACGGCATGCAGCAAATATGGCCATCGACTGTGATCAACCTGTGATGTGACTCCTTGCAACGTTTCAATGCTGATATACTGGTGGGGGAGGAAATGCTCTTATTAAGGCAACAGGAAAGGGTCCAAAGAACGCATGAGTATCCTCAGACATCTGGAAGAAACAGATTTTCAGCCCATCATTCGGGTAGTGGATGATTGGTGGGGTGGTCGCTCGGTAGCAGTTTTGCTACAGAGACTCTTTTTCGTGCATTTTCGACCCACGAGCTTTGTCGTGGAAGAAAATGGAGCAATTCAGGGTTTTCTGGTTGGTTTCCGTTCTCAGACGACGCCAACGCAAGTATATATTCATTTTGTGGGAACGCACCCTCAACATCGCGGCAAAGGTATTGGTCGACGTTTATACCAACACTTCTTCGAAGTAGTGAGCGCGCTTGGTTGTACCGAGGTACTCTGCATTACTTCACCAGTCAATAAAGGATCAATCGCATTTCATCGATACATGGGATTTGAGATTCTGCCGGGAGATGCAACCATCGATGGGACCCTGGTTACATCTAACCATGATGGGTGGGGTAGAGCACATGTGTTGTTTCGCTATCGTATAGCGGGTGCTTGCTAAGGGTTTATAGGCTCAAGTAAGAAGATAGTCTGTTGCCCACTCCTTTGATAGTGGGTCTTGTATGCTGGCCATATCTTAACAAGTTGTGGCCAGTAGTGCTCGACCTCCACTTCGTTAGCCTCACTTGCTCTGTACAGTTCCTGTACTGTCCCGATTTGCACGCGAGCAATTGGCCTGGCTCGTAGATTCAATGTCCAGGGATTTGGATGTTCAAAGCCGGGATTAACATTGCAAATGACGAGCCTATCACCATCCCGCAAATAGAAGACAGGGGTTGTGTGCTCCATTCCGCTATGTCGCCCGGTGGTAGTCAGCAGCAGTAATGGGCCAAGGGGATGCCCTGTTGAGACTCGACGACCTCCAGTCCACTGATACATCCATCGGTCTAGAGGAGATACCAGGTGCTTAATAACCCACACACCGATCTTCGTAGCCCCAATGCGTTGAAGTGCCGAAGATTCACGTGTGTCATTGGCATAGATCGGATTCTTTTCCATTGAAGTGTTTCTTTCCTTAGGATGGAACGTCTTGTTCATATGAAAGAGCGATGACTACCTCACCTTGTTTTTGGGTAGCATATTCTACTCAGGTAAGTTGATACCTGCAGATTGTCCATTATGCTGTGCTAGTAGCTGTTGAGTGTGAAGTGATCTGAAAGACCGGGTGACGGGCAGCCTCACGCTCAAAATCCTCCAGGGGCGAGTGTTTCGTAGCATCGAAGTAGGATCGAACGCCTCCGGAGACATGCATGAGATACTGTTTGAGCACGGGCGCTGCCTCCTTAGCTTCCAGTTCGGTCACGGAGATTGCCTCAGAACGGCGACCACGGGTGAGCGTTGCCGTCCCTGCTACACGGATGTTGCGTACCCACTGTACCGTACCATAAGGCGCGACCAGCCATCGCTCACCGTCCTGATCAACCAGGAGCACCGGAACCGTATGCGGCTGACCGCTTTTGCGGCCACGAACGGTGAGCAGCGATGTTGTCCCTAGTTTGACTCCGGCATGCAGAAGCGTCGAAATCACTGCAGCTTCCATACGGTCAGCAAAATTGACGTGATAAGTTTTAGCCATGAATGTATCCTTCCATTTCTCGTTGTGGGCATATGTTGAGTTTTCGACGCGAACCAGGTGATAAAAGCTGTTATCCTCAAATCAGCAACTTCCTTAACAACTGGTACACTCTTCCATTGTGGAGGATATCACGCTGATCTCACGAGGCAGTCACAAAAGGGAGTTTCCCCATCACAAAACCTTTATATGATGTGCTTACTCCGATGTGGTACGTCAAAGTCATAGATGGATTGTGATGAGAGTGAGATTCCAAAGCAAGCAAATGTGAGGCGGACATAACGTGCGTGTGCTATGGTCTAATTGAGCGTAAATGATAGTGCGGCACAGGGCCATTATGTCTCACGTGATTGCTAGTAAGGAAGATGGAGGAGACACACATGAAAGCGATTGTGTATCATACATATGGTTCACCCAATGTTTTGAAACTTGAAGAGGTAGAAAAACCTAACCCTAAGGACGATGAAGTCCTGGTAAAAGTTCATGCGGCATCCGTGAATGCAGCTGACTGGCATATCCTGAGAGGGAAACCGTTCCTGGTGCGCCTGATGACTGGGGGGATTTTCAAGCCAAAATATAGGATACCTGGATCTGACATAGCGGGTCGGGTTGAAGCGATTGGCAGAGACGTACAGCAGTTTCAGCCGGGTGACGAGGTATTTGGGGACATATTCGAATGTGGTTTGGGCGGTTTTGCCGAGTATGTATGTGCTCGAGAAAATGCATTGGTATTGAAACCGATTAATATAACGTTCGAGGAAGCTGCGGCCGTACCTATGGCGGGAGTCACCGCCCTGCATGGCCTTCGCGACAAAGGACATATTCAGCCGGGGCAGAGGGTCTTGATTCAAGGTGCGTCTGGTGGTGTGGGCACTTTTGCGGTGCAGATTGCTAAAGCGTTTGGGGCTGAGGTTACAGGCGTATGCAGCACGAGGCATGTGGACATGGTGCGCTCGATTGGGGCAGATTATGTCATTGATTATACGAAAGAAGATTTTACCAAAAAAGGGCAGCGTTATGACCTGATTCTTGCCGCGAATGGATATCATCCGATTTTAGATTACAGGCGTGCATTAAGCCCCGCAGGAATGTATGTCATGTCCGGAGGTTCCATGACTCAAATGTTCCAGGCTTTACTCGTGGGTCCATTGATTTCGATGACCGGAAGTAAGAAAATGGGTGGCTTATCTTCGAAACCTGACAAACAAGACCTGTCTTTCACAAGTGAGCT
>Ga0209048_10002749_pt1 | contig 17304 bp, 14 predicted proteins | sample FrelakmetCRP12CR_FD_187146 | JGI IMG/M metagenome (GOLD analysis project Ga0209048, IMG submission 187146) | Freshwater lake sediment microbial communities from the University of Notre Dame, USA, for methane emissions studies - CRP12 CR (SPAdes)... | ecosystem: Environmental > Aquatic >... | reverse complement strand
TCGGCGCCAAGAACCAGCGCACACGGCTGATGCGCTTCCACACCCAGACGGCGGGCGTTTCGCTGACCGCGCAGCAGCCGATGAACAACGTCGCGCGCGTCGCTTTGCAGGCGCTGGCCGCGGTGCTGGGCGGAACGCAGTCACTGCATACCGACAGCTACGACGAAGCGCTGGCGCTGCCGACCGAGGAAGCGGTGCGCATCGCGTTGCGCACGCAGCAGATCATCGCCTACGAATCGGGCGTGGCGCAGACCGTCGATCCGCTCGGCGGCTCGTACTTCGTCGAGCGCCTCACGCTCGACATGGAGAAGGGTGCGTTCGATTACTTCGACAAGCTCGACGCCATGGGTGGCATGGTGGCGGCCATCGAGAAAGGTTATCCGCAGAAGGAGATTGCGGAAGCCAGCTACCAGTTCCAGCGCGCCACTGAGGCGAAAGAGAAGATCACGGTAGGCGCCAATGAATTCGTGGTGGAAGAACCGTCGCCGCACATCCTCTATATCGGCGAGGAAGTGGCGCAGGCACAGTCGAAGAAGCTGAAGTCGCTGCGGGAGCGGCGGTCGAACGACGAAGTCCGGCGCTGTCTCGACGCGCTGAAGAAGGCCGCGGCGCTGGAACCGAAGGCCGGCACCAATGGCCAGATCTCGCCGGCCAACACCATGCCGTTCATCGTGGACGCCGTAAAGGCCTATGCGACCGTTGGTGAAATCTGCGAGGCCCTGCGCGACGTCTACGGCACCTATACCGAGACCGCGTTCGCGTAGAAGCAGCCCTCAGCCGTCATCGACTCTCTTAGGATTTTAGTCCCACAGCCCGCGCAAGCTTCGCTTGGCGCCCGTCGAAGGTCCAGAATCGCTGCGCTCCCAGTTCCAGGGCCGAAGCTACGTGGAGAGTGTCAAACGTTGCCATCCCGACGCGAGTTGCTTGTTGCCTCGCCAGTTGGATGCAGCGTTCAAACGCCATTTCCGGCAGGCCCACCTCAACCCAAAGGCGAGCCTCGCGATCGCGTTCAAAGCTGTCGTAAATTGTTTGCGCCTCGCTGACAGAGATATCGCGCTGAAAAAGACGCCGGGCGACGGCGTGCGCCCATTCCGCACGATGAAGCGGCGTGAGCCAAATACGAGCATGTTGACTCAGCAAACGGCGGGCTTCCGGGGAGTGCGGGTCGGGTATGTATAGCGAGACGAAAAAACTCGAATCTGCGTAAACGCTCAATAGCGCGCTCGTCTACGTTCTTCGATGACCGCATTTGGAAAGACTCTATCGCCGAAAATCGCCTTCGCCCGGGCGGCGAAGTCGGGCACCTCAACCGGGGGCTGGTCCCCGTTGGCAGGAACGATGCGGCCTATCAGGCGATCTCTTTCCCGTAGCTCTACCGTTTTCCCCGCTTTCAGCCAGGCCTTCAGGCGACGGGTGTCTCGTAGCTGACGCATATTCATGGATGGCATGTCCATCAATGTGGCACTAAATGTGTCACATTGTCAAGAACTCGAGGTACGCCTTCCATCTCTGCCAGCGGCACCAGCCACGGTCCTCGTGCGACATCGCGCACTGACGAATTCCGCCTTCAGGGTTTATCATGCAGAGTTTGGCTGTGAGCTAACGACTGAGAGCTTCTTCATGTCCCCTGACCGCAAAATCCGTGTATTGGTTGCCAAACCGGGCCTCGACGGCCACGACCGCGGCGCCAAAGTGATTGCCCGCGCCCTGCGCGATGCCGGCATGGAAGTCATCTACACCGGCCTGCGCCAAACCCCCGAGATGATCGTAAACGCCTCGCTGCAGGAGGACGTCGACGTGATTGGGCTCAGCATTCTCAGCGGCGCGCACAATGCTATCGTGCCTCGCGTGCTGGATCTGCTGAAGCAGAACCAGATGGATGACGTCATCCTGCTGGTCGGCGGGATCATTCCTGACCAGGACGTCGAAGCGCTGAAGAAGATGGGCGTCGCGGGTATTTTCCAGCCGGGGACTCCGATGGATTCCATCATCGAGTTCATCCGCGGGAACGTGAAACCGCGCGGCGTGCCGGCGGCGTGAAGAAGTAATTGGTAGTTAGCAATTGGGAGCGGGTTGCGAAGAGGGCCAACGACCCATTACCAACTACCAATTACAACGTTCAGCTCGGCACCACAAAACCATCTATCGTCCGCGGGTCGGGTCGCAGCGCGCCCACCGTAACTTTTCCCTTCATTACATTTTCGAAGGCGGCCTGGAACTGCTGCATCTCCTCGTGAGTGCCTACGGTGATGCGCGTATAGGTAGGCATCGCGGGCCAGACACGGCCGATGATGACCTTCTGCTGCGCCATCGCCGCGATCACCTCTCGCGCCGGGCGCCTGGTGTCCACCATGAAGCAGTTGGATACCGAGGGGATGTAAGAGTACCCGTTGCGATCGAGCCAGGCAAAAGTTTCCTGGCGAGTTTGGGTGTTGATGCGCTTGCGCTCGGCGATCAGGCCCGCATCTTGCAGGCTGGCTGTCGCCGCGGCAACAGCCGTCACCGGCATGGGATTGCCGCCACCGAAGTTCTGGATCTTCTGCACCAGGTCCGGACGGCCGATGGCGACTCCGCAGCGCAGGCCGGCCATCCCGTAGATTTTCGAGAACGTGCGCAGCACAATCACGTCCTTGCCGGCCTTCACCAGGTCAATGCAGGAGGGCGCGTCGCAGAAATGAATGTAGGCCTCATCCACCAGGACGATGGCGCTTTTGGGCTTGTTCTCCAGCAGGTACTCGATGTCGGAGTGGCTGGTCAGGGTCCCGGTGGGATTGTTCGGGGTGCAGATGTAGAACACGCCGGCGTCGGGCGCGGCGGCCAGCATGGCTTTGACATCGTGAGCATAGCTTTTGGTGAGCGGCACCTTGACCACGCGCGCGCCCGTGTTGCCGGCGGCGTGCACGCCGGCCTCGTATCCCGGGTCGGCGGTCACATAGCTGGCCCGTGGCGAAGTGAGCGCACCCACGGTGTAATGCAACGGCTCGCCCGATCCGGCGAAGAACCGCAGATGGTCTTCACTGACGCCGACGCTCTGGGCGAACACCTTGGCAAGCCGGTCGGTCAGGTGGTCAAGATAGCGGCCGCTCTGCGGCGTTATGGCGACAACCGCTTCACGGGCCGCAGCGCAGGGGCCCAGCGGGTTCTCGTTGCTGTCGAGTAGCACCGCGCCCTCGGGAACGACCTTGCCCCGCCGGGCCTGGGCCAGCATGGGCTCGGTCATGATGCGGAACGCCAGCGCCGCCGAGGCGGCGGTGGACAGTTGGAGGAATGACCTGCGGGAGTGGGAGGTAGAAGCTTTTTGCGACATTGCTGGACGTTCCTCTTAGGTAAGACATCCTACAGCCTCGCCGGACGTGAGACGAGTTGAATCGCCCGGTTTGCTACCCTAGCTCTTCGTGAATCGCGTAGCGGAAGAAACGCTGTACTCCGTCGAGCGACGCAGCGACGCGGTAGTTTTGCGGCTCGCGTCCGATGACGGCACGAACCGGCTCACCCGCGCGCGAGTGCTGGCGCTGACGGCGGTCATTGAGGAACTGGCGGCGCACCCGCCGTCGCGACTGGTGCTCGCCGGCAACGCGCACTTCTTTTCCGCGGGAGCCGACCTCAACGAGATCGCGGCACTGACCGGACCGGAGGCATTGCGCTTCGCGCACATGGGACAACGGCTGATGAACGTGGTCGCCAACTTCCCTGCCCCGACGATTGCCGCCGTGCACGGCTACTGCATGGGCGGGGGACTCGACCTCGCGCTGGCGTGCCAGCGGCGGATTGCCGGGCCGCACGCGTTGTTTGGACATCGCGGCGCGGCGTTGGGCCTGATGACCGGGTGGGGAGGCACGCAGCGCCTGCCGCGGCTCATCGGGAAGGCGCGGGCACTGCAGATGTTTCTGGCAGCGGAAAAAGTGCATGCCGAGCGCGCGTTGCAGGTCGGGCTGGTGACCGCCATCGCGGACGATCCGCTGGCAGCGGCATTGGAGTGAGTCCTGTAGCGAGGAGCTCACCCGCGCGCTAAGAATTGGGCTGTGACTTCGTATCGGTTTGCCGCAGCGGAAGAAGCGTACAAGAACCAGCCCCCATGGGGCGAAAGAGCTTAGCCCAGCGCTTCAGCGCTGGGTTAATGGAAAAATTAGCCCGAGTCCCACGGGGACGACAGAGATTTCGATACAGCCTCCGACCCCGGGCTCTACCAAAAAGTCTTTGGAAGCCTGCCTGCGTTATGCTCTTGCCATGCGTGTTCCGCTTCCACCTGGCGATCGGCAACTAATACAGATCGTGGACGCGGCACTCGCAGATGCCGAGCGCCGCAGCGGGGACTGGCTGGTTTGCAAGTCGGGATGCACGCAGTGTTGCATGGGAGTATTCGCCATCAACCAACTCGATGCGGTGCGGTTGCAGCAAGGTCTGGCCGGGTTGGAAGTGGGCGATCCAATTCGAGCCCAACAGGTGCGCGAGCGCGCACGGGCTTCGATTGCCCGGCTCGCGCTGGACTTTCCCGGCGATCCTGTGACGGGAATCCTGGATGAAGGCGAGACCGCCGAGACGCGCTTCGCAGAATTCGCCAACGACGAGCCCTGCCCAGCGCTCGATCCCCAAACCGGACTGTGCGACCTCTACGCGGCGCGGCCGCTCACCTGCCGCGTCTTTGGGCCGCCGGTGCAATCCGAAAACGGTTTGGGCGTTTGCGAGTTGTGCTATCACGGTGCGACCGAGGACCAGATCGCTGCCTGCGAGATGGCGGTCGATCCCGAGGCGATGGAGCCGGCACTGCTCGATGAGTTGGAACGCAGCACCGGCCGGCGGGGCAGAACCATCGTAGCGTTTGCGTTAGCGGACCAAGCGACATAAACCGCAGTCAGACAAGGCCGGTAACCCCGCATTGCGCACCCCTGCTTCCCTGCTTTATCGTTGACGGTTCACGCTTATCCTCCTCATGACTGAAAAAAGCAAGCACGCTGGCTCCGCCTTCGACAGCAAGATCAAGCCTGATTCACCGCGCTTCGAGCGCAATCAGCAAGCCGTCGCCGAACTGGTGGCGCAGATACGCAACCAGGAAGAGATCATCCAGCAGGGCGGTGGCGAGAAGGCCATCGAATCGCAGCACAAGAAGGGGCGCCTGACCGCGCGCGAGCGCATCGCGCAGCTCATCGATCCGGGCACGGAGTTCTTCGAGCTGGGTTCTTTCGCCGCGTGGGGCATGTACGGAGAGTGGGGCGGCGCGCCGTCGGCTGGGGCCGTCACCGGCCTGGCGCGGGTGCAGGGCCGCCTGGTCATGCTCATCGTGAACGACGCCACGGTGAAGGCGGGCGCGTTCTTCCCCATGACGGCGAAGAAGGTCATCCGCGCGCAGAACATCGCCATTGACAACCGCATCCCTACCATCTATCTGGTGGATTCGGCGGGCGTATTTCTGCCGCTGCAGGAAGACGTGTTCCCCGACACCGACGACTTCGGCCGTATCTTCCGCAACAACGCGGTGATGTCGTCCATGGGCATTCCGCAGATCGCCGCCATCATGGGCATGTGCGTCGCCGGCGGCGCGTATCTGCCGCTGATGTGCGACCACATCCTCATGACCGAAGGCAGCGGCCTGTTCATCGCCGGCCCGGCGCTAGTGCAATCCGCCATTGGCGCGAAGTACTCGGCCGAAGAATTGGGCGGCGCGCAGATGCACTCCCAGATCAGTGGCACCGTGGATTTTCGCGAGCCGGACGATGATTCTTGCCTGGCGCGCGTTCGCCAACTGGTGGACAAGATGGGCAACCGCCAGCTCGGCGTCTTCGACCGCAAGAAGCCGGCGGAACCGCTGTACCCGGCGGAGGAGATTTACGGCATCTTCGACGGCGACCCGGGGCGGCAGTACGACATGAAGGAGATCATCGCCCGCATCGTGGACGGCAGCCAGTTTGGCGAGTACAAGGCGGAGTACGGCGAGACGGTGCTGTGCGGCTACGCGCGCATCGGCGGCTTCGCCGTGGGCATCGTCGCCAACCAGAAGACGCACGTGCCGCAGGTGGACCACACCGGCAACAAGCGCATCGAGTTCGGCGGCGTCATCTATACCGAGTCGGCGGAGAAGGCGGCGCGCTTCATCATGGATTGCAACCAGAACCTAGTGCCGCTGGTCTTTCTGCACGACGTCAACGGCTTCATGGTGGGCCGCGACGCCGAGTGGAGCGGCATCCTGCGCGCCGGCGCGAAGATGGTGAACGCGGTGTCGAACTCGGTGGTGCCGAAGATTACCGTCATCGTGGGCGGCTCGTTCGGCGCCGGACATTACGCCATGTGCGGCAAGGCCTACGATCCGCGCTTCCTCTTTGCCTGGCCCTCGGCGCGATACGCGGTAATGAGCGGCGCATCGGCGGCGGGAACGCTGGTGGAAATCAAGGTCAAGCAACTGGAGCGCGGCGGCAAGAAGCTGAGCGAAGAAGACAAGAAGAAGCTGTTCGACGAGGTCAAAGCTACCTACGACGAACAGACCGATCCGCGTTACGGCGCGGCGCGGCTGTGGATCGACAAGATCATCGATCCGGTGGAAACGCGCGAAGCGATCATCATGGCGCTGGAGGCCGCCGCGCTGAATCCCGAGGTGCCGAAGTTCAGCGTGGGGGTGTTGCAGACGTGAGCCGCGCAGCGGCGGCATTTGTTTTAGCCGTGGGCGTAAGCCCGCGGTAGCGGGATCTGCAGCAAAGCTGAGCCGCGCAGCGGCGGCACGGGTGGTCAGAAAGCAGGTCCCTCCGCTCAGACTAAAGTCCTCGGTCGGGGTGACAACCCTGAAGATTCGCGAAGGTGAAACCCTCTGAGGTCAATGCTAGTTGCTAATTGCCAATGGCCAATTCAATCAAACTCGTCGAATGTCCGCGCGACGCCTGGCAGGGGCTGCCGGGACAGATCCCGACCGCCGTCAAGGTCGAGTACCTGAAAGCGCTGGTGGCCGCGGGATTCAAGCACATTGACGCGGTGTCGTTCGTCTCGCCGAAGACGGTGCCGCAGATGGCCGACTCGGAGACGGTGATGAGCGAACTCGACCCACCGGACGATGTCGAGATCATCGCCATCGTGGTCAACGAGCGCGGGGCGGAACGCGCCATCTCGACCGACGCGGTGCGCACCTTGGGATTTCCCTACTCGCTCTCGCCGACGTTCCTGAAGAACAACCAGAACCAGACGCTGGAAGAGAACCTCGACATCCTGGAGAGGATCAAAACGAAGGCTGACGAGAACGGGCTCGACACGGTGGCTTATATTTCGATGGCCTTCGGCAATCCCTACGGCGATTTGTGGAACGCGGATGAACTGATCGAGGGTATCGGCTTGCTCGCCGACCTGGATTTGCAGGCCATCTCCCTCGCCGATACCGTGGGGCTGGCGACGCCGCAACTGATCGCGGACCTGCTGGGCCCGGTGCTGGAGAAGTTCGAGGGCGTAGAAATTGGCGTGCATCTGCACAGCCGTCCGGATGAGGCGACGGCCAAGGTGCTGGCGGCGTACGATGCAGGCTGCCGGCGCTTCGATTCCGCCATCGGCGGGATGGGCGGCTGCCCGTTCGCGCAGGACGTGCTGGTGGGCAACATTCCGACCGAGAAGTTGCTCGAAGCGCTGAAGAGCCGCGGCGTCGAGTTGCCATTCATGCGGTCGATCACAGAACCTTTCCGGATGGCGGTGGACATCGCCAGCCGATACAGCGGGCCGAAGATGTAAGAACATTTGTCGGTTGTCAATGGCCAGTGGCCAGTTGCCCGCTGCCAGTTGCCAGTTGCCAGCTGGACGGTGCACCACAGAAATACCGCAGCCGCTTACGCAGGAAATTTGCATGTTTAAACAATCTCATTCCTACACAACCCTGACCATCGCCCATGACGGCCCGGTGGCTACGATCACCCTGAACCGGCCGGACAAGCGCAATGCCATCAGCTATGTACTGATCGAGGATCTCCTGCAGGCGCTGAAGGAGTTGGAAGACTCGCCTGAGCAGCTTCTCATTTTGACCGGGGCGGGCCAGGCATTTTGCTCCGGCATGGACCTCGACAATCTTCGCGCAGTCACCGGGCGCACCGAAGAAGAGAACTGGGCCGATTCCGAGTTAATGGCGCGGCTGTTCCGCACCCTGTACGAATTCCCCAAGGTCACGATCGCGGCGGTGAACGGCGCGGCGGTGGCCGGAGGCTGCGGGCTGGCCACGTTGTGCGACTTCACTCTGGCCTCCACGGAGGCCAGGTTCGGATACACCGAGGTGCGGATCGGGTTCCTCCCGGCAATTGTCTCGACCTTCCTGCTCCGCCAGGTGGGAGAAAAGCAGGCGCGCGACCTGCTACTGACCGGCCGCATCATCACCGCCGAGGAAGCGTTCCGCATGGGCCTGGTCAACGAAATCGTCGCGCCTGACAAGCTTCTCAGCCGTTCCCGGGAACTCGCCGCCACCCTGTTGCAAAACAGTCCGGCCTCGCTGCTGGCGGCCAAACGGCTGCTCAATCGCTACTCGTCGGGAGAGCTGGATCGCCAGATCGTGGCCGCGGTCAGCGAGAACGCACGCATCCGCGCCACGTCTGATTTCCGCGAGGGCGTAAGTTCCTTCCTGGAGAAACGGCCACCGAAGTGGACGGGCAAGTAGGCCCCATCTGCGTATGTAACGCCGCTTCTGCCGCAGGGACGCGGAATTTTCAGCTACAATGGCGGTGCCCGAACTCACGGCAATCTTGAAACGTAGCGGCCCACATCACTCTTGCCACAAAACGTCTCTTCAAGCATCATTCATCGGCGGGACTTGGCAGGCGGAAGGCTGCCTTTGTCGGAAGACACCATGGTCCTAGTGGCGTTTTCCGCAGAGTGCGCAAGGTCCCGGCTGGAGAAGGGCAACCGGCAGAGAACACAGGGAGACAACGAATGATCTTTCGTCCGTATGCTGTTATCGCAATGTTGCTGCTTTCGATGACGCTCTTGGCCCAAACGTCAGCCCCCAAGCCGCCATCCCCGGCACCCAGTTCTGCCGCGTCCGCGGCAGCTCCGACTCCCGGTGGTCCGTACCCGGTCATGAGCCCCGCCGCCGAGGCCCGCGGACGCCAGCTCTTCGAACTGTGGAACAACGGACAGGCTGGCGCGCTGTTTGCAACCTTCTCCGAGGGCCTGAAGAAGAAGGCCGGCGGCGAAGCCAAGTTTGCCGCCTATATGAAGAAACTCCAGGAACAGGTTGGCAAGGAAACCAAGATGGAAAAGGACTTCATGAGCCCGGGAATGCTGGCGCCGGTCACGGAATATGGACGCCTCTCCCAATACTCCAAGGCCACTGTCAAGGTCATCAGCACGTTTGTGATCGATGAGCGCGGGCAGGTGCAGGCCTTCATGTTCGGTCCGCAACCTAATCTTCCGGAAGGGCGCTATGCCGGCTATCAGAATAGCGCGAAATTGCGGCTGCCCTTCAATGGCGAGTGGTTTGTCCTGCAGGGCGGACACTCGCTGTTTGACAATGGCTATATGCGGGCCGAGGAGGCGCGCTTCGCAGCTGACTTTACGATGTTGAAGAATGGACGTCCCTACGCCGGCGACCCGACGAGTAATGAATCGTTCTACTGCTTCGGCCAGCCGGTTCTGGCTCCCGCTGATGGGACTGTGGTGAGGGTGGAAAGCGGCTTTGTAGACAATCAGCCCGGCAGCAAACCTACGCAGGATTCGCCGCGGGGGAATTTTGTCATCCTCAACCATGGCAACCAGGAGTTTACCGTCCTGGACCACCTGAAGCAGAACAGCATTCCGGTGAAGAAAGGCGATGCGGTGAAACAAGGGGACGTAATCGGCGCCTGCGGCAACAGCGGGTCTTCGCCCGCCCCTCACGTGCACTTCCAGATGCAGAATACCGCCGGGCTTCCAACGCCGGACCCATTGCCGGCGCAGTTTCACGACTATATCGCTAATGGCAAGCCCGTGGCGGTAGGCGAACCTGTAAAGGCCCAGACAGTAAGCAATGCGCCCACGACGGGCGGTAGTTCAACGGACGCCGCCACGACGCCCAAGAACGAGCCCGTTAAGAAATGAAGCAACCGCGATTGCCTCGACTAAGGCAGGCGCTTGCCCCGGCAATGCGCCTGCTGGCTTCGACCGCATGAGTCTCTAACTTGAAGATCGCAGCCAGCCAACCGCGTCGCTCCACCACCGCCCAGCCGGAAGCCTACGAGACCAGTTTCCGCGTGCGCTATGCGGAAACCGACCAGATGGGCGTGGTTTACCACTCCAACCTGATTATCTGGTTTGAAGTGGGGCGGGTGGAGATGATGCGCCAGTTGGGCTTTACCTACCTGGACATGGAGCAAGACGGCACCCATCTGCCGGTCGTGGAGGTCCGCTGCCGCTACAAGTCGCCCGCACGATACGATGACATCGTGGTCATCAAGACCCGGCTGATCAATGTCCGTGAGTCGCTGTTGCACTTCGGGTATGAGGTCGTACGTCAGGAAGATGGGGCGCTGCTGGCGGAAGGCGAATCTGTGCATATGGTAGTGGATTCGGAGTTCAGGCGCACTTCGCTGTCCAGCAGGTACCTGCCTTCATTTCTGTGGGCGGCGGGGAAGGTTAGTGGTTAGTGGTTAGTGGTTAGTGGTTAGCGCTCAGTGGCAGTCTGATAGTTATTGACTGCCTCGTGGCTTAGAGAGAATGTTTTGAACGGGCACGGCTTCAGCCGTACCGTAAACACTTTGGTCGTTACCGGGTTTGGAGTTTGAGTGAGGGCTGTGTCTGGTCTTACCCGGTTGAATGAAGGGCTCAAACAATTGGCTAAGCTCAAGAATCCGACACTAACCACTAACCACTAGCCACTATCCACTGTTTTCTATGAAAGCTTTGCACATCAACGGCAACCATCTGACTCTGGAGGACGTGCGCCAGGTCGTCCAGGAACGATGCCCTGTGCTTTTGGAACCGGAGGCACGGCTTGCGGTGGAACGCGCCCGCGCGGTGGTGGACGAACTGGTCGAGGATGACCGCGTTGCCTATGCGGTGAATACCGGCGTGGGCAAGCTCGCCGATATGCGCATTCCTCCCGACGATATTAGGAAACTCCAGGTCAACCTACTGCGTTCCCACGCGGCAGGGGTCGGTGAACCGCTGCGGGAAGATGTAGTCCGCGCCATGGTCCTGCTGCGCGCCAACTCGCTGGCCAAGGGATTCTCCGGGGTCCGCCCCGCGGTCATCGACACTTTATGCGAGATGTTGAACCGCGCCGTACACCCGGTCATCCCCTCGCAAGGCAGCGTGGGTGCCAGCGGCGACCTGGCTCCCCTGGCCCACCTGGGACTGGTGCTGATTGGCGAAGGCGAGGTTTTGTACAAGAACCAGCGAGTTGCTGCGGCTGACGCCCTGCGGCAGGCCGACATCAAGCCCCTGGTGCTGCAGGCGAAGGAGGCGATCTCGCTGATCAACGGTACCCAGGCCATGCTGGCCATTGGGCTGCTGGCCGTGTTGGAAGCTGAGATCCTGGCCGACACCGCCGATGTGATCGGAGCCCTCACGGTGGACGCGCTGAAAGGCACCGACGTGGCCTTCGACGAGCGCATTCACCGCGCCCGGCCGCATGCCGGACAGTTGCTGGTAGCAGCGAACCTGCGCCGCATGCTGGAAGGCAGTTTGCTTCGCGAGTCGCACCGCGAGTGTCAGGTGGTGCAGGACGCCTACTCGATGCGCTGCATCCCGCAGGTCCATGGTGCGGTGCGCGATACCCTGGCCCAGTGCCGTGAGGTATTCGAAATCGAGATGAACTCGGCGGTGGACAACCCTCTGGTGTTTCCCGAGGAGAAGAAAGTCGGCGCGCCGAAACGCGGGGTTGGAGCCATGGTGCCCGGCGTCATCCTGTCGGGCGGAAATTTCCACGGGCAGCCACTGGCGTTTGCGCTGGATTTTCTTGCCATCGCGCTCAGCGGGCTGGCCGGCATCTCCGAGCGCCGCCTGGAGCGCCTGGTAAACCCTGCACTCAATGAAGGATTGCCGCCCTTCCTGGCGCCGGGCGCAGGACTGAATTCGGGCTTTATGATGCCGCAGGTCACGGCCGCTGCTCTGGTCAGCGAGAACAAGGTGCTGTCGCACCCCGCTTCGGTTGATTCCATCACCACTTCGGGCAACAAGGAAGACTACGTCTCCATGGGGATGACGGCCGCCAATAAACTGCTGCGGGTCGTCGCCAATACGCGCAATGCTCTTGCCATCGAGGCCTTGGCGGTCGCGCAGGCCCTGGACTTCCGGGAGCCCCTCCAAACTGGCAAACGCGGGCAAGCCGCCCATGCCGCCATCCGCTCTGTCTCTCCTGCCATCAACGAGGACCGCATCTTCACGCCCGACATCGAGCGGGTTTCCGCCCTGATTGCCAGCGGTAAGTTGGCCGAAGTCCTCCGGTAAGTCGTGCTTCGCCACTACTTGGTCTTGGGACTGGCCTCATTGTGAGTGTGGCTGCCGGGCAGTCCCATGCTGCGGACGGTGTCGTTTTCGAAGTCGAATTCGATCAGCACCGCCGGCTCCGTCCCCACCACCCAGCCATCGTGTCCCGGCTCAATCACCACCACCTGCGGTGCGTTGAACTCCACGATGCAGCCGTCGGCAAATTCCATGTGAATACGGCCGCGCGCCAGGAAGCCGGCGTGGGCGTGCATGCAGAGATCGGTCCCGACAATGGGCTTGATGTGCGTAGACCAGCGGAATCCCGGCGGATAAATCACGCGCTTGACACGCGCATTGCCGACTCGGACCATGTCGATCTGAACTCCGGCGATTTGCTGGTGCTCAGCGCCATTCATTGGCGCAAGCAGGGGATCGAACGTGCTCATGCGATGTCCTCCAGGAATTCGCGCAGCCGAGTCCGCCCATCCAGCGGAAAAGCGCCGGACATTTGTGCCGCGCATCCTCAGAGGATACAGCAGCCGGGAAGATGAATAGACTTGGCGGCCTCGTCACACGCCAACGTGACCTTCGTCCTTGCGCTTTGTGACGTGGTGAGATATTCGTGAGGGTCGGGGAAGGGGTAGTGGTGTCTCCGGCGGCCGCGCCCAGTGTGCTGGCCGCGAAAGATCTTTGACAAACAGTTGTCAGCAGCCAGTTGTCAGTGGTCAGGAACAGCGATGGATATGTACTAGTCAGTTATATTTTTCTGTCAGCGCTGCAATCTGCCGAGAGACCAGAAAAGGTAGATTTTCGCCTCTAACTGCTTTGCATAGAAGACTTTGGCTACAACTTCTTTCGGCTCACGATCTTAGATCGGAGACCTGCAAAGTCATGATTCCATTCTGGTTATAGGCAAAGTCGTCAGCTGTAAGGGCTTACTCCCAGCAAATTCCCCGTAAGTTGTTGAAAATCTCCAGTGTTTTCGCGATTTACGCAAATAGGGGGAGGGGGGGAGGGTCTGTACCATTTCGTTATCATGTTTCTCGCTGTGGAACCTCGCCGGGCGGCGCAGGTTTCACCACCGGAGCGTTCGCCTGTTCGCCTCAGCAGCGCAGCCTTCCTCAGTGCTTTACAATAGGTGCTGCTCTGGTAGTCGTCCTTGTCTCTTTTGCCCGCGTTGTGGCGTTCCCACGGCCGAGCTTCTGGGTTAAGCCGCCAGGATGTCGGAGGTTCCGAGGATTTTGCCCGGGAAACGGCATCTTAGATAACGGAAGGCGCCGCTCTGCCGTCTTATCAGTGGCGGCTCCTCTGCGTATTCATCAAAGTGGCAATCAAACTCAAATTACCTGATCGCGTGCGCCCGCCTCGAGGCGCGTCCAAGTCGGGATCCGGCGCCGGAAGTAATGCGTCGCGACCGTACCACTTTTCCATTCGCGATCCTCTCGTGAAGCTGTTCGTGGCGGCGTTTCTGGTGGCCGGTATCGTCTGCATGGGGATGTTCGCGTACTTCTACGTGAAATATCAGCGCGTGGTGGAACGCCGAATGGCGGGACCGATTTTCTCAACAGCGGCGAAGATTTACGCACGGCCTCAAGTTATTTCCCTGGGAGAGAAAATTGACGCCGCCGAAGTGGCTGCCGCGCTCTCACACGCCGGCTATACATCGCAAGACAAGGCGGCAGACTCGCCGGTAGGCCATTATGTTCTGACCTCCCATTCCATTCAGATCGTTCCCGGGCCGGAATCGTACCACGCCTCGAGCGGCGCGGTAATTTCTTTCCAAAACGGAAAGGTGAGCGAGATTTCGCAAAGGGACAGCGGCAATCTCGACGCCTACGAGTTGGAGCCTCAACTGGTGACCGCCCTGTTCGAAGGGGAAGAACGTTCCAAGCGCGAAATCGTGAAGTTCGAGGACATTCCTCAGCCGCTGGTGGACGCTGTTTTGGCCATTGAAGACCGCCGGTTCTTCCAGCACGGCGGAGTGAATTACTTCCGTCTCGTCGAAGCCGCCGCCATTGACGTGCGCGAAGGGCGCCACGGTCAGGGCGGCTCGACCTTGACCATGCAGCTCTCGCGAGGTTTCTTCCTCTCGCCGGAGAAGACCGTCAAGCGCAAGCTCGTCGAGATGCTGATCGCCATCGAGTTGGAGCACCGCTTCTCCAAGCAGCGCATCTTTGAGATGTACGCCAATCAGGTGTACATGGGACAACGTGGGTCGTTCACCATCGCCGGCTTTGCCGAAGCCTCTCACGCTTACTTCAACAAGGACATCAAGAACCTCAACCTGCCCGAAGCGGCCCTTTTGGCAGGGATGATCCAGCGTCCCAACTATCTCTCGCCGTACAAGAACCCCAAGCGTGCGCTGGAGCGCCGGAACCTTGTTCTCGACTCGATGGTCGAAACCGGCGCCATCACGCGCCAGCAGGCCGACCAGGCGAAGGCCACTCCGCTGAAGTTGGCGACGCCGAACGTTGAGGCCAGCGATGCTCCCTACTTCGTTGACCTGGTGAAGGACCAGCTCTCCCCTCAGTACAGCGAAAACGACCTGAACGAACATGCTTTGCGGGTCTATACCACCATTGATCCCGACTTGCAGCGTGCCGCCGCCGAAGCCGTAGACGAAGGCATGAAGCTGGTGGACCAGTTGGTGGAAAAGCGGCGCACTCACAAGACCAAAGTGGGCACGGGCAAAGAAGCTACGACTGAAGTGAAGGTCGACCAGGGGCCAATGCCGCAAGTGGCACTTGTTGCCCTGGATCCACACACCGGCGAAGTGCTCGCGCTGGTCGGCGGCAGAAACTACGGCATGAGCCAGTTGAACCACGCCATCGCCAAGCGTCCCACGGGCTCGATTTTCAAGCCGTTCGTTTACGCTGCGGCCGTCAACTCGGCGGTCGACGGTACCTCCTTGACGTTCGTATCGGATGCCGAAGGTGGCCCTCCGTCGGGCAGCAACGGTGTGTTCACACCGGCAACGCTGGTGGATGATTCGCCCGTCAGCATTTCCTACGGCGACCAGGTTTACGAGCCCCACAACTATCACGACACCTACAACGGAGAAGTGACTGCCCGGTTCGCGTTGGCTCTTTCGCTGAACAATGCGACGGTAAGGGTTGGGCAGGCTGTAGGCTTCGACAAGGTCGCCGCACTGGCCAAAGCCGCGGGCATCAGCAGCGTGAAGGCAACCCCGGCTATCGCACTGGGAGCTTATGACGCTACCCCGATCGAGATGGCGGGCGCGTATACCGTGTTTGCCAATGGCGGAACGCGCATTTCGCCCTGGATGGTGAAGTCCGTACAAAATTCACGCGGCGGGGTACTGAACAACTATCAGGCCGACAGCAAAGAGGTACTGGATCCGGCTGTGGCGTACGTCCTGACCACCATGATGGAAGCGGTCGTCAACAATGGCACCGGATATCCGGTGCGGGCGCGGGGATTCACCCAACCTGCAGCGGGCAAGACCGGGACCTCGCACGACGCGTGGTTTGCCGGGTACACCAGCAATCTCCTCTGTATTGTCTGGGTGGGTAATGATGACTACACAGACTTGAAGCTGGCGGGCGGCGCGACGGCTGCGCCGATCTGGGCCGAGTTTATGAAGCGGGCGGCCAAACTGCCCCAATATTCCGACATGAAGAATTTCTCCGCGCCGTCGGGTGCAGTCGTTGTCACGCTCGACAAGCTGACCAACCGCATCGCCACTCCGTCCTGCCCGCAGGACTACACGGTGGCTTTCCTGGCTGGCACGGAGCCGAAAGAAACTTGCGATGAGGCCTTCACCGATCACCGTGGAATCGTCACTAAGATCTTCGGCTTGGGCTCGCCGCCGGTCGCTCCCCCTCCTCAGACCACGAACGGCGTCGTAGCATCGCCAGCTAGCGGCGCGTCGGCCCAAGTTCCTGAGGCCGAGGCGGCCCAGAACCAGCAGCCGCAACCCAAGAAAAAGAGGGGCTTCTTCAGCCGGATCTTCGGCAAGGGTGACAACAATTCGGACCAGCAACAGAGCGGCGGCACAAACACCAGCCAAAATGGGAACAATTCCCCGCCCAAATAGGTCTAATATGGGGCTGTAAAGGTCTCCGGAGGCCAAGGGGATGGTTCGCCTGTCAACGCGGACGGTGCTATTTGCATTGCTGATTTCGGGTTGTCTACTGGCGCAGCAGAACCAGCCGCCCACACCACCGCCGCTGGTTCCTGATCCTAACGCCTCGGAGGAGGCGCTCGAGGAGAAGGGTGATATCCTGCGCGCCCAGAAGCACTACCTTGACGCGCTCGACTTCTATAAGGCAGCCATGGCCAAGCAGCCCACCGCCCTGTTGTGGAACAAGGAAGGCATGACCTACTTGCTGATGCAGAGGGTTCCTGAGGCCTCCAAGTGCTTCGACCATGCCATCAAGATGGACAAGATGGCACCTGAGGGCTACAACAATCGCGGCTACATCGAGCAGCACAATAAGAACTACGACAAGGCGATCAAGTATTACCGTAAGGCGCTGTCTTTGCGCTCCGACGACGCAGTGTTTCACTTCAATATGGGAACCTCGTACTTTGGCAAGCACGACTTTGTCCGTGCCGCTCAGGAGTACCGCGCCGCCTACATGCTTGACCCCAACATCTTCGAGCGGGTCTCAAAGACCGGCATCATGGCGCAATCCACTTCGCCGGAGAACCGCGCCGCTTTCTCCTTTATGGTCGCGAAAATGTACGCCCAGGCCGGTGACGTTGACCGTTCGCTCGAGTATCTGCGCAAGGCCCTGGAGGAAGGCTATAAGGACATCAAGAAGGTTTACACCGATGCCGAGTTCGCCAGCCTCCGGGACGACAAGCGCTTTACCGAACTGATGGCACAGAAGCCGCAGGCCATCCAGTAGCAGGGCGTTACGCAAACCCCACACATGTCAAGCGGGCGTTTCCCCATTACGATCATGGCCGGTGCCGATGCCTCCG
>Ga0209048_10002748_pt1 | contig 17310 bp, 27 predicted proteins | sample FrelakmetCRP12CR_FD_187146 | JGI IMG/M metagenome (GOLD analysis project Ga0209048, IMG submission 187146) | Freshwater lake sediment microbial communities from the University of Notre Dame, USA, for methane emissions studies - CRP12 CR (SPAdes)... | ecosystem: Environmental > Aquatic >... | reverse complement strand
ATCAATAGTACCCTTGAGAATGTCACTCATCAACACTTTAGAATTATCTACATGCATTTTCATGATGCAAATTGTAAATTATTTCTCTAAAGATTACATCATAATTCTTTGCTGCTTCTGTATCAATCTCTGTGACCTGATCTATGCCGGCAGTAGACACTGTTATAACAACTGCATCACCCTTTACAGTGACTTCAGAAGAGTGTTGTGTCTTTAGCTCACAATCCAACACTTCTTCTACAAATCGATTACGATCACTGAGTTGCCTGAACCTGAATGTTTTTGTGAGGCACTTACAATCATCACGTGTGATCTTGACCCATTTATTTGTAACAATGATCGGCACATCTAACGATGTCTCAACTGGATACACAGGTAGACGCCCAAATTCCATCGGTCTCCTGCTCTTCTCTATGAATTCTTCGTGGAGCTTTGAAAATGTGAATTGATTTTCCTTCATATGATCACCGCACCGCCTACGATGGCAACCTCAGTGAATGAAGAACCGTTCGTCCAGATTTTCCCAACTCTATCAAGAATCGCCGATCCACCCTTGAACTTCATGTCACGTTCCTTGCCAATGCGATTAGCAACAATGACATTGGCACCGGTTTCTTCAACTAGCTCTACCCATGCACTGTCAGGATATCCGTAATTCCCGCCCCAATTTGTCAATAAACACAATGTATCAATATCGCCTCTTTTGTAGAACTTTTGCCCAGGTTTGTAAAATTTATAGCTTTCACGAAAGTGATTCATTGCATCTCTACATATTAATGCACCTGTGCGTCCTGCCGCTGTGATCACCGTGAATAGTTGTTGTTCAGACGCGGTTGCCCAACATGCGTCTGAACCATAGAGGTTGTGTTTTTGAAAATTTCCCTCAAGTCCTGTCGGACCGACAACTGCTGCAGAATTGTACAGGAGACCTTCAAAAAGTTCAGGGTACCCAAACACAATGTGACAATTGAAACGTTGTGCAATCGGTACGAATGCTTGTGTCTGATATCCATCTCTTTCCTGAGCACAGTCACATGCTTCACGCGTTGACCTCATGACGAACCCACTCGTGCACAGTTCAGGTAGGACGATGACTCGAGCTCCCTTACATGCGGCTTCAAACACTAATTGTTGCGCGACAATGAGGTTCTGTTCAATATTAAACAGTGTGGGTGCAAATTGAACTGCCGCGACAATCACCGGTGCATTTGGGACTGTGATGAACATTGTCACTTCTTCTTCAATGTCTTCTTTCTACTCGTTTCAAATACATTTTCACCTTTTGGCGGCGTAGGCATCTGTTTCATCGCACGTTTCACGTAGGGTTCAAAGAATTCCCTAAATCCAGAAAGTTCACGAATGATTTCTGGGTGATCCTTGAGCAGTTGCACCTCTTCATCATCAATTTCACCAGAACTCTTGAGATATTCAATGTATTCGCTCAATGCAGTTAGCGTCATGATCTCGAGTTCTTCGGGTGCTCCCTTGACCATGCCCCCGAGCCATGAAGCTTTTTCGAGCGTTTTATCCACAATGTTTTTGGTATTACGCAATTTTTTACCAAACAACTCCATTGAGATATCATCAATTGACATGCCTTCTACGTCACTCATCGTTGAATATTTTGATGTTTTTTCTTGTTCTTCATCATCCTTACTACCATAATCCCAAGGCACAGATTCATACGATGCTTTTGGAACAATTTCATTGAGTATGGTACGCACAGCATTTCTGATCATTGATTCAACATGTGTATCTTTCTTCGTCATTTCATCACCTATCGTCTTTTCTTTTGGTCCTTCGTTTCTATCTTTATCTTCTTTGTCAGTCATGATGATTGCGCTCTTCAACTTGTCATACACGTCTGACACTTGATCATCAGGTATGTCTTTGCTCAAAGTATTGATTGCAACCTGCAATTCTGCTCTAGAATTAGGTTTTTGATCATCATTGCCAGGATCAGTCACTGCCGCAGACAAATCAATGACATCATTGACATTCACAGGTTCTTCTTTTGATTCTGGAATGTGTACAGCGCCGTATTCATTATTACCGAGCACTTCTTTGATGAGATCACGAAGTGCTAGTTCACTCACTGTAACTTTTGACATGCACAATAACTATTAGAGATTTTGAAGTCTAGAAAGTCAATCTGATTTAGACATGTGTTAATTTTTCTTGAAAAAAATTAGTCGATCAAATTTGCTCTGCATAATGGTGTTAACGGAGAAATTCAACAACATTTTCTTCTCCGTCAGGCGATTCGACTTTGATCGTATTACCCTCCTTTATTTGACGCATAAACCACTCATAAATTGACAGAGCATCACGGACTGCTTCTGCGTTTGATTTCGATCCAGAAATTTCGCGAATGATGCTGAGTTTTCTGAATGCTTCATCACTAAAATCGAACTGTACACGGTTGCTCATTTGCACCTACTACTCATTGCTAACGTTGATAATGATTCAATGTGATCATGCATTTGTTTGACAAATTGCTGCACAAACATTATTTCTCCGCACAACATGCATGTCACGCAACCAGGCAGTGAGACGCTGAATGAACAAGAATTATAATTCACTGCGCCGCAATTCTCAAGTTGCGTCAATTTTTCTTTAGATGTTGAACAAACATGTTCAAGTGATTCAATAGAATTTTCAAAATTGAGCTTCTTTTTTCTCATTGTTCACGTTATTTTTAAATTTTGTTTGTGATGGTCTCAATTTCATTCATGAACCATTTGATCGTCTCATCATCAACTTTGTGTGTCTCAATCAACATTTTGAGTGTTTTTGCAAGCGTACCTATTCTCACCATGTGTTGTTGGAACATTTTTACATTATCATTGCTATTAGGTGTTGCCTCACTAACGCTAAACGGTAACACATGAGTTATTGGTTGCGTTTGTGGGACTGTGATCTGTTGCATCGGCGCAGCGTATACACATGTATAATCTGTCGGTAAATCGATATCTAATATTTTTGTTGTTGACACTCCTACGACATTCTTGTCAAATGGAATTCCATATCGCATTCCTGTATTATTCATTTTTATTTCACCATCATTCCCTGGTTCGTCTACTGACCATTTACATGACATTTTAAACTCTTGAAAATCCATATCACTCCTGTACCTGCATTAAACATCATTTTACATGCAAATTTTGTGAACAATCAAAGCACGATGTCACTACTATCAATGTCACTCATGATTCTCAACACGTTTCATCATCAATTTTTCCATCAATGTTTTGTATTGCTCTGGCTGTTTACGAAGCAACGCGTGGGCTGAATTTTCATTCGCTCTGCCGCGATGACAATTGTGGCACAATATCAAACCATTGTTTAAATCTAGAGTCAATGTGGCATCAATTGATATGGGAACGATGTGATGTGTCTCTATCTAGATGATTTGCACAGCCACAAATCATGCATTGATTGCTGCACAATTGCATTATTTTTCTCGACCATTTGATCAAACAATGACATTCTGTCATCCATGGACGCCAAAAACTGTTGATTTTCCCAGACATCGGATTATTAGAACCTGTACGAGCAAATGGATGTAATCTGTTCCATGCTTTCTGCGAAGCACTCATTCTTGCAATGTGCCCAGGCGTTCCGTGTTTAGTTTTTTGTGATTTCCACGATGCAATTATCTTCAGTGACATTGCTCTTCTATTTTCATCACTGGACCAAAATGACTTAGCACGTATTGATCGAAAATTTCGAAGTGTCGTGGCTTTTTGTCGCATTAGGAACAATGCTTTGTACACAGGGTCCCTGTATTTCTGACGAATCCTCTTAGAGTGTCGTTCACATTCTTTGGGATCTTCAAATCTCTTCTTGGCAGCGATCGACATGTTGGTTCTGAAGTTTGGATTTTCAGACCTCTTCATTAGCCCTGCTTCAAAATTGGAACGAACTTCTAACGTTGCCATGGCGACTTTTGTGGATTCACTGATGTTTTTACGCCATATTTCATTTTTAGAACGAGCTACATAAAAACACTTTCTGCAGCAGTAGTGCTTTGGTGCATCGGCAACTTCTTGTTGTTGCCGATGATCGTATTCTCTGCAACATTCATCACACTTCAAGCGTAGTGTTGTTTTTGTACGAGTAAGAGAACCCCTACGAAGGGTCACAATAACTTCAATTAACATGCTTGATAGCTACATATTACTGTTTGTCATTTACACCTAATTTTGCGTCTGAATATTTTCGCCCAAAATAAAGTGTCAAAATTGGAATAAGATAGCTCGAACACGCACCAAAATCGAATGGTCTAATTGTGATGGGTCCAATCTTTCCAAAAATCGAAAGAATGTATGCAATTGTCACGACCCAAAATGAAACAAATACCAATGTCACTGTGATAGATCCATACCCTCTTGCATCACGTATCCAATACCATGCCGGTTTCACCTCTGATATGTCAGGTTGTTGCAATGCCGATAGATTACACGTAACAGGTGTATTAACACAAGTTTTATCATCAATAATCATTACCATGTCTCCCATTATTTATATATAAACGCTGTTATTTAGCATACGATACTGCAAATATTGTGATAGTCGATAGGACAATGCCCCCGACAGCACCGAGTGTTGTCCACAACGTCACATTTGGCCTATCATCACTAACTTTTTTTGCAGCTAACTGTGCAGCAAGGATCTCTTTTTGCCTCGCATCCAACTGCACTTGAAGAACATTTTTATCTGTCTCAAGCGTATTTTTTTGTTGCGCGAGCTTATAATCGCACTGTGCAATCACGTCTGCACGCACCTTATCATTCTCAATCTTCAATTGGTCTGAAAAATGATTAATCTGCGTCATGATTGTTGCCACAGCACGCGGCGACATGAGCACGCCCGTAAATGGAGCCTTTTGATTTTTTTTCATTGGCGATATTGCAGCACCTGGGTCTGGTTCATTCAGACTCGGCTTTGGTGAATCTGGTATGATTATTTCATCAGCATGTGCACTGATGCATGCAAAAGAAATCATCGCACACAATGACAGTGTCGTTAAACGCTTGAACATGCTGTGATTGTACAGTACACGGTGCAAAAAGAACAATTTAATTGTTCGGGGGTATTATCACAAATCCAGTCGATGCGCTCAGTCGTTTTGCGAGTTCATCTGGATTGTCAGAACATTGCTTCACAATCTGTTCAATCTCTTTCTTTTTGTCATTGTCGAGTGTCTTCTCTGCTGCGTCGTACTGTGTCTGGATCTCTGCAAGTGTAGACTTCAATTTTTTTTCATTCTCTGCGCTCTGACGTTGTTCCTCGACACGTGCATTCTGAATGTTCTTTATTTCTTCACTGTGAGCGTCCTGAATCACTTTCAATTGATCATTAAACGATGAATCTTGTCGACGCATCAATAATAATCCGATGACAGCTCCCACAATGACGGTACACAATTGCCAGTATTTTTTGACATATGCCCAGATCTTCAACCAAATCATGATTTACTCCTAATTTGATTTTTCAGTCTTTGTCTGGTGATTTGTAAATGTCGACTTATTGTTCAGTGCATTTATAATTTGCGAATGCGATGCATACAGTTCAATGATTGCCTTTTGGTGCACTGCGATCGCATTTGCGAGGTCCATGATTGCTTGTGCCATCTTGCGTTGCTGATCAGCAATTTCCACGAGAATATTTTCCTCATTTGTATGCGTCTTTTCACATGATTGTGCGTTTTCTTCACTCATGCCAACAATTTTTTTCATAATATCACTTAGTACATTCATTTGTCAATTTCTCTTGTGTTGTCGTATTTTCTAATGTCTCTAGTTCACGTTCAAATTCATTTTCTTCGTCTTCAGAACTGTTGATGATATCATACAACGTCTCATGATCGTACTCTGTTATCTTTTTGATGAGAGGTTTCTTTGCATGCGTTATTTCACGTTCAATTGCTTCCTTCAATTTTTTCCTCACCAGTGCCTCAATTATCTTCACACCTGTACCGTTTTCAATGACAGATCTTGCGAATGCGCCATATGCATCCTGCATTGAAACGCCAAATTTGAACATCAATGCGCGAAACTCAGCAAAATCTTCCTTGCTGATCATCACGTGTATACACTTACGATCTTTATATAGATCTGGTCGTATGATGTTCAAGCTGAAGCTCCTCCACCGGTGCCTCCTGCACGTTCTGCTGCTGGTGCTGGAAATTGTTCATCGGCAACTTCTTCACGTGTCTTGCCTATCTCGATCCCATGGTTACTTCGCAGTGATTCTTTGAATAATTCAATGACATCGTTCGCGTACGACTTGTTAAGGTAGTTGGCAGCACGTCTGAGTATAGTGTTCCTCATTTCTAGCAATGAATCGTAATTGTCGACCAAGCGCATCACGCTGTTAGTGAATGATTCAATGTCAATATCATCTGAAGATAGTTTAGTCTCAGTTTCACTAGAGACCACTTTCTTGTCATCTTTATCATTTTCGTTATCTTCTAACAATCTGCGAACAGTCCTGCGCCAGTCCTTGCCCTCAACTTTCGCAGATTTTGCTTCATTTTCATAATTGGAAAAGACTCGATCAATTTGAGCATCGATAGAATCTTCTCCCTTTTCTTTTTTATCACCGCTCTTGATGATATTAGCATCATCTTCGGTGAGAATCATGATTGCTGATTCACGAATGTATTTTTTCAGGTCTCCGATTCGTACCTTCACACGTGCCATTCACTTCACCGCCTGTGCAATTGATTTTGCTTTATTAAAACGATCGTTGATGACGTTCCAATTTAGTTCTCGCATTTGTGATACGATGTAGCTCTTTTTATCAGTCAAATAATCTTTAAAATATGCGTGGTCATGGCAATCAAGAACTATGATTGGATAGACACCGAGCATCACATCTTGGCTGTTGTTGCTCAACATGATGTTGACATAATTCTTTAGGAACATGTTATAACCGCACACTGCCCAACCTTGCCCACAAGACAATGCACACGCAATGAAATTCCTCTGCCAATTTTCGAATGAACCGAACGCGCGTTGCAATTCAATGAATGCAAGGCTATCCATGACAATTTCACTGTGTGGGTCAAAAGCATTTGCAAAATATAACTCATGCAACCAAACAGCGTTCAAATTGTACACCTCGTCTAGCTTCAATGAACGAAAATTACAGTGATTTGAGTTAGAATCACCGGTGGATGCTGAGTCTAACTCTGCAGATATCCTGTTGACAATCTCTACGTGTTCTTTGTAAATTGCAGCATGCGCTTCTTTTGTCCTCTGCGAAACGTATTCAGAAACCTGTTTGAACTGTTTCGGTTGCGCTACGTACGACTCAGGAAGCATTTGCTTGTGATCGCCCATTGTTTTTGACACAGCTGTGACCAACAATGCATCGATGTCAATACTATCGTTCAAATTCATTGGATATCTCCGTATTCTAAATAGGCGATGATTCAGTCCAAAATGTATTCATCTTCAAACGTAGAAACGTCAATGATAAATTTTGTACCTTTAGGTGCCCTGAGCACGACATCATTCATTGAGATGCTGTCGATGGTGTACAATAATCCGCTTTTTTTGTGCTTGACCTTTAGCTCAGGTGCAATCACATTCTTCTTTTCACCATCGACCTTTGCATTCATTGCGACATTGACATCTTCTGTGAGTGCATCCACTTTTTTTTGCCATTCCTCACGCATGATGCGAATGATGTCGACTTCTGTCAATATTTTCATTTCTTTTCCCTCACATTAAGTATCGCACGTGGAATCATTGAGCAACAAGCATCATCACATGCATCGATTTGCAATTGCGGTTTGATGAGTTTTTCATTAAATTGATTCGCAAAAAAAGTTTCATCACATGTTCTAACATATTTGTGCCATGAAATTACATCAATACCATGTTGTTGAAGGAACATGATGCCACTTTTATCCCTATACGCACGGCCATACACAACTTTCTTTACACCCCTAATGACCAATAATTTTGAACATGCTTTGCATGGAGCAGTTGTGACAAATAAAATTGAATCATTCAAAGAATCTGTTGCATGCATCATCGCATTGACTTCAGCATGGACACACCCACAGGTACCTGGTAGTAATGATTCACATTGATTTAAATCACCACTCACTGTCCCATTGTATCCTAAACACAAAATTCTTGTGTATGTAGGATCAACAAAAACAGCTCCCACCTGTAGACGAATACACGTTGATCTCATAGCAAATTGCTGCGCAATTTTCATGAATACACTTTCAAATGTTGGTCTAGACCATGTTCCATAATCATTATCATAAAATTCAGCAGCTTCCTCAAATTCTTTGAAATCACGATCATTGAGAACATGATACTGAAGATTGTGTTCTGCACAATATTTCTTTCCTGCTTCAATTTTTAGTCGAGAAGACTCATTGATATGACCTTTTACTTCTTCAATGATTTTTGTTCCATCTACATATTCAACATCAAAATCTGGATAATACAATTTTTGCTTGTTGTTGACATCAATCCACGGTATACAATGTTTTGACCTGGCCCAGATGATCACTGAATCATCTGTGTCCAATTCTTTCATGCGACGTAATTCCCAGTTCGAATCAAAATGAACCAACCCTGCTTTTGTTGAAACAAAATGTCCAAAATTGAATTTTACATCATGTGTTTGTTGTGGTTCAAATTCACGATAACATGACCAACAACAAAACTTCGTTTGTTTAACAGACTGTGGGCGTGAGAATTCTTCACCACAATTTTCACATATCCTGTTAATATGTGTATGATTACATCGTGTTCTATAACATTCAATTCCACAAAAAATCTCACGCGCCAATAATTTACGTCGTTCTAAAAGTGAAAATTCCTTGCCGCATTCACAACAATTACCAGTCGTCCAACCATCTCTGCATTCTTCGTTCATGATATTACTCAATTGCCACATTAAGCGTCGGATGACAGCTTAAACACCTAGGCTCGTAAAGCTCCACACCGCCGACCTCAATTTCGTTACCAGAACCTTGTTTTTTGTACGTGTAGTGAGCATCCTTCCCACACACAACGCAAACAGCAGCGCATTTTTCAATGTGAGTTGCCCAGGGCATCATCTTCTCGATCTCCTTGAATGGTTTCCCTTGAGCCGATAGGTCAAGCGACGAGACAATGATGGAGAAACCACTCTTATAGAGCCAGATGAGCACCTCGGCCACACCTGGGAGCATGAATGCCTCGTCTACTGCAATTGCAGATGGTGACACATCGAGGTCTACGAGATACTTCAATATGCATGCACCATTTGTCACGCAATTCGCCGTCGCACGTACTCCACCGTGTGAAACAATGTCTTCTGTGCTGTAACGATTGTCAATCTGAGGTTTGAATACTGCGACAGTTTTATGTTGGTATTTGTAGCGTTCAAGCTCAAGCAGTAGTTTCGATGTCTTAGCACTGAACATGCACCCAGTGAATATCGTGAATGTAGGATTGTCTGCGCGCAACGGTTCCTCCATCACCTCGTGCACTCACATCCATCACACAATTCATCTAACCCACATGGAAGCGTTGCATCATCATAGTTAACAAACGATACATTTCTTCGTGCACGAAGTTCACATAGCCACGTAGCTAGCTGCTCGTTTTCAACAGCACACTCATCATTGCCGATTGCTTTTGCCTTTGCGTGATCAATTGCTTCTTCAAGCGTTTTCATTCTACAGTTGTCCTAACTTTCAAAATATTACTCTTAAAACTGACCAATTCAATGAGCAATACATTATCAAATGTAGCATTGCCGATACCACCAGCACGAGCTGCAGTAACGTGTGTACACATTACAGACATCATATCCTCTGCATCGTGTAATTCGTGTAATGTCTCAATGCTTATTAATTTCACTTGCCTCTCTTTGCGAGCTTCAAAATGTGAAATGGAGATCGAACAGCTGCGTTGTTGAGTGCAGATGCCTCTAGAGCTTTTCTAATTCTTACACATGGACGACCTGAAGAAACGTGTAGTGCACCAATTGCTATGTCTGCACCTGAGCCGACAGCATCAAATCCAATCTTTGGTTTCCCAACCTGAAAATCACCGTGCACAGCATACAAATTCCCACGATAACCGAGCAAGAATGCACCATCAAGTTGCGGACATGTTGCCTTCACAGCATCAATGAATTGATTGACTAGAAAATGCATGTCATCTTGTTCAGGTTTCTGCTTGGGAAGTTCGAGCGTGTAACGCAGGAGTTGCCCCATCCTAAAACTACCGCAGATTCCGAAGAGAAAATCACCCCTGACGAACACCTTTTCGTCTGCACGAATTCGTTGTTCCATCGATTGTGAAGTACCGGCGCTATCGCCACCGATGTATACTGTGCCACGCTGCATTATGCCGCAAATACAAGTCATTATTTTGCAATCCTCTCTATTTTCATTTCGTTTCGCAAGAATACAACATTTTATACCCATTATAAGAAATAGTACTCAAAATTTCACTCATAAGCTCATTATTACCCAATTTTTGGGCACGATGAGCTGCGAGGATCCTTGCCCAATCTATCCAGTAATCATTAGAATCATTCGTGCATTGTTGATTCAAATTCATTGCTAACACAACATTAGTCAATGAATTTGAATCGCGTGAATTCCTACAGTCTGTTTCAAATTTAATTAGAGATTTGACAGGAATGTTTGCTGATGGTAACATAGGCATCGCATTTTCATGTCCTTGATGCCGCATTGTACCTTCCAAAATCTTTTTGCACATCTCAAAATGTCGTTCATAAATGTGCATTGATGCACTCATGTGGATGTAATCACCTAAACCGATCGATCGTCCTAACCTCACCGTGAGTTCTTCTGCGAGCATCTCCTGGAATAGCGTGAATGCAGGCACATCATATGCAATACCGAGAATGATGTCTGATGACCTCATCGACACGATCATGTGTACATTATCATTGCGTAGAAAGAATTGCAACGTTAGCGTGCAAGGAACATCCTTCTGCGCCAAAAGTGAATCCTGAGGTGACCTGATGTGAATGATTGCCCTACGTGAGTCATTGTCAGCAACGAGTTCATTGATCACATATTCCCACTGACACCATTTTGTGTTAATTCCACCCGCAATGCGAGGGTGAGGTGCAAAGATACGAGCACCGTATGCGCTGTTCGCAGTCAAACCATCATCACTGATGTTCTTCCAGAACGAACTGTAATTGGCGATCCAATCAGTTGAATCATTCGCAGATAGGTACCACAATGATTCAGCAATGAAATATGAAAGGCTCCACTTGCGTTCCGGAACGTACAACAGGCGATCACGTGGGTTAGTAATCTTGAACTGCAGACCCAAGCATTCCTTGATCTTTTTGCCTCGAGGCGCGCACTCGTATTCAGGTGCATTATACACTTCATTGATGATGTCAATGTATGCATCAGTGAAATTCGAATGTGTGTGCAACATCTATATATCCTTTATTTTGTCCCAATTTTCATCAAACCAATCACATGTCTTTTCTATGCCCATCCAAGCACCAACACTTGGTTTATAACCCAACACAAATGTTGCTTTATCAATGTCAGCTAGTGTATGCATCACATCACCCTTACGTGCTAATTTCTTTTCAATCATTGCAGAAGGATAACGTTTTTTAAGGTACATCAAAATTTCATTATTTGTTATCTTATCACCGCACGCAATATTAAATGCATTACCGAGCAAAGTACGTTGGTACTTTGCAGCCAACACACATGCATCAGTGACATTGTCAATGTAACATAAATCCCTGCTCTGTTCACCAGTGCCCTCAGATTTCATTAAATTGCCACTTTTAATCGCAGTCAACCACGCAGCGATAGCAGTTGCATATGCACTGTTTCCGAGGCAATTTTTCCCAAATACATTAAAAAACCTCAAACACACCGTGTCGAGATCATAGAGATGAGAGTATAACCTGCAGTAGTGTTCAATTGTCATTTTTTGGAGTGCATACGGTGATTTTGGATCCAATGGATACGATTCAGGCGTCGGCAATGTTGTCGCGCCACCGTATACAGAACTAGAACTCGCAAAAATGAATCGTTCTATATTTCCACAACACATTTGCAAAAATTTGAGCGATTTTGTCATATTTATTTCATGCGCCTGCAATGGATATTGCACTGAATAACTAACGCGTGGACGCGCAGCCAAATGGAACACATGTGAGTATGATTGTTTTTTGATCATGTTATCAATTTGAGATGAAGTAAAATCACAAAAAAACTTATTTCTCACACCAGCATGAATGAATTTAACGTGGCCATTTGACATATCATCGACTATGTCTACTACAATACCATCATCAATGCATCGTTTCACGAGGTTACTGCCCACAAACCCGGCGCCTCCCGTTATGAGACAGCATTGAATAGGCATTTTGTGTTCCTTTCTAAAAAATAAACTTTACAAAATGATTCTCTACCCTCAATTTGAGAGTTATAGAATCAATATACGTTATCTCAAAATCATGTTCATTGCAATATGATTTGAATACACTCACCTTTGTTTCTAACATGTCAGGCTGTTCATATCATTTAATGAAACATTCCTGCATATGCCTTGAGTGATGCACTCATGAGCGCTGCATATGCATCATCGTACAACACTGTGTCTGCAGCGTCAGGGTGCCGTTCCCTTGCACAACACATTGCTTCTTTAAAGAGATGTTCTGCAAGAGCACTGTGATACTCAACTTTCGACAATAAATTCTGAAAAGATCGTGCAGAATCACATGCATCATCATTAGTGTCATTATCACTTATGCATAGACTGTTCATTGTGTTACATCCTCCCAATTGAGTATGACGCCATGCGTGCCTATTCCACTACAAACGTGCCCTAGTTCACCACAAAAAATTGTATATTTTCCGGAATTCATGTACACATTGATGATTTTGCCTACGCGTTGTGTACCTTTACGATCTTCAAACTTCACCTGATCGCCAATTTTAAACTTTGGAATGATATTATTTTTTGTGATCCACTCAGCACACAAATTGTCATACGTTTCATGCACAATTTGATAAACTTTATCCATGATCTCTACTAGATCACTATTGACTAGCCAATGATGAAATTCATCTAATTCTTTACAGATCATATACCCATCACACAATCCCATAATTTTATGACTTATTACACTAATAATGTCTTGTCTAACATTTTTGATGTATTCATCATCGCCGCATGCATCACCTGTCATGAACGCATCATCAGCATCCTGCATCCATTTGATGACATGAGGCATCAATTTGTCTGCTACAATTTCAACAACGTTATCATCACTCTTTTTGGGACGCGGTGGAGATTCACAAACAAAAAATAACTGTGATTGAAGCAAAACATCACTATTCATTTACGAATCCCAATTTCTGCATCATGGATGCTGTAATGTGTTCATACGAAGCATACTGTCGAATGTACTCTGCCATGCGAATGACACGTTGTTGTGTCTGTCTCTCCCAACACGCATCTATGATGCGATATGATACATCGATAATGTCAGAGAGATCAGGTTTCACTCTCATGTGATCAGGCCAATCAACTGCATCAAAGTATTTCTTATACTCATATACATCCGGAAATAATGGCACAGCATTGAACTCTATCGATTCTAGAGACGCAAGGCCACCATTGGTGTCATTCGTATAGAGACCAACAACAATATTTGATCGCGTTGACAACCACCTATACTCGTCCCTGTTGAGAGGTCCATCAACGAGTTTTACATATGCAGGACACAGCGCAGCGATCTCATCATTACTAATCTTTTGGCTCGGATTGCCTGCAACAATCACAAAATCTTTCCTCTTGTGCCACAATTTAGGCACAATGTCAAACAAAAATTTTCCATTATTCGTATAGTCAAATGACTTTCCAAGACCACCTACCCTATTTGGAACCCAGACGAGTGTCTTACACGCAAACTGTGACACATCGAACCTGATATTCTTTTCATTCACAGGCCGCCTGATCTCATTGATCGAATAACCTGATTTCCAAACACCGCTCTTCATCATGATGTTATGAACAATTTCAGGCCGAAATTCTTTGTACAATGCGTCCCTAAAAATCTCTTGCATTGAGTCACTATGCCACAAGAACATATCTGACTTTCTGCATGCATCCACAGTCCCATACCAATATGATAATTCAGGATCCACAACACGTGCAACAGGTGAATCTAAAAAATGTGTCTGAAGAATGAACTTGGGCTTTTCTCTATTGAGGTGAAATAGGGCCCTATAATGAGAGAGCTGGAGTGGATCATTGATGTATACGTGAGTGTACTTTTTGAGAGTATTCTTCAATTTCTCCTGTACTAATGCATACGGAAAATCAAACCTCGTCGCTGCAGCGTTTGCAATGATTGGTATGCGAATGAGCGATATATTCTGTGTGATCCCTGCATCATGTACGAGCTCATCAATGTCTTCTGTACACTGATTTTTCTTTGGCACAATGACATCAAAATGGAGTGACTGATTCAATTTGATCATCTCTGTCGCTTTTGTGATGAATACCTGCCAATTTGAATCGGCTGTCATCACAAATTTCCCATCGGGCGTTGTGCAACTAAGTTGAAGTTGCCACAATATTTTCATGATTCGTTTCCTTTATATAATAATCAAACATTGTTATCTGTATTTACAACAAAACAGGCAAAGAAAAATACATCAATATGTTGAATTCATTTGCCCAAATTGTGGTGTTAAATTTGAACTGCGAATATTCAAATCAACTTTATTAAAACTCAAAAGTGCGTCTGAGAGTGTTTATTGTAGATAATGTGTACATGAATCTATTAAACTCAATGGTTTAGACTAGTAACAACAAAATCTAAATTTATACCTTTTGACCGGCGTCGTATACCCCGCCTGTACCTACGTGCATAGTTCTCTTTTGCCAAAGAATCTTGCGCACGTGCACAGGCCCAAACACGATGACTTCATCTTCTCCCGAATGAACATCGAGTTCACCTACATCGTACAACCCACCTTTGCCGGCAATATTTTTTTTCTTCGGTGCATTTGCGACCATGATGAGTTGATAATTGTCACTTTCTATCTCAGTAAAATACTTTGCAACATCAAATGTCGTTGTCCACGATGTTGCTGAACGATTATTGATGGGTGTGAATGTAAATGATGAAGTATTTGAACCTTGATCAGGCAATTTTTCATCATTGGACAAATTGAGCGCATCCTTAATGTATTTTTCATTCACACCCATACCGCGATATATCATGCTAGAATCTGTCTCATGAAACACATCATCGTACCATCCCAATGTCAAAAATGTTTCAATGTCTGTAACATCTTTTTGAGGCAATGAATCATTTTGTATGATATATTTTTTCAGTGATGTATATAATTCTTTTTCACGTTGCGTGTCAGGTTCATTCTTTACTCCCTTGCGTTCATCAGCAAATGCAATGTCACCGAGCAATGCATCATCTACATCTTTTTTAATAATCTTCTTTGATCCGCGCATGACGTGTTTTTTTGCATTTTCAACGACCGATCTTAATTTTTTTACGATTACATTAAAATCTTTGTTAGAGGCACTCAATTTTTCTACGATAGATGCAACGTCTGATTCATCAATGTTAGTAGATTTCCTTGCCAGGGAAGTCAAAGCTGTCAATAATTTGACATTGACATCAATGATGTTATCCTCAATGTATTGCATTACTTTTTTTGTAGTACCTGATGCATTGCTTTCGACGAAAACTCTGCAGATGAATGTGCAATTTTCAATCGCACTAGCATTTTTTGCTTCTTCTACGAGAAGCTTCCATGTATAGAACATGTACATACATATGTGTTAAAGTGTTGCTAAAAAATCATTAATGTCATTAAGTTCTCTATTTAGGTCCTCATCGTCAACATTTAATTTCAAGACAGGACACTTCGTCAATGATGCAAAATCATCATATAATGTACCCAATTTTACGAGCTTTTCACCTCGCAAAGTCGAATCTATGTCATCAACAATTCCATCGTATGTTGTTCGGTACGGAATGACAATCACCGCGCTCAAATTTGCAAGTTGTTCATCGATTTTCCACACAGCATCATCATCACGTTCACGTTCAAACATCCTTGAATATACCCATTGACACGCATGCCCCCTATCAAACACCATGCCACTAATGTATCCCTGCAACATGACCTGTGTAAGCATGTCTAGACGAGCAGAATCTGCCCATCGAATGTCATTGATAAATCTAGATTGATCATTCGCAAATGATGTCCTTTCAGATGACGCTTTAAAGTACGGTACATTCAATGATTTTGCAAGTGCCTTAGCGATATTGGTTTTTCCACACATATCGACACCCACCACAAGCACAATGTTATATGTTCTCATTGCAATCCTTTAAAATATAACATTTAGTATCGCTCTAATTAGTAGTTGCTAATTTCGACTAATAATCTATACATGAGTGCAGGAACAATATTTAAAATTATCCTGAAGAATTCCTTTATTATCATAGTGCCTATGATCATCATTTTCCTTGTGCTGCATGCAACGAACTCGAACTAATACTAATTCTGTAAACTCGATTTGATTTGGCTTTAGCTTACACTCAAAAAGGTGCCCATTTTTCCAACCAACATTAATTTCTTCCGGTTGAACCACAGCTACGCCGCAAATACCGCAAATTCCTGGTTTGATCTTTTTCATTTAAATTCCTTGTTTTAAAGAAGTCCATCACATATGGAGCAATAAATTTCGTGATTCATGCTTTTATAAGTGTAAAAGCGCTACCATTTATCATGATATTATTTTACACTTTAATTGCGTAAATTTGCATATTTAACATTCATGAAAATTAAAATTGAATGCCTAGAAGAAATCATCAAAGAAGCAATAGAAGACGACATAAATGATAAAGTAGAATCACTTCGAAAGATGCCTGAATTCAAAACGCTGGATGATTTCTTTGATTATAAAGTCACAGAAACAATGAGTGAAGAAGAAATTGATCCTGTGACCGGTGAAATTTCACATCCTCGACCGACGTTTGATTACATAGAACTCCAGGCACTCGCACGCAATGAGACGCAACATGCTCTCAACATCAAACGCGTCTCACAGGCACGACAACAGGATGTCAACGCAGTAAAACAGGCACTCACTGACCTAGACTTTGTGTTCATCGGGCGTGAAAAAGTAAAAAATGTGAGGGGCGTCTCCAGCAACATACACGGCACACATCCATTTGCCGGTCAAGGAGGCGGCGGATCAGGATTCGGTGGTGAATTCAGTAAGCATG
>Ga0209048_10002747_pt1 | contig 17310 bp, 11 predicted proteins | sample FrelakmetCRP12CR_FD_187146 | JGI IMG/M metagenome (GOLD analysis project Ga0209048, IMG submission 187146) | Freshwater lake sediment microbial communities from the University of Notre Dame, USA, for methane emissions studies - CRP12 CR (SPAdes)... | ecosystem: Environmental > Aquatic >... | reverse complement strand
ATATGAAGGTCCTTTTCGATGGTATTCCTCTCGACAAGGTCTCAACCTCCATGACCATCAATGCTGCTGCTACGGTCCTTCTGGGCATGTACCTGGCCCTGGCCGAGGAGCAGGGGGTTTCCTGGGACAAGGTGAGCGGCACCATACAGAACGACGTTCTGAAGGAAATCATCTGCCGTGGCCAGTACATCTATCCACCCAAGCCCACCATGCGGCTGACGGTCGACTTGATCGAGTTCTGCCAGAAGCATGTCCCCAAGTGGAACACCATCAGCATCAGTGGTTACCACATCCGTGAATCCGGCTCTACCGCAGCACAGGAAATGGCCTTCACCATCGCCGACGGCATCGCCTACGCTCAGGCATGTGTCGAGCGGGGCATGGACGTTGATTCCTTTGGACCGCGCTTGAGCTTTTTCTTCAATGCTTTCACCAATGTCCTTGAGGAAGTTGCCAAGTTCCGCGCCGCCCGCAGGTATTGGGCCAAAGTGATGAAAGATCGCTTTAAGGCAAAGGACCCGCGCTCGATGATGCTGCGTTACCATGTCCAGACCGGTGGCGTCACCCTGACCGCCCAGCAGCCGCTCAACAACATCGTTCGCGTTGGCCTGCAGACTTATGCAACCGCGCTGGGCGGTGGTCAATCACTCCACACCAACTCCTATGATGAGGCCCTCTGCTTGCCCACACAGCAGGCTGTTACGGTGGCTTTGCGCACCCAACAGGTCGTCGCCGAGGAAAGTGGTGCAACAGACACCATCGATCCTCTGGCGGGCTGCTACTACGTGGAAGCAATGACCGACAAGATCGAAGCGGAAATCGATGAGTATATCAAGAAGATCGATGCCATGGGAGGCACCCTGGTCGCCATCGAGCAGGGCTTCATTCAGAAAGAGATCCAGAACAGTGCTTATCGATTCCAGAAAGAGATTGAGTCCGGGGAACGCGTCTACGTCGGTATCAACAAGTACACCATGGAAGAACCGCCTCCAACAGGTCTTCTGAAGGTGGATATGTCGGTGGGAGACGTCAAGGCCGCAGAGCTGAAGAAATTTCGTGCAGCAAGAGATCAGGCCAAGTGGAAGGCAGCTCTGGATAAGTTGCGGGAAGTCTCTAAGACGAACGAAAATGTCATGCCTGCAGTAATCGAAGCCGTGAAGGCAAAGGCCACTGTCGGTGAGATCTGCAATGTGTGGCGAGACACTTTCGGCGAATATCGACCCAAGGAATTCATCTAGAAGATCAGACTTCACGATCATGAACTGTTCGATAAGCGGAGGTAATTTTCCATGGCAAAGAAAATCAAAATGATAGTAGCGAAACCTGGTCTGGATGGACATGACCGAGGCGCCAAGCTTTTGGCAAGGATATTTGCTGAAGCCGGGATGGAGGTAGTCTATACGGGGCTTCGCCAGACCCCTGAGATGATTGTTCAAACCGCCATTCAGGAAGATGCGGATGTTGTCGGGTTGAGCAGCCTCTCCGGAGTGCACAATTACTTTTTCCCCAGAGTGGCGGAACTGCTCCGCGACAAGGGCCTTGACGATGTTCTGCTGGTCGGTGGGGGCATCATTCCGGTAGAAGATTATGACGGCCTCAAGAAAGCTGGAGTGAAGGGCATTTTCGGACCGGGGACCCCAACAACGGAAATCGTCGGTTTCATCCAGGACAATGTTCGGGCTCGAGGGTAGACGGTTGGGCTGCTGCTGAAGAAGCCGGAAGCCCAACGGTAATTGTTTGATCGGGGAGAGGAACCGCGGGAGAGTGGCGAAACTCCCCGATCATCTTCAAAGAGAGCCATCTTTTTCCTTTACGAACCAAACTCGTGCGTAGGTGCTGAAGGGGAAAGCAGTGCAGAGTGTAGTGCCAAGGGATTACGTCGCGGAGATCCTTGGGGGATCTCCCATGGCGGTTGCGCGGTTGATCACCTTGCTGGAAGATGAAGACGAGAGAGCCTACCAGTGTATGGTAGAGCTCTATCGACACACTGGTAACGCTTACATCGTTGGTATTACGGGCTCCCCTGGAGCAGGAAAAAGCACGCTTACCGACAGATTGACCCATCACATTCGGAAAGCGGGGCTGACTGTGGGTATTATCGCCGTAGATCCGTCCAGTCCCTTTACCGGTGGGGCAATACTGGGTGACCGCGTGCGCATGAGTGAACACAACCTGGACCCGGATGTTTTCATCAGGAGCATGGCCACGCGCGGTTTTCTCGGGGGTATGTCCAAAGCTACCGGGGATGTGGTCAAGGTGCTCGACGCTTTTGGCAAAGATGTGGTCATTATTGAGACGGTCGGCGTGGGCCAGGATGAAGTGGACATTATCGGAATTGCGGATACCATCTGTCTGGTTCTGGTTCCCGGTTTGGGCGATGCGATTCAAAGCATGAAGGCCGGGATTATGGAAATTGCCGACATCTTTGTTATCAACAAAGCTGACCGTGCCGGAGCGGACCAACTGTCGGCCGAGGTTTGTTACCGGGTCCAACAGGATGCAACCATCAAACCGACCGATTGGAGTCCAACGTTGGTCAAGACCGTTGCAGTCAATGATGATGGCGTGGATCAACTGTGGCAGGCCATCGGGCAGCACAGGGACCACTTGAAGGACAGCGGCAAGCTGATACATAAACGTCGTCAACGCACCTATCGTGAAACGCTTCGCATGATCCACAACGAGCTTTTCCGCGTCGTGCGTGAGCAACTCCAGAACTCCGGACAGCTTGATCATATCGTACAAGACATCGTGGATCGCAAGAATGATCCTTACACCGTCATGCGGCAAGTAGTGAATGATTGGCTTTCAGTTTCCCAGAAATAGCAGGAGATTACTATGAAGGTTCTCAAAGTGGACCATATTGGCATTGCCGTCACCAGCATCGATGACGCCAAAAAACTCTACAGCGACATCCTCGGTTTACCCCATGCCGGAAGTGAAACAGTGGCAGAGCAAAAGGTTACTACAGCCTTCTTTCCAGTGGGAGACACCGAAGTGGAACTGCTGGAATCGACAGCTCCAGATGGCCCCATCGCAAAGTTCATCGAGGCGAATAAGGGTCGAGGCGGGGTTCAACACATTGCATTTCGTGTAGAAAACATCGAGGAAGCCCTGGCTGAACTAAAGGCCAAGGGTGTTGCCCTTATTGACGAAAAGCCGCGCAGGGGCGCCGGGGGAGCGAAGATTGCATTCCTCCACCCGAAGTCAACCTTTGGCGTACTGGTCGAAATTTCCGAAAGAGAATAATTATTCCAAGGGCACGGTTCGCCGTGCCCTTCCCTCCTCTTGCTCGTTATTCTTTTTCCCTGACGCCTAATGCTCGACGTCTGTCTCTTCTTCAGGGGTCCGGACAGCCAGGAACCGTGACTTCACAAACCACGCCACTCCCACTACGAGGACCACCATCACGACAAGATCGATCTGGTGTGAATACTGCTGTACCACCCGCCAATGTTCACGTAGTTTCATGCCACACAGCAAGAGAAAGGTATTCCACATCGTCGCCCCAACAAAGGTGACAAACAGGAAAGGAATGAGCGGCATGCGCCCGATACCCGCCGGTATCGAGATCAGATGCCTGACAACGGGAACGAAACGACTGATGAAAACCGTGACAAGTCCACCCCGCCGGTGAAAAAATTTCTCGGTAATGATCAGGTCGTGCGGGTTCAAAAGCAGGTACCTGCCAACCTTCAGCACCAGAGGCTTTCCCCCGTAATAGCCCATATAGTAGGAAATGAACGATCCAATTATCGAACCAAGACTGGTAACCCCTATGGCCAACCAGAGATTCCAGCTGCCGTCCGCCACCAGGAACCCGACAAAAGGCATCACTGCTTCGCTCGGTATTGGAGCGATCATGCTCTCCAGGGCCATAAGGAACCCGGCGCCGAAGTAACCGGTCATATCCAGGCATCTTATTGCAAAGTTTGAAACTGCTTCTGTAAGCACGGTCAAAATTCCTTTCCTGTGGGGCCTCGTGCAAAAGTCCTTTTCATTTCCTTCGACAAGCTCAGGACAGGCTTCGATACCTCAGGGTGAACGGACTTTTGCATTCGTAAAGTGCTGTATTCCCGCTCGTGGTGAGGTATCGAACCATGAACGGAGATACGGGGTTCCTACATAATCAAACCCCGTCCCCCAAACCCTGCTCTCGAAACCATTCCAAACTCAAATTCATGGCCATTTTACGCCAATGTGGATCAAGCAATCGGTGATCTGCTGTTTGCATTAGGCACAATTCTTTTGGCTCGGCAACTTGACGATAGATCGCCACCGCGTCATGCCACGGAACAGTTTCGTCCTGCTGTCCGTGAATAACCAAAACGCGGGGAATGGGAGGAAGATCTCTAAGGTTCTCAGGACCTCCCAGCTGGAAACCCGGAGGAAAGAATTGCTTCAGTTCATCAGACTCAGAAAGCGCCAACTTTATTCCGGACAAATCAAACGGGGTTGCCCAGCAGACCACGGCCTGAATGCGGTGTTGATTTGAGGCCGCTGTCAGCAATGACAGGTATCCACCCAGGCTTGACCCCAGGAGGCCGGTAGTCCCATTAGCCCAAAGTTGGCGCTGCACATAGTCGAGCACGGAATGGAGATCCCGCAGCCTGGAAAAGAGTACGCTCTCCCTTTGGACGGTTTTTGATTCGCCACAGCCGGAAAAATCAAACCGAACGACAACCATGCCCGCACTGCAATACTTCTCGCCAATAGTCACGAACTTTGAACTGTCCTTGTAACTGAGCAGTCCGTGACAGCAAACCACAACGGGGGCGGGAGTCCGGTTCGGCAAGTGGACCACGGCCGGAACAGGTCCATCAGGAGTAGGAATGGACAGCGGATAGGAAGATGGCACTGGGTTCCTAAACATTAGCCTGGCGCTTATGACGGACGGTGAAAAGTTCAATCTCCTGAGCTTCATTGCCCGTTCTATGCGTTTGCGAAGTCTTTTCAAATTCAAAGCACTTTATTAACTCCTCAAAGAATGTCGGAGCAGGCAAATCAGCATTCTTCGCCAGAAAGATCACACCGTCCGGGGCCAGTACTCTTCGCAGGAAATTCACCAGGAGCGGATAGGACCGCCGGTCGTACACCACTTCCGAACCAACAATGACATCGTACAGTGTCGTCTCTCCGGGATCGCTCCAGTCCAGCTTACGAATATCCAGATCAGTCAATCCGTTAAGGAGCGCATTAGCCCTGGCAAACAGGAGGGCATCTTCATTGATGTCGGTAATGGTGATCTTATGTCCGCACAGGGCTGCATAGATTCCGAGGGTGCCGATGCCGGCGCCAATCTCCAGCATATGACAATGGGGGTTGACCGGTTGCTTGCCGATGAAAGATGCGAGGAGAGAGCTTGCTTCCCAGAGTTTGGCCCAGAAGGGAGCTTCCGTGACGTCGGGATCTCCAGCGTCAACCTGGTCCAGTATGTATTCTTCGTAATCCTTGATCTGGATAATCTTCAGGACTTTGTCCCCGATCTTAAGAGGCACCGTCTCAATCGAGAATTTGCTGCCGATCTGCTCTATCAATTCATTCAATTCAGGCATTGAATCATTTCTCCTCAGGAGGGTCGCCGATCACTCAGAGGAACAACTCCATTCACCGGCGACCACGAATACCTTTCGGCGCAACTCATTCCCGACCTGCCGGTCGACCTGCCTCAGACCATCCCTTCCGAGAGCGAATCCAGTAGGCAGCCCATCGCAATCGCTCCTGAAAGGCCTCCAAATAGAGATAGATGACCGGAGTAATATAGAGAGTGAGAAACTGGGAGAGCAAAAGGCCGCCCACAACAGCCAGCCCCAGAGGTCGCCGCGCCTCCGCTCCCGCCCCAATCCCGAGCGCAATCGGGAAAGTCCCCATGAGAGCCGACATGGTGGTCATCATGATGGGCCGAAACCTCAGAATGCAGCCCGCATAGATCGCTTCCGCAGCAGGCTTTCCTTCTTCTCTTTGGGCACTCAAGGCAAAATCGATCATCATGATAGCGTTCTTCTTCACGATCCCCATGAGCATGATGATACCAACGAAAGCATAAATGCTCAGATCCGTTCGGAAAATGAGTAAGGTCAACAACGCTCCAACCCCCGCCGAAGGCAGGCCGGAAAGAATGGTAATCGGATGGATGAAGCTCTCATACAGGATGCCCAAAACCATATAGATAACCAGGATGGCCATGATCAAAAGCATCCACATCCCTTTCATGGATGCCTGAAATTGCTGTGCCGTGCCCTGGAAGCTGCTGGAAAGTGTTGCGGGAAGCCGCAGCTCCCGAACCACTTTTTCTGTCTGGGAGACGGCTTCACCCAGGCTGACGCCGGGTCTGAGATTGAAGGAAACGGTGACCGATGGCAGTTGTCCGCTATGGTTCACGGTCAAAGGACCGATTCGCTGGTCAAGCTTCGCCACCGTCTCGAAAGGAACGAGGCGCCCACTGGCCGAACGGACATAGAGCATGGAAAGCGATGAGGGATCCATCTGATATTGCGGTTCCACTTCCAGAATCACCTGGTACTGGTTTGTAGGCGTGTAAATCGTTGACACCTGCCGGGAACCATAAGCGTTATAGAGGGCTGTTTCGATCTGCTGGGCGCTGATGCCAAGAGCCAGCGCTTTGTCGCGGTCAATTTCCACCCATACTTCAGGATTGCTGATCTGTAGATCGCTGGTCACGTCCTGCAAACCGGGCAAACCCCGCAACTTATCCTCTACTATTGGCGCCCAGTGGTAGAGTTCCTTAATATCGGCTCCCTGCAGGGTATATTGATACTGACCTTTAGTCACACGGCCCCCGATCTGGATGGCCGGGGGGTTCTGCAAATAGACATTGATGCCGGGAACCAGGGCCAACTTCGAACGCAGCTTTTGAATCACCCCGTCCGCACTCAGCCCACGCTGGGCGCGAGGCTTCAAACGAATCATGAGGCGGCCGGTGTTTCCCGTCGGAGACATTCCGGTTGCTCCCGCTGCCGACATGAATGCATCGACTTCCGGTTCCTGACGGATCAGATCGGCAACGGCAAGTTGGTGCTCGACCATCGCCTGAAACGAAATCCCCTGGACTGCTTCTGTGGACCCGGTTATCTGGCCGGTATCCTGACTGGGGATAAAATCCTTGGGAACGACGACAAACAGGTACGCGGTGGCAAAAATGAGAAAGACGGAAAATATCAACGTCGCACGACGGTGCTTCAAAACCCAGGTGAGGCTTCTCTCGTAGGTTCGGAGCATGCCGTTAAATACCCGCTCTGATGCGGCATAAATGCGGCCGTGCTTGGCAGTGCCCGGAGCCGTCAGGAAGCGGCTGCAGAGCATGGGAGAAAGGCTTAGAGATACAAAACCGGAGACGAGGATGGCAACTCCGATAGTTACCGCAAATTCATGAAGCAGCCGCCCGAGAATGCCTCCCATAAAGAGCAGAGGGATGAAAACCGCAACCAGCGACAGGGTCATAGAGATGATCGTAAAGCCGATTTCTTTGGAACCATCGAAGGCAGCCTGCATCGCCTCCTTGCCCATTTCCATGTGGCGCACTATATTTTCGAGCATCACGATGGCGTCATCCACAACGAATCCAACGCAAAGCGTAAGCGCCATCAGTGAAAGGTTATCCAGGCTGTATCCCAGCAGGTACATGACTGCGAAGGTCCCGATGATAGAGGCGGGCAAAGCGAGGCTGGGAATAATGGTGGCGGAAAGATTCCGCAGGAAGGCAAAGATCACCAGAACAACCAGGCAAATGCTGAGATAAAGCGTAAACTGGACATCTTCTATCGAGTTACGGATAGAATCGGAGCGGTCATACAGAATATTCAGATTAATCGCAGCAGGCATTTGGGCAAGGAAGTTTGGCAGAAGTTCTTTGATTGCCCGTGCCACTTCGACCGTGTTTGTTCCTGGCTGGCGCTGGATGGCGAGTACGATGGCACGGGTCCCGCCCGAGTGATCGTTATACCAGCTCGCGATCTTGTCGTTTTCTACACTATCGATGACCGTCCCGATCTCTTCCAGACGCACAGGAGAGCCGTTTCGATAAGCTACAATCATCGGGCGGTAGGCAGCCGCCTCCGTAAGCTGACCGGTGGCCTGCACCGTGAACGCCTGATGCTTGCCGTACAGAGTTCCGGTTGGGAGGTTGACATTCCCCTTCCCAATGGCATTCTCGATTTCATCTATCCCGATGCCCATTGAGGTCAGGGCTTTGGGGTTCAGCTGCGCCCGTACCGCGTATTTTTGGGCGCCATAGACCTGCACCTGAGCAACCCCATCCACCATGGAAATGCGTTGCGCCATCAGGGTTTCAGCGTATTCATTCACGGTCGAGAGGGGCAGGATCGGCGAGCTCAAGGCGATAAAAAGAATGGGCTGATCGGCAGGGTTGACCTTGCGGTAAGAAGGCGGCGTAGGCATGTCAGCAGGAAGCAGGCGCTGGGCCCTGGCGATGGCTGTCTGAACGTCCTGGGCAGCGCCGTCAAGGTTCCGCTCCAGGGAGAACTGCAAAGTAATCTGATTAACGCCTAACCCACTCATTGAGTCCATGGAATCCAGACCCGCGATCGTAGAAAACTCACGCTCAAGTGGGGTGGCAATAGATGAAGCCATGGTGTTGGGGCTGGCGCCCGGAAAGCGAGAGGTAACCTGGATGGTGGGGAAATCCACATTGGGCAGTTCGCTGACAGGAAGTTGACGATAGCCGGCAATACCAAAAATCACAATGGCCATCATCAGCAGAGTAGTGGTTACGGGCCTTCTGATGAAGAACTCAGGAATGCTCATTGAGGCTTTGCCCCGTCAGCTGCTTCACCGGCTTCAAGGATCTTCACCTGAGCTCCCTGAGTCAACCGAAGCTGGCCATCGGTCACGACCTTCTCGCCCGCAGTCACTCCTTTTTCGACTACGGCTTCACCATCAATCGTTCTGGCCAGAGTCACAGGACGATATTCAACGGTGGAGTCATGGGTAACTACAAATACATATCTACCCTTCTGCCCGGTCTGCACAGCTTGAGACGGGATGACCACGGCATCAGCCTGCATGGAAAGTGTCAGCGTTACATTTACAAATTGACCGGGCCATAGGACTCGATCCTGGTTCGGGAACGTCGCCCGAAGCAGGATCGTACCCGTAGTCTGATCAACGGCATTATCAAGGAAGGTCAGTCGGCCTTGAATCTGGCGCCCTTCATCCCCGGGTAATGCTACGGAAACATCGAGCGTACCCACAGCCATGTGTTTTTTCAGTGCGGTGAGATTCGTTTCCGGGATCGAAAACACGACATAAATCGGGCTGGTCTGCTTGATGGTAACCATCGGATTATCATTGTCGCTGGTCTTGACGAGGTTTCCTTTATCGACTTTGAGCTGCCCTGTAACGCCATTGAGTGGGGAACGGATAGAGCAATATTTGAGATCGAGCCGGGCATTTTCTACTGCAGCTTCATCGGCCCGCACCGCAGCTTCGAGAGCAGCAGCATTAGCGAGAATCTGATCGTTTTGATCCTCCGAAACATATCCCTTCTTCACTACCGAAGCGTAGCGCTCGGCCTGCTTCCGGGCATGCTCCAGCTGCGCACGATTCTTTGCCAGATTGGCTTCAGCCTGTTTGAGGGTCGCCTCAAAAGGACGAGTGTCAATGGTGAAGAGCAAATCTCCGCTTTTAACCTCATCTCCCTCTTTGAAATGAACCGCAATGAGTTCACCGCCGACCCTCGATCTAATCAGCACGGTCGCATACGCCTGCACATTCCCTATCGTGCGCACCTGAACGGGAACGGGCTTGGCGACGGCAGGGGCGACTGTCACAGGAACCGCCATCTTTTTTCTGGGATCTGTTGTCTTCGGCTTCCCGTTAACATCCCCGGAACAGGCCGAAATGAAGCTAAAGACAAAGATCAAAGCTAGAGCGCAACAGGCATGCAAAAAAAAGGCGAAAAAAAAGCCGCCTGGATTCCGGCTTCTCTCAGAAAACGTTATCATTCTTTTTCCAATGGTTTGACATCTAGAGTATGCGAGCCTAAGCACCACCCCACATAAAAGCGTATCCGAATTCCCGCAGGGTGAGCTAGGCGCGTTTTTTTGCACCGTAACCCACCGAAAGCTTGTGTTGGGTTTCCCCCGCTTTTCAGCGGGGTCAACCCAACCTACATATTTTCAGTCCCTTTATTGTGTGGACGCGTACTCAGTCACAAATAATTATACCATCCGAATCAAGGAAAGGACAGCGACTCTGTCACAGTACCTTCACAAGAGAATTGCCGTAATTCTTTTCATAGCGATTCGTTGTCCTTCTATTTAGGGCGTTTGATCAACCTCCCAGCCCCCGCCAAGAGCCTTGAACAGGGCGACCAGATCTGATGAGACTCGTTGAGCACTCAGCGCAAGTGCATCTTCAGTGGTATATTCGGCACGCTGGGTTATCAGAACATTGAGGAAGTCAACCAGTCCCCTGGTGTAAAGTTCGTTTGCAATGTCGGAGGCCTGCCGATTTGCTTTGACTGCTTTTATAAGAGAGTCCCTGGTAGCCTGCTCCTTCGAATAAGCGACGAGTGCGTCTTCAACATCCTTTAGGGCCGTGAGAACCGTTCTCTCATATCTGATCGCGGCCTGCTCTTCCCTTTCATTCTGGATTTGCACTTGCGCTCGAAGGCGTCCAGCAGTGAATACAGGCCAGTCTATTGTCGGTCCAATAGTCCAATAACGGCTTGAAGCCTGAACAAAATCAGAACCGCTTACACTGGATTGACCGACCAGGCCGGTCAGAAAAAACTTGGGAAACAGATTGGCCGTGGCTACTCCGATTCGGGCTGTGGCAGCTGCCAGTTCCTGCTCCGCCTGACGTATATCGGGGCGACGGCGCAGAAGTTCTGAGGGCAACCCGGCGGGAACCACAGGCGGCCCTGCCGGGATTGGCCCCATGGGCAAAAGCTCATCAAGCAGACTTTCCGGGCTCTGACCAAGCAAAATGCCAAGTTGGTGTATCGCCACCCGCAGAGAAGTCTCTAGAGCAGGCACTCCTGCTTCAGTCGTTGCGAGTTGCGCCCCCGCCTGAGCCACATCCAGTTCACTGCTCAGTCCGGCCTCGTAACGAGCCTTGGCAATCTCCAACGCCTGCTGCTGAGTGAAAATATTCTTTTCGGCCACCCCCAATCGGATTTGGCTGCCTCGCACTTCAAGATAGTTTCTGGCAACTTCGGCGAGCAGGGTCACGAGTACGTCATGGCGGTTCTCCACGGCGACGGCAATATCGGCGGTAGCGGCCTCTACCGCTCGCCTCACACCCCCAAACACATCGATTTCCCAACTGGCATCAAAACCGGCCTGGAAGAGGTTTGTCCCTCCAGGTATGGCAGTCACTCTTGAGGTATTTGCATTTTCACTGGTACGGGTGCGCTGATAAAAACCTGAGGAATCTATTTCAGGATAGTAAGCTGCGGCCACCACAACACGCTGAGCCCGCGCTTCGCGAATGCGTGCTTCGGCAATCTTCAAATCCAGGTTGGATTGGATGGCCCGATCGATGAGCGAATTCAGTTCAGGGTCTCTGAAAATGGTCCACCATACGGATAGGTCCGGCGGCCTGCCTGTTATTTCACCTTTGGGCGCTTCCGCCCAGTTGTCTGGCATTTTGGGCTTGGGCTTTAGGAAGTCGGGCCCTACCATACAGCCTGTAAGGGCAACGGTCATCATCCCAACAACGCAAAGAGTGAGAAGAAGCCTAAAACGTAAGCCGTATGCAATCATCGTTCAGATCCAATAAAGTTGAATACCGACTAAGAAGAAAGAACACTGACATTCCGGATCACCTTTTACCCGTTCACGGGTCCTGGGGCAATATGAGAATTACTCAACGGGAGGCAGTAGAACATCGAGAGCCTTTGCGAAAATGCCCAAATCCTCTTTTGACCAGAGGCAGAAAATAACCTCTTTGAGGCTGGTTTCCGCGGTTTCAAGAAATGATCGAGTGGTATTGAGCATGATATCTGCGCATCGATCCTTTGGAAATCCGAAGATTCCCGTGCTGATCGCCGGGAAAGCTAGGGAGCTCATACCCTTCTCCGTTGCCCGTTTCAGGCTGTTCAGGGTGGCTGCGCGGAGTTTTTCGTCTTCATTGCCCTCTCCGTAGCTTGGCCCCACGGCGTGGATAACGTAACGGGCCTTGAGGTTCCCGGCGCCGGTAACTACGGCTTGCCCAACGGTTGTGCCACCGATGCGGCTACATTCCTCCTGAATGCTGGGCCCACCCTTGCTACGGATGGCGCCGGCCACGCCTCCACCCAAAACCAGATGGACATTGGCCGCATTCACAATGGCATCGACCGCCTGCTCCGTCAAATCTCCCTGCATCAACCTGATCACTTTGCCTTTCACGGTTCTTTCCATCGTCTTCCTCCTTCTATCATAGGCATCACGACTGAAAGCCTCTGCGTCCCCAGGTCCTTGGTCGGGGCTCAAGACTATTGGCTGAAAACGCTCTCTGTCAATACAATTTTCCTAGCATCAAGGGGTGTGATTAAAACCTTTACTGGTGAAGATCCACCGACATTTTCCAACGAATTCTGAACTGAACAAATGCCTCTGCACCATCGCCTCCTCAAGCTTTGGCCTTCAGCTTTTTGCTTTTAGCCTTCTGCCTTGACTTTCCGCTTCCCTGATCGTACGTCATGCCTTAAAGTGCGTCCTAATGGTGCCGTTAACTCTGCAAGTGGACCTTTACCCAAGGTGAGGAAACGCGGAAATGAGGTTCGATAAGGATCAGAAGCCAGCAAAACTTTACCTGCTTTTTCTTGTGGGAATCACGCTTGTTCTATCTTTGTACACTGTCGTTGGTTTTTGGATTCTGCCGCCGATAGTGAAACGCCTGTTAGAAAAGAACTTGTCCGAGCAGCTTCATAGACAGGTTAGCATCGAAACTATCAGGATAAACCCTTACGAACTCTCATTTTCCATAAAAGGGTTCTCAGTCAGAGAAGTGAACTCACCGGAGAAGTTTCTTGCCTTCCAGGAACTCTATGCCGTTGTGCAGGGTGGTTCGATCATAGAGCGTGCTCTGATCCTCAGGGAAGTAAGGTTGTCGGGTCCTTACGTGAACATTTCTCGATCTGCAGATGACCGGTTCAATTTTTCCGACCTCCTGGACCCCAAAAAGACCGTCCCGGAATCCTCATCGGGATCTCCAGCGGAACCTGCTTCAGGACCTGGTTTCGAATCTGCAGCGCTTCCCCCATCCAAAATGTCAGACTCAAAAGCAGATAAGGCTCGAATTTTCAGATTTTCCGTCCATAACGTTCAAATCGTCAACGGGACGGTAGATTATACCGACGAGGCCAAGGGCGAAGTAGAGAGCATAGATAATATTCAACTGAACCTGCCTTTGATTTCCAGCCTCGGGGAGAGCCCGGATGGGTGGATGGACCTGACCGTAGAAGCAAGAATCAACGAAAGCCCGCTTACGGTGTTGGCCAAAGCAAAACCTTTTTCCGATCTTTTCGAATCGGTTGTCGATGTTCAGTTGAAGGATTTCGACTTATCCGAGTATTCCACATACCTACCGCCTCAGCTCCACTTCAAGGTGCATTCGGGGCGAGTCGATGCGCAGGCGACAGTCAGTTATTCCCGGGCCGAGAGCGGATCGTCTCTGAAAGTCGCCGGAGAAGCAGCCATAAACTCTTTTGAAGTGGTGGACCTGCACGGCTCGAGGCTGATCAATTTGCCGAGAGTTGAGATTTCCGTTGAATCCATCGAACCCCTTGCAGGCAAACTCCACCTGTCCAAGGTTTCAATCCGGTCTCCTGAAATTGACTTGTTGAGGAATGAGGACGGTAAGCTGAACGTTCAGATGCTTGTCGCCGGCAGCGAAACGGCCAAGCCCGATCCCCCAGCGAGCACGAAGGGACCGCCTTTCCTGGTGGAAGTGGATGATGTGGAAATCACGGATGGCAGGGTTGGATTCAATGATCATGCCGCCGCATCCAACTTTCAGACATCTCTCCAAGCGATTGATTTGAGAATCAGTCAATTCAAGAACAGGCCCGGCTCCAGAACAGCCATAAAGTTAGGCGCCAGGACTGAAGACAATGAGACCCTCGGAATAGAAGGCTCACTGGCGCTTGATCCTTTCCACTATGAAGGCCAGGTGGCGGTTTCAGGCATCGCACTTGGCAAATATGCGCCTTATTACCAGCAGCAGGTCCTTTTCGATGTGATAGACGGGAAACTGGATCTCAAAACCCTGCTCCACATTGATTCCGGCGCCAAGGATCTGGATCTCAAACTTTCGGATCTGATGGCCTCCATCACTTCGTTGAAACTGAAGAAACGAGGCGATACAGCCAATTTCCTTGAGATTCCTTCTCTCAAGGTCAAAGAGAGTGCTCTGAACCTCGTCAGGAAAGAAATCACCGTAGGCGAACTGTTGTCTGAGAAAGGGAAGATCTCCTCCGGCCGCGAGAAAAGTGGACAATTGTATACCCAGACTCTCGTTCCCACTGCTCCTGATCTGGGGACGGGAAAATATGTTGCCGAGGGAGTCGCCAAGGCTGAACAAGACCAGTGGAAGATCATGCTGCGAAAAGCCTTTCTGAAGGACTATGCGGTAAGTTTTGAAGACAGGAAGGTTTCCGAACCGGTAGCTTTGCTGATCGATCATATCAGTCTGGAGGGCGAGAATCTTTCGGTGGAAAAGGAGAGCAAGAGCAAAATTGCCCTCTCCTGCCGGGTGAATGAAGGAGGCGCCGTCCGAATGGAAGGAGATTTCAACATCTCACCGGTTTTCGCGGACCTGAAGCTCAACCTGAAGGATATAGAAATAACACCCGTTCAGCAGTATCTTCCCGAGGACATTAAAGTGAAACTGATGGGAGGTAAGCTTTCGGCTACGGGGAACCTGCTGCTGAATACCACCAAAGAGGATAGCCTCAACGCCTCCTACACGGGAGATGTGGTGCTTTCCGATTTCTCTTCCATGGATACGATCAGACAAGAAGGTTTGTGCAGTTGGAAAAACCTGAGCGCAAAAGTGGTGGATGCCGGCAATAATCCCGCCCGGGTCAGTATTAAAGTGATCGGGATAAGTGATTTCTTCACGCGGGTGGCGATCAGTCCCGAAGGGCAAATCAACCTGCTCCAGATCCTGGGATCAGGCGCCGAACCCGAACCAGGACTAGGAGGTGATAGTGAAAAAGGTCTAAGAGTTGAAAAGAAAGCGGCCTCAAAACCAGAAGCAGCAGCACTGACGAAGGCTGCGGCTCCTCGAGAGAAACCTCAGGCGGCGGTTCCTGCAAAGAAGGGCAATCAGCCTGCAACGATTAAAATCGATCAAATCTCCCTCCAGGGCGGGGAAATCGCGTTCTCCGACAACCACATCAAACCCAACTTTCATGCCGAACTGCTTGACATAGGGGGAACCATTGCCGGACTTTCGTCAGAGAAAGACCGGTTCGCCGATGTGAACCTTCGCGGAAAGCTATACCGGAGCTCACCGCTGGAGATCACCGGAAAGATCAGTCCCTTCGCCGATAATCTCTTTGTTGATTTGAGTGTGAAATTCAAGAACATCGACTTAACCCGCTGGAGCCCTTACGCACAAAAATACGTCGGTTACACTGTTGAAAAGGGCAACCTTCATCTGGAATTGAAATACCTCATCACCAGGAAGAAACTGGATTCCCAGAACAACATCGTGTTTGACCGGCTGACTCTGGGGGAGAAAGTGGACAGCCCCGATGCGACCACTCTCCCTGTAAAATTCGCGATCTCCCTCCTCCAGGACAGGAATGGAGAGATCCAGTTGGGAATTCCGGTATCCGGCGATTTGGATGACCCCAAGTTCAGTTTGGGCAGCATCATCATGAATGCCGTTAAGAACCTCGTCATGAAGGCTGTGACGGCGCCTTTCACTCTTTTGGGAGCCCTCCTGCCCCAGGGCGCCGGGGAAATCAATCATGTGGACATGGACTTCACCACTGGGAAGATAACGGATGCAGGTTTAAAGAAACTCGATGCTTTGGCCAAAATCCTTCACGACCGCCCCAACCTGGAACTTGACATCCAGGGTTGCCTGGAAACCGAAAAAGGGAAGGAAATCCTGACGCAGGACCTGTTCGCAAAGAAACTCAAAACGCAGAAACTGAAGGAGATGATGAAAAAAGGTGACAGTGCGATTACTGTCGACCAGGTCACGGTCAGCCCGGATGAGACCCCAAAATATCTGAAGATGGCATACGAGGAGGAATTTCCAAAAGGTCTTCTCAAATCGGTTTTCGGCAAGACCGCCCCTCCCGAAGAAATGAAAATTCAGCTCCTTGCAAAAATCCAAGTTACCGATGAAGATGTGAAGTCGCTGGCTTACGATTGGGCGCTGAAAGTGAAAGAATACCTTCTGGAATCCGGTAAAGTTGAACCCAAGAGACTCTTCGTTCTGGAACCGAGCATTGTCAGTCCGGGAGCCAAAACTGAATCGGGAGGAAACGGCGTCAACCTGAAGTTGAAGTAGGGGAACCGCGAAGGAACCGTGTCCGGCCGGTAGTATAATTTTCGGTTGCTCTGGCTATTCAAGAAGAATTTTGGGGGCTTCCATAGGCTGGGTTGACACACGAACCAAGCAACTCAGTGCTGCGTTTTGCTCCGCTCAACCCAGCCTACCCGAGAACATTATCTTAGGGCCTATAGCATTCAAAAACCGGCTCCTCGTAATTATCGGCTCAATCTTTAGGCCACATTCCATTGCCCGAAAATGGCTACAGCATTCCCTTCACCATTGCGATTATGTCCTGAAGCTCCGGATAGACTATTGCTTGTGCGCCACAATCAACAATCCAGTCTTGCCTGTCGGGAACGCCTTTCTTGAGGCACCCATCCGTAGTCGGTAGAATGTCATTTTTGAGCAGAATAAGCGCTGTTCGGTATCTCCCCATCTCCAGGCTGGCAATGACAAGATTGAGTTCCAGAGTGAGCAATCTTTTGGATAAAACATACCTGAACGCACTGGACGGCAGCGGAGCAATAACTTCCGTTTGGAGTTGCTCGATGGCCATTATTATGGCCGTTTTCCCGCTCACTGCCTGTATTGTGGTATTGTCAGGCGGGCTGTCCACGGTCTTATCGTTAACGATCAACTGCGCTACATAAGCACCCGGCAAATCCGGTCTGAAAGTCGTCTTAGAAGCATATAGATCTGTAATCTCCGCAGTGCTTCCCAAGGGCTTCGAAAGCAACGACCACTTATAGGTAAGGGAATTTCCGTCGGGATCATAGCTGGCACTACCATCCAACCTAGCAGTTTTGCCCACTTCGACCGCCTGATCGT
>Ga0209048_10002746_pt1 | contig 17311 bp, 15 predicted proteins | sample FrelakmetCRP12CR_FD_187146 | JGI IMG/M metagenome (GOLD analysis project Ga0209048, IMG submission 187146) | Freshwater lake sediment microbial communities from the University of Notre Dame, USA, for methane emissions studies - CRP12 CR (SPAdes)... | ecosystem: Environmental > Aquatic >... | reverse complement strand
GCTGTCATAGTCCAGTGGTCCGGGAGCACGGCATCCGGCGGGATGATCCTGACCTGGACACCGATGGTACCGAGTTTCTTGATTGCTACCGCATAGCCGGTCTCGACAATCGTGATTGCGGGCTCACCACAGTGCTTGATATACCCTTCGACGAACTTCTGGGTCCTGGCACGTGCACCGGTAAGTTTTCCGGCAATAATGACTTCGCAACCAAGCGCTCCCGAGTCCATGACCCTCCTGATGATGCTTGAGCCGGCTTTCCTGAAGTACCAGCCACGTTCAAGGGCATTTGCAAGTCTCTCTGCCATGATCTTGGCATTGAAACTCGGGTTCTGGACCTGCTGTACCTCAATCTGGGGCGACTCAACACCGAAGGTGGTGGCAAGGTCCTGTGTCAGCTGGCGTACAAGTTTTCCGCCCTTACCGATAACGATCCCCGGCTTTTCCGCGAAAATCGTTACCTGGGTACCGAGTGGTGTCCGGACAAGGTCCATGCCACCGTAACCGGCACGCTTGAGCTCCTTAACAAGGTGCTTCTCGACCCTGGCCCTGCGAACGCCTTCTGCAACAAATTTTCTCTCTACTGCCATTCATTCCACCTCTTTTGCAACTATCTCGATGTTGACGGTTTCCCTTCTTTTCGGGGTTGCCCGGCCCATCGCACGTGGGAAGAATGCTTTCTGTCCACGGCCGCGGTTGGCGGAAGCATGGACAATGACGAGTTTCTCAGGGTCAAGCCCGATATACTCTGCATTTTTCTTCACTGACGAGAGCAGGCGGATATACGCAAGGGATGCCTTTTTCGGGTACCGGCCTGCGTCCCAACCCTCGAGACCACGTTTGTGAGCGACATCACGGTTGAACCGCTTGAACGGGATTGCCTTTTTCTGGACAACTACCAGGTTCAGGTAATCGATTACATCATCGATGTTCCGGTTCCTGATGTAACTTGCAATCTCAATTGAGTGCTTTGGTGAGATCGGCAGCTCGTTCGCTTTTCCGCGGGCAATATTGTCCCCGGAAATATCCTGTGAATATGCTATTCTTGCCATCACGATCACTTCAGCGGGACATATTTACTCGACCTGGTAGCACCGATACCGGCACTTCCGTGGGCAACTTTTCTTCGGGTCAATGCAAACTCACCAAGACAATGGAAGACAGATTCAGGCTGGAGTTCAACTTTCATGAACTCTTTGCCATTGTATACCTCGATCTCCTTTCCAAGCATCTCTGGCATGATGATCATGTCACGCAGGTGAGTCCGGATATTTTCATCACCGGCCCTGAACCTGGTAAGGAGGTGCTCCTCACCGCGGCTCAGGCCTCTTTTAATTTTGCGACGGGCGCGGGCTGGCATCACGGGGAGGAGCTCACTGATTCCCATTGTCTGGAGTTCCTCGACCCGGAAACCATGATAGGTGAACTCCTCACGCCGCCTCGGTAACCTCTTCTGAGTTTTCTTTGCCATATTTTACCCCTCACTTCCTCGCGCGGCCGGTCTGCCTCGCCGCAACATGTCCGACAGTCCTTCCCGGTGATGTCCCACGGGCAACAGTCTTCGGACGACCAGGGTGCTGGTGACCGCCACCACCGAACGGGTGGTCGATGACGTTCATCGCAACACCCCTGACACGAGGCCAGTTCGATGCGGTGTTGGCCATCTTGTGGTATTTATTACCCGCCTTCACGAACGGTTTTTCTCCACGGCCACCACCGGCGACAATCCCGACTGTCGCACGGCACCGCGAATTGAACCATTTGGTCTTTCCGCTCGGCATCTTCACGCCGACCTTGTCTTCAGTCTTATCAACAACAATCGCCTGCACACCACTTGCACGGACAAATTTTCCGCCGTCATTGGGTTTCGCCTCGATGTTGCAGATATACGCACCAGTTGGTATTCCTGACAGTGGGAGCGTGTTGCCGTTCCTGACTTCAATATCGGCTCCCCATGCGACAATATCGCCGATACCGATACCTTCAGTGACCAGCATGTACACTTTTTCCCCGCTGTCAAGTTTTACGAGGGCTATGGGGCAGTTCCGTGCCGGGTCATGTTCGATGTCAAAGATCGTCCCACTTGTCGTCACTTCCACGTTGCCCACATGCTTGAGGGCTGCCTTATACCGGTGTGAAGGTGCCCTGTATGTCGGACCGCCTTTTCCACGGGCCTGGGTAGTTATTCGATGTCCCATTTTTCACACCTACATTATCCCTAGCCTGCTGAGGATCTCCTCGGCAGCCTTCTCATTCGCAAAACTTACAATTGCCTTCTTCTTGCCATGCGTGGTCATTATTGTCCTGACGCTGGTCACTTCCTGTTCGAAGGCCTTCTGGATCTCACGCTTGATCTGAACCTTTGTAGATTCATTCGTGACAAGGAACTGGAGTTTGCTGTCCTTGTCGAGCATCATCATTGCCTTTTCTGTAACAAATGGATATTTCAGAACCATTTATCTCCCCTCCAGCATCTGAAGTGCACCTTCAGTCCAGACCGTCAGACGACCGGCCTGTGAACCCGGCGCCAGGAGTTCTGTGTTGAGCTGGTCAACTGTAACGACATCGACACCTGCGAGGTTCTTCGCTGCACGAAGCGGCTGGTTTGCTGTTACAATCAGGAGACTCTTTCTCTGTTTGTAACGGCGTCCACGCATCTTACCGCGGCCGGCACGAACCTTCTTGCTCGCCTTCGACCGTTCGATATCTGCATAGACTCCTGCATTGGTAAGGGCAGTAATGACCTCAGTTACCTTTAATAGCTCCTCAAACCGGTCTTCCAGGACCACGGGGACTTCCCCTTCAAACCTGTGTCCACGACCCTTGACGAGATCCGGAAGGATGCTTGCGGCAACTGCAGAGCAGAAAGCCTTCTCTTTTTCCTTCTTGTTGATGAACTTTAACAGGATCTTCTGTACTTTCGGGGGATGTGCTTCACGGCCGCCCTTTGCCTGTGGGACTTTTGCTGCACGTGAACCGTTCCTGATACGAGGTACATGAGACATACCCCTGCCACTTCCCCATCCTACTGCGGAAGACCTGATACCGGCGTACGGGTGTGTCCCATGGGGCTGCCTCCGGGTGCTCTGAAGTGCCATCACGGCCTTTCTGATCAGGTCCGGGCGATATTCTTCCTCGAAGACCCGGGGGAGAGTAATTTCCCGTGAAATCGCGCCATCGAGTGTTCTAACGTTTGCTTTCATCTCTCTCTACCCCTGTTTGCTCTGAACGCTCATGAACTCGATAACCGGCAGACGTATATGGTGCTCGCCCTGCCTGATTGCCGGCCTGATCCGTATAAGTCTCTTAACCGGTCCGGGAATAGACCCTTTAATCAGCACATATGGGCTTCTCAAAAGTCCGTAATGGAGGAATCCGCCTGCTGGAGTAACTTCCGCGGCGTTATCCCCCATTTTCAGGACACGCTTGTTGAACTCGGTACGCTGCTGGTATCCCAGCTGGCCCATCTGCGGGACCTGCCAGCGGATGTGATGCGGGGTCCACGGGCCAAGAGTACCAACGTGACGCTTTTTTCCGCCCCGCGAGTGCTTTCTCTTCCTTAATGAGGTACCCCACCTCTTTACGGCGCCCTGGGTACCTTTTCCCGTGGTGATCGCAGTGATATCGGCATATGCTCCGGGCTGAATGACCTTGTCAAGCGATACTTCCTTTCCAAGGAGACCCGTCGCAAACTCATACTGCTGTTCAACGGTCCCGCCTGCCACTTTTGTCTCCATGAGGTCAGGGACCTTCTTCGGAACACCGGTAATCCCGGCAGGTACTGTGTACATCAATGCGAAGATCTCTGCCACCTGTCCGGCTGCAAGGGCGTCAGCAATACATTTCTTTGCTGCTTCGCCGGTGTAGTCCTTTGGCAGGTTGATCCTGCGACCGAGATTGCTGTCAAGCTCTTCGGCCCATACTTCACAAAGTGGATGTTTCCCATAGGTATCACGGACATAGGCACGAACCGCGGCAACCCTCATGGAAGGAACTTCAATAATGGTAACCGGTACCATTATGTCCTTGCCTTCTGTCGGGCTGTTCTTGTGATCGTCCACCATGATAACATGCGTCATTCCCACTTTGTAACCTGCAAAGCTCTGCAGTAGTGGTGCCCCGTTATATTGAGGCCATGACTGGTATTTGGGAATCGGGCTCTTTGCACGCTTTCTGGGGCTATATGCAAGAGAACCTCTGCGCGGCCTGTTTATTTTTACCATGTTTCAATCAATCCTTCGTTCGCATTTCGTGACCATAACACGGGTTTTTCCCGGTACGATCATGTTCGGAACTCCCTGTAACCAGGTGTCCCTGCTGGATTTCCGGGGGATTTCCACCGGATCCGAGACTGATGTGATGCTCCACGCTCAGTACTGATATAACCCGCGATCGTTGTTTTCCAGACCTCGTCCCTTCAGGCTCCCGCAAATGCAGGAAACCACAAGGGATGTGTCCTTATATTGGCCCTCCAATGGACCATACTGGTATTACCAGACTACCCGGTCTCGCGAATAGATCCTGACATTCATGCGTCCCCTGAAAAGACAACGGTCTTTTGCAGGGCGGGCCGTTTTGGTACTCGTCCACCCTTGACACACTCATCAGATCCAGCTATGTCAGCCCGTTGTGAATTGATCCACAACTCCTTCTCGGTAACTCCCCGCGGGGAGTTACTCACCTATGAGAGATCATATGCCGCAGAAAGGTACCGCCTTCACCATCAAACGCAATCTGCATATTATGCACGTAATTGCCTTTTTCTGGTTAACCAAGTACCCTGCCCGTAGTCAAATCCTCATATAGGCTTCCATAACAATTGGAGGGAAGGAAATATATATTTATTGTAAACACTGGCATTTAAAAAAAGCAAAAAGGAATTCCGGTAATGGGGTTTTTCGGAAAATGTTATACTTATCCGAAATATAATTCGCCCTCCTCGTTGATATACACTTCAATATTCTCACGCACCTGCCTTGCCTTGAACCGTTCGGGAGTGGACTCCCGGATTTTGTTAATCAGGGAGATTGTGTCATATTTCACTTTTATACCAAGTTTTTCTGCTTCTCTATAAACAAAGGGGGACACTTCAAGCAGGTCAGTGCCTGCATGTATTGTGCAAAGGTGAGTGGCATCAAGGGTATATAAAAAATCGAGGGTATCTTTTGCCCGCCTGATATTCTCCATCGCGGATTTTTCAATTGTGCAGACATTTGCCTTTGACGTATCGATAATATCTGCGATCTGCTGCTGGGTCAGGCCCTGTTTCCTGTACCTTAGTACCTCTTTCTGGCGATCGGTGAGCAACCCCTCTTTCATACAGATCAGTTTAACTACAAATAATTAAACGCTTTCGGTTAACCGGTAAACCATCTTTGGTAAAGCGCATAGATTAATTTTCAGAGTCAGGGTGAAAACACCTTTAGGTCGAGGCAGATTTCAAAATGTTTATATTTATCAGGTCATATAAACGTGATATAAAATTTTTGAGGTGTAAACATGGTAGTTAAAGTAGGAGTTGCGAAATTAGGCAACATTGCAAGCGGCGTAATGGCCGAACTTCTTCTCGACGAACGAGCAGACCGTGAGGATATGCAGACGTTCATGGCAACGAGCGGAACCAAGCTCCAGCCGGAAGATATCGAACGTGTAGTTTCCAATATGAAAGCATGGAAACCTGACTTTTGTATCGTGGTTTCCCCGAATGGTGTCCTTCCAGGCCCAACTGGTGCCCGTGAGCAGCTCGCTGCGGCAGGTATCCCTGTTGTCGTCATCACTGATGATGTCACAACAAAGAAGGAATGGGCGGATCTCAAGGAGAGCAAGTTCGGTTACATCATCATGAAGGCAGACGCCATGATTGGTGCACGCAGGGAGTTCCTCGACCCGGTCGAGATGGCAGACTACAATGGTAACCTTGTAAAAGTCCTCTCCATAACCGGTGCCTTCCGCAAGATGCAGCTCGCACTTGATGAAGTAATCAACCAGGTCAAGGCCGGCAAGAAGGGCGCAGAAATCGTCCTGCCAAAGGTCGTAATGACCTCAGACAAGGCAGTTGCAGGAGAATTCTCAAATCCATACGCACTCGCAAAGGCACGTGCAGCATACGAAATTGCATCCGCTGTTGCAATGGTCAATGTAAAAGGCTGCTTTATGACAAAGGAGTGGGAGCAGTATGTCCCGATTGTCGCAAGCGCCCACGAAATGATGAGGGCAGCAACAATCCTCTGTGACGAGGCCCGTGAACTCGAAAAGGCAGTAGATGGCGTAATCCGCAAGCCACACAAGAAAGACGGTGTGCTTGTTTCTAAGACCAAGCTGGTCACAAAACCAGAGTAAAACCATTTTTTTACTCTTTTTTAATGTTCCTGAATCAGTTGATTTGGGTTTTCTAGCAAGCAATCCCGTATAGCAGTTTGCAACCCCCATACTCCGCTTCCTTCTGCGCAGACAAGGACAAGGCTGAAGAAGGGGTGGGACCTACCCCACGGGTTGAGATTGAGTTAGTACAGAAAATCCCGCGGGTTGACATCCGGTTAAGAGTCGGACAGGGTGATAGTATAAACCCATTTTGTCTGAATTCATTACACCTGCGAGTTTTTGTTCCAGCATGTAATTAAAAAGCTGAAGAACAGGAATACCGGTTCTGCTGATATGCTCTCAAATCTATCTTGGAGATTAAGGTATTCCCAAATTTTCCCAACCTCCCGGGGCTCCGCCCCAACGCTTTGGCGACCCCGGTTGGGATAGAGTATAATCTCCAAATCTCTGAAATTTTATTGAATGCCCCAATTGAACCCTACCCCAAGGATATCTTATTGGGGCAGGCAGGGGGTGACACCCCCTCCTGTCTTACGTATTCCCTGTGCTTTTTAAACACTTATGGTTTCAACAAAGCCGTATTTCTCTTCTTTTTTTTAAACACGCAGGGTTATAACAAAATAGGAATACCTGAAAAACTACATTTATTGGTTTTTCCTGTACCAGGCCCCAAGGTCTTCCGGGAGCGTAAGGATAACCGGTTCCAGGTGGAGTCTTTCCATGAATGCGGAATCCGCAAGTGACCGGGTGTTCGGGTTAATCCTTGAAATAATCGAGCAGAATGCCCTGAATCCACGTTCTGAACCGCACTTGTCGAAGAATAATGAGAGGTTGAAGGCGTGGGTACCAAGGTCCCGGTAGAGGCCGATAACAGAAAGGATACCCTCAATAAGGGTATCAAGATAGGTTTCGGAATCTTCAAGGGTTGCAACCGGCAGGACCCCCCTGACTTCGCGTTCTCCAAGTGGCACTGCATGTGCGGTCCAGCATATTTCATCCCCGAAAAGGTACCGTTCGGACCCTTCTTCGTGCTCCCTCCATGCGTCCCAGTAACACCTGCCATGGCGCTCCAGGTAACGCTCACCATTATTCATATACATCCCGGCAACTACCGGCGCTTGTTCATCAGCAAGCCCCTGGAGGTGGGGGTGTGCAAGGCTGGCACCCGCTGACGGCAGATAATTCCAGTTAATGCTCGGGTAGCCCCCTGCTTTGGACAACGAACATACCTGGGCCATAAAGGCATCAGACAGCTGTTTTTTATTAAAAAACTCCACAAAGTGCTCAGATGTAATTACAGTAACCGTGTGATACGAGGCAAAAGGGTACAGGTTAGGAAACGTTATACTCTCCCCAAGGCAGATCCGCCCACCACCGGGAAATTCAGGGGTCACTGAAAATACCTGGTCCGGACAAAATGGACAGCCATCCGAGTCAGGAGAATAAGAATAGGGCACATCTAATCCCCGCTTGGTCCGGTCCGGGCTGATCCTGCACCGAAGTCCGGTCAGCTTCTCCTTGCGGTACTGGAGGACCGAATTTTCCAGTTGTAACTCCCGTATCGTAAACATGGCTGATATACTGCCTATTAGGATAATCGGAAATTTAATAGTCTCGATCGGAAATTTTCAAAAAAAAGGAATTGGTTTTTTTAAGACCCTTATACAACGTACTTGCCAAGGAGCCGGATTGAAGTGGTCATATCCGGACCGAGTGGTGAGCCGAAGATAATCTGGGTAACCCCTGCCTTAGTGAGGTCTGCACACTTTGCCTTTACCATTTCAGGTGTTCCGGCAATCGTGAATGCATCGATCTCTTTGTCGCCTACGAGTTCTCCCACTGTTTTGAAGTCGAACTTGCCCAGTGCGTCCTTGATCTTTGCAACATTGTTCAGGTCAAGACCATGGCGGGTGAGGAGGTCTGGCGGTGAGCCGGCTGCGATGAATGCCGCAACAATTTTTGCTGCATTGCGGGCTTTCTTCTCGTTCATGTCGATGGACATGGCAGTGTAGGCGCCGATATCGAATCCCTTCTTGCCGACCTTTTCACCGGCAGCCTTGATGATCGGGATTGCAATGGCAAAGTCCTTCGGGTTTGATGCATTGATTAATGCGCCGTCGCCGATAGTCCCTGCGAGTTCGAGTACCTTCGGGCCCTGTGCACCGATATAGACGGGTATACCTTTCTTTCCTGGAAGGTTTACACCGGTCAGCTTGGCACCGTCGTAGTCAAAGAATTCCATGCCGGACTTCTTGATTTCCTCTCCTCCCCAGAGTTTCCGCATCTGGATTACTGCTTCTTTCAGCCGCGCAACTGGTTTATCGGGCTTTATTGCAAGCTTTGGAAGGGTTGAGAGGTCGCCGGGTCCGATACCCATTACAGCACGTCCATCCGAAATCTCGTTTAAGGTGCAGGCAAAGGATGCCATTGCTGCCGGAGTGTCGGTGAACGCATTCATGATACCCGGTCCCATCTTCAGGGTGGTTGTTGCCTGTGCAATTGCGGCAAGCGTGGGGTAGCAGTGGCGGTTGTTGTAGTGGTTGGTGATCCATGCAAAGTCAATATCTTTTGACTCTGCGAGTTTGCAGAAATTAACTACCTGCTTGACATTAACATTTCCTGGTACAAATTCTATTCCATAAGTCAAGGCTAATTCACCTCACTGTGTACCTATCGCCCGTGCGTTTAAATAAATTATTATTTTCCATTCTTCACAACGTGCAATTATTAACAGGCCTGTCGTATTCCGGCGAGTTTCCATTCGCACCGGAAGCATGGGCCATGTAAAAATATCCTGAACGCAGTGAGATAGGGCATATCCGAATATAAGGAAGGATAATCTTCTCCTGGAGAACACTGAAAAAAAGAGCAGCACAAAAAAATGGGGGGGAAAACCGGAGAATATGGCAGGGGAAGCATTGACCTATCACAAACACTTTAAGAGATTAGTTAAAAATCTTGGATAAGAATAGTATTCCACGGGAAGTAAGAGCCCGGATTTTCTTTGTACTGATATTCAGGATTGCCAGCAGTTGCCCAGGTCAGGGAAGTGGCCCCCGGACAATACAAGGGGGCAATTGACATCCGGGCACCACCCGGACCTGCGTGCAGGGGAAATTATTCAGAAGGAACAGGTCATTATGCGGATATTTGCCATCGGACTTGGAGGTGCAGGATGCCGGATAGCAGATCTGCTCTATGGCCAGGACCACCAGTTTAGTAAGGTCTCATGCGTGGAGGCCATTGCAATTGATCGCGATGCCGGTACACTTAATCACCTTGCCCACATCCCCGTAGGGAAGAGAATATATTTCCCCTCTGTCTCACTCCAGACGGAGGATATTACGGATGATATAACGACCGATGAGATCATTAACCTGCTCCACAATCTCGATACCGGCGACAAGGACGCGATTATTCTCTGCACCGGGGCAGGAGGTACCATGGCTGGGGTGGGAGTTGCCATCCTGGAAAAGGTCAGGTCAGTGGTAGTTGAGCCCGTTTTCGCACTTGTTACACTGCCTGATCTCGGGGAGGGGAGAAAGACTTCTGCAAAGGCAGCGCAGGATATTGACCGGCTTCTCCCGCTGGTCGAAGGGATCATAATATTCGATAATGAAAAACTGCCTGGCCATGCAGGGGCAGATGTGAATAAGAACCAGAAGACAGCCTACCAGAAACTAATTCCACCACTCAAAGCACGATCCGCTGATGACAGGCAGGTGAAATATAATACACAGAATACCGGTATCGCAAGGCGCCTGGGGTTATTGCTCCGGGCGGGTGAGATCAGCGAAGAGGGGGCGATTGAAACCGGGGAAGTAGTCCTTGACGCCGGGGAAATCCTCAATACAATCCGGGGGATGGGGTTTATTGCCATCGGATATGCCGCAGCGGATACCGGGGGGGAGAAATTCCATATCGGCAGTCTGTTCCACCATTCGGGGACACAGGTAGAATCCGGACATAAAAAGGCCGAAAGGCTGGTTGACCTCGCGAAAGAGGCAATATATGAGAATATTTCTGTCCCGTGCGATTTAACAAGCGCAGAAAAAGCCCTCATTCTCGTCGCCGGGCCCACACAGGCTATAAGCATGAAAGGTTTTATGACCGTCAGAAAATGGATTGACCGCAGTATAGCGGGTATGGAGATGCGGTCCGGGGATTACCCGGTAAAAAATACCCGTTATATTGCCATTATAATCATCCTTGCCGGCCTTTCCAATATTCCAAGAATTAACGAGATCCGGGAAATCCGGGATGATTACACGATTGAAAACCCCGGATGGGAGCGGGAGTGGCACAAGCAGGCGTACCAGGTGCCGGACCATGGTGCCGGGGTGCAGAAAGCAACCGGCCTCCACGGCACCCTCGCAGGTACGCTAAGCGCCGGGCAGGAGAACATCCATGCATTCATTCGTACCCGGATCCCTGAACGCGGGCAACAGAAATATTCAGCACCAGAACCTGTACTGGACAGTGTGGCGGTAAAAAGTATCCCGTTTTTTAGCAGGAACAAGACCCCGGCGGCAAGGGACACGGGGGTTCAGGGTACCCCTGCACTACCCGGTGGAGAGGAGGAGACGCCCCCTGTGCACGAGATCGATGAGCCGCTTCCGGATAACAAGGAGCATAGGGCAGTCATTCCTGAAATTTCGTACCATATACCAGGTACCGCGACACGGGATGTTATCCCGGGTGATGGGGAGAATAACCAGAATTCCCCTTTAAACACCAGAAACAGACCTGTGCCACCAGTAGAAGAAGAGACGAAGACAGACCTCGCCTCGGTTGTCGCCCGGGCCCGAGAAGATCTGAAAAAGATGGATGAAAAACACTAAAAGCACTTTGTTGACTTTTTTTGGAGTGTAAATTCAGGAGACTGCCCAAAGCCTCAACAGGGCGATGAAAAAAAATCATGGACCATTCCGGTCACAACCATTACTCCATATCGACAATTTTCGAAAACCTGATATTGCCGGCACCGATTTCCGTGGTGATGCGGACACCCTGTTCTGTTGCATTCGCAATGAAATTCATCCCGCTGAAGGACGCAATTGAGATCCGGTGCGGATTCGGCTGGAGGTTAAGGATTGTGTTCCCCATCTGGACCGGGAAGACAAACCCGCATTTCCGCATCGAAATGATCAGCTCTTTTACCCGTTCTTCTGCAGTGCAGGGGACTTCACGGACATTGGCAAGCCCTATACCTGCCTTTGTACGGACAAGGGTCCGAATCGACGTCAGACCGGCAGAAACAAATAACTGGAGGGGATCGATCGTAGTCCCACGGTAACCGATTAGGTCAAGGAAGGCGGTCGGAGTCCCATTTTCGATGGATACCCTGCCACCGTAGGCCATTTTTACCGGGATGCCATTTCTCTGGAATACGCCATCCATGCTGATACTGCAGATCGTCATGATACCAATGGAGTCTGAAGGGATCCTCGGGTCTTGATCGACGATCCGGTAGGATCTAAAAAAACCACACTCTGCCTTTATTACTTCATCAAAGACCGAAATCGCCAGTTCCTCCTGGTCTTTTGGCACGATTGAAAGGTTATATCCAACATCCCCGGTTGCAGTTTCGGGGTCGAAGGTGGTCCTGAACGCAAGCCGTTCGAGTTTTGAGATGATGAAACCTATCCGGTCCCCTACAAGGGCATTATTGGTCTCCGCGATCCCGGCCTCGGTAAGAATACGTCCCAGGTTACCCACTTTCTCGGTATAACCCATCTCGTCCAGGTACTGAAGATAATACTGGACTGCACGGTCAGTAAGGATGAACCCGCGTTCAGCCATAATCTCGCTGAGACGCTTGGCCCCAACAGGTTCACTGTGATCTTTCAGGATCCGGAGGATCTCGATATATTTACGCTCTGTACGTATCATACGGCCTCACAAAATCCGGTCCTGATCCATTGTCGGCTCTCATTGACGTCCCCATATTCACGTTACGTATATTTCTATCCCTGTTAATTCTGGATTTATTCCTTAATAGTTGATCTGTCCGATGGCGGGATCAACCTTTTGTGCCCCTGGTCCTGGCTGATCCGCTACAGGGAACCAAAACGGCTTAAATATTATGAAATATCTAGTTCTCCCTCGAATGGATTGCACCATGACTGTCCTGGTACCTGCCATCGTAGAGCCTGTTTCCACCTTTCACTTCATGGATAATCATCTGGACGACCCGGTTATGCTGATACAGGGGAACATCTCCGGCCCCCATATTAATAAGACACAGCGTCAATTGCCCCCGGAACCCAGGGTCGACAAAACCCGCGGCTATTAGTACTCCCTTCCGGCCAAATGATGACCGGCACCGGAGCGTTGCTGCGAGGTCAGCAGGTAACTCCACCCACTCAAGGGTGGGAACAAGAGTACATGCCCCGGGGGACAGGACCGTGTCATGCGCAACCCTGAGGTCATAGGATGCGGGCTGAAGGCATTCCCCGGAGAAGGGGGAGATGATGAGGTCGTTTCCACCTGCCGGTGAAGGATTGGTGGTGGTATTTGTATCAGCCACACCCTCCGGTGCCCCGGTGTCATGACAACCGTTCGCAGGTGTATCACGAATACAACCGTCTGACCGGTCGTTGATGCACCCTGATTCATACAGTCTTTTCGCTATCTCGTGGGCGGAGAGAATCATCATTACTCAGTCGGTAGAAAAATGCTTAATAGGTTACGATTGCAATATGCAAGGGCTGGATCCATAGGGTAGAGGACATCCTCTTGGGCTTCGAACCCAAGGACGCGGGTTCGATTCCCGCTGGGTCCGTTTATTTTTTTAGTCCTTATGACTCTCATAGCCCTGAAATATTTTTATCGGGAGTACGCAGGTTATCCGGTCTCACGCCGAAAAACCTGGCCGGACAGCTGTTTATCCCGGTTTAAAAAAAATCAGAAAGAGAATTGAGCTTTGTTATAACACACTCAATCTGTCTTGCTAATCTGGTTATTTTAAAATTTAGTCGCGCTCCCGGGGCTCATGGCCTGCCGCTTTGGCGGCCTCTGTTGGAAGAGGGAATCAAACTCTGAATCTCTGAAATTTTCTTGGATACCCCAATTGAACCCGCCAATGCAGATCTAATCGGGGGGTAGGGCAGGTAGTGAGTGAAACCCCCTCCAGTCAACGTATTTCCTTTTTTTAAAACCTATGCGGGTTTCAGCAAAGCCGATAATTGTAATGATTAAATCTCGCCTTTTTTCCCGCCACCACCACTTCCATGTCCTTTGCTATTGCTGTGTGAAGACCGGGTTTTAGGTTTTCTCCTTACAACCAGCAGTATCACGAGAATCACAATAATAATAACAGCTATGATCAGGCCTGCAGTCAGGAAAATACCAATGTTCAGGTCTTTTTCCATAGAGAGCGTAACGGTTGCCGAGGTGTTCCGGGGATCGATCACGGAAAGCATGGTGGCCGGTTTGTAGCCTTTCATCGTTGCCGAAATATTATACTCGGTACTTACCTTGACCTTTGTTGAAAGTGCCCCATTGTCATCAGTAATCCCTGTATTCCTGCCATTCAGGGAGATCGACACCCCGGGTATCACACGGTAGCCTTCATCTTCAACAAATATGGTAAGGTCCGCCTGCTGGAACGGCAGTTCTACGGTGATATCCTTCCCGAGATCATCCTCCCCGATTTCTCTTCTCAGGGATGAAAATCCGGGATGTTTCACTTCGAGGATATACTGACCGGAGGGGAGGTCATGGAACGTGTACCTTCCAAACTGGCTTGTGTTACCAAGTGCCTTCCCGTCGATTATTATTGAAGCACCCTGTACCGGTGCCTTCGTTTCATCGAACACATATATTGAGGCCTGGTACGGGGCTATCGCCATCGAAGCGGTGACAACTGCCTCATTTTCGCTGATCATCTTCTTTTCAATATAATCCGTGAAGCCGGGCCTGGTAATTTTTATATTGTACACTTTATTCCGTGGAATTTCAAGGGACAGGATCCCCTTCCCGTCAGTTTTCCCTTTGGATACGCCGTCGATGAATACTTCTGCATTTGCGATCGGGGACTGGTCAGCGGCACTTTTTGCGAGTATTGAGAACCTGTCACCCCGGATAAGAAGGTACTGGATATTTTTTCCTTCCATGCCCATTTCGACAACTTCATTCCGGTTCTGGTAGTTCGTTGCCGTGATCTGGATATTGTAGATACTTGCTGCCTGCGCTGGGAACGTGACTGACCCGTCTTTATCAGTCATTTTCAAAGATTCAGTAATATTCGGCCCCATCACCCGTACCTGTGAATTGGCAATAGGGAGGGCGCTGTCGGCATCAAAAATATCTATTTTCAGCACCAGTTGCTTTTTCATAAGCTGTACGAGAATTGAGGGTTCGGCCATGCCGACATCATCTTCCCAGGAATCATACCCGGGTTTCATCACCTTGACCGTGATTGGACTCGTACCAGGGTGTGTAAATGTGAAGATCCCATCAGTACCGGTTTTCCCGGCGAGGGCGCCATTTACAAAGACCGATGCATAGGGTATTGCGGTAACGTTGGTTGTCTTTTCAAATACATTCACGTAGAGGGTAGCAGCCTGTGCACCACCGGCAAGGAGGAGGAGACAGAGGACCAGGAATATCAGACGGCGGGTAACTTTCATACGAATAAATCCCTCGGATTATATTTTTGAGCACATGATTTATATTTTATCTGATTCCCGACCACAAAATAAGTTTGATCTGTCCCATTCGCATGTATAACGGTTACTGCCATTTATTATCACCAGGCACCCGATCAATGAGCATTCCCTCGATCACCACGGGCATCAGCCTCCTCCCTTCCTCAATCGCCTTGTCAAGTTGCCATTTTCGTTCTGCATAAATGGTAAAAATCGGTTCACCGGCCTGCACCTTGTTACCTTTCTTCGCATGGAGAAGGACCCCTGCACCGGCATTCTGCGGGGCACCGGCCAGGCGGGCAATGGTAATCAAAGACTTGTTGTTGAAATCGGTAACGTACCCGGCTGCCGGGGACTTGACGACAAACTCATGTTTCCCGGGTGAGATATCAGATGATGTCACCTTGGGGTCGCCTCCCTGGATTTCGATTATCTGGCGTAATTTTTCCAGTGCCTTACCACTTCGCAACAGCTCGCCTGCAACATTAAACCCGGTACCGGCAGCTGCTTTACCCGACATTTCCAGGGCGATCCCTGCAATTGCCAGGCTTTTTTGGATCAGCGAACCTGGTTCCTCGTTTCCTTCAAGTGCTTTTAAGGCCTCTATCACTTCAAGGTTCGGACCAATAGCCCGGCCAACAGGGGACCCCCCATAGGTAACGGCGCATTCCACGCGGATATTGAGCCTGTCACCGATTTCAATAAATTCACGGGCCAGTTTCCGCCCTTCCACAAGGTTCGCAACTTTGGTATTCGGTCCGACCGGGATATCAATGACGACTAGGTCTGCACCGATGGCCAGTTTTTTCGCCATTACACTGGCGAGCATCTGGCCTCGTGCATCTATCTTGAACGGGTACTCCTGGACAATAATCTTATCATCAGCCGGGGCTATATTCGTGGCGCCACCCCAGACAATCGTCCCGCCGATCTTCAAGGTCATCCTCTGGACTTCCGTAGCTGAGAACGCCACGGGGGCGAGGACCTCCATAAGGTCTGCTGTGCCCCCGGCACCGGTAATCGCCCTTGAACTGGTCTTCGGGATCTTCAACCCGCTTGCTGCAATTATCGGGACAATAATTAAGGATATTTTATTCCCGGGGACACCCCCGATTGAATGTTTATCAACAATCGGATGGGTATGGAAGTTTAAGCGTTCTCCCGTGTCCACCATGGCCCTGGTCAGGTGCTCAACTTCATCCATATCAAGGGTGTTGATGTAACTTGCCGTGATGTATGCGGTAAGTTCGGCGGCACTGAGGTCATCGGAGACGACGTCCCTGATTATTGCATACGTCTCCTCCTTCGACAGCCGTTCTCCGTTCATTTTTTTCGTTATAAATTCAAGGGACTGGGGCCGTGCTGCTTCCCTGACTTCGAGTGGGACGCCGTCCATGACACAGAGACGCTCGTTACAGATCCTGTAGATACCGATGGTCCCCTGGGGGACAAGTGTCGCTGTAATGTCAACACCGGCCGCCGCTGAGATACCAGATACTTCATTAAGGACCTGTACCCGGTCCCCGTGGAGGACGCCGAGATTCCTCGCATCGGCCGTATTAAGAAGAACCCCCCTGTCAGCAATGTCAAGTAACCGTGCTGTTAATTTCATTACCCTATCCCTGCCAAGATCTCAGAAGCAATGCTAATCATCGTTATGTAATCGTTGGGTTTTTATACCTCATAAAAGAGACGAGCCCGAGAACAAGCATTATTCGGGTTTATTGCATCGTGTGGGAACTGTTGTTAAGGGGATATCTATTGCCCGGCCCCACCTGCAGGAACGGTTCCGGTTGAATAAGCCACAGACCTTGCAAGTTTTTTGTGGTACGCCTTACTGCTGAAAAGTAACCAAGTCGGCAACAGGAAAAATCAATTAAAACTGTGTCTGACAGCCAGGATCCTGGCTCACAGGTGATGGGTTAAAAAAAATTAAGTGATTAGGTTAGTGCTTGCGCACTACAAGGAATGCTACGGCTCCGAGACCTACCAGTGCAATCAGTGCACCAAATCCAGGCTGAGTTGTCGGCTTGGTGGTTGGGACTGTTGTCTTTGGCACTACTACCACAACGGTAACGTTGGGCGCTGGTGTAGAGACCACTGTGGTCGGAACGGGTGTTGGTTTGAACTCAACGACATTGAACAGAGTTGATGCCTGTGCTCCTGATACAGTGATGCTCTGTGCCTGAACGATGTACTCGTCGGGCTTGAATGCTGCTGCATCTACTGGGAAGGACCACTTGTTCACGCCATCGGTTGCTTTCTGGACCTTGACGGTTCCAGTTGCTCCACTGAATTCACCGCTCTGGGTCTTTGTGGTTGGCTTGAAGGACGAGGAG
>Ga0209048_10002745_pt1 | contig 17318 bp, 13 predicted proteins | sample FrelakmetCRP12CR_FD_187146 | JGI IMG/M metagenome (GOLD analysis project Ga0209048, IMG submission 187146) | Freshwater lake sediment microbial communities from the University of Notre Dame, USA, for methane emissions studies - CRP12 CR (SPAdes)... | ecosystem: Environmental > Aquatic >... | reverse complement strand
GTAGCGGTCGGTTTGACCGTTGGCACCGGTGTGACCAGGTTGATCCGAATCACCAGCAATTGACCCGGATAAATTATGGAGGCAACGCCATTTTTAAGCAGGCTTTTGTTAAGAAGCAGGATATCTGCAACGGTACTGTTGAAATGATTTGCAATGCTGCCAAGGCTGTCACCCGGCATGACGCGATAAGTGATGCTTGAACCTCGAACTAGACCGGTAGGAAGAGGCGTGGGCGTCGGTATTGGATAATTTGGCGGCGGGAGGTTGATTGTCTGCCCAACGGTGATGTAACCCGTGGTGGGGTTAATGGTTGGGTTTAGCATGAAAATAATGATCAGCGCATTCGGGGTATCACCCAACCCTTGTGATTGTATGATCGCAGTGAGAGTCTCGCCTTCCTTCACTACGTACGGATAGATAGCCGAGGCAGTTGGTGTCGCGGTTATCGTGGGAGTGGAGGTGATGGTCGGTGTATCAGTTGGTGTGGGCGTGTTCGTCGGACTGGGAGTGATGGTCGGCGTAGGAGTCTGGGTGGTGAAGAGCGTGAAGCCGCCCTTGCTCAAAGATATAACCACGATGATAATCCCAATCACTACAAGCAGGATTGCTGCTCCGCCGAGAATCAATGGGAGCCGTTGTTTACGTCGTTTGCGGTAAGAGTCAATCGTATTTGAGATAGTCATAGGCTTTTCCCGTCCATTTCTATTGCAGATGCACCAACAGGTTCACCGGCACAGGTCCTTAACCTTATTCTACCTGAACTTGAAGGATTTTGCGAGCGACTAAAACTGCGTATAGGTTAACGAGGAAGCTTTGCCTGTTTTTTGAGGTGACTTTTCAGGAACGCGCCAGTATATGACCCCGCCATCCCCACTACCTGCTCGGGCGTCCCCTCAGCCACCAGTTCGCCGCCCCGGTCACCACCCTCGGGACCCAGGTCGATGATCCAATCGGAGACTTTGATGATCTCCAGGTTGTGCTCGATGATAAGCACACTATTCCCAGTGTCCACTAGGCGCTGCAACACTTCGATTAGCTTGTGTACATCCGCCGCGTGCAACCCGACCGAGGGTTCGTCGAGCACGTAAAGAGTTCGACCTGTGGCACGGCGGGAAAGTTCCTTGGCCAGTTTGACGCGTTGGGCTTCACCGCCCGATAATGTTGTCCCGGGTTGTCCAACCTTAATGTAGCCCAGGCCCACTTCCTGCAGGAGTTTAAGCTTGTTCATCATATGTGGGAAGGCGGAGAATTTATCCAACGCTTGATCCACAGTCATGTCAAGAATATCGGCGATGCTGTGTCCCTTAAAGTGAACTTGCAGGGTCTCGCGATTGAAACGGCTGCCATGACACACATCGCATTGCACGTAAATGTCCGGCAGGAATTGCATCTCGATGCGCAGTTCACCCTGCCCCTGGCAGGCTTCGCAGCGCCCCCCATGTACATTGAACGAGAAGCGCCCCGGCTTGTAGCCCCGTACTTTGCTCTCCGGTAATTCTGCAAAGAGTTTGCGGATTTCCTCGAACAAGCTGGTGTAGGTACCGGGATTCGAGCGCGGTGTACGTCCGATGGGCGATTGATCAATGTTTACGATTTTGTCGAGGTGTTCGGTGCCGTCAATGCGTTCGGCTTCACCAGGTTGGGTGTGCGCCCTGTTTAGTTTAGCTGCCAGCGTGTTATAGAGCACATCACTCATCAGGGACGATTTGCCCGATCCAGATACCCCCGTGATGCAGACAAACTTGCCGAGTGGGATATTGACAGTGATATCTTTCAGGTTGTTGGCTTGTGCACCCACCACGGTCAGCATTTTACCGTTACCTTCGCGCCGTTTCTTCGGCACCGGGACGTGCTTGCGTCCTGAAAGGTATGCGCCCGTCAGCGACTTGGGATGGGCGATTATTTGATCGGGTGTCCCTTCAGCAATGATGCGTCCCCCGTGCTCTCCCGCGCCAGGTCCCAGGTCTATGACCCAATCGGCAGAGCGAATGGTATCGTCGTCGTGCTCGACCACCAGTACGGTATTGCCGATGTCACGCAGGCCTTTAAGTGTGGTCAACAGCCGGTTATTGTCACGTGGGTGCAGACCAATTGATGGCTCATCCAGCACGTACAATACACCCACCAGCCGTGAACCCACCTGCGTTGCCAGGCGAATGCGCTGGGCCTCGCCGCCTGAAAGTGACCCGGCGGAGCGGTGCAAGGTAAGGTATTCCAGACCGACATTTACAAGAAAACCCAGACGCGAAACGATCTCTTTCAGGATGCGGTCAGAAATGGCTTTCTGGCGGGCAGACAGTGGAGTTTCCGATCCTGCCAGCCGCCTGGCCCATTCGAGCGAGCGGAGAACCGGCCATTCGGTGATCTGCAGAATATTGATATCATCCACCGTGACGGCCAGTGCTTCGGGTCGCAGGCGCTTGCCCTGGCAGGTGGGACAGGGCCGGTCACTCATGTATTCCGAAATTTTCTCGCGGATATATTCCGAGTTCGTCTCGCGGTAGCGCCGTTCCAGGTTACCGATCACGCCCTCAAAGGCTGTATCGAATGTTGCCTGGCGGCCGTCGCGATTGTGATAATGTATGCGAACTTTTTCGCCTTTTGTACCGTACAAAACAAGATTCTGATGCTCGGCTGGCAGATCCTTGATGGACTTATTCATATCAATGTGATAATGCTGTGCCATGGCTTCCAGCATTTGCCAGTAATATCCGGGATTCCCGTCGTCACGGACATTGTTCCACTCCATGGCGATTAGCGCACCATCCGCGAGAGATTTCTCTTGATCAATCACCCGATCGGGATCAATTTCGAGTTTATTGCCCAACCCCTGACAGTCTGGGCAGGCTCCATGTGGAGTATTGAACGAGAATGTACGCGGCTCGATCTCTGGGATGCTGATGCCGTGCTCCGGGCAGGCCAGGTGCTCGGAAAAATGGATATCGTGATTCTCTTCAGCTTTTTCGGCCAGGACTTGAATAGTGAGATATCCATCTCCGAACTTGAGAGCGGTCTCGACTGAATCTGTCAGCCGGGTGGTGTTCGCTGTGCGCTCCTGCTCGGACTCGGACCCGGACCCGGATACCACCAGCCGGTCCACCACCGCTTCGATGGTGTGGATCTTGTAGCGGTCGAGGCTGATTTCATCATCCAGGTTGGAAACGGTCCCGTCAACCCTGACGCGCGCAAACCCGGCTTTGCGGATCTCCTCGAAGACAGCCTGGTAGGTGCCTTTGCGCCCGCGTACCACGGGTGAAAGGACCAGGATGCGGGTGCCCTCTGGCAACGCCCCAACCGCATCCACAATTTCCTGGGCGGATTGCTTAACCACTTCCCGCCCGCAAATTGGGCAATGGGGAACGCCAATGCGCGCAAAGAGAAGGCGCAGGTAGTCATAGATTTCGGTGACGGTCCCCACGGTCGAGCGCGGGTTATGGGAGGTGCCTTTCTGGTCAATGGAAACAGCCGGGGAGAGACCTTCGATGTAGTCTACATCGGGTTTTTGCATCTGGCCCAGGAATTGACGGGCATATGCGGAAAGCGATTCAACATAACGTCGCTGGCCTTCGGCGAAGATGGTGTCGAACGCAAGCGAGGATTTGCCAGAGCCCGAGAGACCCGTAATAACCACCAGTTTGTCACGCGGGATCTCGACGGTGATATTCTTGAGATTATGTTCGCGTGCACCTACCACGCGGATTACGTTAGACGACATACAAACCTCGTTATGGGGGAGTAAAGTAATTATAGCACAAATGTTTTATTTTTGATATGCGCGTTTTGGTGCGCGAAATTGTATTATAGTAGAACTTTCTAAACCCGGTGGGGTTAAATTTATCATGTTCACTCGGCAGGGACAAATCTAAGCCGAATTCGAAGTTGCGCAGAATAGGTGTGAAGCACACTTGGTTATTCCTGCGTGGCGGGATCAAGGAAAGATGGAATTCATTCCAGGCCAAGGAGGCAGATTATGTTACATATCGTGACCGATGGCGCAGCCGATGTTCCTGCTGCATGGGAAAAGGAATATGATATTGATATCATTCCCATAAACATCCAATTTGGGGAGAAAACCTACCTGCAAAATGTTGACTTGGACAGCGAGGGTTTCTACAAGCTGGTGGACGAAACCAAGAAGATCCCCAAGACTTCCCAGCCTTCCCCGCATCAATTTATGGAATTCTACAATAAGATCGCTCAAAAGGGTGATACCATCTTATCAATTCACGTGACCAGCAAGCTCTCTGGAACATATGCCTCGGCTGTGGCAGCCGCGCAGGAATTGAAAAATAGTTTCAGGGTTGTACCGTTCGATTCAGCCGGAGGCTCGCTGGGACTGGGGCTGATGTGCCGGGAAGCGCGCAAAATGGATCGAGCCGGTAAAAGCGTGGAGCAGATCGTCGCATACCTGGAAGGGATACGCTACCGGGTAAGAATCATCCTGACCCTCGATACGCTCGAATATGCTCGTATGAGCGGCAGGGTCGGAACTTTCTCGGCCGCGCTGGCATCCATTCTGAATGTTAAGCCGATCGCAGTGTTAAAAAATGGTCTTGTGGACATGGTGGAAAAAGTGCGGACTCGCAAAGCTGCCTTGGAACGTGTCATCGAAATGGCCGTGGAAGAGTTTGGCGATCAGCCCATCTATCTGGGTATCGTCCATGCCCGCGATATCGCCTCTGGCAATGCCTTGATGGCGGAGGCCGGAAAACGTTTCAACAGCAAAGAAACGGTTTTGAATGACCTTTCCATATCGCTGGCTGCAAACTTTGGTCCTGGTACGGTTGGCTTGGTACTGTACCCGGTCGAATAGGTTGCGATTAAAAGGATCGACCAGACGGCTTGCATTAGCCGTCTGGTTTTTTATTACCTGCATTTACCTGGGAGGATATGACCCACCTGACCAGCATACAAACGGAGCATCTGACTCCATCATAATAACGCCTTGCGCAAACACGTTAGGCCTCATCATCTTGAAGGGTAGATTCCTCAAGCGTTAAGACGTAGAAACTACGCCCTTGGTCATGGACGAAATCGGTGACCAGAAAACCGGTTGTGAAAGCTTTCTCGAATATATCCCGGGTGAATATGCGCCATTTACGCGCCAGGGGCAGGTTGGAAGCCTTCAAGGTTGGGAAATCGGGCGGGATTTCTACCAGCAGCAGCGTGCCTGTTGGCGGGGAAGTTACTTCCGGCGGACTTGGTTCTGCCCCCCGGTCAGTGAACGCTTCAAGTACATTCGCTTCAGCGGTGCGGTATTGGTCGAGGGTCAGAACCGGGCGAGGGTGGTGGCTTAGGCGTCGTTCTACGCGTTTGGTGTTCAGCCACCAGTCCACTTGGAATCGGTCGGAAGGCAGGCCGGTGTTCAGGCTATCGCGCATCTCACCATATTCGGAGCGCAGGTAAGTATTGCAGACTGCGCCCAGACGGGTAATATTGAGATGGGCATTTAGGCTGAGCAGAGGATCATACGTCCAGGTGATCCGGTCGATACCTTGTTTACGGATCACCTGCCACTGGGCGCGCTTGAGGGCAAAACCGACGCCCTTCCCTTTCCAATCAGGTTGGACCCCAAGAATGTGCGAGTGGTGTTTTAAGCGTGGGCCATCTGGGGTTGTGTAGATACCTGGAAACCCAAAAGATACACCCACCAGGTCACTCCCCACGAATGCTCCAAGTGCCAGCCCGCCGTTATGGACGGCCGCCAGAAGCATATGGGTCGGGATTATGTCGGTCTCGGAACCAGGCCAGACCAGGCGCTGAAGCGCCTCAACGGCGATCATTTCTTCGGGTGATTCCAGGAGGCGAATGGTCCACTCAGCCATAACGGGTAAACAATCTCCGCAGGAGTTGCCGGGTCCAGTGGACTTTGCGCAGGTAGTCCAGCCGGGACCCGAAACGGGCGGGCATTAACCCGAAGACGCGCGGAATTGTGTCCATCGGGCAGGTGCGGTTAACTGCCAGGTAGTCCAGCCAGAAGATCGAGGCAGGGAAGCGCGGAAATATGGATTCCATGATGATGGTCAGAGCGCGCATGGATTGTGTCGACCAGTTGACCAGAAGTCGACGCCGGTTGATGACTTCCATAATTGTCCCGGTCAATTGGCGCAGGCTGATATACTCGCTGCCGCCCAGGTCGTAGGTCTGGTTGAGCGTATCGGGGTTGTCCAGGGACCAGATGAGACAGGTAACCAGGTCCTCGACCCACAATGGCTGGAGGAGTGTCTCACCCTTGGCCGGTAAAGGCAGGAAACCAGGCGCGGCGGCCAGCAGCATTGCCAAACCCGTAGTGAACTCATCACCCGGGCCGAACAGGATCGAGCCGCGCAGGATTGTGTATGGAACCCCCGACTTTCGAATGTATTCCTCGGCAATACCTTTGGCCTTGAGCACCGGGAAACCCGCGGCCCGGTCAGCGCCTAGATGGCTCAAATAAAAAAAACGCCCAACTCGAGCGTCCGCGGCGGCTTCACACATGGCACGTGTTCCATCAATGTCCACAGCCTGCAGGTTGGCGCGCCCACCCTCACCCTCGCCCCCCGCCAGGTGATAGATTGATTCCACGCCTCGCATGGCGGCACGCAAACCTGGAATGTCGCTCAAGCTGGTGACTGCCACTTCAACCGGCACACCAGTGGGCAGGCGGGGTGTACGCGGCGATGGTCGCAGCAACATGCGGACCTGGTGTCCGGTTTCGACTAGTTGACGGGTGAGCACCCGGCCAATGAAGCCGGTGCCGCCGGTGAGGAGGATCATCGGGGCAGATTATAGCAGAGAGTTATCCAAGACGTTCGTCCATCCTACCCTGTTTGCCTTCCGACTGATATTTCAAGTCAACCAGTATCAACCATTACCCCAATTGCACTGGTTAATATTGCGTAGTTGAGGTAAACTAAAGCAAAAGAAGCAATGAACTGGTCTTGCGTTTTTGCCCTGGTAGTGTCTAATATTGCAGCCATATATATTAGTATCGTGGGCTGGGGACAACATTTAGCGCCGAGTGTTCGTCCATTACTGGCACTGGGGAACACGATCACCGCCACCTGGACATTGACATTAGCGATCTAATTTTTGGTATGGACCGAATTACCGAACACCGTATGAGAGAGCAGTCTGAACAAGAACAGCATGTTTTAGCTGAAGCGTTGCGGGATACTGCCGCAGCGTTGAACAGTTCGCGCTCCTTTGAAGAAGTGCTGGACCGCTTGCTGGATAATGTTGGACAGGTTGTCCCTTATGATATGGCAACTATTATGTTGCTTGAAGAAAATAATATTGCGCGAGTAGCCCGTTCACATGGATATCGGGAGCACAGCCTGGATGAGAAACCATTTGATTTTTCGGTGAAGGAGATTCCTAATTTTCGCATGATGATGGAAACTGGTAAGGCTTTGGTGATACCAGATACCCATCAAAGTAAAAATTGGATTTTTATCGAGGGATTGGAAAAGATTTGTTCTTATGCGGGTGCACCCCTGCAAGTGAAAGGGGAAGTGATTGGTTTTTTGAACCTGACCAGCCTGACCCCGAATTTCTATAACCAAACCCATGCCGACCGATTAAAAGCATTCGCCGATCAAGTTGCGATTGCTGTTGAGAATGCGCGCTTGCTGGAAGAGGCTCAACAGCGCGCAGACCAATTATCTACCCTGCTGGATATCGGCCTGGCTGTCACATCTGGATTGGAGATGGACAAACTCCTCAGGGCACTCTTGGAAAAGTGTCAGCGCGTTCTACCCATCGAGGCTTTTTACATTGCTACTTATAATCATGAAACCGAATTGATCAGTTTTCCCCTATTTTATGACAAGGGGGAAATTAGTGTATTGCCCCCCCGCGAAATTCGCGCTCCAGGTCTGACCGGGTATATTATCCAATCACGGCAGATGCTGTATATACCCGATGCCCTCGCTGAAGATGCTATCCGGAAATACAAGGCCATCGATTTTGGGGGCGACCCCAGCCGTTCTTATGCCGGTGTACCCCTTATGGTGGGAGACCGGGTGGTGGGGGTTATATCCATGCAGTGTTCCCAACCGAATGCTTATCATTCGGATCAGATCCGCTTGTTGGAAACGATTGCCACCCAAACAGCGGGAGCCATCGAAAATGCCCGGTTATTCGAAGAAGTGCGCCTGCGCGCCGAAGAGATGACCGCCCTCTTCGATATCGGCATTACCGTCACATCCGGCCTGGACATGGATCAGGTTTTGAAAACTTTGCTGGAGAAGTGCCGGCAGGTACTCCCCGTGGAGGCATTCTATATCGGAATCCTGGACCCGGACACCGGCTTGATCCACCATCCCCTGGCCTATGATAGGGGCGAATACCTGCAGATTCCCACCCGTGACATCAGTCAAAATCCCGGGCTAAGTGGACAGGTCATCAACAATCGCCAGACGCTCTATATCCCGGATATTACCGCCCCCGATGCGACAACGACAATGCAGATTTTTCGTACCAGCGGTACACCCACGCGCTCATATGTTGGTGTCCCTATGATTGTCGGGGATCGCATCGTGGGGGTCATTTCGATGCAGAGCTACCAGCCGAACGCTTACGATCCTGCCCAGATCCGCCTGCTGGAAACGATTGCCACCCAGGCCGCCGTGGCAATCGAAAATAGTCGCTTGTATGAGAAGGCTCAACAGGAAATAACGCAACGCGAAAAAGCCGAGCACCGTTACCGGGCTTTATTCGAGCAATCCCATGATGCAGTGTTTATTCTTGATGTTCACGGAAATCACTTGGAAGTTAATCAACGGGCTGCTGATTTACTCGGGTATTCGGTGAAAGAATTGACAAAACTGTCTGTAATGGATATATCGGCTCAGAAAGAAGATAGCCAACGTGTCCTGGAACGTTTAAAGAAAGGTGAAGATATTCCCCTCTATGAACGTGAATTTATTAAAAAGAACGGAGAGAAAGTAACTGTCGAGATCAACGCTGAGCTGGTATGTGATGATGAAGGCTTCCCCATTCACATTCAAAGCGTGGCCCGGGATATTTCTGAACGCAAACAGAACGAGGTTGTATTACAGGATGCCAATCAAAAATTACGGAACCAGCTGGTGGAAATTGAAATGTTACATACCCAGTTGCGGGAGCAAGCTACCCGTGACTCTTTAACCGGCCTGTACAACCGTCGTTATCTCGAAGAGACGCTGGCACGCGAATTTCAACGGGCTGAGCGTGAGAAGAGCACTGTCTGTTTGATCATGATGGACATCGATGGATTCAAGGCCTTCAACGACACTTATGGACATGACGCCGGCGACCTGCTCCTGAGAAAAATGGGCGAATTACTTCAATCTGAAGTCCGTTCATCGGATATTTCCTGCCGCTACGGGGGTGAAGAGTTTTTAATTGTCATGCCCGGTATCCAGCTTAAGAAAGGCCACGAACGGGCTGAACATTTACGGACAACTTTTTTGTCGCTTGATAACGTGCACTTGGGGGTAAAACTGAAAGCCACATTATCGATCGGAGTGGCGGTCTACCCGAGGCACGGTGACACCTGGGAAAAGGTCCTGCACGCTGCCGACCAGGCGATGTACGCCGCCAAAGCCGCCGGGAGAAACTGCACTCGCACTGCCTAAATAAAAAAACGCCCGAGGGCGTTTTTTTTATTTCTTCTTTGGCTCGGCCATTTCCTGCCGGACGGTGTTTAGTAGGCTTTCAGCCTTGAGTTCATTCAGGGTGTAACAGGGAGCTTCAAGGTGGTCAGCCAGCGCCTGTGCCAGGCCTTGATCGAAGGAGGCGTGTTCCATGTTGATAACCACGGTCCGGTAGCCTCGACCAGCGATCTGTTCGGCAAACCCGAATGCTTCCTCCTGCGGAGGCAAAACGCCGATTGAAACGTTACCCGCGCCATCGGTCAGAATAATAAGGAGCGGTTCCACGTCCGGATGGATTTGTTGCTCCTGTCTGAGCACTTCGTAGGTCATCAGCAGGCCGGCTGAGAGAGGTGTCTTACCACCTACCGGGATATCGGATAGGGCCCGCTGTGCCAGCGTGATGGAATTCGTCGGCGGCAGGATAAGTGTGGCGCGGTCCTTCTGGAATACGATCAGACCGACCCGGTCGCGGCGTTGGTAGGCGTCTGTCAACAGGGATAGAATGGCGCCCTTGGTGGCGGACATCCGCTCTGCCACTGCCATTGACCAGGACGCATCCACCAAAAACAGGATCAGGTTTGCGGTCTTCTTGACGCGTACCTTGCTCTGCAAATCACCCTTCTGGATGGCAAAAGCCACCTTCTTGCGCTGCTCGGTGCGCCGTTTTTGGAAGGGTGCAGCCGCGCGGAAGGTGGCATCAAAGGCCACATCGTCCGTTTTCCCATTAGCCGGGCGGGACTGGATATAACGACCCCGTTTGCGCTCGGTATGTGTGCGCGAGCGGCGTCCAGAATGCTGACGGGTTAATTTGTCAAGCGGAGTGTCAAGTTTGCGCGGGTCAAAGGCCTCGCCGACTTTCACTTTTTTACCGCCGTCCCACCAATGAGCATCTTGAGGGCCAAAGACGGTCTGCTGCGGCGAAGGTTCAGCATCCGGTGGCTGGTCGGGGTTGTCCTGCTCGGCGGCCTCAGTTATGACTTTTTTTTTACAGAATCAGCATCCGGTTCTTTCTCGGCAGGTTCGGAAGGTTCTCCTTCGGTGGACGAACCCTGCAACTGCTCGATCCTTTCCTGTAACTGCTCAGGGCTGATCTCGCTCTGGTGGAAAGGACCATGCTTTACCCGGTGGGGGAGGGCCAGTTCGGCAGCCAGGGCAATATCCCGGTCTGTGATGGCATTGCGTCCTTCATAAGCGGCATGGGCGCGTGCAGCTTTGAGAATGACCAGATCAGCGCGGTGACCGTCCACGTTGAGGGAAGCGGTCAGCGCCGCGATGGAGAGCAGATCGCGGCGGGTGTAGCTCACTTTATCAACCATGGTACGGGCCTGGGCAATGATGCGGCTGAGTTTCTCTTCGTGTGGCTGCCACAGTTTATGAAAGGCTTCCGAGTCCGACTCAAAAGCCAGGTTATTTTCAATGATGGTTACCCGGTCGCGCGCATCGCGGATACCGGTGATGTCCACCGATAGGGCAAACCGGTCGAGCAACTGTGGGCGCAGATCGCCTTCTTCAGGGTTCATCGTCCCGACCAGGATGAAGCGTGCCGGGTGGGTGAAGGAGATGCCTTCGCGTTCGACGATGTTCATACCCATTGCTGCCGAGTCGAGCAGTACGTCCACCACGTGGTCATCGAGCAGGTTCACTTCGTCGATGTAGAGCAGGCCGCGGTTGGCAGCCGCCAGCACTCCCGGTTCGAAGTGGCGTTCGCCCTTTTGAATGGCCTGTTCAATATCGAGTGTGCCGACCACTCGATCTTCTGTGGCGGAGACGGGCAGGTTAACGAACGGGATGGGTTTTTCTTCGACCGGTAGAGGCACTCCGGAAGCGGCTTTCTCACGACACTCGGTACACCAGGAGGCGGGCTGATCGGGGTCGCAGCCAAAACGGCAGCCGTGCACAGCCCGCACCTTCGGTAGAAGGGCAGCCAGGCCGCGCGCCGCTGTTGACTTGGCGGTACCGCGCTCGCCGCGAATCAGCACACCGCCGATGCGGGGATCGACAGCATTGAGGATGAGCGCGCGTCGCATGCGCGTCTGTCCGACGATGGCAGTGAATGGATAAATGGCTGGCATGAATTTCTCCGGGCGAAATTATACTGCGAATCTGCGGATATAATCGGGAAAGAGTATTATCAAGGAGCCCTTATGCCCAAACTAGCCCCTGGCCTTTCCGCCGAATTCGAACATACTGTGACCGATGCAGATACCGCCTCCCACTGGGGCAGCGGAGGCCTGCCTGTTTTCTCGACCCCGGCTCTGGTGGGCTTGATGGAGAGCGCGGCTGTCATCGCGTTAACTGGGAGCCTGGCTCCCGGTCAAACGACCGTTGGGGGTCATATTGACGTTCATCACCTGGCTGCCACACCGGTGGGAGTGACCGTCCGCGCTCGGGGTGTGTTGATTGCCATCGAGGGGCGCAAATTGATCTTCAAGGTTCAAGCTTGGGACGAAGTTGAATTGATCGGCGAAGCTGATCACGATAGGTTTGTGATTGACGAGGCGAAGTTCATGGCGAAGGTGGCGGAGAAAAACCGGAAATAAACAAAAAAAAAGGGGGGAAACCATCTCGGTATGCTGTCCCCGGTGGAAAGCATAAAAATGATCCAAATCTATCATGCATTATGCTGCACTGCAGATTTTGTTTTTTTGAGATTAATTATGTATATCCACTATTGGATATCCCCGGGGCAAATAAGGTGCATGGCTTAACACAACAGGGATGGCTAACCGCCATCCCTGTTATTAATATGGAGGAACTGGGCTAATGTAGGTTCACCACTACCGAATCAAGTGCCAGGGTGGAACCGTCCGCCGCGCTCAGGTCTTTGAACTGGATGATTAACAGACCGTGAATACCTGCGCCGCTCAGGTCAAAAGTCCGGGTGAATGTTCCGGGCGTACCCATTCCTGCGGAGGAAACCAGTAGGGATGATTCAGTGACTTTTGTGCCATCCAAAAGGTAGACGGCGTAATTCAGGGTATTCTCGAAAGGCGAGATGGACACTCTCCCGTTGACCATGAAAGGATTGGTGACATCCGCCCAGTTTCCGGGATAGGTGATGTTGATGGAACGTTCAACCCCGGTCGGGCCGGAAGTCACCCCCATCCGCCAGAGGTTGTTTCCCAGCAGCCAAAAGGATTGCATCTCGGGCTGGGATGGACAGCATAGCGGGTCACTGGGCCCTTGTACGATCATGTTCAAATGGATCACGCCCAAGGAAATATTTGCACTTTTCACCAGAACCCGGTCACCTAACTGGACCTGGCTTATCTGGTGCGGAGCACCACCCTGGTTGAGGACAGCCACAACAGATTCGAAAACACCGCTGCCTCCGCCATTCTCGGCCAGGATAACAGCCGCATCTAATTTTCCATCACCGTTCAAGTCCCCATATGCGAATACGTCCAACATCTGGACCGAATAAGCAGTCGCGCCGGAACCTTCTGAATAGGACCCGTTCACTAATTTAATGGTCCGTCCATAATATGAGGCATAATAAGTGGCGTTGCGCAGGATATCCACAGAGAGTTCGGGGACAGAAGAAGGTACGGGAGAATTGATGGGTGAAGGAACCGGTGGGGTCTCGGTGAGGGTGGGCGGGATGAGCGTGTCGGTAATGGATGGGATGAGTGTGTCGGTGATTGAAGGGATGAGCGTTTCGGTGATGGATGGAACCAGTGTGTCGGCAACTAAAGGGACAAGTGTGTTGTTAATAGATGTTGGGGGGGGGTTGGTGGTATTGACCTGAACATTGCAGGCCAGCAAGGCCAGGGCGAGCGCCAGGGTAGGAAGTATCAATTTAATTTTCATATCTCTCCTCGAGCAATAACTGAATGCAGCAGGCATGATTCCCCTGCTGTAGGTTAATATTTAAGGGATCAAATTGATCCAGGTACTGCCGTTGTCGGTGGTCTTGTAGAGCTGTGAGTGACCGGCATCATCCAGGCCGGTAAGCGCCCAGCCGGTGTAATTACCAGCAGGTCCAGGGGCAAATTCCAATTGTGACAATCGTCCGCTCAGATCGAGGCTGGCGAGCATTCCACCCCATGTTTGCGCTCCGTCTGTGGTGAAATAAAAATTAGTCCCGCCATCCCAACTCCAGCCGTGCAGGGCGTCGGCGAAAGTGTAACTGCCCGGCATGACTACCCTGTTGGCATTCATAGGGTCGCCGGTCCAGGAGGTTCCTCCATCCGAGGTGGTATAGAAGGTGAATTCGCTGGTACCTGACATGTAAACGATCAGCGGCAGGAAACCATCACTACCAATGAAGATTGGCGCTTGCGGCATGTACTGGTAGGTCTCATAACCTGCCGGCAAGGGAATGCTCTGTTGTTCCCAGGAAACCCCGCCGTCGTGTGTGACGAACAGGTAGACTTCCCCATCTACAGGCCGCGTGCCGGTCACCCAGCCGGTATTGGCGTCCAGGAAGGTCAAACCGTTTTTAATGCCGCTCAACGGCAGACTGCCGGACGAATCAGGCCGGGTTGGGTCGTTATTGAAAACGCTCAGCCAGGTCGCGCCACCGTCGGAGGTCTGGAACAATTCAACGGATTGAGACCCCGCGCCTGCCCCCCGGTCAGCCAGGGCGCGGCCGGTGTTGGCATCCAGGAATTGAAGGTTGGCTCCTCCAAATGGCACAGCGAATGAGCTCCAGGTGAGACCGCCGTCAGAAGTACGGTAGAGTGTGCCTGTGAAAAAGTCAGCGTTTGGGATCAGCACCCAGGCGGTATTGATATCCAGCACCGTAAGATCAGTCGAGTAGCCGATACCCGTCAAGCCCGGCGGGGTGGTGTTTAGCCAGGTTGTTCCGCCGTCTGCGGTCCGCAGGATAAAACCGCCATCATTTGAGGCAATGCCCCAGCCGTTGCTGGAGTCCAGGAAGGCAATATGGATGAGACCAGGGGAGGATATAACCGGCATATTCAGCTGGGTCGGGAGAGGAATATTTCCGACCGTCGGTGTTGGGCTGGGCGTATCGATGATGACCGGAGTGCTCGTTACGATTATGGGAGTACCTGTCACGATGGCGGGCACTCGCGCCAGATTGCAGGCTGCCAATGCCAGTACCAGCACGCTGAGGGTTGGATAAATTTTTGAACGCATCCCAAACTCCTTTGAACTAAGGCCAATCGATCATATTTTCAAGAATTGTAAGCCTCGATTACCGATGCCGACAGGGGGAATCAAGAAGCATATCCAATAAGACGTAACAGCGCCGTGGAAGTTCCACGGCGCTGCGATTCTTTCTAGTCTCAGGCTAGCCGACCCATTCAACGACCGTCGCTTCTCCCTGCCCCACGCCCACGCATAGGGTTGCCAACCCGTAATAAGGGTGTTTCTCGGAGGGCGCACGCCGTTTCATCTCATACAGCAGCGTGGTTAGGATGCGTGCCCCGGAACAGCCCAAGGGGTGGCCGAGCGCAACCGCTCCGCCGTTGACGTTGACCAGCTCCGGATCGAGTCCCAGGTCTTCGATCACTGCCAGGGACTGGATGGCGAAGGCTTCGTTCAATTCGATCAAGCCGATGTCCTTCAATGTCAGACCGGCACGGACAAGGGCTTTTTGAACCGCCGGAACGGGTCCCAGTCCCATGATGCGCGGCGGCACCCCGGCAGCTGCCGACGAAAGAATTCGAGCCAGAGGCTTCAGGCCCAACTTTTTGGCTTTGGCGTCACTTATTACCAGCAGGGCGGCCGCCCCGTCATTCAGTCCGGATGAATTCCCCGCGGTGACTGTCCCGCCCTCTTTGCGGAAGGCTGGTTTTAGTTTGGCGAGGCTTTCCAAGGAAGTGTCGCGGCGCGGGCGCTCGTCCGTGTCCACCACCTTTGGTTCCCCCTTGCGCTGCGGGATGGTCACCGGGAGGATTTCCTCGGCAAATTTACCCGAGTCAATGGCAGCAATGGCACGCTGGTGCGAGCGGACGGCAAATTCATCCTGCATCTGGCGGGTGATGTGCGGTTTCATTTGGGCAATGTTCTCGGCGGTTTCCCCCATCTGTTCGGTGCCGTATTTCTCCTGCATCTTCGGGTTGGGATAGCGCCAGCCCAGGGCAGTGTCGTAAGCGGTCAGGTTGCCAAACGGGAAACCGGACTCGGCTTTGGGCAGTGAATATGGAGCGCGGCTCATGGACTCCACACCCCCGGCAATGTACACCTCTCCTTCACCAGCTTTAATAGCGCGGGCGGCCTGGTTGACGGCATTCAGTCCTGAGGCACACAGCCGGTTGATGGTCACACCTGCCACCTCGACCGGGAGACCGGCCAGCAGGAGTGCCATGCGTGCTATATTGCGGTTATCCTCCCCGGCCTGGTTGGCACACCCAAGGTAGACTTCCTCTACCAGCGTCGGGTCGAGTTGGTTGCGTTCCAAAATGGCTTTAAGCACATGGGCAGCCAGATCGTCGGGGCGGATGGAAGCCAGGGTCCCCCCCAGGCTGCCGATCGGGGTCCGGATGGCATCTATAATGACTGGGATAGGCATGCAAACCTCCGGGGAATCAGGGTGTGGCTGATTCTTTCGGTGGGAGTGGGATGGTCGGAGTTTTGATCTCCAGCTTGCCGATGAAGCGCAACCGCTGGGTGTTGATCAGGATGGCATCCTGACGTATGATCATATCTGGATTGATTTCAAGACGGATGGTCGCCTGGGTAATGGGCAGGAAGGCATCTGGTGAGTTGACCAGTATAGCCCGGAAATCGGGGTTGGACTGGGTGTGCAGGACCCCGCGCACTTCCATGCCATCCAGGACCAGGAACACTTCTTGCTTGTCTTTCTTTATATAACCAAAAAAACGGTTGGAGGGCGGGATGGCCTGCTGGGGCGGTTCGAAGATTAGTACGATGGCAGGCTTGGGAACCACGGCCGTCTGCATTTTATGCAAAATCCGGGCGGGATTGTCCAGCCGGGCAATTGTTACATTGCGCAGGTTGAGCAGAGTGTCCACCCGCTCGTTGATATGATCGGATAGACGCTTATCCTTCAGCACAAGTTCACCGGTTATTGAATGTCGGTTAGTGAATACCACAACCTGGTAATCGATCGAAGCTTCTATCATCGGCCTTGCTCTCCGAACCTGTCTGAAAAAGCGGATAATCCTGCGCTTTAGGGAATGTCCCAATTGATTCTACCCGGCAGGGGGACGACTGTCAACAGCCATCGGGTTTCGGAGCGCTAAAAGTATAATGGTCGATATGTACACAAAAAATACGCTTGTGCGAATGTGTGGTGGAATCATCTTACTATATAAAGTAATTTCATCCCTGTTTGTAATTCACTTTTCGCAGCCGTCGCGTTCCTCTTTCGACGAAATTGCATAACCTGACCGTGTGGATTATGAGTTCAAGCATTATCTGCCCGACCTCCAACCGCTGAAACCTGCTCCAAAGGAGAGGAAGTTTGTACTCTTTCACAATGACGCATTGCACTACCCGTCAACGTTGGAAACCGCCATAATAAGCACACAGAAATTTCGACTATAATTGTCCTAATTCTAGATAGAGGAGGCCGGGTCAATGCCTGCCAAAGGTTGGATAGAAGTCAACGATCTATATTGTAAAGGCTGCGAGTTATGCATTTCAGCCTGTCCGCCCAATGTCCTGGAATTGGATAACGAAAGGTTAACCTCCAAGGGCTATCACCCGACGCATATTTTCAAGGAAGGCTGTACCGGCTGTGCAATCTGTTCCCTGGTCTGCCCGGAT
>Ga0209048_10002744_pt1 | contig 17319 bp, 9 predicted proteins | sample FrelakmetCRP12CR_FD_187146 | JGI IMG/M metagenome (GOLD analysis project Ga0209048, IMG submission 187146) | Freshwater lake sediment microbial communities from the University of Notre Dame, USA, for methane emissions studies - CRP12 CR (SPAdes)... | ecosystem: Environmental > Aquatic >... | reverse complement strand
CGCCCGCCGCAGCGCCGCCGGCTCCGCACCCGGCGGCTCCGAGCACGGCAGCCACGGCGACGACGCAGAGGACGGCGCAGAGCAGCCGCGCACTCGCGCGCAGTCTGGCGCCAGGCGCCCCCACGCGCCGACTCTGTCGGGGTGCGCTCACGCGCCGTCTCCGGCCGCCCGGCGGGGCAGCCCCGCGCGCTCCCCGCAGGCCGGGCACACTCCACTGAGCTGCAGGAAGTGCTCGGTGATGCGGAAGCCGGTCTGCCGGGCGGCGGCGTCGACGACTGCCTGCATGTCACACTCGGTGAACTCCATCACTCGGCCGCAACGGCTGCAGACCACGGTGTGGCCGTGCGCCGCGCCGGCGGGCACGAAGGCTTCGCAGTGGTCGGGCCCGTGCACGCGGCGCAGGGCGCCGATCTCGCTGAGCAGGTCGAGGGTGCGATACACGGTCGTGAGGCCCAGCTCGGGGCAGCGCTCACGGGCGGCGTCGAACACCTGCACGGGGCTCACGCTCGACGACGCCTCGGCGACCGCGTCGAGCACGGCGCGCCTCTGTCGCGTGAGCCGCAGCCCCCGCGCGGCGAGCGTTTGGGCGATCTGGTCGGCGTCAAGCGCCACAGTGAGCCTCCGGTCATCTGAAAACGAAAACCGTTTTCAGTTTCGCACGAAACGGAGCGTAGCAGGCGCGGGGCGGGTGCGCAACGCTAGTGCGGCCGCGTGTACGGGCAGGCGGCGACGCAGATGCCGCAGATGTGCGCGTCGACGTTGCCGAAGAGCGTCATCTGGTGCCGGCAGGCGGCGGCGTCGAAGAGCTCGTTGCGAGCCATGCCGGCGCGCCAGCGCACGTCGCGCCCGCAGCCGGCGGGGCAGGCGTCGACGCAGGCGCGGCAGTCGCCGCAACGGCCCTCGGCGATGGCTTCGCCGAGCGGCAGGTCCAGGTCGGTGAACACAGTGGCCAGGCGGACGGCCGGGCCGAACTGCGGCGAGACGAAGAGCGCGGTCTTGCCGATCCAGCCGAGGCCGGCGCTCGTCGCCGCTGTCTTGTGCGGGAAAGGCCTGTTGCCGTTGCCTTCGTCGCCGCCGGTCGCCACGACGCGCTGCGCGGCGTGGCCGTGCACGCGCAGCACGTCGACGAGCGTCCCGGCGGCGTCGTCGAGCGCGACGTTGAGGCGCAGGTACTCCTCGTGGTAGTCCGCGGTGGGCCCGTGCCGCAGACCACGCACCACGAGCTGGTCGACGCGCATGAGCATCGAGATCGCGACGGGATAGTCGGGGGCCAAGGGCAGGCGCGGCGTGTTTGCCGCGACGCCCCAGGCGTCGATCTCCTTGGTCCTGAGCAGCTGCCCGATGGCGTGCCGGTCGAGAATGCTGAGCATGTGACCCCTTCCGCAGGTCGGCCGGTGGTGGCTGTCGTCAGAGGCCGGCCGCCGTCCGTCCATCCTCGCACCCGCCGCGCGAAGCTGACAATGGACGCGAGAACTGACATTTCGCTCCCTTCTTGGCCGTTCTGGCTGGCTGGGTGGGGCTCGCCAGAGGTTTCTTTTCCCTACGCACACGGTGATAACCGAAGCGAAGGCCAGCAGCAGAGGAGGTGAACTCCATGGGACCCATCCCCTTCTACAAGACCAAAGTGAAGCGCGAAGAGCGCAGCCGCCGCACGTGACGAGCGAACACGATGAACGGGACAACGGACATCGCGTCGCCACCCGAGAGGGGGACGTTCCCGAAGTGAGGACCGTCCCCCTCCTGGCGTGCGGGGTCGGCTGGCGCGGCGCGCGGACGCCGCGGAACGTCAAACCCCGCGGAAGCGCCGCAGGCGCAGGCTGTTGGTCACGACGGTCACGCTCGAGAGGCCCATCGCCGCGGCCGCGTAGATGGGGTTCAGGAGCACACCGAACGCCGGGTAGAACACGCCGGCCGCCAGCGGGATCAACGCCACGTTGTAGGCGAAGGCCCAGAAGAGGTTCTGCTTGACGACGCGGATCGTGGCGCGCGACAGCGAGATCGCCGTGGCGACGCCGCCGAGCTCGCCCGACATGAGGGTGATGTCGCTGGCCTCCATGGCGACATCGGTACCCGTGCCGATGGCGATGCCGATGTCGGCTTGGGCCAGCGCCGGAGCGTCGTTGATGCCGTCGCCTACCATGGCCACGCGCTTGTCCTCGGCCTGGAGGGCCGCGATCTGCGCCGCCTTCTGACCCGGCAGCACCTCCGCGACCACCCTGTCGATGCCCACCTGGGCGGCGATGGTCGCGGCCGTGCGCCGGCTGTCGCCGGTGAGCATCACGACTTCGAGGCCCATCTCGCGGAGGCGGCGTACGGCCGTGGCCGACCCTGCCTTGACGGTGTCGGCCACGGCGACGGCCCCGGCCGGCTCGCCGTCGATCTCCACGGCGATGACCGTCTTGCCCTCCGCGGTGAACTCGTCACCGGCGTGCCGTGCCGCGGGGCCGGCAAGGCGCTCGTTGCCGGCCACCACAGCGTGCCCTTCGACGACGGCCCTGATCCCGTGGCCGGCCACGGCCTCGAAGCTCGAGGCCGCCGGCACGTCGAGGCCGCGTTCGGCTGCCTCCGCCAGCACCGCGCCAGCGAGGGGGTGCTCGCTGCCGCGCTCCGCGGCCGCCAGCAGGCGCAGCAGGCCGTCATTGTCCAGGCCGTGCCCGCCGCCGAACAGCACCACCTCGGTGACGCGCGGCCTGCCTTCGGTGATCGTCCCCGTCTTGTCGAGCACCACCGTGGCGAGCTTGTGCGCCGTCTCGAGCGCCCCACCGTCGCGGATGAGCACGCCGTTCTCGGCGCCCTTGCCGGTGCCGACCATGATGGCCGTCGGGGTGGCGAGGCCGAGGGCGCAGGGGCAGGCGATGACGAGCACGGCGACGAAGTTGAGCAGCGCGTAGTTGAGCGACGGCGAGGGGCCGAAGATCAGCCAGATCACGAAGGTGAGCGAAGCGATGCCGATCACGGCCGGCACGAAGTACGCCGCGATGACGTCGGCGAGGCGGGCGATGGGCGGTTTCGAGCCTTGGGCCTGCTCCACCAGCTTGATGATCTGCGCCAGCGCCGTGTCGGCCCCGACCTTGGTGGCGCGGAAGGTGAACGAGCCGGTGGTGTTCATCGTGGCGCCGATCACCTCGGCGCCGGCGTTCTTGAGCACCGGCATCGGCTCGCCGGTGAGCATCGCCTCGTCCACCGCCGACGAGCCGCTCACGACCACGCCGTCGACCGGCACCTTCTCGCCGGGGCGCACGACCACGAGGTCGCCGGCAACGACGCTCGCCACGGGCACGTCGATCTCCGCGCCGCCCCGCTGCACGCGCGCCGTCTTGGGCTGCAGGCCGATGAGCGCCTTGATGGCGGCGCCGGTCTGGCCCTTGGCGCGCGCCTCGAGCAGGCGCCCGAACAGGATCAGCGTGATGATGAGGGCGGCCGAGTCGAAGTACATCGGCATGCTCAGGCCCTGGTGCTCGAAGAAGCCGGGGAAGAGCACGCCCAGGACGCTGTAGAAGTACGCCGCCGAGGAGCCCATGGCGATCAGCGTGTTCATGGTCGTGGTGCCGTGCCGCAGCGCCGCCCAGGCGGTCGTGTAGAACTGGCGCCCCACCCAGAACTGCACCGGCGTGGCCAGCGCCCAGAGCACGTAGCCGTTGTGCAGCCAGGCGGGGAGGAAGGGGAACCAGTCGGGCTGCATCGTGCCCGCGAAGATGACGATGCTCAACGCGAAGCCGACCACGACCTTGGTCTTGAGGGCGCGGTACGCCGCGGCGCGTCCCGCTGCGGCAGCGTCGACGCCCGATGCCGTGGAGGCGGCCGCGCCGGCGGCCGGCTCTTCGACGACGTCGTAGCCGGCCGCCTTGACCGCGGCTACAAGGTCAGCGCGGCTCGCCTGCCCGGGGATGTAGATGACCGTCGCCTTCTCGGTGGCCAGGTTCACGTCGGCCTTGAGCACGCCGGGCGGCTTGCGCAGGGCGCGCTCCACGCGGCTGACGCAGCTCGCGCAGGTCATGCCCAGGATCGGCAGCGTCACCTGCGCGGTCACGACGCCGTAGCCCGCGGCCTCCACGGCGTGCACCAGCTCGTCGGCCGACACCACCTCGGGGTCAAAGGCGATCGTCGCTTTCTCGGTGGCGAAGTTCACCGAGGCGTCGTCCACTCCCGCGACCTTGCGCAGCGCCTTCTCGTTGCGCGCGACGCAACTCGCACAGGTCATGCCGGTGATGGGGAGCTCCAGAGTAGTCGTCTTGTCGCTCATCGCCTCACGAGTATACCCCGCAGGGTACTCGAGCCTCTCTCGTGCCGGAGTCCGTCAAGACCCGGGCTCTGAGTGCGTACGGAGAACGACCGGCGATACGAGCCCCCGCATCGTATCGCCGGCCACTTGCGAAACCGTCTTCGAGAATCCTCTCCTCAAACCATCTCGGTCTCCTGCCTCCTCTATCGGGAGGGCAAGTGGCGGGCGGGATAGAACAGTCGTCTACGCGGTGACGCGCAGCAGCTCGAGGTAGCTCGTGCTCCCGTCGAGCACCTTGCGCACGCCGTCGTCGCGCAGCGAGCCGACGCCCTTGGCGCGGGCGGCGCGTTGGATCTCGAGGACGGTGCCGCCGGTGGCGACCAGCTCGCGCAGGTCGTCGTCGACGGTCAGGACCTCGTACAAGCCGATGCGTCCGCGATAGCCGGTGCCGAAGCACTTCGTGCAGCCCACGGGGTTGAACACGCGGATGCGCTTCATGGGCGCCACCCCCAAGCCGAGCTCCTGCCAGCGCTCGTCGCTGAGGTTCTCGGCCTGACGGCAGTGCGGGCAGAGTCGCCGCACCAGCCGCTGCGCGACAAAGCAACGCCAGGCGGCGGCGACCAGGTAGCGGGGCACGCCCATCTCGACGAGCCGGTTGACCGCCGACGAGGCGTCGTTGGTGTGCAGCGTGCTGAACACCTGGTGGCCGGTGACGGCGGAGTCGGCCGCCATCTTGGCCGTCTCGAGGTCGCGGATCTCGCCGACCATGATCACGTCCGGGTCGGCGCGCACCAGCGAACGCAGCGCCTGGGCGAACGTGAGGCCGATGGTCGGCTTGACCTCGGTCTGGATGATGCCGGTGATCTTGCGCTCGATGGGGTCTTCGACGGTGTACACCTTGCGCGAGGGGGTCTTGATGAGCTCGAGCGTGGTGTAGAGCGTCGTGGACTTGCCCGAACCGGTCGGTCCGACGATGATGATGCCGCCCTCCGGGGCCTTCAGTGCGACCTCGAAACGCGTCAGGTTCTCGCCGACCAGCCCCAGCGAGGCCAGCGTGGGAGGCAGCGGAGACACCTCGAGGATGCGGATCGTGATGTTCTCGCCGTAGAGGCTGGGGATCGAGGCGAGGCGCAGGTCGACGGCCTCGCCGCTGGAGAGCTCGAACGTGGTACGCCCGTCTTGCGGCAGGCGCCGCTCGGCGATGTTGAGGTTGCCCATGATCTTGAGACGGCTGAGGATGCCGGCCTGGAGCTCCTTGGGGAACTCGCGCAGATCGTGCAGCACGCCGTCGATGCGGCAGCGCACGTGCAAAGAGTCCTCCTGCGGTTCCAGGTGGATGTCGGAGGCGTCCATGCTGGCCGCGTCGGTGAGCAGGCTGTCGACGATCTCGACGATGTTCGCGTCGATGTCGGCGGCGGCGGGCTCGTCGCCGTTGCCGCCGTCTCCGGCGTCCTTGAGCTTGCCGCGGGAGCTGAAGTAGATCGAGACCGCGTCGTCGAAGCCGGACTCAGTGCAGATGACCGGGACGATGCGCTTCTTCGTGCGCATGCCTACCTCGTCGACCGTGATCACGTCCAGGGGGTTCGTCATCGCCAGGACGAGGCTGCCGTTGTCGTCGAGGCTGAGCGGCATGAGCCGGTGGCGGATGATGAAGTCGCGCGGCAGCAGACCGATAGCGTTGGCCTGCGGCGCCGTCTGGGAGAGATCGATCACGCCGATGCGCATTTGGCCGGCGACCGCCCTGACGATGTCCTGCTCGGTCACGAGGCCCTCGTTGACCAGCACTTCGCCCAGGCGGCCTCCTTCGCTGTGCTGGTGCTTGAGGGCACCGTCGAGCTGCGCCTGCGTCACAAGGCCGCTGGCCACGAGGAGCGCCCCCAGCTTGAGGCGGCCGGCGGAGCGCTGCTTGCGTCCGCTGACAAGGTTGTCGACCTTGGCGCCGAGCTCGTCGGGGGAGAAGGGCTTGCTGACGAACTCCGAGGCGCCCAGCCGATGCGCCCTCTCGAAGGTGGCAAAATCGCCGTTCGAGCTGAGCACGACGACGGGGACGCCGCGCAGCTGGGCGTCGGTGCTCACGAGCCGCAGCAGCTCGAACCCGTCGAAGGTGGTGAGGTCGAGGTCGAGGATGATGGCGGCCGGCGGGCGCTCGCGGAGCACTTTGAGCGTGCCCGGGTCGCCGAGATTGACCGCGACGGCGTACGAACCGGCGAAGTGGCGCGCGAGCTGGTCGCGCAGATCGGTGTCGTCGTTGATGATCGCCAGGGCGTTCTTGGCTGGGTTCGGCACAGTGACCTCCCGCGTGGTCGCAAGGCTAGTCTAGCGCATAGCGGCGGCGCGGCGAGGTGGACGTTGAGCCGAGGGACTGACGGCACATGCTGAGAGAGAGAGAGAGAGAAAAAAGTGCCGGGCCGGCGGGGGCCTTCACGCGGATGCGGGCTGTCCGCGTATCTAACGAAGGAGACCGGCCCGGCTGAGAGAGAGGATGAGATGCCGGGCCGAAGCCCGGTGAGTAGTCCTTTCCGGTCTCTCCACGGGTATCGGCAGGGCGGGGGCATGGTTGAGCGGCCGCCGGGCGAAAGCGTTTCAGCCCCAGACAACGCTTTCGCCCGCCGGCCGCCGACGCGCTCGCCGGTCCGCCCTGTTGCTATAATCCTGCGACCGTCGGCAAGGAGCAGGCATGTTCAGCAAGGTCCTCATCGCCAACCGCGGCGAGATCGCGATCCGCGTCATCCGTGCCTGCAAGGAACTCGGCGTGGGGACCGTCGCGGTCTACTCCGAGGCCGACGCTGAGTGCCTGCACGTGCGCTTCGCCGACGAGGCGGTCTGCATCGGTCCGCCGCCGGCGGCGCAGAGCTACCTCGTGATGCCGGCCCTCATCCAGGCCGCCCTGCAGACCGGCGCCGAGGCCATCCACCCCGGCTATGGGTTCCTCGCCGAGCGCGCCGAGTTCAGCGCGCTGTGTCGCCGGCAGGGCGTCAAGTTCATCGGGCCCAGCCCGGAGTCGATCGACCTCATGGGCGACAAGGCGGCGGCGCGCACGACGATGACCGCCGCCGGGGTGCCCGTCACCCCGGGCTCAGAGGGCATCATCGCGGACGTCGCCGCAGCCGCGGCCGTCGCCCGTCTCATCGGCCTGCCGCTGATGGTCAAAGCGTCGGCCGGCGGCGGCGGCAAGGGCATCCGCATCGTCAAGGACGTCTCGGATCTGGCCGGCGCGGTGCGTCAGGCCCAGGGCGAGGCAGAGGCGGCGTTCGGCAACGGCGCCGTCTACATGGAGAAGTACATCGGCTCGCCGCGGCACATCGAGATCCAGGTGCTCGCCGACGGCAAAGGCCACGGCATCCACCTCGGCGAGCGCGACTGCAGCATCCAGCGCCGCCACCAGAAGCTCATCGAGGAGGCGCCCTCGCCGGCGGTCACGCCGGAGTTGCGGCGGCAGATGGGCGCAGCCGCCGTGGCCGCCGCCGTGGCGGCTCGCTACGAGGGCGTCGGCACCGTCGAGTTCCTGCTCGACAGCGACGGCAGCTTCTACTTCATGGAGATGAACACGCGCGTGCAGGTCGAGCACTGCGTCACCGAGATGGTCACCGGCATCGACATCGTGAAGACCGGCATCCGCATCGCCGCCGGCGAGGGACTGCCCATCACCCAGGACGATGTTCGCGTGCAGGGCCACGCCATCGAGTTCCGCATCAACGCCGAGGATCCGGAGGCGGACTTCATGCCTTCACCGGGCCTCGTCACCCAGTGGGTGCCGCCGGGCGGGCCGTGGGTGCGCTTCGACAGCCACGTGTACCAGGGGTACATGGTGCCACCCTTCTACGACAGCCTGCTGGGCAAGCTCATCGTGTGGGGACGCGACCGCGAGGAGTGCCTCGCGCGCGCGCGCTGGGCGCTGGAGCAGTTCCTCGTCGACGGGGTGAAGACGGTGATCCCGTTCCACCGCCTCGTCCTCGAGCACCCGCTGTTCATCGCCGGTGACGTGAACACGCACTTCATCGAGGATCATCTGGGCTAACGGGTCGCGGCGCCCGGCCGGTGCCCGCCGGCCGTGGGCGCGGCGCGATTCAGGCGGCCGTCGGCTCCAGGAAGACGCCGTAGCCGGCGGCGGCGATCTGCGCCAGCAGCCGCTCCGCCGCCGGCGCCAGCAGCGCCTCGACCGCGGCCTCGTCGTCCCCGCGCCCCGACAGGGTGACGCGGATCACGCGCGTGCTGCCGAGTACCTTGGCGCGCGACTTCACGTAGATCCGCGGGAAGTCGGCCTCCGCCCGCCGCAGGATCTCGGCGATGGCCGATTCGTCCTGCAGCTCTACCACCAGTGAGCGCTCCTCGTAGTGGGCGCTGCCGAAGATCCGCGCGAAGAGCCCGTCCAGCGACTGCTCGACGATCGCTTCGAGCTCGCCGGGCACGCCGGGCAGCGAGACGATCGATGTGCCGTGGCGCTCGCAGAGGACGGCCGGGGCGCCGCCGATGGGGTTCACGATGGGCGCCGCCCCAGCCGGCAGGCGCGCCATCTTGCGGCGGCTCTCGGTCATCTCCGCGAACGGCACGTAGCCCTTGGCGTGGAACTCCGCGTACTTCGCCGCCACGAGACGCTCGGCCGCGGGGTGGAGCCGCAGCTCCACCCCGAGGCCGAGCGCCACGCCTTCGAGGGTGCGATCGTCGCTGGTCGGTCCCAGGCCCCCGATCGTGAAGATGAGTGCCGGACGCCGCGCCAGGGCGCCTCTGATCTCGGCGGCGATCGCCTCGATGTCGTCGCGCAGCATAACGGTCCGGCGCACGAGGCCGCCGAGGCCGGTCACGCGCCCGCACAGCCAGTTGCTGTTGGTGTCGAGGACGTCGCCGATGAGGACTTCGTTCCCGGCCGAGACGATCTCGACGATGGGCGCCGCCGTCTGCGGGTCGGCGCCGCCGTGGGTGGGGATGAAGCCGCTCATGCGCCCAGTCTCGCAGACGGTACGCCGCTCGGGCAAGGCGCCGTGGGTATACTCAATCGTGAGTGGAAGGATCGCCCATGGACCGCAAGCCCCTCGTCATCCTGCAGCACGAGCCCGACGACCCGCCCGGCAGCATCGCGGTGGCCCTGCACGACCTCGGCGTACCGTTCGAGGTCCGCCGTCTCGACGAGGGCGACGCGTTGCCCGAGTGGCCGCACGAGACCTCGGGCGTCATCGCCCTGGGCGGTGCCATGCACGTCACGCAGACGCGGGAGCATCCCTTTCTTGCAGGCGAGATCAAGCTCATGCGGCGGATCGTCCACGAGGGTGGTCCGGTGTGGGGTGTGTGTCTGGGCGCCCAGCTGCTCGCGCTCGCCGCGGGCGGCGACGTCTACAAGCGCAAGACGCCCGAAGTGGGCTGGGTCAGCATCGAGAAGGTCGCCGACGATCCGCTGCTCCGCGGCATCTCCTCACCGTTCGTCGCCTTCAGCTGGCACGAGTACTCGTGCAGAGTCCCGGCGACCTCTCACCTCATCGCGCGCAAGGACAACGGCGTGCAGGCGTTCCGCGCCGGCGGCAGGGCCTGGGCGACGCAGTTCCACCCTGAGGTCGACGCCGCCATGGCGCCTCACTGGGTGAGAGATGCGGCCCGGGAGCACCACGAGCAGGGCAAGGACTGGATCGAGCAACTGCACGCGGACACCGAAAGGTATCTCCCCGCTTATCCCTCGTTCTGCCGCACGCTCAGCGAGAACTTTGCGCTCATGAGCGGGCTCCTTCCCGCCGACGAACGACGGTAGGACGCAGAACGGCGGCGCCTCGCGCGCCGCCGCCCGCACCCGTTTCCGGGCAGCCCCTCGGGGAGAGGGGCTTGTGAAAGGAGCCATGGGGTGGTACCTGGGGGTACCAGCACGATGGAGGGATGTGTGGAGGGGGACTCCAGGGTGCAAGGCGTATATTACCACTGGTAAAGCCGTTGAAACCACCCCTGTAGTGTTAACGTATGTGAAGTTGGGGAGTCCATCGTCGTGAGCACCTCCGCGGGCGCGCGTCGCACGCTGTTCGACATCGAACGTGAGAAGCGCTGGCGCGTCTGGCTGCTCTTCGCGCTGCTCGTCGCCATGGTCTTCGTGGCCGCGTGGGTGGCGTGCTTCATCGTCACGTTCAGCCTCTTCCTGAGCTTCCCCGTGGTCGACACCTTCACCTGGGTGTTCACGCTGAAGGGCATCGGCCTGATCCTCAGCGTGGCGCTCGCCGGCTCGCTGCTCTACTGGTTCAGCTCGCGCCTCGGCGCCCGCGGACGCCTGCTGCGCGCCATGCACTGCGAGCCGCTCGACTCCGGCGACCGTTATCACCAGCGCCTCGCCAACATCGTCGAGGAGATGCGCATCGCCACCGGCGGGCCACGCATCGAGTGTTTCACGGTCAGGACCATCGGCCTCAACGCCTTCGCGTTCAGTGACCTGCACGACGAGGGCGTGATCGGCGTCACCGAGGGTGCCCTGGCGAGGCTCTCCCGGCAGCAGCTCCAGAGCGTGGTGGCGCACGAGTTCGGCCACATCCTGTCGGGCAGCTACGTCACGGTCACGGTATCGTGCCTGTTGTTCGGCATCTACTCGGAACTCGGCGACAGGCTCGAGGAGGCGGCCCTCGCGACGGGCAGTACGCGGGCCGCGCCGCTCGCGCTGGTCGCCATCCTCCTGCGCGGCTGGCTCTGGGTGTTGCAGCTCGCCTCATCGGTGACGAACTCGGCTCTGAGCCGCGAGCGAGAGCGTCAGGCGGACCTCGCGGCGGCGCGGTACACGCGCGACCCTCTGAGCCTTGCGGAGGCGCTGCGCATCATCAGCCGGCACCCCGGCGGCGCCGGCTACATCCCCGAGGGCCTCGCTCCGCTGTGCATCCGCGACACCCAGTCGCGCATCCCGTGGCTGTTCGGCAGCCGGCGCACCACGCACCCGCCCATCGGCGAGCGCGTGAACGTGCTGTTGGCGCTGGCCAACGTCTCGCCGGAGGACTTCGCGCAGCAGGTCGACACGGCCGCCGAGACCTTCGACAAGCGCGAGCACTGGACGGCGGCGCCGGTAGCCGGCGCCGCCACACGGCGCATCGGCGTGGAGACCACCGGCGCCGTGCTCGGGGAGGCGGGCTCCGCGCCCGCCGCCCCGCCGGCCACGGGCGCCATGACCTGCCCGAGTTGCGGCGCCGGCCTGAGCCAGGCCGGCTACGAGGGCCTGCTCGTCGCCGTGTGCCCCTCGTGCGGCGGCCGGCTGGTGTCGACCCCCGAGGTGAGCAAGATCCTGGCGCGCCGGGAGGTCGCCTTCAGCGACGAGCAGCAGCGGCTCGCCGAGCTGCTCACCGCCGGCGGCGACCAGCTGCGCCGCGCCGCGCTGCTGGCCCGCGGCCGCCCCGGCGTGGACCTCATCGCCTGCCCGAAGTGCGCCAAGACGATGGTGCGCCGCCACTTCAGCTACGAGCACGCCGTCGAGATCGACTACTGCAGCATCTGCGACCTGTTCTGGTTCGAGAAGGATGAGCTCGAGGCGTTGCAGATGCTCGTCGAGCGGCAGGCGGGCTGAGCGACGCTGCGCGGCAGGTCGCATGCCACGGGGACGACACGGGCGCCACGCTCGATTAGACTTCTGAGTCGCGCGAGAGGTCGAGTCGCGGACGTCCTCGCCCTGACGCGCTCGTCGCGCCGGCTTCTGACGGCGCCGTATGCCTCCGGGCCTTGTGGACCACTTCGATGAGCCATGACACCAGCGGCGACAACGCCGGCCTCGATTCCTCGCCGCTCGACGGTCGCTACCGCGTGCTCTCGCGGCTCGGCAGCGGCGGCATGGCCGACGTCTACCTCGCTCGCGACGAGTCACTCGGCCGGCTGGTCGCCATCAAGGTGCTCAAGGAGCGCCTGGCCGCCGATGCGGAGTTCGTAGAGCGCTTCCGCATCGAGGCGCAGGCCGCGGCCAGCCTCAACCACCCCGCGATCGTCGCCGTGTACGACCGTGGCAAGGCCGGCGCCTCACCCTACATCGCCATGGAATACGTGGCCGGCGAGAGCCTCAAGCAGCGTTTGCGGCGCAAGGGCCGGCTGTCGCCCGACGAGGCCGCGGCCACGACTCTCGCCGTGCTGGACGCGCTGCGGGAAGCGCACGAGCGCCACATCGTCCATCGCGACGTGACGTCGTCCAACGTGCTCGTCGACGGGTCAGGGCGCGTCAAGGTCGCCGACTTCGGCATCGCCCGCATGGGCGCGTCGGCGCTCACGCGCACCGGGGCGCTGCTGGGCACGTCCTCGTACCTGTCGCCCGAGCAAGCGCAGGGGCGCTCGGCCGACGAACGCTCGGACCTCTACAGCCTCGGCGTGGTGCTCTACGAGATGCTCACCGGGCGACTGCCCTTCAGCGGCGAGAGCGACCTGGCCGTGGCCATGCAGCATGTCTCGGCCGCTCCGCCCAACCCGCGCTCGCTGGCGCCCGACGTGCCGGAGGCCTACGCGGCCGTGGTGATGAAGGCGCTCAGTAAGCAGCCGGCCGACCGCTACCAGAGCGCGGAGGAGTTTGCCGGCGCGCTGCGCGCGGCGCGAGGCGGCGGGCACGCAGTGCCCGCCGCCGTCTCGCCCCCGCCGTCGCCCGCGCCTGCGTTCGCGGCCACGGTGGTCGCCGCCGACGCTCTCACGCGGCCGGCCGACGCCGCGACACGCTACATGAGCGCGGTCGGGCAGGCTCCGCCCGCCCGCCCGCGCCGTCGGCGCCTGTGGCGCTGGATCGTCCTGGCTGCCTTCATCGTGGCCGCCGCGGCCGGCGCCTGGGCGGTGTACGCGCTGGTCCTGGCGCCCGGGGCGAAGGTGCCGGCGTCGACCGGCCGCCCCCGGGACGAGGCCGTCGCCGCCCTGCGCAAGGTCGGCCTGAGACCCGTCGTCCACGAGGTATGGGCGGACCGCTACGACGCCGGTGTCGTCGCGAGGCAGCGCCCCCGCGCCGGCGCCGAGGTGGACGACGGCTCGAAGGTCGACCTCTGGGTGAGTCGTGGGCCGCTGCACATCCCGTCCCCGAACCTCTCGGGCATGACGCCCTCCGTCGCCACCGCGGTGCTCGCGCGGGAGGTCCTGATCGGCAGGAAGCGCCGGGCTGCCTCCAGCTCGACGCCCAAGGGCCAGGTCTTCAGACAGCAGCCCGCCGCGGGCGCGACGGTGACGCGCGGGGACACCGTGACCTTCTGGGTGAGCAGCGGACCGCCGATAGTGGTCGTTCCCGACGTGGTCGGCCGCTCCTCGGGCGACGCCAAGGCCGCTCTGGAAGCGGAGGGCTTCGTGGCCACGGTCGATCTCGTCGCGGGCTGGGGCACGTTCCCCGGCGACGTCGTCGCACAGGACCCCGTCGCCGGTACCCGCTTGCGCAAAGGCGACGAGGTCGTGATCAAAGTCGCCGTGTTCTGAGCGGGTCCGCCTGCCGCTCAGCTCGCTTCAGCCGGTGCGTCCCGGCCTTGTGCGCGGTTCGACGGCCGGCAGCTCCCAGGCATCGGGGCGCTGATAGGCCAAACCCCCGCCGGGCACGGAGCCCGGTGCGGCGAGCGCGCCGCCGGCGCCGCCGGCCCGGCGCTCGCCCCCCGGCAGCGCCTCGTCGCGGCCCAGCACCTTCGTGAGGTCCATGATCTTGTGCGCCACCACCGCCAGGCCGTGCTCCTCGTCGTTCTGCAGTTCGCCCTCCACCAGCAGGTAGACGGCGTCCTTGAGCACGCGCCCGTACTTGAGATAGACGTCGTTGAAGACCACCACCTGACCCAGCTCGGTCTCGTCCTCGAGGGTGAGGAACATGGTGCGGTGGCCGCTGCGGATCCAGGGCATCTGGGCGCGCTCGAGCACGCCGGCGAGGCGCACGCGGCGGCCGTGCGGTACCTGCGGCAGGCGCGCCATAGGCGTGACCCCCAGCGCCTGGACCTGGTCGCGCACGAAGCGTAGCGGATGGGCGCTCACGTTGAGGCCGAGCAGCTCGAGCTCGACGCTGACGCGCCGCTGCCGCGACCAGTCGGGGAGGAAGGCCAGCGGCGCGAACTGCTCGTCGAGGGCAAGGCGCGGCTGGTCGAGGCCGTCGTACGGCGCCGGCGCTGCGGGCGGGACAGGGGCCTCGGGAGGGCGCTTCGCTCCGCTCGGCGCAGAGAACGCGCCTCGCGAGCCTCCCTCGACCCCTGTCCCGCCCTCCGCGCCTCCGCGTCGGTGGCTTCGGCCGTTGCCGCCTCGCCCCGCCGGCCGCGCCCCGGCGTAGAGCAGTGGCGTCTGCGTGACGAGCTCCTCGCGGCGCACGCCGAGCGCGTCGAAGGCGCCGAGCCGCACGAGGTTCTCCGCGACCTCGCGGCTCACGCGCGTGCGCGCCACGAAGTCGGCCAGCGAGGTGTACGGCCGCGCGGGGCCGGGCGGGCCGGCCGCAGGCGGCCCGCCCGCCGGATCTTCAGCCGCGGCGCCGAGCGAGCGCCCGTCCTCGCCGCGCTCACCGCCGCGTGCTTCGACGATCGCCTGCCGCGCCGCGCCGCTCATCTCCTTGACGTAGCCCAGCCCCACGCGCAAGGCGCGCCCGTTGTCCTCGACCTCGAACCACTCGCCGCTCAGGTTGACGTCCAGCGGCCGCACGGCAAGCCCGAAGCGCCGCGCGTCGTTGAGCACCACGCGCGGCGAGTAGAACCCCATGGGCTGGTTGTTGAGGAGGCCGCAGTAGAACTCGGCCGGGTAGTGCGCCTTGAGCCACGCCGAGGCGTTGCAGACGATGGCGAAGCAGGCGGCGTGCGCCTTGTTGAAGCCGTAGGCGGCGAAGCCGCGAAGCTGACGGAAGACCTCGTCGGCCACCGTCCGCTCGACGCCGCGCGCCACCGCCTTCTCGACGAAGCTGCGGCCGATCTCGTCCATCTCCTCCAGCGAGCGCTCGTGCGTCATCGCGCGGCGCAGCAGGTCGCCCTCGGCGAGGCTGAAGCCGGCCACGGCCGCCGCCACCTCGATGACCTGCTCCTGGTAGACGATCACTCCGTAGGTACGCCGCAAGATGCGCTCCATGGCAGGGTGCGGCACGGTGACCGGCTCGCGCCCGTGTCGCCGCCTGATGAACGGCGCGATCATGTCGGCCTGCAACGGCCCCGGGCGGAACAGCGAGATGGCGGCGATGACGTCTTCGAAGTCGCGCTCCTGCAGGCGTGTGGCCAGGTTGCGCTGCCCTGAACTCTCGAGCTGGAACAGGCCCACCGTGCGCGCCGACCTGATGAGCTCGTACACTTTGGGGTCGTCGCGCGGCAGCTCCCAGGCGCGCACCTGTTCGCCGGTACGCGCCTCGATGCGCCGCACCGCCTCGGCGATGGCCGAGTGCATCTTGAGGGCGAGGATATCCATCTTGACCAGGCCCAGGGTCTCGATGTCGTCCTTGTCGAACTGGGCCACCACGACGCCCTTGGCGGCCCACTGCAGCGGCACGCGATCGGTGAGCGGTTCGCGCGAGAGGATGAAGCCGCCGAGGTGAGTGCCGAGGTGCGCCGGAAAGCCGGAGAGGCGCTCGGCGACGTGCACCAGGCGGCGGTAGTGCGGGTGCTGGAACTCGTGGTCGGCGAGCTCGGGGCGCTCGGCGAGCATCTCCCCGAGCTTGGCGGCGCTGCCCCAGGGTACGCGCTTGGACAGGCCGTTGATCTCCTCTGGCGTGAAGCCGAAGGCACGGCTCACGATGCGCACCGCCGAGGGCGCGCGCACCGTGTTGACGGTGGCTACCATGGCGACCTTGTCGTGGCCGAAGCGCTCGTAGATGTACTGGATGACCTCGTCGCGGCGCGCCGAGCAGAAATCGATGTCGACGTCTGGCATCTCGCGGCGCGCCGGGTTGAGGAAGCGCTCGAAGAGCAGCTCGTGCGCGATGGGGTCGGCGTCGCAGATGCGCAGCACGTAGCTGACGATGCTGTTGCCGGCCGAGCCGCGGCCCGAGTAATAGATGCCGCGGCCGCGCGCGAACTCGACGATGTCGTGCACGGCGAGAAAGTACTCGGCGAAGCCGAGCTCCTCGACGACCTTGAGCTCGCGCTCGAGGCGCGCCGTGACCTCGGCGGTGAGCGGCCGGTAGCGCTGCTCGGCGCCCTTGAAGCAGCGCTTCCAGAGCAGCGAGAAGGCGGTCTCGCCGGGCGGCAGCGGGTAGGCGGGGAAGAGGAGGCGGCCGAGGCCCAGGTCGAGGTTGCAGCGCTGCGCGATGCGCGCGGCGTTGGCGTACGCCTCCGGATAGCGCTGGAAGAGGCGGCGCATCTGCGCCGGGCTCTTGAGGTAGAGCTCGGCGTTCTTGCGCCCCAGTGGGTTGGGCAGCGGCTGGTTGGCGGCCTCGGCGGCGAGCACGTCGTGCAGGCCGGCGTCGGCCTTGGCCGTGTAGTGCACGTCGTTGGTGGCCACGGTGGGCAAGCGCAGCTCGTGGGCCAGCAGGTCGAGGGCGCGCAGCGAGGCGCCCGAGTCGGGCAGCAGCTCGTGCTGCAGCTCGACGAAGAGCTCGCGGCCGAAGATCTCGTGGAACACGGAGGCCGCGGTGCGGGCGCCGGCCTTGTCGCCGGCCAGGAGGCGTGACCAGATCTCGCCGCGGCGGCAGCCGCTGAGCGCGACGAGGTGGCCACTGTGCTCGGCGAGCGTGGCGAGCCGGGCGACGGGCGGCTCGCCGGGGTGCTCGAGGTGCGCGGCGCTGATGATGTGGCAGAGGTCGCTCCAGCCGCGGTAGTCGCGGGCGAGGAGCACCAGGTGGTGGCCGCCGGCGCCGGCGGCGCTCGCGGCGGAGGGGGGCACCGTGGCCGCCGCCGTGAGGTGCCGGATGTGGCCGTCGGGGGTGAAGGCGGCGGATGCCCCCGGCGCTGCGGGCGGGCATGGGGCATCGGGAGGGCGCTGCGCTCCGCTCGGCGCAGAGAACGCGCCTCGCGAGCCTCCCTCAACCCCATACCCGCCCTCCGCGCCTGCCGCATCCGACGCGCGGCCTGCGCCCGCCGCTCCGTCCGGCTTTGCATCGGCGCCCGGCTCCCACGGCCGCCCGTCGCGGCCGACGGCCGGCTCGACGGTGAGCTCGACGCCGACGAGCGGCTTGATGCCGGCCGCCTTGCAGGCCTGGTAGAAGCGCACGGCGCCGTAGAGCCCTTCGTGGTCGGTGGCCGCCAGGGCCGGCATGCCCA